>Ga0073936_10003236_pt1 | contig 23530 bp, 20 predicted proteins | sample AliMusrvi5mmetaG_FD_87041 | JGI IMG/M metagenome (GOLD analysis project Ga0073936, IMG submission 87041) | Freshwater lake bacterial and archeal communities from Alinen Mustajarvi, Finland, to study Microbial Dark Matter (Phase II) - Alinen... | ecosystem: Environmental > Aquatic > Freshwater >... | reverse complement strand
TTCTATTCCTCCAGTTTTTACCAACACTTCAATTATTTCATGTTTATCATGCAAAGAGAGTTCTTTTCTACAATTAAAGTGATGGCCTAATAACTCATTTTCTCCATTTTTCGAAAAATGATTTGCATAAATTACGGGCAATGTTTTTATTCCAAATTTAATATCTTGAAAATTTTTTTCTCCTGAAATTTCTTTTGAAGAAGCGAAATCACGCAAGTCATCAATTATTTGATATGCTATTCCAATGTTTTGTCCCAAACTCTCTAATAATTTAGCGTGGTTGGTATTATTACTACACATAGTTGAACCAGCAAAACAAGCTAATGAAAATAAACTTGCTGTTTTATTTTGAACAATTTCAAAATAACTGTCAATTCCATTTTTATTATTTAACAAATCTTCATTGAAATTGTTTTGTTGAACTTCCCCAAGAACCAATTTTGATATTCCATCAAGAAATGAATACATAATTACAGCGTCAAAAAACCTTTCTGAATGATGAATTAGCTTATAACAATTTTTTATTGATTGTGCTATTAAATAATCTCCAATTAATATTGCAAAACGGTTTCCTTTTAAGTTATTTAAGGTTTCTTTGTTTCTGCGATGTGATGAATGATCAAGAACATCATCATGAATGAGAGAACTAACTTGTATTAATTCTAAAATTGCCGCAGCTTTACCAAGCTGATTAATAAATTCATTTTCTTCTTTTGAATTTTTATTAATTACATGATATGTATATTTTCCTGATAAGATCAAAAGCATAGGCCTTAACATCTTTCCTTTATTATTTACAACATGTTTTATTGCTTTATTGGCTATTCGGTCGTTTGATTCAGAAAATATTGTTATATATTCTTGTGTTAAATCAAGCTCTGGTTTTAATGCAGAATGTAAACGTTCAATCATTATTTAATTGTAGTATTTAATTGATTATGATTTCAAAATTTCTTTTATTTTTTTTAAGTTTTAAAGCAATAATTATTGATTTCACCAGTCCTATTGACCATTTCAAATATTCTTTCTTTTGCCACAATGAGTTATACAATATTTTAAAAATAAAACCAATATCTTGTCTGATAATTTTAAATGGTTTAAAAAAGCTACTGAATGCAAGTGAAATACTTTTAATAAAAGTTTTCCCAAGAAATGAAATTGTCAAAACCTTGTTTATTGGTAACATCCCGGCTAAAGTACCACCTGCAATATTAGCATATTGCTCATCATGACTAGCTTTTGCTACAATGACCTTCAATAACCCCATATACATTGGATTCAAATTTCTATTTCGGGTGATTTGCATAATAATATTTGCAATGCTCATATCATATCCAATTTCACAACGAACCTTTGTATCATACATTTTCAACGAATTAGCTATCAGATCCTTATTTTCTAAACATTTTATTACACTTTCAGCAGCCCATCGGCCGCTTTGCAAAGCATATTGAATTCCCTCGCCATTTAATGAATGAATAAGACCAGCAGCATCGCCCGTGAGAAGTACTCTATAACCAACAATGGCTGCATTAGGATTATAAATTGATAATGGCCATGCGCTTATTTTATCAATTAATTTACCATTGCCAATTCTTGCTTTAAGGGCTTTATCTTTTTCAATTGTATTTAATAACAATTCTTTCAATGAAACTTTATTCCTTGGAAAAATTTCTTCTGTCATTCCAACACCAACATTTGCCCTATTATTTCCAATAGGGAAAAACCAAGAATATCCTGGAAAACTGCTACTCGAAAAAAATAATTCGGCTTTATTGCAATCACAATTTATATCTTCAAAATAAGCCCTTACAGCCATAATTCTATTTTGTGTTTTTGGCTTATTTCCATTCATCATGCTTGCCATAAAACTATTGCTACCATCTGCTCCTATTAATATTTTAACAGAAAAATTTTCGATTTTATTTTCACGAATGCATCCAACAGTAACTTCATTATCAAACACAGTATAATTCCTCAACTTGCAAGGCGTAATAATAAGTGCACCTTGCTTTTTTGCTTCTTCAATAATCCAATTATCCAGAATTTTTCTTGGTATTACGCGACCATAATTAGTTAGTCCTTCAATATTTGGAAACTCTTTTGTTATTAGAGGCTCACCGTCTAAATATAAAGTTGCTTCCTTTATTATATTAGTTTTATGAAAATCATCTAAATTATCAATACCAATTTTTATTAACTCATTAAGGCCAATAGGACTTACAAAATCTCCGCATATTTTATCTCTTGGGAAATTCTCAGAATCAATTAATATTACCTTTTTACCTGCTTTAGCTAAATAATAAGCACATAAAGATCCTGATGGTCCACCTCCAACAATTAAAACTTCTGCATCATATCGTTTTTCTAGCATTTAATTTCAATCTTTCTATTTATCCTTGATATATCTAACAGATAATCCTTCTTCTTCAATATTAGGACTTCTGTATGCACTATTTGAATTACTACTTATATGCCGACCATCGTAACCACCATAGCCCATAATTCCCCACCAAGTTGATGTCCACCAATATCCATTACTTCCAACATCGCAATATCCTCCCGTCTTATTGCGAAAGCCTCCAGGAAGCGCAGCAAATCCACTACTAGTATTTGCTGAATTAGAACTGCTCCAACCAGATGTTGATTTTAATCTACTACCAGCATTATCTTCACCTCCTAAACAATTAAGTAAGGTTATCCATTCTTCATCACTTGGTAAATGCCATCCTGTCGGGCAAATACTTTTTGCTGTTTGCCAATTATATAAATAACCATAGGTTGTAGCATTATTTTCATTGTCATTATTTGCCCAACAGCCACTGTTTACCTTATAAGCAAAGTTATCAGCCATCCAAGTCTGACCTCCGATTATAATAGTTTTATAAGTTTTATTATCTCTACTATCCGTATAGGTACCATATAGATCATTTGAAATCTTATTATTATGGTTTCCACATGAATTCAGAATTAACAAGAATGATAATATACCAATCATAATTTTGAAAGGCATCTTATTTATTTTCATTTTTTCTAGTATTATTGGCTATTGAGGAGAGAGCCCTACATTGTTCTGCAACAAACCTTGATCCAGCTATAATAAGAAATCCATAAATTGGCATTAGAAATGCAAAAACATATCCAGTCATTCTAATTCCAAGACCAATCTGATGAGTTAAATAATAGCCTTCATCTCCTAAAATAATAGTTATTGTTAATGTGACAAAAAATCCAACAATTGCTATCCATGTGCCTGCCCATTCACCTAATGTTTGAATAAGGTGAGCGATAACTGGGGTAGCTACAAATTCATCTCCTTTAATAGAAGTTGCATTTACTTTTTCTTTTCTATCCCACCATAATTGGAAACTTATCCAACTTGCTAGTGCAATAATTATCCACACGAGGGAAAATACTATTATAAATTTTGCAGGACTACTAAAAATGTGATTGTCAACAGCAGTATAAAAAATATAAATTGGTACTAATAGGTTTACAATTGCTATTAAAGTATATAGCCAACTAAATGGTTTGCGATAAAGATGACCATGATCAATAAAGGTCAAATATGGCTTAATGAATGTAAAAAATTTATTGTTCATTTTTTTTAATTTTTATTTTATTTACTTATAAGGCTTTTCAGCTCTACACCGTTTTTTAAAGTGGTTCCTGAACTCCACTTTCTATTTATTTTTTATTTTTTTTAATCCTTAATCCACTTTCTGAAGGTTTGCAGAACATTCATTTTTCAGCAATACTATTGATCTTTGATACACCTAATGTAAAATCCATTACGTGAATCTCTGCTGAATGTATCATCATAGTCTTTTGCTGAACAACCTATAAATCCTAAATGATGAGGTGGGGAAGCCGACCACCATTTTGCACCGCTTGTTAAACAACCATTAGAAGCAAAAGAATATGCATTTCCCACATTTAAGTATTTTGTTATAGTATTCCCAGCTTTATCATCACCTCCCAGAAAATTTACTAATTTGTTTAACTCATCAGTTGTTGGCACATGCCAACCTTTTGGACATACTTTACGTGAATCTGTTACAACAGTTCCATTGTAAACAAATTCATTAGTATATGTCATTAATGAATATGCACCACCATTTACATCCTGCCATTGATCACCAGTAGAATATGGTATTGGATCCCCATTATTATAATGTGATACTTTTAAATTCGTAGTCATCCAAAGTTGGTCACCAATAACAACAGTATTATAAATATTTCCATCATAATCAGTAACCTGAATTTTGCTCAATGAATCTAAAATGCATTTTTTCACCGTGGCAATTGAATCCACAATTCTAATTGAATCTCTTCGGCTTTTTTCAGCCTTTTCTTTGGCACTTGGCCCACATGCAAAGAATATTGTCATTCCTGCGATGATAATAATTGTCAATATTTTTTTCATAATTCTATTTTTATTTTTCCCTATTAATGAGGCTTTTCAAGTTCCGCCCCCAATAATATACCTAATTGGGAAAGTCCCGTTTTTCAAGTGGTTTCCAGTCTCCACTTTTTATAAAAAGATTTGCCGGATTTTTAAAACCCGACAAACCTCATCATTAATTTATACCTTTTTTATTTACTGCACAGTACTTTTAAAACCTGTTGAAATCACAACACTTCCGCCAGCTTTCTTAGGTACATAAACAGCTATATAAAACACTGTGAGATTATATTCTAAAGGTGAAAAATGATTCAGAAATTTTCCCCTCTTTGCAATACCAAGATATGTCCATTTTTTCAGATCAATAACTGTTGGCATAGCTTCTGCCATGAGTTCATAGATTTCAATACGATCCACATCGTGTGGCTTTGCAATGCTTCCGCTTTGGTTGTTTTTAACAATAACGGCTTGTGTTAAATAAGCAGTTGAATAAACATCTTCAATAGTGGGGCGGCTGTTGGTGATTGAATCAACGGTAACATCGCTATGTCCATTTCAACACCTTTTTCTCCATATCCTAAAATCTTTGCGGTTTCCGAATTGCCATTAATAAATGCCTCTACCTGAGGGGCGTATTTTCTGGTGAAGGTGTCTTGAATTGATTCACTTTTATTATGTATCTGTTCCGTCAGGCTTCTTTCTTGTGCTATCACGTTATCGCGCTTCGTATATAGCGCATCAAGGTCATCAATTTCTGTCTTTAAAGCGGGCAAAGCAGGATCGAGGGTTGTTGGAAGTAGCGCAGAATTAGTGTCATGCGCTTTCCACAATGATTTAAATTTTTTCAACAGATCTGATTCACTGAGAAATGCAAAATTTACTGTTAAAATTAGCTTCTTGATTAATTTCTTTACTGTCATAATGTATTTGATTTAGAAGGTTAAAAAAATGTTTGATGTTATTTAAAAAATTGAAAATTCATTGTAAAATCAGTATCCTTCCCGTCTCTTTATAAGCCATTCCCTTTAAAGAGGGAGTCATTCCCTCGCTTAAGGGAGCCGCAAACATCTTAACGGGCATCATTCCCGTCAAGAAGGGAATCATCCCTTTTAAAGAGGGTGTCCTTCCTGTTAACGAAGGAGTCGCTCCCGTTAAAGCAGTTGTCATTCCTTTTAAAGAGGGTTCTCCTCCTGTTAATATGGGAGTCATACCTTTTAGCAAAGGAATCGTTCCTGTAAAAACGGGAATCATTCCCGTTTGATTGTTTGCTCCTCCCTTTAAAGAGGGAACGGTTCTTTTTGCCGTGTTTTTCAAATATTTTGCAAAGGGAATACCGTCTAAAGTATTGTTTTTGCAGCTTGTTGCAAAGGATTGATATAAAAAGCCGGTTAACCGGTTTGCAGCTTTAGATGGCAGAAACTTATTAAATAAGGTATTGGTAGCCGTGCAGTTTTTACTCCGTGGGATATTTATTGATTTGGATAAATTCATATTAGCAGGATTTATCCAACGGGGTGAAACGGTACAATCGTTATTATAAATAAAGGTATTATTCTGCTTATAGGCAAAAGGGCTTGCCTGAATGGTAAGGAGGTTATCTCTTCTCTTCTCTTCTCTTCTCTTCTCTTCTCTTCTCTTCTCTTCTCTTCTCTTCTCTTCTCTTCTCTTCTCTTCTCTTCTCTTCTCTTACAGCCATACTGGTTTCAGCAGGTAAACTGTAGATATTTGTACTTGTTATAAAACTCAATTCTTTAAGCATTGAAGTGATTTTCATTTCAAAATAGTTTGCAAATATAGAATTATTTGAACACTCTACACTGTATTTTAATTGAATTTTAAACAATATTGTTAATAAATTTACAAATTTGCCACGCAGAAGTTCTCGCCTTTGATTAACCATTGTATATGATCTGCTCTATTTCCGAGGTGTTTTGCTTTATTCAGCCCTTCTTAATGCTTTTGAAAACCTTATTTTTTCTTCATTTTAATCCTGTAGAATGCTTTTATCCAACGGGGTTAACCTTAGTAGAATGATTGAAACGGGGGCACTTTTACCTTATTACCTTCCTCTGTAAATAGGTGCTCAAACCGACGGGTTAACCCGTCGGTTCATTGAATATTTTCATTCCGTATTGTGTGTAAATGCCATTTTCATATTACTTATTTCACGACAATAAGGTAATAAGGTTGAATTTCACGTTGTTTCCCTTTTCTACTAAGGTTCAAAAATTTGAAAAAAAATAAGGTTTTTGGGAAAATTATTACAATCAAAAGTTATTGGTCAATGGTAAAAAGACCACGAAAACATTGAACTTTGAATTAAATCTTAAATTAAAAAAAATGCAAAATGTAAAATGTAAAAGCTTCAGAAAATCTAAAATCTTAAATCTTAAATGAAAGTTCAGCTAACCTGATTCCCCAATGCATCAAGGGTCATTTCAACTTTTCTCCCTTTAAATTTCAAGGTTAAAATGTACAAAGTTTTTTTCGTGGCTTCCTCCACTTTGGCTGCGGCTTTGATGGTGGCAGAAGTGAATAAATTATATGCGCCTTTAACCACTTCGGCGGGCAGATCTTTAATATCAATTTCACTCATTGTTTCGATCCACTCCCCTTTTGTTTTAAAGGTAACATCCATACCTTTGTCGCCCTGCATAAACGAGGCGAAATACAAAGAATCAACAGTTCTCCATTTTACTTTTTTTACATCCGAAAATTTCGCTTTGAAATTCGTGATAACTATTGCAGGAACTTTTGAAGTTTTTATTCTTTTCTGCGCCATCATTGCAGGGGATAACATTCCAAGGAATAAAAGGAAGAGAATTATTTTTTTCATAAAAGATATCGAATTGAAGGTTTAAAGTTTAATGTTGAGCGCAGTCCGAAAAGTTTTTTTTACCACAAAAACACGAAAGCACGAAATTTCACAAAAAACCATTTTTCTAGTCTGTATTATTTTGTGTGGTTTCGTGTTTTGGTGTTTTTGTGGCATTTTTTTCTTTTTTACTTTTCAGAGCAGGTATAAAATTTAAGGTTAAAAAAAGGGGAATAGAGAATTGTTTTTACACATCTGTTCCTACTCCCCTTTTTCACTATTATTATTTTTTAATTAACTTCCAAGAGTTGCAACCATCACAGCTTTTATTGTATGAAGCCTGTTTTCGGCTTCATCAAAAACTACTGACATTGTAGATTCAAAAACGTCTTCCGTTACTTCCAATCCGTCGAGACCGTATTTCTGGAAAATTTCTTCTCCAACAGTAGTTGCCCTGTTGTGGAATGCAGGAAGGCAATGCAGGAATTTCACTTTAGGATTACCTGTCTTTTTAACTGCATCAGCATTTACCTGGTAAGGCTTCAGAAGTTTTATTCTCTTTTCCCAAACTTCAGCAGCTTCGCCCATAGAAACCCATACATCGGTATAGATAAAATCAACGCCTTTCACGCCTTCTTCAACACTTTCGGTAAGGGTGATCTTTGCGCCTGTTTCTTTTGCAATCTCGCGGCATTTTTTCACAAGATCTTCATCCGGCCAACATTCTTTTGGAGCGGTTGCCCTGAAATCCATTCCCATCTTGGCAGCGCCAACCATCAATGAATTGCCAACATTGTTATGAGCATCGCCCATAAATGTAAAAGCCATTTTGTTCAGCGGTTTATCAGAATGTTCCATCATGGTGAGGAAGTCGGCCAATATCTGTGTAGGGTGAAATTCGGTTGTAAGACCATTCCACACGGGAACACCTGCAAATTGTGCAAGTTCTTCAACAATTTTCTGACCATATCCGCGGTACTCGATACCATCATACATTCTGCCAAGAACGCGGGCAGTGTCTTTCATTGATTCCTTCTTACCTATTTGCGATCCTGAAGGACCAATATAAGTAACATGAGCGCCCTGATCCAGTGCTGCTGTTTCAAAAGCACACCTTGTGCGGGTTGAATCTTTTTCAAAGATAAGAGCGATATTCTTTCCTTTTAACCTTGGTTGTTCCGTACCTGCATATTTTGCCTTTTTCAGATCATTCGAAAGATCAAGTAAAAATTTAATTTCTTCGGGAGTAAAATCCAGAAGTTTTACAAAGTTTCTGTTTTTTAAATTAAATGCCATAGATTCCTCCGTGGGTTATTTGGTTAATATTTTATTTTAATTGTGTGCAAAGGTATAAAAAGTTATGAGTTGAGAATTGGTTGCTCATTGAAAGTTGCCAGATCATTTTACTTATACCTATTGACTAATGACTAATGACGTAATGACTATTGACTAATGACGTAATGACTATTGACTATTGACTATTGACTATTGACTATTGACTATTGACTTTTTCAATAAGTAAAATCAACAGTCCTTATTGCATAATGCCTCGAACTGGTGCCGTAACTTTTCAGCAAACCTGCATGGCCGCTCACAGCTTCAGTATAAGATGAATAATGAGTAACAAAAATATTGTTTGCAAAAGCGCTGTAATCATTGGGGAATTTCTGCATGATGGCAATATTAAATTTATTCTTTGCGCCTGCATCACTACTTGAAGGCTGATTCGAAGCTACAACATTTGAAATTATCGCCACCTCTGAAGATCCCAGGTTTGCGAATGTATGTACAACATAATATTGAGTTTGGTCCTTGGTGACATCGGCTGTTGTTTTACTATCTTTAGCAGGAATAATATTGCTTAAAAATCCTATCTGAACAGTGCCGTTGTATTGCAGAAACGCTAAAGTGCCACCACCAAGAACAACGACAATGATAAAAATTATGAGTATCCAAAATCCTGCACCCTTTCCTTTTTTCTTACCCTGCACATTTGCATTGGAAAACTGTGGTGTTTGCTGGTAAACCGGCTGCTGTGTAACAGGTGGAATATTCTGATAAGCCGGCGGTGTAACTGGTGTTTCAACCACAGGAGGAGCAATATTGGGTTCTTTTAAATTAAACCCACATTCATTGCAGAATGTTTCGTTCGCACTAATCTTGCTCCCGCAATTCGGACAAAAAGAAAGATTGCTATCATTGACAACAATAGGTTCAACTGGTATCTCAACTTTTTCTACGGTCGGCGGAGGCGGTGCAGGAACTTCAACAACAATGGGCGGAGGCGGGGGAACAACAGGAGCTTCAATTACCGGAGGAGTTGGTACTACAGGTATTTCAACAGGAGGATCAATTGTTGGTTCACTTAATCGCATTCCGCAACTATTACAAAACAACTCGCTTCCTTCAAGTTTTGCACCACAACCAGGGCAGAAAGTCAGAACACCGGTTTCATTGACAACAGGTGATTGAGGAATAACGACAGGTTCTGGTGTTTTTTGAACAGGATGCAATTCAGCCAATTTGTAACCACATTCCGCACAGATAAATTCATCGCCATCAAGCTTTGCACCGCAACCCGGGCAAAAATCTAATTCGTGTTTCTTTTCCATTTTATTAGTATTGATAAATAAAATTCTGTTGACAAATATAAATAATTTATAAAAACAAAAAGCCGGATTGAGAACCGGCTTTCTTTAATACATCATCCTATAATAAGAAAACTTTTCGAGTTTTTCTTATTTTAATTTAATAACTTTTAAATTAAAAAGAATTAAAGCAACAGCAACTAAAATAGCTATAATTAAACCGAAGCCAGGTCTAACACTTGAATATGGTGCTGATTGAGCTAAGAAACGAATTAAATCAATTAAACAAAATGCAGCAGCACCAAAGCCAGTAAACATCATGATTTGATCTTTAACTTTTTCATTTAATCCTATTGCTTGCCAGAATATTGTACCTGCAGCAATGACTAAAAAACACAACATTGTTAATATTCCAAATCCAGAACTTAATCCACTTGCCGATACACTATAGGAACCACCAATTTCCCCAAAAAATGCACTTGCTACACTTGAAACAGTTATCCAGGGCAAAAATGTACAAATTACACCTAAAAAGGCGACTCCTGCAACAATCCAAACTTTAGTAGGAATTTTGCTAAAATCGAATCCCTGTCCAGAAAAAGATTGTTGGGGTTGTTGTTGATAAGGTTGTTGTTGCTGTTGTTGATAGGGTTGTTGTGCTTGCGGATTTACAGGAGTATCCCCTATTGTAACACCACAAGCGTGGCAGAATTTTGCGCCATCTTTTAAAGTGGCGCCGCATTTTGGACAAAACATAGCTTTATAATTTTAGTTAAACATTTATTTAAAATTTCATCCCGAAAGATGGTTCAAAGATAATAATAAATTTATTTATGCAAAAAAAAATACAAAAATGAAATAAGAAAATAACAGAAACTAACAATAATTCGAAAATTTTCTCACTTCACTATTTTCGTTCCGCAATCAGGGTTTCCCAATTGTTTTGCTTCTGTAATGATGGTGCATTTTCCACTATTCTCTGCAAATTGAATAGCTGCCCTGATCTTGGGAGCCATACTGCCTTCAGCAAATTGTTTTTCTCCGAGATATTTGTTTGCTTCAGCAATGGAGATCATGTTGAGTTTTTGCTCTTCGGGAGTATTAAAATTGATGCAGACTTTGGAAACATCTGTCAGAATGAAAAACTCATCTGCATTGATTTGTGTTGCCAGCAAAGCTGAAGCAAGGTCTTTGTCAATAACAGCATCAATTCCTTCAAGGAAGTTTGGTTTCTTATAAAAAACAGGAATGCCACCCCCTCCTACTGCTATCACGATTTGTCCATCGCGCGCAAGTTTTTCAATTGATTTTTTATTGCCAATAACCAATGGTTTCGGAGAAGCAACAACTTTGCGCCAGCCTCTGCCTTTTGGATCTTCTGCAAAAACAGAATTGTTTTCGGCTGCCATTTTATCAGCTTCCTCTTTTGAATAATAAGGGCCAATAGGTTTTGTAGGTCTTGTAAAAGCAGGATCATTTTTGTCAACAAGAACTTCTGTGACAATTGTGATAACATCTTTTTCAATGCCCCGTTCTTCAAGGATATTGCGAAGTTGCTGCTCTATCATGTAACCGATAAGTCCCTGCGAATATGCACCACAAATATCAAGGGGCATTTCCGGAATATCATACACTTTAGCTCCTGCAATATTCTGCAGCAGGATATTTCCAACCTGCGGACCATTGCCATGAGTGATAACGATATTATAATCGTTCTTTATCAGTTCCAGTAAACTCAGGCAGGTATCATGAACATTTTGTTCCTGTTCGCCAATTGTGCCTTTCTGACCGCTTCTAAGTAATGCATTCCCTCCGAATGCTACGACTGCAAGTTTTTTCATATTATGGGGTTTAAAAAAAGGGGACAAAACTATTAATATTTATTCAAATGGCAAGTTTTTATTTGAGACTTTGGATTTATTATAATTTTAGAAGTTTAGAACTATTGGAATGATTAGGTGTTTCCATTTTTTTTAAAAGTATAATTTTCAAACTACAAGTTCAAAATTTGGGAGGAAAAGAAAAGAGAAGTTAAATGAAATGAGAAGTTAAATGAAAAGAAATTAACTCGAAAGCTAAAGTTGTATAGTATTACCGGGTGGTTTTGATTCTAAGTCCACGACTTGTAAGAACCGAAAAATTGTTTTCTAATTTTTCAAAATGTGATTCAATTATTTCAATAAAAATTTCAATTCTCTTCAGTCGTGGTATATCACTTAAACGAATTAACATTATGCCGAAATGCTCAAGTTTTAAGCGATACACCAATTCACCAAAATCTTTATCCTCGGTAATTAATAAACAGTGTTTATCATTGGATATTTTTAAAACTTCGCTATCCTTTACACCCTGATAATCCTCAGTAATTGATAATACTGTAATTCCTTTATTCCGCAATTCTCTGACTAAAGCGAAATCAACACTTTCATCTACTATCAGGTTCATTTCACGATGCTTTCGAAAAAACAATTTCATTTTTTATTGCATCTGCTGCAAATAAAAGACAAGCTGTAATATCTTCTTTAGAAATTTTAGGGTAGGCATCAAGTAAATCCTCTATAGAATCACCAGCAGCTAATTTTTCCAGAATTAAATCAACAGGTACGCGGGTATTCATTATTACGGGTTTCCCAAATAATTTTTCAGGATTCGTTTCAATATGCAATGTCCAGTCAACCATTTTTTAAAATTTAATTGGAAAAGTCCGATTAAGTTTAAATCTTAATTGAAACTTGATTCCATACTGTTATTGTTTTGCAAAGATAAAAATTTATTTTCTAGTTAGAAAATGTTTCCCTGTTGAAGGTGTCAATAGTAATAATTGGTAAAAGACCTTTTGTTATTTCCCCGTCTTCATAGCCTTTCCGGCATCTTTGGTTCCTCTGTCACCCTGACGAAATTTGTACTGCAAGGTAAGGAAATAAGCAGGTAGGTATGAACTGGATTTTTTGATAGAGTTAATTATTATTCCTGCATAATCATAATAATCGCCATGCTTTAATAAATTATCGAAAATATTGTTGACACCTAATGTTAGCAATAGTTTATTGGCGAAAAATTTATGGGTAAGACTTAATGAGGAATTAAAATAATCGAAATTATATCCGGAGAATGTTACTTCACGACTGAAATAATTGATGTAAAATGTACCAGTGGTTTTTGCACTTAACCTTATATCTGCACTGAATTTAAAATTATAGCCAAAGTCTTTTCTCTTTAAGTCTGCTCCGTTTAAATCAGATGCTCTAATAGAAGTGTGGTTAATAGCTGAAGAAAAGTTCAGATCATATTTTTGTTTTAGCGAAAGCCATGATGAGAATTCAACACCAATGTTGCTGTTGTGGGCAATGTTTTCAGGTGTAGTAATTGTTATAACATCAGTAACCGGGACCGTTAAATAGGAAACATCATTATTGGTGATGCTGTAAAACACATCAGTGTTGATATTCCAGGTTTCTTTATTGTATGAATATCCCAGATAAAAATTCGTGTAGGCTGTGGGTACTAACAAAGAATTCCCAACTGACCAATTAAAAGGATTTGTCTTATCAATAAAATCGCACAATTGAGTATACCACGACGATTGAACACTTTTGGAATATGTCAACTTTATTTCCTGTAAGCTATCCGGTGAAAACACTATGGTTGCAGATGGCAGAAAATTAAAGAAACCTTTATTTACGCGGAGAAGTGTATCATCCGAATTTACTTTATAACGTGTAAAATCAACATTATTTTTATCATATTGACCTGAAGCGCCAACATCAAATTTCCATTTTTTTACGGTAGTGCCTATTCTAAAATAAATGGTTTGGCTCATTTGACTGAAGTCGTTAAAACTTGTTAATGGCAAACTAACTATTTCACCCTGACTGTAAATATTACTGTCATAGCCTTTATAAACGCCATAACCATTCCAACCACAATTCCAGCGTGTCTTTGAGTTAATCGGGTTGTTATAATAAAATCCTCCATACACCAACGGTCTTTTACCATCCGATTTAGTTTTATTACTAAAGGTGCTATCAAAAGGCACGCTGGACACGTATTGATAGTTATAGGTGTTCAGGTCCGTTTCATTATTACTTTGATCCTGCAGTCCTGCCCAAAAGGTCATTTCCTTGCCGATGGAATCAAAACAATGATAAAATGAACCATTCAGCCATTTGCCCAGGTATGAATAATCACTTGTTCCAATATGATTATGCTGCTCAAAAACTGTATTCGAAAAATTATCATTTTGAAGATAATATTCTTCACTCGGATATGATCCGTGATTATTATAAAACCCACCAGACAGTCGTATTCTTGTGTCCTTATTGGGCGTAAACCGGACACCTCCATAATTCATTAAACTCTTATTGGTGTTTTTATCACTTTCCGTAAAATTCACGGAAAAACTATTTGAATTATGATTTAAAGATGCATCGTTATTGCTGCTGCTGTTTGAATACGAGCTGTTATTATTAAAATTATCAAAGAACAGAACCTTTTTGATCTTATAGTTGGCATTAATATAATCCTCACTACTGTTCAGATCTTTAAAATTGACAGAGCTGTTATCGGCCTGTGCTGCTCCGCTGAAACCATCAGTTGCGAGGTTTTTCATTTTTATATTGATAATACCTCCTTTGCCTGCACCATTGCGAAGTGAAGCATCAATAAGTTCAATTTTCAGAACACTGACAACAGGGATCATTGAGGTTTTGGGATAAACATACTCTGCCGGCTGATCATCAACATAAATTGTTGCCGGAGCTCCTTTGAACTTTACATTTTCAGCTTCATCAACTGTAACTCCCGGCAATGTGCGAAGCAGATCAAAAATATCTTTTGCCGCAGTAGTCTTTGCCTCACTAATATTAAAAACTTTTCGGTCGAATTTCTGCTCCATGTATTTAGTCTTCCCGTTAATTGTAGCTTCCTTTATTTGAGTTACGCCCGGGATCAAGAATATATTTCCAACACTAATTTTTGTATTATCCTTTACACTAAAATTTATCGTTTTCTCATTATAACCTAAATAATTTGTCAAAAGATACATTCCTTTTTTCCAGGCTAAATTCTTTATTTTGAATTCGCCTTTTTCATTGGTTAAAACAGAGGTGACGATTGAATCTTTTTGATTTTTCACAATAACATTGCCATAAGCTAAACCCGACCGGCTAAGGCTGTCAATTAAGGAGCCGCTGATTTGAACGGTCTGTGAATGGACTTTAAAACTGAAAAGGCCAATGCTAAAAATAAAGGCGAGTTTTTTCATTATTATTCTTTTACAAATTTCTTATAAACTGTTGAGTTTTCGGATTTCACTTCTACAACATATACACCGCATGGAAATGATGAGATATCAATTTTTGTTTTTTGCCCGTTGGTTACCAAGGTTTTTATTAACTGACTGTGAATGTTTGAAATTTGTATCTGTGAAAACTTTGCGGTTTCGATTGTGATTTTGTCATTTGCCGGATTGGGATATAATGCAATAAAATTATCCTGTTCAATCTCGTTAACACCCATCCATGTTACATTGAAAGGTAACGAGGTTGCGGAACAGCCGCTAATGTCCGTAACTAAAACCGTATAATTACCATTTTGCAATGGAGTATAGGTTTGCGATGTTGCTCCAACTAATAAATTGCCATCTAAATACCATTGATATGAAGAGGCGGAAGAAGTTTGAAGGTCACTTCCGTTTTGCGTGATCACAGGTGTGGTATTAACAACAATGGTTGCACAATCAGATGCTGTACATCCAAACATATCACTTACATTGAGACAATATTGTGTTGTAACAGTTGGGCAAACAATAATTGAAGGCGTAGTTTCCCCATCACTCCATGCATAATTCACACCTCCTGTTGCTGAAATTGTGCTACAATCTCCCTGACAAATTGATGAAGGCGTTGCAGAAACTGTAGGATTAAGAACATCTACGATTACAGTAGTTAGTGCACTGGCAGAGCAACCGTTATTAGTAATGGTCACTGTGTACGATGTGGTTGTAACAGGACAAACAGTTTGAGTGGCAGTGGTAATTATGTTACTCCATGTATAAGTACCGCCACCTGTTGCCGAAACTGTGCTACATCCCCCAAGGCAAATTGTTGAAGGATTTGAAGAAGCATTGGCAACTACATTATGCACAGTCATTGTTACAACATTTGAAGAAGGACTGTTAGACCCCGAAATACATGTTGCATTTGATGTCATAACCACACTCACATGGTCACCATTGGTGAAAGAACAATTAGAATATGTTGAACTATTTGTACCTACTGATCCTCCATTTAACATCCATTGATAGGTTGGAGCTGTTCCACCACTTACTGGTGTGGCAGTAAAAGTAACGCATGACCCTGAACATATAATTGAGTCAGGAGATGCAGAAACACTGACACCAGGCAAAAGATTTGGCCCTACTGTCATTGTAACAACATTTGAAGAAGCCGGAGAGCCGGTAACACAAGCGGCATTTGATGCCATCCAGCATTTTATATGATCACTGTTTGCTAATTGGCAATTTGTATAAGTAGGACTGTTTGTTCCGACTATTACTCCATTTAATCTCCACTGATAACCAGGAGAAGTACCGCCATTGTTTGGTGTAGCTGTAAAAGTCACACAGGTACCTGAACAAATTGCTGAGCCCGGGTTTGGTGCTATTGCAACACTGGCAGGTAGATTTTGATTGACTGTCATAACAACCGTATCAGCAGTTAAAGGATTACCATTAATACAGGTACCTGACAAAGTCATTGTACAAATTATCGAGTCATTATTTGACAGGGTATTATTTGAATAAGTGGAACTATTCGTACCAACTGCAATTCCATTAAGGTACCATTGATAAACAGGATTTGTTACACCATTGGTTGGAGTTGCAGTGAATGTAACACTTGTTCCGGTACAAATTGCTCCTGTTGGATTAGCAGACACAGCAACGCTGGCCTGTATATTTGGATTCACGGCCAAAACAGTTGTATCTTTCGTTGACGGGCTTCCGTTTATACAAGCTGAATTTGATATCATTTCACAAATGATCGAATCATTATTTAAGAAAGATGTACTGGAATAAATGGAACTATTCGAACCAACGGCAAGTCCATTTAAAAACCAAAGGTATGATGGATTTATTCCACCGTTCGCTGGTATAGCAGTAAATGTGACCATAGACCCTTCGCATATTGTTCCTGATGGAGTAACCGACATACTAACACCTATAGGTAGATACTGAGTCACTGACATAACAATTGTATCAGAATTTGCGACATTTCCATTGATACAATCAGCATTTGATGTCATTTTACAAATAACCGAATCATTATTTGATAATGAAGAATTAGAATATGATGAACTATTCGTACCAACAGCCATACTATTTAAGAACCATTGGTAAGTTGGATTTGTGCCACCATTGATTGGAGTGGCTGTAAAAGTAACATTTGTTCCATCACAAATTGCACCTGCAGGGGTTGCAGCTACATTTACACCTTCAACTAAATTGGGATTTACTGACATAACAACTGTATCTGAACTTGTAGCATTTCCATTGATGCAAATAGCATTTGATGTCATTTTACAAATAACCGAATCATTATTTGATAGGGAAGAATTAGAATATGATGAACTATTCGTACCAACAGCCATACTATTTAAGAACCATTGGTAAGTTGGATTTGTGCCACCATTGATTGGAGTGGCTGTAAAAGTAACGTTTGTTCCATCACAAATTGCACCTGCAGGGGTTGCAAATAAAGTAACACTAACAGGCAAATTCGGATCTATGGTAATAGCAATATCATCTGAAAAAGCACCTTCGCAACCCGGACCATTTGTTCCTTTCACGTGAATTGTAGCCATTCCTGTATAAGTATCGTTCCAATCAACAGTTCCTGTGGTACCAGTTCCTGTAATTGTTCCTGCACCAATAGGAAGTATTTCCCAAACATAATCAGTAGCATCGGTTGCCCCTGCAGTTGTATAAATGCTATTTGGTGAATTCTCACACAAATTTATAGAACCAGTTGGAGTGGCAGCTTGTGATGGAGTAATACAGGGATCAAACTTCCGTACTTTACCAAAATCGCTCGAGATAGATATTGAACTTAAACATCCGTTTTCATTTGAGAAACAAATTCCGACACTTCCTTTTATTCCAGTGAAGGAGTTTATCTGAATACGCTTTCCAAGTCCCATTGCAATATTTAATGCAAAAAGCATTACTAGTAAAATAACTATTTTTTTCATGATGTTAGTATTTAAGTTGTTTAACAATTAATTATTCATTTTATAACTTTCAAACTGTCAAGTTCAAAAGTGGATATTGATGGTAGTAAAACATGTCTTTTTATTTTTTCTATAACAAGTATGGCAGTTCTGGCAGCAAATTCTTTTTTTGAAAAGCCACAATTTTTGCTCACGGCAGGTATGTTGGGCTGATGTACATACAATTTGTTTTTGATAAAAATATCATAGCCCCAACCCTGAATTGTCTTGTAAGTCTTAAATGTAACAGAGTCCTTTATTGCCAGAATAACATGATAAAGATTCCGTTTTACAAATGAAATATTGTTTGATTGAGTAAAACAATAAAATACCAATGAAATGAAAGAAATAATTAAGACCTGTTTTATCACAATTCTAATTGTTTATTAATTTTCAATGCAAATATTTATCTGGTTCCATTCACTTAATTCAACCATTCCTAAAAATTCCCTATACTTTCCAAAAAGAAAACTGTATGATTAGTTGAAAGATACTCATTACTCAGTGTTCGAAGAATGGTCATTAACCAATTTTGTTTCACCTTTTCACTATAGAAATTTTTCATTTTTGTATTCATAAAATAATCGCATCTAATGACATTAATAATATTTAGCAATAGAATAGAAAGGACATTTCTCTTCCTGATATCACTATAAAAAAGCGAGTTCTTACTTGTTAGTATTGGAAAGCCATAATTCATTTTTCAAATTTGAGGAATTAGTAAAATGAAATTCGCGACAAATATAAATATTAAATCTGAGCAAAATCATTATTTGTTGAAAAAAGTAATAAATAATTTTCACGCCAAGGCAAATGTTTAGTCACACCAAATAATCAATAAAATATTTGAACGATTTAGAATATGATTGGATAAGTAAAGACTTTCATTAAACATTCCATTCAGTTTGTATAGGAACAATCAAATAAATCAACACTTACAGCAGCCTAATTCTTCATGGAATAAAAAACTTAACAATTTTTAGGTTTCATCCAGGAGTTCATTTAGCATTGAACTGCAATGTAATTAGTGATAACACCATAAATTTCTTTAATAAAATTTCAAATCATTGAATCACTTTGGCATTTATTTTGCGAATAATATTACCAGTTATTTAAAAAATGGTATTTTTGCCACCTCAATTATTGTAAAATTTTAACTCAATCTCTTATGAAAAAAATTCTCAGTATTCTTACAGCCATGGTGTTTGTGTTCTTTTCTGTCAATTTAGCAAACGCTCAAAAGACAAAAACATTTCAGGGTACAATAACCTATGACATTTCATACAATAGTGCTACTTTAACACCTGCTCAAAAAGCAATGCTTCCAACTTCGGAAACTGTAACAATCAAAGATTGCAAAACAAAAACCGAAACAGACCTCGGACAAGGCGCTTCAATGACAGTGATCATTGACGGTTCAACAAAAGGATACACCTTATTGTTAGAATATATGGGTGAGAAATATGCAGTTAAATACACAGCTGCTGATACCGCAGAGGTGATGTCGAAAATAAAAATTCCAACAGTAAAAATTGCTGCTGAAACAAAAGTTATCTCGGGATTTACTTGCAAAAAAGCAATCTTAACATCAACCAATGATGATGGCACGACAGTGAATGACACTGTTTATTATTCTGAAGAAATAGGTTGTAAGGATATTAATTTCATGTCGGAATTTAAAAATGTTCAGGGTACAATACTCGAATCAACTCAATATTCATCACAGGTTGAAGGCACGATTGTCAAGAAAACCAAAGAAATTAAAAAAGGAAAAGTTGCTGACACCGTTTTCATGATCCCCAGCGATGCAAAGGAAATGACAAAAGAAGAATTTAAGAAAATGTTCGGTGGTGGCGAATAGTTCATCAAACTCTTTAAAAATCCTCCAGCATTGGGGGATTTTTTTGTTTATAAGTATTCCATAGCCAATAACAGGATTTTTTTACCTTTGCAAATCGGGAAGCATTTACAAATGGCAGACAAAGCAATTAAATTCAAAAAAAACACACTCAAATCCGAGGAAAAGGAAACTCCTGCCCCTATAAAAAAAGTTGCCGCAAATAAGAAGGAAAAAGTTACCAAACCTTCTTCGAAATCCTCTTCTAAAAATGAAAAGAAACCTGTGCGTTTGAATATCGCTTTTCTCAAAGATGAGAGATTGCATAAGGTTGTTGGTCTTTTTCTTCTTGTTTTTTCTGTTTATCTTTTGGCTGCATTTATTTCTTATTTGCTGACATGGAAACATGATGATGCGTTAATTTCAGGATCCGATTTTCTTTTGAATAAATCTTTGACGGTTGATAACTGGATGGGCAAGATGGGCGCTTATATTTCAGGTTATTTTATCAAAAGATGGTTTGGTGTTATTTCGTTTCTTTTTGTTCTGCTGCTGCTGGTGACAGGCCTGAAACTTTTTTTGAATATCAAACTTCTGCCTATTGGACTTACTTATAAATACACATTCTTCAGCCTTATCTGGTTTTCTATAACCTTTGGTTATCTCTTCACAAATCCCGATTACAGAATACTCGGTGGCATTTTCGGTTTTGAAGCAAATGCATGGCTGAATGGGATATTTGGAAGCATCGGAACAGGTCTGCTGCTGTTGTTTACATTTATGAGTTTTCTGATCATTGCATACAATCTTTCTTTCAAATGGTATAAGAAAAAAATAGCAGAGATCAGAGAGGAAAAAGCATTGGAAGAAGAGGAAGAAGCTGATGATGATAATGACATTGCGAATGATGAGGATACACTGGCCTTTGCCAAGAATACAATAATTAAAAAAGTCAGCCCCGACGGAAAGAATACGGTTAAAAAAAATACCATAAAGGAAAAGGAAACTGTTAACGAAAAGGACAATATTATTGAATTTGAAATAACAGAAAAAGAGCCAAAACAGAAAGAAGAAATAAAAACCCTCGTTAACGAACCTGTTGAAGTTGTCAATGAAAAGGAGAATGTAGAAATAACCGTTGAGAAGCCGGTTCCCAATAAAGTTAAATTGTCTGTAAGCGGCGCCGATGAAGAAAAACTCGCCGAAAGACTTATTGCTGAAATGGGGCCATTCGATCCCACACTTGACCTGAGAGATTTCAAACTTCCTTCACTGTATCTGCTTGATGATTACAAACCCAATTCAGTGGGCGTTCAAAAGGAAGAACTTGAAGAAAACAAAAACCGCATCGTCGAAACACTGAATAACTATGCAGTTCAGATTGAAAAGATAAAAGCTACAATTGGTCCAACTGTTACTTTGTATGAAATAGTTCCCGCAGCCGGCGTGCGTATTTCGAGAATTAAAAATCTCGAAGATGATATTGCTTTAAGTTTATCTGCTTTGGGAATACGTATCATCGCACCAATACCAGGCAAAGGAACAATAGGAATTGAAGTTCCAAATAAAAGACCTGAGATCGTTTCAATGAAGTCAATTTTATCATCAGATAAATTCACAAATAACAGTTTTGAACTACCTATAGGACTTGGGAAAACAATCGCTAATGAAAGTTTTGTAACTGACCTTACGAAGATGCCCCACTTGCTTGTTGCAGGTGCAACCGGACAGGGGAAATCTGTTGGTCTTAATGCAATATTGACATCTCTGCTTTACAAGAAACATCCTTCGCAGTTAAAGTTTGTGTTGATAGATCCCAAAAGGGTTGAATTAACTTTGTTCTCAAAGATCGAACGGCATTATCTTGCTAAACTCCCCGACCTTGAACAGGCAATTATTACCGACACCAAGCAAGTTGTAAGAACTCTTAATTCGTTGTGTATTGAAATGGATCTGCGTTTGGATCTTATGCATGATGCCAGAGTCAGGAACATCAAGGAATACAATGAGAAATTTATTTCGAGAAAATTAAATCCCAACGAAGGTCACCGTTTCCTGCCATACATCGTTCTTGTGGTTGATGAATTTGCAGATCTGATCATCATGGCCGGTCGTGAGATTGAAACTCCAATTACACGTTTGGCACAGCTTTCAAGAGCTATTGGCATACATTTGATCATTGCTACACAGCGACCATCTGTAAACATTATTACAGGTACCATCAAAGCAAACTTCCCTGCCCGTATGGCTTTCAGGGTAATTTCAAAAATTGACTCACGTACAATTTTAGATACAGGAGGCGCTGATCAATTGATTGGCCGCGGAGATATGCTTCTTTCAACAGGCAGTGATCTTATTCGTTTACAATGCGCATTTGTTGACATTCATGAAGTGGAAAAACTCACTGACTTTATTGGTGAGCAACGAGGTTTCCCGGATGCTTTCCATTTGCCGGAATATAATGAGGATAACAACGAAGAAGTGAAAGCTATTGAGCCGGGATCGAGAGATGAGCTGTTTGAAGAAGCTGCTCGTATAATCGTCAGTTCCCAGCAGGGATCTACATCACTCTTACAACGAAAACTTAAGCTGGGTTACAATCGAGCAGGCCGTATTGTTGACCAATTGGAGGCAGCAGGAATAATAGGAGCCTTTGAAGGAAGCAAGGCAAGAGAAGTTAAAATTCAGAATTTAGAAAATTTGGAACAGTTTTTGAAACACATTTAAAAAATCATAACAACATTTAAAATGAAAAAGATTGGAATAATGATGATAACCGCCATGATACTCGGTTTCACCAGTGTTAATGTTAAAGCGCAGATAACAGACACAAAAGCAAAAACAATTCTCGACAGCGTGAGCGCTGCAATGAAAACTTACACAACAATGAAAATCGAATTCACTTATACCATGGTCAACGCCAAAACAAAAGTGAATGAAACAAAATCAGGCACGATTCAAATAAAAGGATCTAAATTCAAACTCGAAATTGGAGGTCAGACTGTTTATTGCGATGGTAAAACCAAATGGACTTATATTAAAGATGACAATGAAGTAACCATCAATAATGCTTCAACAACCGACGATGCCAATCCCTTAAATATCCTGAATAATTACAGCCTTAATTATAAAGCAAAGTACATTAAGGATGTAGTTGAAGGCGGGAAAACACTTTCTGTTATTGACATGACGCCGATAAAAGGCAAATCATATTCCAAGGTCAGATTAAACATTAATAAAGCTGTTAAGCAAATTGCCAGCTATACGATCTATGATAAAAACGGATCGGAATACACTTCAAAAGTAACCAAGTTCACCACCAACCTTGTTATTGCTGACACCACTTTTACTTTCAATAAAGCCGATCATCCGGGAGTTACTGAGAATGATATGAGATAAGTCAATAGTCATTAGTCATTAGTCATTAGTCATTAACAAAAAATTCCAAATTCCAGGCTGGCCTTGGAATTTGGAATTTTTATTTTGGGTCTTGGGACTTATACCATTAGCTATTATAAGATAGTCTGTTATTAACCGCTTACTGTTAATATCTTTTTTATTTTTTAAATAGACTAATAAATATAAGCTGTATCTTTGTTCCATGGCAAAAGCACTATCAT
>Ga0073936_10003230_pt1 | contig 23543 bp, 24 predicted proteins | sample AliMusrvi5mmetaG_FD_87041 | JGI IMG/M metagenome (GOLD analysis project Ga0073936, IMG submission 87041) | Freshwater lake bacterial and archeal communities from Alinen Mustajarvi, Finland, to study Microbial Dark Matter (Phase II) - Alinen... | ecosystem: Environmental > Aquatic > Freshwater >... | reverse complement strand
TTCAAAAATCGCCGCGTCGTCGAGGCTCACGTCGCGGAGCTCGAACGAAACCGGCGTCCCGGTTGCGGCGTGAAATTGGTTGAGGAGCATCGGGAACGCGGCGGTGCGGGTCTTCCACGGCCCGTCGTGGATCAACTGCCCGACCCGGAATTTGCCCGCGGTTTTTTTGTCGGCGTTCACGAGTTCGACGCTCTTGCCGATGCTGCGCCCCGCGTCGCGCATCGCCGTCACGTAGCTGACGATATTAGCCCCCAGTTTGAGGGCGTCGGCGTCGGCGTATCCCCAGCTCTCGTGCCGGTTCGCCTCCCATCCGAGGGAAAAATCCCAGCGCGAAATAAAGATGGCGGTGCGGTTGTCGATATCGACGCCTTCGAGCCACGGGTGAGGGTCGGTCGCGAGCCCGTCCTTTACGAGGCGGTCGCGGAACCCGACCTTGTCAATTTCATAGAACGAATGAAACACCGGATGGTCCATTCGGAGGCGGTAGAGCGATTGCTCCGGGAGGATCGCACGCGCGGCCTGCAGCGCGGACTGGTAGGCGTCGGGGCTGCCGACAAGCGGGTTGAAGATGATCGTGCCGCCGTTGGCGACATACTCGCGCAGGACGCCGATTTCCTTGGGCGTGAGCTCGAACGCTTTGTAGCCCGAGCGGTAGAGGATCGGGTTCTGCGCGGCGTCGGTCGAGATGCCGGCGAAGTGTTTGATATTCGAGCTGAAATGCACGTTCATCTGGCGGCTGATCCATTCGAGCAGCGATTTGACGTCGTTCGGCGTCCGCGTCCAATCCCCGGCATCGGCGGACCGGATCTTCGTGAGCAGGACCGGCGGCTGCGGGGGATTCTTTTTCTCCTGCCGCTTCTGGGGGACGACCGGATACGGAAGCGGCGGCATGCCTTCGGAGGAGGAAACCTGGGCGGGTTTCGGTTTCGGCATCTCGAGCGGAGGCGGCAGCGGAGGGGTCGGTGCCGCCAGAGCGTGAGAAAGCTGCATCACCGATGCCGCGAGGGCGGCCAGCCACAACTTCTCGCTGGGGGCAGGGCAAATCATGCTAATAACCTGACCGTAAGACACGTTCCACCAAGCGGCAAGGGGGATTTGGCGCGATATCAGTGCAGGGCGATATCCGATTTGGGACAGTTTTTTGGAAGGAAGAGAGCGAGCGGGATGATGCACAGCGTGCCGACGGCCATGAAGAGAAAGACATCGAGGTAAGCAAGCATCGCGGCCTCGCGGATCACCATCTCGTAGATCCGGGCCAGCGCCTCGTGCGCGGCTCCGGCTCCCCCGCCGAGCGTGTGGCTGATCTGCCCGAGGGCGCCGGAGGTTTGAGGGCTGAACGCCGAGACATGCTCGCCGAGGCGCGACTGGTGGAACTGCGACCGCTGGGCGACAATCGTGCTGGTCACGGCGATACCCACGCTGCCGCCGAGGTTGCGGGCGAGGTTGATGAGCGCGGCGGCGTTCCCGCTTTTGCCCGGCGGCAGGTTCACGTAGGCAGCCTGGGTGATGGGAATGAAAAGGAATGCGAGCCCGACGGTTTGAAAGACCCGCGCCCAGACGGCGTGCTCGAACGGGATCCCGAGGTTGAACCCGGTCATGTGGTAGAGCGAAACCGCCTCGAGCACGAGCCCGGTGATCACGAGGTTGCGGCCGGGAAACTTTCGCACGAAATAGCCTCCGACCATCGGCATCATCACGATCATCGTGACTCCGCCTGCCGTGAGCGCCAGCCCCGCCTGGCTCGCGGTGTAGCCGAGCAGTTGTTCGAGAAATTGCGGCAGCAGGGCCGTGCTCCCGAAGAGGATGAACCCCAGCGAAAACATGGTCACGAACGCCGCCAGGAAATTCGGGATCTTGAGCAGCGGGATGTCCACGATCGGGTCGCGCCGCCGCATTTCCCACAACACGAGGGCGAGGAGCGAAACCGCGGACGTGACCGCTGCAGCAACGATCGCCGGCGAGGCGAACCAATCCTCACGCTGTCCCCGGTCCACAAAATACTCGAGGCATCCGATGCCCAGCACCGTGAGCCCGAAGCCGACCGAGTCCACGCGGAAGCCGTCTTTGAACAACCGGTCCCTTTCGATGCGGGTGGACGGAGGTTCCGTCACCAGCCACGCGGTGAGCAGGATCGAAACGACCCCCACCGGGACGTTGATGAGAAAAATCCACCTCCAGCTGAAGTTGTCGGTGATCCAACCGCCGAGCGTGGGCCCGATCGCCGGCGCGAACACGACCGCCATCCCGTAAATCGCGAACGCCATGCCGCGCTTGGCCGGCGGAAAAAGCTCGACGACCATCGCCTGCACAACCGGTGCCATGCCCGCTCCGCCAACCCCCTGCAGGATGCGGAACAGGATCAACTGGTCCAAGCTCGCTGCCAGCCCGCAGAGAAACGAGCTGACCGTGAAGATCGCGACGCAGATCAGGTAGAAACGCTTGAGCCCGAAAACCGTGCCGAACCATCCGCTGATCGGCATCATCACCGCGTTCGCGACGAGGTAGGTCGTGAGAACCCATGTGCTTTCATCGAGCCCTGAAGCCAGCCCGCCCGCGATGTGGCTCAGCGAGACATTGGCCACGCTGGTGTCGAGGACTTCCATGAACGTGGCCATCGCCAGGACGACGGTCACGATCCAGGGGCTGACGCGAGTCTTCATCGTGCCGGGCTTCAGCGCACCAGCACGGATGGCGAGACCGACATGCCCGGTGCCATAAGAGGGGCATCGGCCGGCAGGTCGAGCGTGATCTGCACCGGCACCCGCTGGACCACCTTCACGTAGTTGCCCGTGGCATTTTCCGGAGGCAGCAAGCTGAACCGGGACCCCGTGCCAGACTGGATGCTGTCCACTTTTCCCCGGACGCGGAGGTCGGGATACGAATCTACACGGACGTCGACACGCTGGCCCGGACGCATACGCGCGAGCTGGGTTTCCTTGAAATTGGCGACCACCCAGACCTCGGGCCCGACGATGGCCATGAGCGCGTTCCCCGGCTGGACAAAATTCCCTGGCTCGACATTTTTGCGGGTGATCCGCCCGTCCCCGGGCGCCAGGATTTTGGTGTTGTCCATGCGAAGCTGGGCGGTATCGAGGAGCGCGCGCGACTGCTCGCCCCAGGCCTCGGAGGAGGCGACCGCAGCGACCGCGATATTGACCCCGGCCTCCGCGGCGATCGCCTTCTGCTGCTTGCTGGCGAGCGCGGCATTTGTCGAAAGTTCGCCGGCCAGCGTCTGGTCGTATTCCCGTTGGGCGATGGCCCCGCTCTGGCGGAGGCTGCTGCTGCGGGTCAGCTCCTGACCGGCATTGTCCGCGAGCGCCTTCGACTCATTCACGTCGGCACGGGCCTGGGCGAGGCTTGCCTGGTCAGCGGCGAGCTTCGCTTTCGCCTCAGCCAGTTTTGCCTCGGCGGAATCCAGGTTCGCTTTCGCCTGTTTGACCAGCGCCACGGTATCGCGCGGGTCGAGCTCCACCAGCAGATCCCCGCGCTTCACGATCTGGTTGTCGTCCACGAAAACACTCAGCACTTTCTCCGATATCTTCGGGCTCACCTGCATGACATGCGCCTCGATGAACGCGTCGTCGGTGGACTCGCGGCCCCGGCTCTCGAAAAACATCTTCCCCCCCCAACCCAGCGCGACCAATAGCCCGATCGCGACAAACGCCCTCAATACCAAAATCAATTTTTCTTTCATGATAAAATGCGGGGATGTTTTTTGCGGGACACTTTCTTGAGCCGGTCCAGCCCTCCGAGCGAAAACGCGGTGATGTGGTCGGCCAGCTTGTCGATGGGGTCGCCTTCGCTCAGCAACCCCGGGTAAAGGCGCAGGATGACCGGCCGGTTCTGCCGGTAAAACACGCACTGCGCGATGATGCTCGCGCTGGAGCGGCCGATCTCCTCATCGCTCAGCCGCCCGCCCGCCAGATCCCGCAGGATGCTGCCGAGCAGCAACACCTTCGGACGGAACCCGTCGTCGATCAGGTTGTGCAGCATGCGCGTCGGCGCAGCCATCTCCCGCGCCATCAGGCGGCTGTGCCAGGCCGGCCGCAGCGGGTCCAGCAGGTGCCGCATCATTCCCCGAACAAATTCCCGCAGGCGCACCTCCGCCGGACCGGCGCTCCCGGCAACCCAGGCCGTCTCCACCGCGCACCGCTGCGCGTGCATCAGCACCGCGGAATACAGCTCCGCCTTGTCCCGAAAATAGTAGTTCACGGCCGCGATGTTCACCCCGGCCCGCTTCGTGATCTCCCGGATCGTGGCCGCCTTGAAACCCGCCTCCGCAAACACCTCGCCCGCCGCCTCCATCAGGCGCTCCCGGCTGTTCGTTTTGCATCCAATTTCTTTCATCGGGAGCCTATTTAGCAGAATAGATCATTTGTTTCAAACATTTGTTTTATTCTGGCTCCCAAGATCCTCTGGGAACTCGGTGGTTCAAAAACGGTTTCGGGCTTATGCGGGGTAGGCCCCTACTCGTTGTAGGCGGCCTCGCCGTGCTGGGAAACATCGAGCCCGGCGGCCTCCTCCTCGGGTTCGACCCGCAACCCGATGACGGCATCGACCACCTTGAGGATGACCAGCGTGGCCACGCCTGCGAGCACGGCGGTGACAACAATGCCGATGACTTGGTTCCCGAGCTGCCCGATTCCGCCCGCGAGCGAGACCAGCGCCCCGCTCGCATGGAATGTTGTCGCGATGGCCGGGTTGACCTCCGCGTTGGCCAGCAGCCCCACGAGCAACATGCCGACCGTGCTGCCGATCCCGTGAACGCCGAAGACATCGAGCGAATCGTCGTAGCGGAATTTCGCCTTGAGCTTGGTCACCGCCAGATAGCAGGCCGCGCCCCCCGCGAGCCCGATGAGCACAGCGCCGGGAATGCTGACAAAACCGGATGCGGGCGTGATCGTGGCGAGGCCCGCGACCATTCCCGATGCGGTGCCGAGCACGCTCGGCTTGCCCTTGAGCTTCCATTCCATCACCGTCCAGCTCAGCGCGCCGGCTGCCGCCGAAAAATGCGTCGCCGCGAACGCGCTGGTGGCGAGCGCGCCGGCAGACACCGCACTCCCCGCGTTGAACCCGAACCAGCCGACCCAGAGCAGGCCGGTGCCGATCAGGCTCAGCACCACGTTGTGCGGAAGCATCGGCTCGTGCGGGAAGCCCGACCGCTTGCCCACGATGACCGCGCACACGAGCGCCGAAATGCCGGAACTGATGTGGACGACGGTTCCGCCGGCAAAATCGAGCACCGGGATCTTGCCGCCGAGCGCCCAGTTAAAGATCCCGCCCTTGCCCCAGACCATGTGCGCGAGCGGGAAATAGACGATCGTCGCCCACAGGATCACGAAGACCAGATAGGCGCTGAATTTCATCCGCTCCGCGATCGCTCCGCTGATGAGCGCCGGCGTGATGATCGCGAACATCATCTGGAAGAGCATGAACGTCTCCTGCGGCACCGTCGGCGCGTAGTCCGCCCGCGGCGCGGCCCCCACCCCGTGCAGCATGAAATACTGCAGCGGGTTTCCGACGAACGCGTTGCCGTCGCCGAACGCCATGCTGTAACCGAAGATCATCCAGAGGATCGAGATCACGGACATCAGGATGAAGCTGTGCATCATGGTCGAAAGGACGCTGCGGTTGCGCACCAGCCCGCCGTAGAACAACACCAGCCCGGGCGCGGTCATCATCAGCACGAGCGCCGCGCTCACAAGCATCCAGGCGTTGTCCCCGGTATTGATCGCGGCAGCCGGCGCCGCGGCCTGGGTTTCGGCGGCCGACAAGTGCAGGGGAAAGGAGAAGCCGAGAACCAACAGCGGGAGGACCATCCGGGGGGACAGGGAAATTTTCACAGACGGGAAGGCAAAACGAAATGCCTGCCGGTGTCAATGCGGCTTCGCTTTTTCCTTGCCTGACATAAGATATTCTTAACTCCGGCCTTGACCGGAAGCGTGTCGCCAGCCAGCATGCTTGTCTGCTGGCCGGGCATTTCCGGCCATTCGTTCTTTTCAACCAATCCGCCGGCCTAGGAAAGCGGGGTGAAATTCCCCCACTGTCGCGCAAAGGTCAAAGTCCGGTTTCGAACCGGCGGAGAAAACCGCACCGTCCTGAGATGGACAACGGCGACGCGTATCGTCCGTGCGGGGGTAGTCCTTTTTCTACACGGGGGAAAGGCTGTCCGAAGACAACTCCCCGTTTTTTTAAAAAAGGACAAAATGAAAAGGACAATTGTAGCGTTGGCGCTCGGCACCATCTTCACGATCAACTCGCAAGCCGGTGTTGTGTCCAGTTTCGGTGAGATCCAATTCTGGACAGGCTCGGGGGCTTCCGAGTCATCGCTGGTGATCCAGTGGAACGACAGCAAGTCCCCCCTGGCGCTCGCGTGGGGATTCAATTGGAGTTCCGCCAGCACCGTAAACGACATGCTTCTCGCGGTCATGAGTGTCGACGTTCGTCTCTTTGCAAGAGGAGACTCAGCCACCGGATATGGGGCGTCTTACTTCGGTTTTGGATACAACAACAGTGGGAACTTCTCGGTTGTTGGCGCGGTAGATCAATTCGGAACGGCTGTCACGCCGGTGTTCACGAACGGTCTTTCAGATATGAACACCGATCCGACAACCACCCAGGCACCGTTTTCCTCCGCATCAGCGGCTCCAGCCAACTCCGTCGACAGATACGCGGAAGGTTGGAATGACAATGGATTCTGGGACCTTTACACGGGAACCGGCTTGACCTATCCGACAACTTGGACGGAAAGCGTGATCGGGTCGGGAGAACCACTCGTCAATGGCGGATGGTATGTCTTCACCCTCACTGCACCGGACTTCACCCCGAACCTCCCCGGTGTAGCCACCGCCGTTGTGCCGGAACCCGCACCTTCACTTCTTCTGCTTCTTGGAGCAACTGTTGTCCTCTATGCGCGAAGACGCCTTCACACTTGTTGAACTGCTGGCGGTCATCGCCATTGTTCTCGTCCTCAGCGTGGTATCGCTCAGCGCGGGATGGAAGGTTTACGAATCCTCCTCTCTCGCTGTTTCCGCCAATAATATCCGTCAGCTCGCTGTCGGGGGGGTGAACTACCTGGCTGATAACAACAATGTTTATTGGCCTTACCGGTCAAACGATCCTGCGAACGGAGTCGGGGTGACGTGGTGGTTCGGCTTTGAGACAATTGCCAGCTACAATCGACCGGAAGGGCAAAGAGAATTCGATGCGAACAAAGGGCCGCTGGGGGGGTATGTCCCAAAGGGGTTCAAACCAGATCCGAGTTTCGCGTTGGGAGGCAATGCCTTTAAGCCGAAATTCAAGAACGGTTACATCGGCACAGGCTACAATGTGCTGCTGGGTGGAGGTTTTTTGGGCGCAGGCACCCGATCCCAGCACCTGCAGCTCTCCGATCCCTCGAAAGTGGTCGTCTTTTTTACTTCGGCGCAGGTCAACACCTTCCAATCTCCGGCATCCGCCCAAAACCCGATGCTAGAGGAGTTCTACGGCGTTGACGCCAAAGAGGTGACCGTCCACTTCCGGAACAACGGCAAGGCGATGGTCTCGTTCGCGAGTGGGAACGCCGGATTCCTGGACATGGACGAATCCACCCGCGATCCCCGGATGCCGAAGGCCAACGTCGGCCGCTTCGCTCCGGTCGGAAGCACGACGTATCTGCAGTAAAACTCAGAACGTGACGCCGAAGTGCAGGCCGAGCACGGTGGCGTTCGCGACCTGCCCGGTGCCGCCGGGGCGGATGACGTATTGCAGGAACGGCTGCACGTAGGACCACTTGTTGACCTGGACGCGGTAATCGAATTCGAGCACTCCCTCATACGTGGGAACGATTTGTTTGCCCTCCCCGCGGGCCGCCAGAATCTGGTCGTAGCTGTAATTGCCGAGCGCGAAGGCGATGCCGGCCTGGTCGTGGTCGCGGGTCGGGATGAGCCCCTCATAGACAAGCCCCGTGTAAAAAAAGAACGGCAGGGAGTTGTCGTATTGGGGGGCGAAGTTCACGAATCCCAGCCAGCGCAAGCCCTGCCGGGAGTCCTTGGGTGCGGCCGCGGCGACCTGGGATTTTCCATCCGAAGTTTTTCCTCCCGAGACCTCGGCCTCCGGTGTCGGCTTGCGGTAAAGCGTCTGCTCGGCCATGGCGTAGAACCCATACTTGCCTTCATGATATGTCCCGTTGAACGAGGTGTTCTCAAGCCCCCAGTAGTATCCGCCGAAGGCATACTTTCCGGGCAGTCCGGCAATCTTCGGCGTAACGCCAGTCTCCCCGAGAATAAACCAGCCGTTCCGGCTCCAAGGCTGGGCCCCGGAGAGTTCGAGCCCGTGGTTGCTCGTGGCGGTATCGCCTGGAATCGCCATGTAGATCCCCGCCTGCGCATACGACCACTCGCACGGGACCACCTTCATCGTGCCGCCCCATGCCGCGTAACTTGACGACCAACCGACCCCGTTCGAGCTGATGCCCTTGCCGCTCACGATCACGTTGTTCCGGAAAAGCTTGGCGTCCTCCTGGCGGGCAAAAAACTCGTAGGGGTTCTCCCATCCGCCGGAAACCGTGAGGAGGTTGCGGATGCCGAAAAGCTCGGGAGTCGTGTAGCTGAGATAAAACGGCATCAGCCGCCACTGCTTCCCGCTCTGGTAGGAGGAGGCGTTGAAGGCCGGCGAGGCCCCGACGTAATTGTTCACGTCGGTCCCTTCGCGCAGCCGGACGCCGCCGACTGCGGTCAGACCTTCCAATGCCCCCCATCCTGTCGCCTTGGCAAAATCCAGTTTGGCTTCGAATTTCAGCTCCTGGTCAAAAGTCGCGCGGTGTTCGAGCCCGCCCCCGACGACGCCATAGACGGTCCCCAGCCACTTGCCGCCGAGCGTCAGCCCGTGGTCCTCGATCGTGTCGCGCACGCCGAACCAATCGCCGGTCGCCCCACGCCCGTTCCACCAGTTCTCAAACCCCGCAGACGGTTCCCCGGCCGAACAGATCCCCACCAACCCAACGACTGGTGCCAACAGTGATAACCACGATTTCATACAGCATTAGTTTTTCTAATCCACGCGCGAGTTTCAATAACTTTTTCAATTTTTCTAATAGATCGCCACTCCCTGCAGCTCCGGCTTTCCTGAAAAAATCTGGCCCGGACGCGCAAAACGGATTATGTCCATCCCATGAAAACCCTCGGTGTTCTCGCGCTTCTCATTCCGTTTCTTTCGCTGCATGCGGCGGATCATGAGGGGGCACTCTCCAGCCTGTAGCCCGCGTGGAAGTCTATTCGCTGGATAAGGCTGATTGGGAGGGTCGCCTCGGGCTCCTCGGCGAACCGGGATTCCGTGCCGGCCAGATCTTGGAGTGGCTTTACAAACGCCGCGTTTCCAGGTGGGAGGACATGACGAACCTGCCCGCGCCGCTCCGCGAAAAACTCTCCGCCGAGCTGCCGATCACCCCGATGGAAATCGTCCGGGAGAGCGGCGCTGCGGACACCACGAGAAAATTCCTCTTCCGGCTCGACGACGGGCAGATGATCGAGACCGTCCTGATCCCCGCATCCCCCGCCCTCTACGGCGAGGCGTCCGACCGCCGCACGGTTTGCATTTCGAGCCAGGTGGGCTGCGCGTATGGCTGCAAATTTTGCGCGAGCGGGCTCGACGGGTGGAAGCGCAACCTCTCGGCCGGGGAAATCGTGGGGCAGTTCCTGCGGGTCGAGGCGCTGGCTGGCGAGAAAATCAACAACATCGTTTTCATGGGCATGGGTGAGCCGATGGCGAATTACGACAACCTCCTGCGCGCTGTCGGGATTCTGAACGCCTCGTGGGGAGTTGGTCTGGGGGCGCGGCACATGACCATCTCCACCTCGGGAATTGTCCCGGGCATCAGGGCTCTCGGATCACAGCCACTGCAAGTCCGCCTCGCCGTCTCGCTGCACGGAGCGACGGATGAGGTCCGGGAAAAAATCATGCCCGTGAACCGGAAATACCCGCTCGCCGAACTCCTCGCCGCCTGCGGCGATTATGTCCGCCTCAAAAAACAGAAGCTCACGTTCGAGTATATCCTCATCAATGACCTCAACGACACGGCCGAGCAGGCACGGATCCTGGCCGCTCACGCCCGGAAGCTCGGCGCGAAAATCAACCTCATCCCCTACAACACCGTCGAGGGCCTCGCCTGGGCGCGCCCGGACGACGAACGCCAGAACGAGTTCCTCGCCGTCGTCCGCCGCGGAGGGGCCGAGGCCACGCTGCGCCGGGAAAAGGGCAACGACATCGCCGCCGCCTGTGGCCAGCTCCGCCTGCAGGCTGAAAAATCCTTTGCACTGCCATCGCCGCTGAACTAACGGTTTGCTGATGGCGCACGACGACAACGATTTTTCCGGGGATGTCTGGGACGAATACCAGTGGGAGCGGTTCCTCCAGGAGCAGGACCGGAACACCGAGAAGTATTTCGGCCTCCTCGAGAAGTTTGTGGACCACCCGGAACGCGACGAGCTGATCGCCCGGGAAATGGGGTGGGACTCGTGCTCGGACGACAGCGAAATCGAGGAATTTGCCGACCTCATGTGCGGGCAGGAGATGGAGGAGTGCGGGGACGACGAGCCTGACGAGGGAGAATTTGACAAGTTCACGAAGTCCCCGATCTACGAGGACACGCTCCGGCTTCACCGCTGGATCAACAACTGGATCGACTCCGACGAAAGGCTGCGGGACCACCCCGAGGCCATCCGCTTCGCGACACGGTCCGCGGTGTGCGGAGCCAAGCTGGCTGCCGCCCTCTGCGGCGACGAGATCACCGAGCTCGGCATGACGATCGCCTATTTGAAGCGGGCTCTCAAAGCCTCGAACGACGCCCTCGATGCTGCGGCGAAGCTGGTGGATGCCGGGCTTCTGGACCGGCGCCGCGCGGCAGTCGCCAGGCGGTATGTCTTCAAAATCCGGAACCGTGTCGTGGACTTCATGAGCGAATTCCGCGCGGAATGGCGGAAACGATACGGGGACCGCTGAAAATATTTTGAATGCCGCGCGGGGGTCGCGCGTTGTCCTTATGGACCATGAACGGGAATTGCTCGAACGCGCGCGCAGCGGCGATACGGGGGCCTTTGACGAAATCGTCACGGGCCACCGCACCCGCATCTACGCCCTCGTTTTCCAGATCCTCAGAAACGAGGACGACGCCCTCGACCTCACCCAGGACACGTTCATCCGCGCCTGGCGCTCGCTCGATAAGTTCGACGGCCGGCACCCGCTCGCGACATGGCTCCACCGGATCGCCACCAATGCCGCGATCGATCTCATCCGCCGCCGCCAGGCCCGGCCGCAATGCGAGCTCACCGACGGGCCCATGGCGGTCGATCCGGCTTCGCGGACCACGCCGTCCGCAGCGGAAGTCCCCGGCGTGGCGCTCGACAGGCGGGATCTGCGGGCGATCCTCGACAGGGCGCTCGCTTCCCTCAGCCCGGAGCACCGCGCGGTCGTCGTTCTCCGGGAAGTCGAGGAGCTCTCGTATGAGGAAATCGCCGGGCGGACAAAGGCCTCGATGGGAACCGTCATGTCACGCCTCTTCTACGCCCGAAAACACCTTCAAAACCTCCTGAAAGACGCCCATGAAGAATTTTGAATCCACCTTCAACCGCTGGCTCGACGGCGAGTTGGACGAGGCCGAGAGGCGGGAGTTCGAGTCCGGGCTCGACGAAGAAACCCTGAGCGCCGCAAAGGCATGGCCCGCAACGCGCGGTCTCCTCAAGGAATCCGCCCGACAGATTTCCCTTCCCCACCCGGATTTTCTCAACGAGCAGATCCGCCGCGAGATCGAAAGGAAGCCCGCTCCTGACGCGGCATGGTTTCCGCTGCGCCGCCTGCTCCTGGCGGGGGCCTGCTGCTTGGCCGCTGCGGTTGTTTTGACAGCATTCTTTCTGCCGGTTCAAAACCATGCGGAGACGGTTGTTTTCATGGCAGAAACTGTCTCCCCCGATGCCTCGGCATCCACTTTCCAGATACCCGGCGCACGGGGAGCGGTGATCTGGATGGAAGGCATGCCGTATATTCCGGACGAGGAGAGGGTGCAATGAGACGGCTTCTTCTGTCTGCGGCTCTGGCACTGGCTTCTGCAACCGCTGTCCATGCCTCGGACGACATCTGGTCCGCGCTCGTCCTGGCAACCAGCGAGACGCCGCCTGCCGAGATCCCCAAACCGCTCCAAAGCTTTTCCCCCACAATCAAAAAAGTTTTCGGCTTCAACTCGCTTTACCTCCTCGGACAGAAAAAGCGCGACCTCGGAAATGGCGGGGAGCCGGATCAATGGCTCGTTCCCAGCCGGGACTTTTTCTTTCAGGTCACCTGCCTCGCGCAGGAGCCCACGCACTACCACCTCCGGATCGCGCTCTTTCGCGGCAAGGAACTCCTGCTGACCACGGAGGCCAAACTCGCCCGCGATGCCCCGCTTTTCATCCGCGGGCCGCAGTGGGGAAAGGGTCAGCTCATCCTGCTCCTCGAAGTCCGCTGAGATCAGACGTAGATCTGGGCCATTTTGCGCCAGTAATATCCGCTGTGGGCGCGATCATCCCAATGGTGGATCTGGTGGCCGATTCCTTTGCGCTGAAGAATATCGCTGAGTTCCTCGTTGTTGTCACGGAACGGATCCTCCCTGCCCACCGCAAGGACGATGTCCATCCCGCGGATATGCCCGAGCAGGGACGGGCATTCCAGATTCGGCAGAAAGTGCGTCGGCGTGTTGAAATAGACATTCTCGCTGTAATGGCCGCCGAGCAGGTTGTCAAAATCCTCGATCTTGCGCGTCAGGTCATACCGCCCGGAAAATGCCGCGAGCTTCTTGAAAAGATGCGGGTGCCGGAACGCGATATTCGCCGCCTGGTAGGCCCCGAGGCTGCACCCGTGCGCGATCACGCAGGGATTGGGGTTTATTGAATGCATCAACGGAAAGACCTCGTTGAGAATATACTCCTCGTATTGCAGGTGCCTCTGGATCCGCTCTTCCGGATGCGCCCGCCAGCAGTAAAATGTCTCCGAGTCGATCCCGTCCAAACAAAAGAACTGCAGCCACCCGTTCTCGATCTTTTCCCGGAGCACGGCCGGCATCCGCATCTCCTCGTATTCGAAAAATCGGCCTCCGCGCGTGGGGAAGACAAGCACCTTCGCTCCCGCATGTCCGATGACAAGCAGTTCCATTTCGCGGTTCAACCGCCAGCTCCACCATTTGTGATACTCCCGGTTCATCAAGATCAGACACGCTTGCCAGCAGCAGGTCCTGAAGAGTCCCGCCTGCTTTGTCCGCAACTGAATTGTAAATTTTTCGTTGCAATCGGCGATCCGCGGCCGTGCTTGATCCCAAGGCCCTTCAGGCGTAGTATGCCAGCCTTTCCCATGAAACCCGTCACGATCTACGACACCACGCTGCGCGATGGCACGCAGGGCACCGGCATCTCCTTCTCGGTGCTGGACAAGATCCGTGTCGCGGAAAAACTCGACGCGTTCGGCGTGGATTTCATCGAGGGCGGGTGGCCGGGCTCGAACCCGCGCGACGTCGCGTTTTTTGCCGAGGCGGCCAAGCGGACCTGGAAAAACGCGAAGATTGCCGCCTTTGGGAGCACCCGCCGCAGCGGGGTCTCGGTCGAATCGGATTCGCAGGTGCGCACGCTTCTCGACGCCGGCACCCCGGTCGTCACGATCGTCGGAAAAACCTGGCTCCTCCACGTGACAGAAGTTCTCGGGGTTTCCCCGGACGAGAACTTGGGCATGATCGCCGACACGGTCGCCTTCCTCAAAAAGAACGGCCGCGAGGTCTTTTACGACGCCGAACATTTTTTCGACAGCTACAAGGATGATCCGGCGTATTCGCTCCGCACCGTGGCCGCCGCGAAGGACGCCGGCGCGGACCTCGTCGTCCTCTGCGACACCAACGGCGGCACCTTGCCGGACGAGGTCGGAAGGATCACTGGAGAAGTGATCAAAGCCCTCGGCTGCCCGGTTGGAATCCACACTCATAACGACTCCGGCTTGGGTGTTGCCAACGCCCTGGCCGCCGTCGCAGCGGGTGCCTGCCAGGTCCAGGGCACGGTGAACGGCTACGGCGAACGCGTCGGCAACTGCAACCTGACGACAATCCTGCCCACCCTTCAGGTCAAGATGGGGATCCGCGTCGTCCCGGATCTCACGCGGCTGCGCGAACTCTCGCGATTTGTGGATGAGCTGGCGAACGTCCCGCAGGACATCCGCGCTCCCTACGTCGGCAGCGCGGCCTTCACCCACAAGGGCGGGCTGCATGTCCACGCGGTCCAGAAGCTCGCGAGGAGCTACGAGCACATGGACCCCGCACTGGTCGGAAACGCCCAGACGATCCTCGTCTCCGATATGTCCGGGCAAAGCAACATCCTCGCCAAGACGAAGGAGCTCGGATTCGAATTTCAAAAAGGATCGCCTGAGGTCGCCGCGATCCTCCGGCACGTGAAGGACAGCGAGGCGGCGGGCTACGAGTTCGAGGCGGCGGACGCCTCGTTCGACCTGCTTGTCCGCAGGACGCTCGGACGCCACCAGCCGCTTTTTAACCTGCGCGAATACCATTGTTCGTTCCGCCGCGCGGCCCTCCACGGGATCACCACCTGCGAAGCCACCGTGAAGCTCCAGGTCAACGGGGTCGCCGAATACACGGTGGATGAGGGCGACGGCCCGGTGAATGCCCTCGATGCAGCGCTCCGCAAAGCGCTCCGGCCGTTCTATTCCTGGATCGATGACCTGCGGCTCACCGATTACAAAGTCCGGATCGTTGACGGCGGCCGCGGCACCGCCGCGCGGACGCGGGTTCTGATCGTCTCCACCGACGGCCACTCCTCGTGGGGCACGGTCGGGGTCTCGGACAACATCATCGAGGCAAGCTGGCTCGCCCTCGTTGACAGCTTCGAATTCTTCAGCGTCAAGAAACAGTGCCCGTAGTGCGGCCCCGGCTTCCTTTGTAAATCCACGCCGAGGCGGCCAAGAGAACCAGCGCCCGGACGAAGCCAACCCGCGTCGAGGCTTGCAGGATTTTCCACTTTCCGAAGCAAGCACACGTGACATCCAGCCCCCGCGCCAGCGCGGACACATAGAGCACCACAAAGCAAACCGAGAGGCCGCATGCGGCCATGGCGGCCGCGCTCCGCGTGCGGACGATCAAGATTCCGAGGCCGGTGAGGATTTCGAAATAGGGAATGCCCGTCGCCAGCACGTTGATGCTCCAGTTGGGAAAAACATGGAACGCCGCAATCCCGTCTGCAAAACCCAGCGGATCCCACAGTTTGAGCAGGCCCGCCACAATAAACACGAACGAGACAAGAATTCGCGGGATCATTTTTCCACCGGCGAGCCCGAGGCCGACCATTCCTCCCATCCTCCCGCATAGACGGCGACCTTCGTATGCCCCATCGCAAGGAGCGCCTTCGCGACAAGCTTGCTGTCCTCGCAGTCTTCTCCCGAGCAATACACGATCGCCGGCCGCCCTTTGTCCGCCAATTCCCCGATGGTTTTGGCTCGAAGGATTTCCGCGCGCGGAAGGCTGATCGCCCGCGGGATGTGGCCCTCCTCGAAGAACGCGGGCTCGCGGGCATCGACAAAAAGCGAGGCGGAATCCTTCCATGCCTGCAGCGCGGCTTTGAATTCAAGAATCTCCGGATCCCGGGCTATCGGCGCAGATGCGGGCGATAGGGATCGCAGCATCCGCGCTTCGGGATTTTCATAGACCATCGGCAAGGGAGCCCGGCGAAGGGAATTTGTCAGCACGCCGAGAACGCAAGAAACCGCGAAGGCCGCGAAAATTACAAACAGATCGCTGCGCATTCTTGTCATGGAACTCAAAGCGCCATTCCGCAGGTTTTGTTCCTGAATACTGAATCACTGAAAACTGAACACTTGTCTTTTTTCATTCCTCGACCCTGGCATGCAGAAGCACCGAGCGCTTCTTGGGATCGGAAATCTGGACTTTTATCGAGGCGTCAACCGGGACAGCGGTCGAGCGGGGGGTGACGACGACCCGGTATCGGTGCCCGGCCTCCATCTCGTCAAGCCTCGCCTCAAATTGGTCGTTCATCGACTCGACACCCACGATCCGTGAGCCGGGCTCGACCTCGACGATGGATTCCTTCGGCGTTGCCGGAGTCCCGGAGGTCCAGGCAAATTCTTTCTGGCTGAACGCGACGGGCTCCTGGATCAGCGCCCGCAGGACCAAGCTTTGTTTGGCGTGGTCGGATGTCTTGACCACAACCCCTTTGACCTGCTCGCCCTTGCGTCCGCCGACCTCGAACCGCACATGGACCGCCCCCGACTCCCCGGGCAGGATTTGCTTGCTATCAACCTTCGCCGACGTGCATCCGCAGGAGGTCTGGAGCGAGGAAATGTCCACCCGCTCGGGCCCCGTGTTCTTGAATCCGAAATCGGCGAGCACCTCCTTCTCGTTCGCCGGCACCCGGATCTCCCGATATGTGGTGTCCCACGTGAGCCCCCCGAAGGCCGACGGCACGAGCAACACAAAGAAAGCCGAAAAGATTCGCATCCCTTCTTTTCTTATCTTGCGACGGGAATTTGAACACAAATCTTCCGGCCTTCGAATCCATCGATCATTTCCGGGACTCCCAAGCGCTCGGGAATTGACACCCGGCGGGGATCTGCCTTTATCTCTACATCGTGAAACCATCCCTCGTCTTTTTCGCGTTGGCGGCTTTGTTGCTTGCATCCTGCACGACCCTTGAAAACCGCCGCGACATGTATAATCCGCAGGTGGTGAACGGCCCCTACACCCGGATGATGAAGAATGGCATTCCGAAATACCGGCACGTCCTCGTGCCCGTGCAGGGCGGATCTTCGTCCGACGGCAAGTCGGTCGTCCGCTAGCGGCTGTGGCCAATCCCGGCAAACGGAAGGGCGAACTCAGCCTCTCCTCATCGGTCAATCTCCTGCTTTACAAGGCTGTCTTCGGGCTGCTGGCCCGGGTGAGGCCGCCGCGGAGCAACCCGATCCGGTTGGGGCCGGGAAGCCGGGTGCTCGTCTTTTCCACCGCCGGGCTGGGAGATGCGTTGCTGGATTCCGCCGGGATCCATGCGCTGGCATCGGAATTCCCGGGAACCCGCATCCAGGCGGTCGTCCACCACCGGCGCACCGACATGGCCCGGCACAACCCGCTGCTGGAAAAATTGCATTTTTTGCGCAAGGGCCCGCACGCCTTTTTGGCGCTGTGGTGGCGGCTTCGAAAGCATGGCCCGTGGGATGCAGTCCTGTATTTGAGCTGCCATGATCCCGAGGCGCGATGCTTGGGCTATCTGCTGGCTCCCGATGCCACGATCGGGCTCAAGTGGCGGACGGAAATGCCCTGGCTGTGTGCGAAGAACATCGACGAGCCTGGCCTGCGCCGAGCTCACCTCGCGGATCAGGCGGTCCGCGTGGCCGCTGAAGCCGGATCCACCACGAAAGAGGCCAGGATGGTTTATCGGGTGGCCGACGAAGATCGCGAGGCTCTGGACAAGACGCTGGCGGGATGGGGCTTTCCCGCGAGGCCGGGCGTGACGTTCCAGCTCGGTGGCGGCGGTGGACCCCACCGCGACTGGCCGGTCGGGCATTTCCTCATACTGGCCGGACTTGCGAACACGGCAGGGATCGGACCGATCTTTCTGCTCGGAGGGCCCGATCACCGGAAAAAAGCCGGCGAATTTTCCGTGGCGGCTGCCACCAAGAACATTCCGTTTTACGATGTGGTCGGACGCCTGCCCCTGCCGCAGTCCGCCGCCTTGCTGGAGCGGAGCCGCTGCTTGGTTTCGACGGATACCGGGATCATGCATCTGGCGTTCGCCCTTGGCACACCGACGGTCGCGTTGCTCCACTGCTCCCCCGGTGATGCAAGGGTCGGCCCGCTGGCGGACAGAGACAGCCATGTCGTCATCGAGCTTCCGAAGCCCGCCGGTTATCGCGTGCCATCCGACGCCTCGATGAGCAATATTCTCCCCGAGGACGTTCTCGTCGGCCTCAAGGAGTTATTTTTCCGCAACGCATGAACGCATTGCCCCGCGAGCCGAAATCCGTGCTGGTCGTTTGCCTCCGGTATCTGGGCGACACCTTGCTGCTCCGACCCGCCCTGCGCGCGCTCCACACGGCCTATCCCGAAGCAAGGCTCGATGCGGTCGTGACGGCGGGAACAGCCTGTGCGCTGGACGATTGCGCGGATGTCTCTCGCGTCATCGAGTGGCCGCGGCGCAGCCTCATCCGCGAGTTTGCCCTCGCCTCGGAAATTGGCCGGAGCCGGTATGATTGGGTCATCGATTTCACCGGCAACGACCGCAGCGCACTGGTGGCGCTGGCCTCGCGGGCCCCGTTTCGCGTTGCCTACGAGCGGCCCAAACTCCCGTCATGGTCGCTGAGAAGGGCGGCCTATCATTTCCGCCCGCGCCACAAAAAAACAAAACCGCACACGCTCCTCCAGCGTCTGGAATTGCTGGAAGCCTGCGGAGTGCCCCCGCAAGGAACCCACCTCGCGCTGGTGCCGAGGGCAGGCGCTCTCGATGCCATCCGTCGGGAATTGGTGGGGTTGCCATCGAAGCTTTTCCACGCCCACGTGACTTCCCGCGATATGCAGAAGGCGATTCCCGTCACTGTTGTCAGGGAAGTCCTCGCCGCAGCCATCGGGAGCGGGGCCGGGGTGGTCGTGACCGGCGGGCGGGATCCCGCCGAACGCGCGCATGTCCTCCTCTGCACCGAGGGGCTTCCGCCGGAAAAATTCCGCGCGTTTCACGAACTCGACTGGCACGGGCTCGTCGCGCTGATATCGCTCTGCGACAGGTATTGGGGTTCGGACACGGCTCCCGCCCACATCGCCGCCGCCTTCGAGAAAAAGATGCTGGTCCATTACGGGCCGTCGCGCGCCGAGCACTGGCACCCGTTGCATCCCGGCGGACTCGCCGACGTGCGGCCTTGCGCCTGCCTCAAAAACAAACGCGTGGACTGCCCGGCCGGGAAGCCGGGCGTGTGCCTCCAAAATATCAAGCCCGCTGACGTGGTTTCCTGGCTGAGATCCTGATCGACCAGCGGACCCAACACTCGGAGGAAGAGCGGAGTTTCTTGATCCGGCAGCGCCCGTGATCTAGTATCGCCCCGCATGCAAGCCAAACTCAAAGTCCGCCCCTCGGAGGGGGAGCCTTTTGTAGTCGAGGTGGGAAATACGGCCACCATTGGCAGAGGAAAGCACAATTCGGTCTGCCTGCCCATGAATCCGCTGGTCTCGCGCCAGCACGCGATCGTCCGCTGCCACAACGCCTGGCAATACCAGATCATGGACCTCGGCAGCCGCAACGGCACGTTCGTCAACGGCCGCCGCGTCATCACGCCGGTCCTGCTCGAGCACGGCGCGGTGATCCGCATCAGCAACAACGATCTCATCTTTGAACAAACCGAGGGTGCCACTCCCGACTCCTCCTACGACCTCACGCTGGCAGCGGGAACCGACGCCCTCCACGAGGCGGCGGCGGTGGTGGCGATCATGGTCTGCGACATCCGCGGGTTCTCGACCATGTCCGAGATCCTGCCCGAGGACAGCCTGGCGAGGACGCTCGGCGATTGGTTCCGCGAAGCGGGCAACCTCGTGCAGGAGAGCGGCGGCACGATCGACAAATTCATCGGCGACGCGATTCTGGCCTATTGGATCGAGGGAGCCGAAAAGGGCGCGGAGGTTTCCAAGGCATTTTCCACGGGGGCAACCCTGCTGGAAAAGTCGCTCTCCCGCCAATGGCCCGACCATCCGGACAAACCGTTTCACATCGCCGTGGCCCTGCATCACGGGTCGGTGACCTGCGGCAACATCGGCCTCGTCGCACAGCGCGATGCCACGATCATCGGCGACGCCGTCAACACCGTCTTCCGCATCGAAAGCGTCATGAAGGGCCTCGGACAAAAACTCGCCGCCTCCGGAGATTTCCACGCCCGCCTTCCTGCCCCAGCCAAACCCGGCTTCGACGACCTCGGCGAGCACCAGCTGAAAGGAAAAAACCAGCTCGTCCGCCTGTTCGGGCTCAAGTAGGGAGTCGATGAACCCGCCTCGACACTTTAAATAATTTCCACAAGATCCCCAACAATCTCGACGCGAGATGAAGAACAAATCCACTAAGAAGCCCACACCTCTATATCGAAAGAAATCATCGCGCAGCGGCAATTCCCCAAAGCGCCGCGCACCAGATTTGAGTGGATCGCGGGTCTTGCGCGAAGAACCATCACAGCCGTGTCGCTCGCAAGGCCTGCATTGTGTTGAACTTTTTGCTGGAGCCGGAGGGCTCGCGATTGCGGCTTCAAAGGCGGGTTTCAAGCATGACGCCGTCCTTGAATACAACCACGACGCCTGCGAGACCATTCGTGCCAACCAGCGTCGCGGCTACGAACTCGTCCGCCATTGGCCGCTCATTGAAGGCGACGTTCATGACCAGGATTTTCAGACTTGGCGGGGCCGCGTGGACTTGGTTTCAGGGGGACCACCCTGCCAGCCATTTTCTATTGGCGGAAAGCATGGTGCTATGGGAGACCGCCGTAATTTATTTCCAGAAGCTGCCCGCGCTGTGCGCGAGATTCAACCCCGCGCTTTCGTGTTCGAAAATGTGAAGGGTCTGCTGCGCGAGTCCTTCTCAAGATATTTTGGCTACATTGTGCTTCAGCTTACTTATCCGGAAGTAACTGCGCGGAAGAGCGAGACCTGGATCGAGCATCTCTCCCGACTCGAACGCATTAAAACAGAGGGCACCGAGATGGATTTGCACTATCGCGTGGTGTGGCGTTTGCTCAATGCTGCTGATTACGGTGTCCCGCAACGACGGGAGCGTGTTTTCCTCGTTGGGTTTCGATCGGACATCAATTTTCCTTGGTCCTTCCCGCCAGCCAGCCATTCGCGGGAGGCTTTGTTGACTTCGCAGTGGGGCACCGGTGAATACTGGGACATTTACAGGATTTCGCCTCGCAACCGCCCGGCTACCCCCACGCATTTCAGCCATTATACCAACAATCCACACCTTTTTCGCACCACCGTTGGACGTGCGCCATGGCGAACCGTCCGGGATGCCATTGCGGACATGGGCGAACCGACCCGATCTCAAAATGGGACTCGTTTTTCCAACCACATTTTGCAGCCAGGAGCACGCTCTTACCCGGGTCACACCGGGAGCCCGCTTGATGAACCCGCTAAGACCCTGAAGGCCGGCGACCATGGAGTTCCCGGCGGGGAAAATATGCTTGTCTACCCAAACGGCGAAGTGCGCTATTTTTCGGTTCGTGAGTCTTGCCGCCTTCAGGCATTCCCCGATGAATACGTTTTCGAGGGGAGTTGGACGGAAAACATGCGCCAACTGGGCAACGCCGTGCCTGTTCAGTTGGGAGAGGTTGTTTTGCGAAGTGTAAACGCTGCTTTAACAGCTTCGAGCGTCTGACGTGTCAATCCAATGATAGAATATTACGATTTCGACCTTCCTGCCGCAGTAACTCGCGGCCTTCGTTTCCTGGTGAGGAGAAACAATCCCACAGAACTGAATGGCGCAAATCTCGAAAAAGTTAGGAAGGCTTGCCAAGACAATAAAACCAATCGTGGAGTTTACGTCATATGCTGGGGTCGTCTTGCAATGTACGTGGGCAAGGCAGACGCTCTGTTCCATCGCTTGGATCAACATCAAAAAAAGCTCTCGGGACGAGTTGGAATTCCTATGAATGAAATAGGGTTCAAAGCCATTCTTCTTCATAAGAACTGGAGCACGTCGGCAAACGAAAATCTTCTCATTGAAACGCTGAAAAAGCTAGGCCAATGCGAATGGAATGGCATGGGGTTCGGCCCCAAGGATACTGGAGGAAAACGGGACGACTCAAAGCCCAGCCCTTTTGATCTGAAATATCCTATCAACCATGAAATTCAGCTCGTGCATCTCCCGAATTCCATTTCCGTTCCCGACCTCGTAAAAGCCCTTAAGAAGGATTTGCCATTCCTTTTTCGCCATGACAAAAGCCTGAGTCCACCAAAAAAGGCATCAACTGAGACGCCTACTGTTCTATCTCTCCCAAAATCACGAAAGGCGTGGCAACTAATCAAATTTCTGACGACCCACCTTGGCGAGACCTGGCAAGCCACACGGTTTCCGAACAAAATCACGCTCTACCCCAAGAAATCTGCTTTTGACAGCGCCTTGGAGATTTTCCCATAAAACGCCGACCAAAAATCCGTGCCGCTTCCTCATTGCCTCGGCGTGAGACAATGTATTCACTTGTAAAACTCATTCATGCTGGCCGTTCACGAAGTTATTGATCACACGATGGAAAATTTTCCCGGTTACGAGCCCGGGGATTTTGAAGTCACTGCCGTCGAAAAAGGTGGCTCCGACAGGAAATTCTACCGGATCCGTGCGGCGGATCGCTCGATGATCCTGGTGAAGTATTCCAACCACAAGGAAGAGAACCGCCATTACGTGGACATCGCGCGGTTCCTGGCAACGGCCGGCGTGCAGGTCCCCCATGTTTATCTGCATGATCCCGAAGATGGTCTGATCTGGATGCAGGATCTCGGGGAGGTGGATCTCTGGTCCCACCGGATGGAGCCCTGGAGCACGCGGCGCCCGCTCTACGAATCCGCCCTGATCGAAGTCTTCAAAATGCACTCCGCAGCCACACGGAAAATGGACAGCCACGAGTTGAAACTGGAGCGCGAATTCAACGAGCAGCTTTATCTCTGGGAACAGGGGTATTTTTTCGAGCACTGCCTCGGCAACTTTTTCAAACTGCCGGCCGCCGAGGTGCGCCGGCTCGCCGGGCTCGGCGCCCTGCAGTCCGCCGCCGCGCGGCTGGCCGCCCTCCCCCGCGTTTTGGTGCACCGGGATTTCCAGTCGCAGAATATCTTGATCCGTGATGGGACCGCATGGCTGATCGACTTTCAGGGGATGCGACCGGGGCTGGCTCAATACGACATCGCCTCGCTGCTCATGGACCCCTACGTGTCGCTGGAGTCCTCCGAGCGGGTCGAATTGCTCGGCTTTTACCAGCGGCTGGCACGGAGGTCGGGAGTCGATGTGCCCGGGGATTTCGAGGAGATTTTCCACTGGTGTTCCTTGCAGCGCCTGATGCAGGCGCTCGGGGCCTACGGTTTTCTGGGGCTGCAGAAGGGGCGCACGGATTTTCTCGCGCACATCCCGGCGGCCAGGCGGTCGCTGCGCGAAACCGCCGCACAGCTCGACGGGCTCGATGAATTTGTCCTCGTCTTGGATTCTCTGCCATGAACAAGCAACCCGAAACCGCTATCATCCGGCGCATCACGCCCTCGCTCGACAACGCCCGCTACGCGATCAAGCGGGCCGTCGGGGAAGAGATCGTGGTCGCGGCGGATGTCTTCAAAGAGGGGCACGACGAAGTGACGGCGATGCTCAAATGGCGGCAGGCCGGAGACGCCGCCTGGCGGGAGACGCCGATGAAACCGCTGCTCAACAACCGGTGGACGGGATCGCTCCGCGTCACCGCGCCGGGCGCATGGGAATTCACCATCGAAGCTTGGGGAGATGTCTATTTTTCCTGGCAGCATGAGCTGGAGA
>Ga0073936_10003224_pt1 | contig 23576 bp, 14 predicted proteins | sample AliMusrvi5mmetaG_FD_87041 | JGI IMG/M metagenome (GOLD analysis project Ga0073936, IMG submission 87041) | Freshwater lake bacterial and archeal communities from Alinen Mustajarvi, Finland, to study Microbial Dark Matter (Phase II) - Alinen... | ecosystem: Environmental > Aquatic > Freshwater >... | reverse complement strand
GAGGCGAGGTGGGGGGCGGCGAAACCGATGGCAGTGATGGTGGCGGCCTTTTCGAGGAAGGCTCGGCGGTTTAGAGAGTTGTCCTGATTCATGGGGAAGACCATAACCACGGATTGCGCGGATGACACGGATTTTTTATTCTAGCAAGGCTACGGGTTGGGCGTATGTTACGATGGAACTTAACACACTGGAATTTAACAATCTGATGGTCTATCCAGAATCTATGAAAACATATCCTCGGTTTCTTGGAGTAGCGGCGCTTGGTATTTTGGGCATGTTGACCCTCCGGGTCGGCGCGGCGCCGGGCTCTTACAAATTGCTCAAGGAAATCCCGGTCGGGGGCGACGGGAGCTGGGATTACGTGGAGGTGGACTCGGCGGCGCGGCGGCTCTACGTGAGCCACGGCATGAAGGTGGCGGTGATTGACATGGACACAGAAGCGGTGGTGGGCGAGATCGCTGACACGCCGGGCGTGCACGGGATTGCGGTGGCGCCCAAGCTGGGGCTGGGGTTTACTAGCAACGGGCGAGAGAACAAGGCCAGCGTCTTTGATCTGAAAACGCTGAAGACCAGCTCGAAGGTGGATACGGGCGAGAACCCGGATGCAATCCTCTATGACGAGGGCCAGGAAGAGGTCTATACGTTCAACGGGCGCGGTGGCTCGGCGACGGTGTTTGAAGCGAAGACGGGCAAGGTCGTGGCCACCATACCGTTGTCCGGCAAGCCGGAGTTTGCGGTGGCGTATCCCAAGGCGGGGCGGGTTTACAACAACCTGGAAGATAAGAGCGAGGTCGTCGTGATTGACACCAAGGAGCACAAGGTGGTGAGCAGGTGGCCACTGGCGCCGGGCGAAGAACCATCAGGGATGGCATTCGACGCGGAGCATCAGCGCCTCTTCCTGGGCTGCGGCAACAAGCTGATGGTGATGATGGACAGCACGACCGGCAAGGTGGTGGCCACGGTGCCTATCGGGCAGGGCGTGGACGCGACCAAGTTTGACAACGGCACGCAGCTCGCTTTCAGCTCCTGCGGCGACGGAACGGTGACCATCGCGCACGAGGATTCGCCGGACAAACTAACGGTGGTGCAGACCCTCAAGACCGAGCCGCGAGCGCGGACGATGACGCTCGACCCCAAGACACATAAGATCTATCTGGCTAGCGCCAAGTTTGGTGAACCTGGCGGCCAGGCGTCCGGCGGGAAGAAGGGGCGTCCGAGCGCGGTTCCGGGCTCGTTCAAAGTGCTGGTGTATGGGATGGGGGAGTGATGCGTGATGCGTGATGCGTGAAGGGGCGATGCCGTCAGGGCACGATGACGCGCAGGCGGGAGCGTTGGAGGGAAAAAGTCGCGGGCAGGTGGCCGAAGAGTTCGCCGTCGGCTTCCAGCGGGGTGTTCGAGGGACTGGAGAGAGTGAACGATTCCGCCTGGAAAGCCTCCGTCGCGGAAGCGGGCAGCGTGCCGCGCAGCAGCAAGCTGGGACCACAGCGGGGAAGGGTGAGCCAGGTCACGCGCGGAAAGACGCAAACGTCGAGCCGGCCATCGCGCAAGTCGGCTTGCGGGAACACCCTATATTGCCCGCCATAGAAGCGGCCATTTCCAATCAGTACCTGCTCCCCCGTCACCGAATGCCCGCCGCCGGTGACAGTGATTTTGGATTGGGCGCCCATCAAGGCCTTGAGCCCTGCCACCACGTAAGCCAAGTAACCGATCTTCTTCTTCAATTGCCACCGGACCTGCTCGACGGCGCGCGCATCCAGGCCGGCTCCGGCCAATTGCGCGAAGCAGCGACGTTCCGGTCTGCCGCTGGCCTGAAAATCCACGGTAGGCAGGTCGATCCGCGTTTCACGCCCTTGGCAAATCGCGGCCCAGGCGGCATCCAGTTTGAGAGGGATCGTCAGCTCGCGGGCGAAGACGTTGATGGTTCCCAGCGGCAGCACACCGAGGCACGCCCGCTCAAAGCCGTCCGGCACGTCGCTGAAACCGTTGAGTACTTCATTGAGGGTGCCGTCACCGCCGGCGGCGGCCACGATCTCGAAGCCTTCGCGGATAGCCTCGGCAGCAAGCCGGCGCGCATCTCCAGCGGCGGCGGTGAGTTTGAGGGTGCTCTGCGCTCCGATGGCGTCGAGGTGGTGGCGGAAGCGTCTGGCTTTCTCGCCTCGGGCTGTCGGATTAAAGATCACGCAGGTGCGCACGACACATTTTTGGGGCTGGTGGGCAGGGAGAGTCGAGGAGAAAGAATGGGAAACGTGGTGCGTGATGCGTGATGCGTGATGCGTGATCTGGGAGCCGCCTCTGTGGCGCATGAACTACCCGTGCCAGCGGACAATGGTCGCGGTAACTCCCCGTGCCCATCTGCTTTCGGCCTTCGGATTTCGGCCTTCTTTCGGACTTCGGACTTCGGACTTCGGACTTCCGCCGGCTCCGCCGGCGGCCATCCCAGCCTTGAAATACCGGCGCGCTTCCACTACACCTTGCGGCAATGATCGAAACTGTCGCGCCTAAGTTGTCCAAGTGGCCCTTCTTTGTGGGGGATGGCCTCCTGCTGGGCACGGCCTATTTCATTTGGAATCAAAGCAGGTTTACGCTGGGACATTGGGACCTCTTCTTTGTCCTGCTGTGCGTGGCAGGCGGCGCGCTGCTCGGGGTTGTGCCGTTTCTGCTGGAATACCAGGCGCTGGTCAAGGTGGCGGAAGCCGGGGCGCTGAATACAGTGGTGTCGCAACTGAAGAACCTGGAAGGCATTGCGAATCAGATCAGTGGCGCGACGGGCAAGTGGCAGGACGCGCAGGAGCAGGCGGCCAAGACGGCGGCGTCGGCCCGGGAAATCGCGGAGCGAATGACGGGCGAAGTGCAGGCTTTCACGGAGTTCATGAAGCGCGCCAACGACAGCGAGCGGGCAACGCTGCGACTGGAGGTGGAGAAGTTGCGGCGCGGGGAAAGCGAATGGTTGCAGGTGGCGGTGCGGATGCTCGATCATGTGTACGCGTTGCACCAGGGCGCGTGCCGGTCCGGCCAGCCGACGCTGATCGAGCAAATGGGCAGTTTTCAGAACGCGTGCCGTGATGCCGCGCGTCGCGTCGGTGTGACGCCATTCGCGGCTAATGAGGGTGAGCCTTTCGATGCACAGCGGCACCAGTTGGTCGAAGAAGGCGCCAAAGCGCCCGCCGACGCGATCGTTGGAGAAACGATAGCGACGGGCTACACCTTCCAGGGTAGATTGATGCGACCCGCGCTGGTGCGCCTGCGCGGCGATCAGGCCGCAGTTGCCGCCGAGGCCACTGAAACCAAGGCTGAAGATCAAAGCCAATTGCCACTGCAATCGGAGAACGCAGGCCCTCAATAAGGACGGTACCCGGGGCCCAACCAGGGCTCGGGCTAGTATTCGAGACTGAAAGGCCCGACCTCCGGCTTCACTATGAACTCGACCCAGCGGCCGCGCTGAACGGCAAACGTGAAGTCGGCAGTCTTGGCTGCGCTTGGGATGTTGCGGAAAGAGTAAGTCCGCTCTGTGCCGCCACTTGACGAGGAAGGGGAGTCCAGGTTCGTGCCGTCATCGGTTCGGACGGATAGCAGGTCAAGGTGCAGATCGTTGGTCAGGCCGGTGGTGCTAAAATGCGCCTGGGACAGTTGGTCCGAGGACCAGGAGCTGTTTGTGTTGGGCGGGCGGCGAACGACCTGAACGAGTGTGATGCTGATCCCGCCGAGGTTCGTCGTCCAGCCGATGCGATTTGTACCCTCCAGGCTACCCAATGGCACGCCGCGGAAGCTGAACATTTCTGTGGGTGCGAACCCCTTGGCGCGCTTGATCTCGCAGCGGAGTTTCCAGGCGGATTCGCTCGGCCAGAGGCTGGGCTCGAATGTGAAGTAACCGTCTTCATAGCTGCCCCAACCCAGGCTTGTGTTGCCCGCCTTATTACCCGTGGCGTCGCTGACTTCTTCGTTGGCTACCAGCCAGACCTCATTGGTGTTGGCTAGCGAATGGACATGGATCGCGCAGATCGTGCGGTTCTGGCCATCCAGGCGGTTCGTAGTGAACTCGACGGCGCGACCTCCGCCGCTGCTGCTTTTGTAAGAGGTGTTCTGATCATGCCCGGTGCTTGCCTTGTCGAGCGTCAGGGTGACATCGCCCGCATGCCGGGTGGCCGGCAGCGGCTCGGGCTGCCACTGGGGAAACCTGCTGTGAAGCGGGTTGGCGAACGGCAAACTACCGCACCGCCTCACCCCGCCCGTCGCGCTATGATAGAAGAAGTTCAAAGAGAGAAACCGGTCGCGGCGAGGGAAGACCCGGAATTGCAGCCCTTGCGGGTTGGACCACCATCCATACGCTGACGCATCGCCGCCGGAGATGAACCCGCTCGAATCCGACAGGAAGGCATTGATGTAACCTGAGCCGGTCGGGGGGGTGGCATTGGTAGTGGTGCTCCCGAGCCAGACGACGAGCATGGGGTCCGAAGTAATGGTAGAGCCAAGCAAAACCGCCTTGCTGCCGAGCAGGCGCTTGAGCACGACTTGGATAGCAGCCGGCGTATGTGCGACAAGCCGGGCCAGCGGCCGTCCCAAGAAGTGGTTGGTGCCGTAGGTTACGCCCACCACGCGGACCACCTCGCCGTCCGGCAGGGCCAGCGGCCCCGAGGTGATCGCCTTGGGCTGCCGCATCGCCACGATGATGCCCGCCAGCACAAGGAGGCCGAGACTGCCGAAAAAGATCCAGAGTAATCGCTTCACTTAGCACCCAGGCCCACCCGCACGAGCCGCGGCCAGCGTTCAAGCCACCCTACCCATCGAAAATTGCTGCGGACAGGAATGTCCGCGCGCCGGCGTAGTGGCAGGGACGAGATACGCCTGGACCAGTCTGAGTAATTGCGCATGGCTCCTTCCTACGCTTGTCATTTTGACCGGACAAGCCCATTCTTAGGAACTAATTTGACTGGGCGCTTGTCTTGTCAGATGGTCGCTGCGAAACCGCACCGCGCGGAGCGGCGGCGAAATGACTCTTCAGTATGGGAACAGATGCGGAGGCGGTGCAATCGCCGAGCTGGGTGCAACGGGTGCTGATCGGGCGGAACCCGAAACGCACCTTGGTGCGCATTGTCATCCTGGTGGCGGTGTCCTCAATCCTGTTCAAGTTCGTGCTCCAGCCGATTCGGGTCGAGGGGGGGAGCATGCTGCCCACCTATAAGGATCGAGGCATCCATCTTGTCAATCGCCTGGCTTATGTTTTCCACCCACCGCACCGCGGGGATGTAGTGGCCATTCGTATGCTAGCCGGGGAACATGTGATGTATATGAAACGTATCATTGGCCTCCCCGGCGAGACAGTGGCATTTATTCGCGGCCACCTGTACATCAATGGCAAGCCCATGGACGAACCTTATGTGGCGTTCCGCTGTTATTGGAACCACGACCAGGAGCAAGTGGGCCCCGACCAGTACTATGTTGTGGGCGACAACCGCGAAATGCCGTGGGCCGATCACGTCAAGGGCCGGCCCACGCGGGACCGGATTGTGGGCAAGGTCATTCTATGAAGGGATGGTTCATCCGCGTCATCCTCATCGCCGCGCTGGTGGCGGCAGGCATCTGGAGTTGGGGAATCTTCTTTCCCAGCCCGGAGAAGATGATTCGCAAGCGGCTCGATGCCTTGGCCAAAGCTGCTTCGTTTTCGTCCAAAGAAGGGCTGATAGCCAAGGCCTGGAACTCCAGCACGCTGTCTGATTACTTCACGGAGGATGTGCAAGTCACGGTCGAGGCTATGGGCACCTTGCATAGTATCAGCGGTCGAGCCGAGTTGCTCCAAGCCGTCGCGGGCTCTCGCTCTTCGGTCAACAGCCTCAGTATCGAGTTCCCCGACATCAAGGTCACTGTCGCCCCTGACGGACTATCGGCAGTCATCAACCTCACAGCCCGAGGCAAGATCCCGGGTGATAGAGATTTCTACCTCCAGGAGCTGAAGATGCGCATGGTTAAGGTTAAACGAGACTGGCTCATCAACCAGGTCGAGACGGTGAAAACGCTCTCCCTGAATTCTTACCTCCGCGGTCTGCCCTGGGGCGACCCGAACCTCTCTGAGGCCGCCTCCCTCCACCTTGGCGGGGAGCAGGCCGCCTTTGCCCCTGCGCTTGGGGGGCAGTGCCGGAACGAGGGGAAACGAACCGAGCTGCCTTTTCTGAGCGCGGCCTCTGCTCGTGTCTCTGTGGCTGGCGCTGTGACTGCCGCTGCGGCTGTCGCATGGGTTTCGAATCCAGTCTCGCCCGATCATCGGTAGTCCCGGCCAGCTTGAAGTCCACCTGCCGTTTGAAGGTGTCCACCTTCGCTATCTGCACTTCAACCTTATCGCCCAGCTTGAACACGCGCCGGGTCCGCCGGCCGAGAAGTTGGCCGCGCGTGGCATCGAACTGATAGAAATCGTCACTCAGCCCCGAGAGCGGCACCAGCCCGCTCATTCCCAGCCCCGTTACATCCACAAAGAACCCGAAGTTCCGCACATCGGTGACCAACGCCTCGTAGCGTGTAGGCTGGGCGGACTTAAGCTGTGCGTTCAGGTAAGCGAACATCTTCACATCCCGGCTGTCGCGCTCCGCATCATCGGAGTTCCGCTCGGTCTCGGAAATGTGATCCGCGACCTCCTTAAGTGACTGCAATACAATCCGCTCCCCTGGCTGCTGGAACAGGGCGCGGTGCACCACGAGGTCCGCATAACGCCGGATCGGCGAGGTGAAGTGCGTGTATTTCTTCTTCGCCAGCCCATAATGGCCGAGCGGTTCGACCGCATAGCGGGCGCGCATGAGGGACTTGAGGAATCCGATCTTCAGCGCTTGCCCGATCGGCAGGTGGTTGAGCTTTTCGAGCAGTCGCTGCACTTCGTGGCGGTTCGACAGGTTGCCGCACTGAATGTGATGACTGAGCACGTCCTCGCGGTATTCCTGGAGTCGCTTGTCATCCGGCGGTTCGTGGATGCGGTAGAGCGCCGGACGGTTCAAAGCCATCAGCCGCGCGGCGACCGCCTCGTTGGCCAGCAGCATGCATTCCTCGATGAGTTGGTGCGAAATGTCGTTCTCCACCTTCTCCATGCGCAATACCCGTCCGCTTTCATCGAGACGGATCTTGGTCTCAGGGAAGTCTAGGTCGAGCGACCCGGCCTTGAATCGTGCGCGCCGGATCTTCTGAGTCAGGACATTGGCGTCGTGGAGCATCTGCTCGAGCGGGTCCTGCGGCCGGTTTTGGAGCAGGGCAAAAACCTCTTTGTAAGTGAAGCGGCGCTGCGAGCGGATCACGGCTGCATAGAACTGCGTCCGCAGGACCTGGCCCTCGGGTGAAAGCAGAAACTCCACGCATTTGGTCAATCGCTCCACCTCCGGCTTCAGCGAGCATAGCTCATTGCTCAAGGCCTCGGGCAGCATCGGCACGACCCGGTCCACGAGGTAGGTCGAGTTTCCGCGCCGCGCCGCTTCCTGGTCGAGCGCGGTGCCAGGCTTTACGTAATGCGATACGTCGGCGATGTGCACCCAGAGCTTCCATTGGCCTTGGCCGGTACGTTCCAGACAAATCGCGTCGTCGAAGTCCTTAGCATCATCAGGATCAATAGTGACGACCCGGTGAGTGCGACAATCCTCCCGCCCCGTTCTTTCGGCCGGCTTGACCTCCTGCCCAACCGAAAGCGCCTCTTGCAGCACGCGCTTCGGGAAGTGGAGCACAAGGTTGTATTGGCGGATCACCGAGAGCATATCCACCCCTTCGGCGTCCGGTGAGCCGAGGACTTCTATGATTTCGCCTTCCGGATTCGCATGGCGCGATATCCACTCCCGGAGTTCCACGACTACTTTGTCGCCCAGTTGCGCCGGGCGCCCAGTGTCGCGCGGCGGTGTGACGTAGATGTCGTGGGTGATGCGCGGGTCGTCGGGAATGACATAGAGGAACTCGCGTCCGCGTTGCAGCGTGCCGACCAATTGGGTCCGTGCCCGCTCTAAAACCCGGACCACACGGCCCGTGGCCTCTTCCTTCTCATTCCGTCGCGGTATGCGAGGGAGGACATCGCGCCGCACCAGCACATGGTCGCCGTGCATGGCGGTCGACGTCGCATCCTGCGCGACGCGAATGGTCGGGACCTTCGGATCGTCTGCCTGCACGAAACCCACTCCCGCCCGGTTCATGCGGATGCGGCCCGGGACCAGGTCTGCGGCGAGGGGCAGGGCGTAGCGGTTGCCCTCTTTGATACGGGCGATTTGGCCGGTCCGATCCAGCCGCGCCAGCACGTGTTCAAGTTCTTTTTGCTGGCCTTGGCGCAAGCCGAGCTGGGCCCGTAATTCCGCGGCATTCTGCGGAGTATAATTTGGGCGGTTAAGCAGGTTTAATATTTTCTCTTCCATATCAGGTGGATTGCCCCAAGCGAGGTATCTGCGGGTAATGTGCACCATGGGGGAGCGGGAAGTCGAGCCTAATTGCTATCCCCGCTTCGACACGAACGCGCTGCCTTCCAAATAAAACCGCAGCGGCAAATGCGCGGCCTTTGTCAGGCCGACCCTCGTCGTAGTGACCACCGGTCCTCGCTCCTTCCGGAAGTCCTCTATGGTGGGATTTCGGGCTACGAACAAGGGGGAATGCGCGTCACACAGATCAGCCCCGTCCAACCCGCGGTTAATGTCCATTGCCTGACACAACTTACCCGGCCCATTGGTTAGGTTGCGCGGAATAGCCACGGGCCTCCGCTTCAGCATAGAATTCTCTCCCAGAGCGACCTCCACCGCCCGAACCAGCACCGCCTCAGCCACACCCGGCGGGCGGCAGACCATGTTCATGCAGAAGTAATTGCCGTAGATGAAATAGACATACGCGTGTCCCGGCGCGCCGAACATGACGCGGTTGCGCGCCGTCGGTCCCGGTGCGCCGTGGCAGGCGGGATCACCAATCAGGTAAGCCTCGGTCTCCACGATCGGGCCGCCGCATGGCCCGATCGGTGTATCGTGAATGAGCCAGTGTCCCAGCAAGGCCGGGGCGACCACCCCGGCCGACGGCTCGTAGAAACTTCTGGGGAGCGGGACGAACTGAGTGCCGAGAGTCATTCCGCGCCGTCAGCCCAGCCGAACGACCAGCATGCGGCCAGCTTCGATGACCGCGGTCGGATTCAACGAAACCACCGCGACGCCCGCGTTGAAGCTGAAGGTGCTCGGAATCGTCTTGCCCGCGCACTCCACCTTCACCTGGCTGGGCACCGCACCCGGGGCCAGGGAGATCTCCGCCACGGCCAGGCGTCCTTCTCGCACGCTAAGCTCATTCCGCTGCGCCTTTCCTTCCCGGGCCTGTAGCAGGCTGCCCCAGCCTTCTGGGCCGGCGAAGAACCCCTTGAAGTTCTCCGGCGTATGGCGGGGCGTCACGCGCAGCGCCTGGCGCGGCCCGTCGTATTCCCAGCCTGAGAGCGCCAGTAGCAGCGACCACGAAGACATGGCCCGCGCGTAATGCCCGCCGCACTCGATCTCGTTCCACGGATTGCGCCCGATCGGCGCACGCGGAATGCCGTCGTAGCGGTCGCGCGCTGCCTTCACGATGGCGAACCCTTCCTCGACCATCCCCTCGTAAATCATGTGTGCCGCCACCTGGTATTCGATCCCCGTCCAGACTTCATCCGAGTAGAGCATCACGTTGCCGGGCCGGCCGCCTTTGGGCCAGGTGCAGATAATCAGGCCCTTGTCTTTCGCCCCCGCAAACGCCCTCGGCGTGTGGGGCCAGCCGGTCAGGTCAGATTTGAAGTTATACTTGAACACGGCGCGCAACGCAGACACCACCTTCTCTTGCGGCAGGATGTAGCCCAGCCCAAGCTGGTGCGCCCACCACTGGCCGATGAGTTGATCGGACATGCAGCCGGGACCCACCTCCCCCGGCCGTTTCATGTAGTCAGGCAGGTGCTGCTGGAAGTAATCCTCTTTCCAGCACAGCTCGATGAGTTTCTTTTGGCCCTTCTCGAAGATGCCCTGGAAGCGCTCCGCCGCCGCCTGATCTCCTACTCGCCGACCCCACTCCTCGCCCGCGCGCAGCGCCGCCAGGTAATAGCCGCTGATGAACGTCGTCACGCCGTGCAATGCCTCGTCGTAGGTATTCCACTGGTCGTCCTGCAAGATGCCCTCAGGCTGACCGCCAGCCGTCTTCGCATCGCGCCCGATCAGGTATTCCACCGCCCGTTTGATGGGCGGCCAGTATTGTTTGAAATATCCCTCGTCCGCGTGGTTCAATGCCTCGCGGTAGGCCTTGAGAATGCAACTTGCATGGCCGTCGGCAAACGGTTGCTCCCCCGTCGGATGCGGTGGCGACGGCACATCCGTCCGGTTATTGACCCCGCCGTCCGTGCGCTGCTGGTGCATGAAATCTATCCGGCGCATGTCTTTCTCGAGTGAGGGGAACAAGCGCGAGAGGCTCTGCTCATAGCCCCACACATGCGTGCAGGTCGGTTCGCAACAGCCGTTCGAGCCTTCCCAACCATACACATCACCGTTTGCGATCTGGAACACGACCCCGATATGCCGGGCAATGGCCGCGTTTGCCGTCACGCAGTCCAGGAGCCAATAGGGCAGTGTGCTATCGTAAAATGTCCGCCGGAACAGCTCCGTCCGCCCTCGCAATGTATCGAACTGCGTTATCGCCTCGCGCAGCACCGCCCGCGCATCACCCCATTGCGTCGCATAGTGGCAGCCCATCCACTCGTGTTTGGCGTCATACTTGTTTGGGTAATGCCAGGCCAGCAGGAAGGGAACTTCGATACTCTTTCCCGCCGGAACAGTTACCGAGCTTGCAACCCCGCCATAAACGGTTCTGCCGGGCGGCGTCGGTGCGCTTGCGTCGGCTCCGGCCAGTGGCGCGAAGCGTCCTTGGGCCGCAAATGCCTTCCACACGTCCTCCGCCTGCGCGGCTGCCGGCATGACAGTCGTATCCTGGCCGAGTGCCGCCAATGCCAGCGTGCCGAACCCGGGCGCTTTAGGATGCTGCCTGCCCCCCGACCCGGTGTAACTCGCCCCCACCAGCCCGCAGAGGAACGCGTACGCCGTTTGCCGGTGCTGGCTGAATCCCGCCTGCGCCGGCTCCAGCACCGACCTCGCCGCCATCACCACTTTGCCTTTTCCGACCGGCCGCGTGAGCAAGGTCGTGCCGTCGGATGCCTTGGACTCGGTCGCACCCGGCTGCAACACCAGGTTCTCAAACTGCACCGCCTTGCTGCCACCAGCCCCGTCGCCCGCCGGCCGCACACCGCTGAACCGCGCCGGCAGCAACTCCTCCAGCAGAACCATGACCGCCCGGTTCCCGGGCATATCGGTAAACTCGATCTGATCCACATTGATGTGCCCCCAGGGCCCCTTCTGGTCATCCACGATCTCGATATGCGCTGTCTTACCCTGCCATGGTCCGACGTCCCACGTCGCTGGCAAGAGCTGCTCGTTGTCCTTGCCCGACGTCGCGCACACCACTTTGCCGTCCACCACCAACCGAATCTGAGTCGTATCGTAACGCCCGCCGCCCACCAGGAATCGTATGAACTGGCGCTCGATGGTGAACGGCTTGCTGATCAGCCGCCCCGTCGTGTCATCGCCGCCCAGAAAAGTATTGACCAGCCCCTGGCCGAGGAAACCGCCAACCTGCTGCTGATTCGGCAGTGTGCCCTTGGCCGGCTCCTTGCCAAAGGCCTCGCCCGTGACCTTCCAATTATCGTAGCCGTGCTCGAAGTCCTCGAACAAGACGTCCGGCCGCGGGCTGGCCTCGCCGACCGGCTTGCCGCCCGTCCACGAGCCGTAAGCCGCCAGCAACGGCATAGAACTGCCCGACCAAAGCAGCGTTGCGCCCGCCTGCACCGCGGCCTGTGCGGCCCGCACTTGCGGTTCGGACAGATCCGCCGCCGCGTCTTCGAACCAGATGACCGTATGCGCCGGATCGCCCAGCTTGTCCGCGCTCAACGGCTGCTTCCCCAGCACCTCGACCGTGAGGTTCTTGGGTCGGTCCGGCGGTGGCTCCCGCAAAGCCGCCAGGTTGGCCGCCGCATAGATGGTCACCGGCGTGTCCAGCTTCGCCTCGCCCCCGGCTTCGGCTCGCATGAACAATCCGCCCGCTTCGCCTTCGCGCAGCACCTCGTTCACATTGCCGGCAAAGCACGCGTTGGCGCCCGAATTGTTTGGCCCCGCCGCATCGTAACCGACCGGGTTTTGCATCAGGGCCGCCAGCGACACCGACTGCTTCTGCTCCGTAGGGTTCTTGATCCGAAACACGAACGCCGCCAGTGGCATCGAGGAGAACCTCGCATCGAGCGGCGCAAAAGGACTGAACGCCGTTAACTCGACCTCAACTGGCAGGCCAGCCTCCCGGAAGCGCAGCGCCGCCACCGGGTACTCGCCCGTCATCTCGATTTGCTGCACCCGAGGCCAGTCCGGGCTCCCGGCAGTTTGGAGCAGCCGGGCCGTCCCGCCCGCCCGGATCAGGAAATGAAACGGCACCTGCCCATCTCGGAGCGTATTGAAGAGTTGCCAGGCGGTGAGCTGCCCATCGACGCCGATCTCGAAGTTTCCTGTCCCAATGCCCCCCAGGTGCATCCGGGCGTCCGTGTGTTTGCCCGACAGGTAGAGCCGAGGGTTGGCCGGGGCGAACAACTCACGCCGCCAACGTTCCAGTTCATCCGCCGGCAGCTCGAACGCTCCCCATGCCGGACTGCCCAACAGCGCCGCCGCTGTCCCAGCGCCCACCAGCCCAAGGAACTCCCGCCGGTTCAGATTGTGCGGCCCGCAGTTTCCCGAACAGTTGCATTTGCGCATAGATTGTTTCCTCTAGTTATGGTTAACCGTGTTGGTCGTCATGCTGCGACTCTGCTAACAGGCCGATTCCCCGTTGCCAAGCGCGAAAACCACCATCTGACCTCGATCCCCGCCCTTTCCCCCTCTCCCTTACTCTACTGTTTTGCGAGCCTATTTCCCCGCGCTGTTGAAAAGGTCGTAGCCCAGAGACGCCCGTGGGGCGCTCTCTCTTTAGCCACAATATCAGCTCTCATTATTTCGGCCATCGGACCACAGAGGATTTGTAAAGCCCCGTGTCATCAGCGGTTGCAGTCGATTCGATGTAGAGTCTACTTTTGGCTTCCCTCCACTTAAAAGGCCAGGCCGACGTTTCTTCAAAAACGACTTTCCTTCGCTTCAAATCAAATATCCGCATAACCTCGCTATGCGCGCCATGGTTCCAAATGGTTATCAGCAAATTTCCCTCATATCCTTTCAACTTCTTCGGTTCGAATCTGGCAAAGTACTCCATTCCGCCGTCCGAACGGAACGACACCAGAAACTTGTTCTTGGGGGCGAAGACACGGAGACGGTCTATCCCTTGGATGGTATCCATTTCGAATCGCACACAAATTGTCGTTCGGTTCTGATCTTTTTAAGAGCACTCAGCGTTGCTCTCGTCTACAGGTAAGAGACCACAGGGAGATTGCTGTTGCCTTTCGGTGCCATTCCAGTTTTGAAGGAAAAGCCGATGGTGAGCATCGGCGAGGAAACCATTCAGGGCATCGCCACTCAGAGCCTGTTACGCGTCTCGCAGTACACGACTAATGGCAATCCCGGTAGTGGATGATGGTCCTGGATTATCCTGTATGACGCATGACCGCGCCATTAAATGTCCACTGAATCCAGCCTGTTCCGAAGTGGGAGGGTAGAATCATCCCTATGAACGTCGAGCCCGCGTGAGCCCCTCTCGTGAATTTCCCCGATACCAACGCGCGGCCAAAATTACCCAAGGCGGCCAACAGAGCCATCTTCGTGGCCTACTTACTCAGTAAGCAACTTCTGCGCGCATGTGCTTGTTCAGGCCATCGCCCACTGCTCGCGCAAGAGCGTCACCATGGTGAGAATCAGCTTGGTCTTCTCTTCCTGCGGGAGGTCCTTCTTGGGGTCCGCCGGATTCCTTGGCCAGCCGCCCTCGAAGCTGATAGCGCCTCGGTACCCAATGAGCTTCAACCCCTTGAAACCGTCCACGTATTGGTCTGCATCAGGGTGCACGCCAGGGATGATTCGCTCCTTCAGCCCAGCGATGTGGACGTGTGAAAGCAGCTTGCCCGCACAGATAAACGCGCCCATGAAACTCGTCTCTTCCAGGCCCATATGCCAGAAGTCACCCATCACGGTCGCGCCTGGGCCAATGTCCGCCGCCATTCGTGCGCCGTCCGCTACTTGGCGCAGAAACGGCGTCTCGTTGCGGCGCAGCGGCTCCAGCACGATGGAGGTGCCGTGCTTCGCCGCATGCTGCGCCAACCGCTTGCCCGTGTTCTCGACGAAGTCTTTGCGCAGTTCTTTCCCGCTCAGGCGCCCAGGCTCGCTCAACTGTCCGCGTGCCGGGCAAAGGATCAGGCCGACCGATTTCATCCGGCCCAAGGCCTCGATAACAGGCAGGAACTTCTGCACTTCGGCCTCACGCTTCGCCTGCTCGGCGTAGGAAAAATCGCTCGGACCACACGCCGTGGCGAGGAACAGCTTGCGCCCCTTCATCGCCTCGACCAGTGCGTCGCCGTTCTTGATCGGCCAGTCGCCGGATGGGATCTCCACCGCCCCGAAACCGTTCGCTTCAAGGAAATCGAGCTTCTCTTTCATCTCGCCGCCGGGAATGCCCCACCACTGCAGACAGAGATTCAACTCGGCCGGTTTCTCCGGCAGCGTCAGCTTCGGCATACCGTTCCCCTCACTCGCTTGTCCCTGTGCTGCGGCAAGCTGCGTGCCGCAAACGGTGGCCACCCCGGCGACTGCCGAGGTTTTCAAGAAATCGCGTCGTTTCATATTGTGTCTTCTCGCCTGCATCGCTTCGACTACACCCGCCCAGCGCCTGAGCTAGCATTGATATTACACGAGCCAATTACACGGATTGGGCTGCAATGTCGAGGGTGAACTCGAGAGCGATAGGAGCGTATGAGAGACCGAGTTGCGTAAGCTGAGTCATCACAGGGGGGCAGCCCACCTCAATGAGGAGCCTACTTTGCTGGCCCGAACCCGCACCTTCGTTTCATTATTTGCCAATGACAGCGTACCTTATTGCCAGGGTGCAATACACATCAACTTGTGGCTGTTTAAAGGATTGGCAGCAAAGAACGGTCAGGAGGTCGAGCTGATCATCCACGACTTCAAGTTCACGCCGGAGTGATCACAACTCGTGGTATCTCACCACCAACATCCGGCACTTGAAGAATCAAACTGCAGGAACGGCTTTGTAGTAGCCTCTTCGTGGTAGCCTTTTCTGAGTTTCTTCATATGCTCCGGCCATGAATACAATCTTAACTCGATTCCAAGCAACTCTCGGCCGTGCTGCCCTCTTGGTCACAATCGGCCTCGCTACCCTGGCATCTCTGGCAAGGGCGGCTGAGGGCGAGTTTTCCAAGCCCGTCATTGACATTGGCATGGTGGTGAAGGACTCCGAGCGTACCGCGCAGTTCCTGACCAATGTACTCGGATTCAAGGAGGTGCGTGGGTTTTCGGTCAATGCCGAGGTGTCGCGGAAGATTGGCCTCGTCGACGGCTACCCTGCTGAGGTCCGGGTCTTTAGGCTGGAAGGAACCGAACCAGCTACCCGGATAAAAGTGCTCTCCTTCCCGAAAGCGCAGGGCAAGGAAGCCGATCAGGCGTTCATTCATTCAACGCTTGGCTTCAGATATCTCACGCTCTACGTAACGGATATGAACCAGATCCTGGCGAGGCTTAAGAAAGCCGGTGTTCCAACCCTCGGGGAAACGCCTATGGAGATGGGCGCCGGAACCTGGCTGGTGGCGATTAAGGATCCAGATGGCAACTTCATCGAGTTCGTTGGCCCGCGAAAGTGACTTAACGGACGACTTTCTTAAACCCACTTGAGGTTTCAGTAGTTCGAAAGCGCATTGTGGCCGTCAGTTTCCGATACTGAATGAGCAACGCCTGTTTGGCATCCATCCAAGCGCCATCCGGCATCCGTTGTCGCACCAACGTCATATCACACTGGGTCAGCGAACCCAATAAACCGAACCATCCTAGAAAGATCGGTTCCGCCAAACTCACTTCCAGCCTGGCAGTGTCAGCGTCCCCTTCATCGATCCAAATCCGTCCTGTCATGCGGTTCAGCAGTTTGTCCTCAATGGCTCTTGAAGGGAGGTTTCCTTCCTTCGGTTTGAATGTGAGCACCAGCGTGGCGCGGTTGCTCAGAACCACCCGTTTCTCGACCACAAATGAATACCGGTCCAGTAATTCGGGCGTCACCACACCTTCCTTCTTCGCAACCATCTTCTTCGGATCAGATGACACAAATCTCTGCCGGAACTTCTCTTCCTTGGCGTCCTCTACTCTCAATTCTTCACTACTCAACTCTCGACTTTGGATCTTGACCAACCGCTTGAAAGGAAAGCCGCCGATCACCGTGACTTGGTAAATCTTCTCTTCTGATTTCAGTAGGGTTCCGACCGCATCCAAACGCTGCAAGAGAGAACGCTTTTGGTAAGTATATTGCGGCCCCTGATCCGCCTGCGCCACCGCTTGAGATCGTTCGATCATGCGCTTGGTCACTTCCGAAGCCTCTGGGAGTACTTCGCCGGCGCCAACGCCTTGAGGGGCACAATTCAAAATCCCCGTGATCAAGAACACCACGATCAATCTGTAGCTGTCTGGGCACACTCTGATGCCAATAGGGTGATCCGCTTTCATCAGGTCCACGATAGCAGATGACCGTCCGCAAGGCAGGGATTTCGATTTTCCTGAATGACGGACATCTGCTGCACCACGTCAGAGTACCCCCGAGGTGCCCACCGAAAAGCGAAGAAAGCTCAGCCGGTGCCAGGAAGCGCAACGGAGCCTCGACCAATAGCCGGGTGGTTGCGCTATGAACTTGCGGGACTTATTCTACCCGCGTCCGATTACACAAGCGAAGGTAGGCATGAAACCACAGAAGATCCTACCCGCTATCGTCAGTCCGGCTGGACTGAAAACCAGGTCGTCGAAATGCCAACGCAGATATTGTGCCCTCTTCCACGTTGTAGCAGGATTACTTTTCCAAGTTCGTATGCCCCGGCCGCCGAGATCAACCGACGTCCCACAAGTGGCCGTTGCACTGCAACCACGCCGCAAGGGCAAAACACACTTTTCTTTTTCATGCCGCCACCGTAACGCAGGTTACCTTAAGACAACATGAAGCGCTTGCCGTTTCCGACTGAGTGCCGCTTTGGGAGAGGAAGACAGGCATTAATCCGACCAACCGGTTAGGCTCTATGGCTTCTTGTGTGCGCCGATTTTAAAGGCCATTGCAACCCATGTTCTGAGGCAATCGGTCGCGCATGGAGGACAGAGGCTACGCCAAACGTACACCATCATTGACGGCGAGCCTTGGCCGGGCCCAGGATAAGCGCTCTATGGAAACGAAGCACAGTTTTCGGGCTTTCGCTTGGTCGCACGACCTCACGCGTCACGCCCTTTGGTCCGTTTTGGCTTGCCTGCTTATGGTGGGCCTGCCCCTCTGCGGGTCGAGCGCACCCCGGACACATTTGTCTGATTACGTCCGCCCCTTCGTAGGCACCAAGGGCGAAGGCAACACCTATCCCGGCCCCTCGGCGCCCTTCGGCATGATCCAACTCAGCCCGGATACCGATCGGGACCTTTGGGACACCGCCTCCGGCTATGAATACACGGATACTTCGATCATGGGGTTTACCCTGACTCATTTGAACGGCACAGGCATCCCTGACTTGGGCGACTTCCTCTTCATGCCACAGATAGGCGAGCCCAAATTGGTGGTGGGCACCAAGGAGAATCCCGACGCGGGATACCGGGCGCGCTTCTCGCATGACCAGGAATCGGCTTCCGCCGGTTATTACAAGGTCAAGCTGCTCAACAACAATGTCACCGTGGAACTGACAGCCGGTGAACGTGTCGGAATGATGCGCTTAACTTTTCCCCAAAGTGAACAGGCGAGCATCATGACCGACCTCCAGCATTTCCTGAGCGGGAAACGGTTCAAGCTCATCTGGTCGCACGTACGGGTCGAGGACAATGCCACCATCACGGGCTTCCACCTGGTCAACGGCTGGGCCAAGGAGCTGTATCTCTATTTTGCCGCGCGCTATTCCCGGCCCTTTGACCACTATCGCATCATGAGCCAGGGGCAGGAGGTCAAATACGACAGCTACAAGACCTACCGTTTCCGCAGCCGCAACGAGGCGGCCGGCACCAACCTCCAGTTCCTGGCCGAGTACAAGACCCGCCCGGACGAGGCCATCCTGGTTAAGGTGGCCGTTTCAGCCACCAGCGCCGCCAACGCCTTGCAGAATCTCGATTCAGAAATCCCCCCGGCAAATTGGGATTTCGAGCACGTTGTCCGCCAGACTCGTGAGAAGTGGGATCACGAACTCAGCCGCATCGAGGTCGAGGGCTCGCAGTCGGACAAAGAGACCTTTTATACGAGCATGTACCACGCCTTTCTGGCACCCAATCTTTACCAGGATGTGACCGGAGAGTACCGTGGCCTGGACTCGAACATCCATCAGGCCAAAGGATTTAAGAATTATGCGGTCTTCTCCATGTGGGACACGTTCCGTGCCACGCATCCGCTGTTCGCGCTTATCCAATCACAACGTGACTCCGACATGATCAATTCGCTGCTTGCGCATTACGACCAGAGCGTTGACCACCTGCTGCCGGTGTGGTCTCTTCAGGGCAATGAGACCTGGTGCATGATTGGCTATCATGCAGTGCCGGTCATTGTTGACGGCTACCTGAAAGGAGTTAAGGGCCTGGACAGGGAACGGGCGTATCAGGCCATTCGGACCACCGCCATGAACCCCGATTACGATGGTGTTGCCGCTTATGCCAAACTGGGCTGGGTCCCCTGCGATTTGGAAAACGAGTCCGTCTCCAAGACCCTCGAATATGCCTATGACGACTATTGCGTAGCGCAGATGGCTCGGGCACTGGGGAAGAAGGCCGATTGCGAGTACTTCATGAAGCGGGCGGGCAGCTACAAGAATGTCTTCGATCCCTCCACCAGCCAGGTCCGGGGGAGAGACTCGCAAGGCAAGTGGCGCACCCCTTTCGACCCGCACGCTTACGCCGAGGGTTCGCAAGCCGATTTCACGGAAGCAACTGCCGCGCAGTACTCCTTTTATAATCCCCAGGATGTCCCGGCCATGATTGCGTTGATGGGCGGCAAGGAGAAGTTCCTCCGGCAATTGGACGCGCTGTTCGACTACAAGGAACCGGTAACGACCCAGGTCGCCGAGGACATCCAGGGCCGAATTGGAGAATACTGGCATGGCAACGAGCCGAGCCATCACATCATCTACCTCTACTGCTATGCCGGCCAGCCTTGGAAGGCAGCCCGGCGCCTCCATGAAGTCATGAAGACCCAGTATGGCAACCAGCCCAATTCCCTCACTGGCAACGATGACTGCGGCCAAATGTCCGCTTGGTACATCTTCACCGCCTTGGGCTTTTATCCTGTCTGCCCGGCGAGCGACTACTATGTCATCGGCAGCCCGGCGGTTAAGAAAGCAGTCATGCACCTTTCGTCTGGAAAGAAGTTCACCATGCTGGCGGATAATCTCTCCGAGCAGAACATCTATGTGCAATCGGTGAAGTTGAATGGTCGGAAATGGACCACGCCCTTCCTGCCCTACCGCGAATTGAAGAACGGAGGCGCGATTGTGTTCACCATGGGCCCCCATCCCAGCCAGGAATGGGGAACTAATTGCAATCTGCCGGATTGATTGCTCCTGGTCCTCTCGACTTTGTCCCTGCTACGATTAACAAACATGAAACGTACGATTTCCTCTTTCCGGTATTACCCGGCGATCCTGGTAGTTCTGGCGTTATGCGCCCGCTTCCCTGCCGCAATGGCCGACGAACCTAAAACCCCCTCCGATGCCGCCGCGACGCCGAAGAAGGGCACCAACACCAACAAATGGGATGTCGCCAATCCGCCGGGCGCCAATACCGCCCGGACTGCGGTCATCGACGTCACCGAAGGGACGTGGATGAACCTCGATGTTTCGCCCGATGGCTCCACGCTAGTCTTTGACCTACTGGGCGACCTGTACACCCTGCCGATCGCGGGCGGAGAGGCCAAGGCGCTCACCAGCGGGCTGCCCTGGGATATGCAGCCGCGCTTCAGCCCGGATGGCAAATGGATCGCCTTCACGAGCGATCGTGGTGGCGGCGACAATATCTGGGTGATTCGGTCCGATGCCACCGCCGGCCAGGGCCCCAAGGAATCCGGCTTGCGCCAGATCACCCAGGAATCCTTCCGGCTGCTCAACTCTCCCGCCTGGACGCCTGATGGCCTCTACATCGTCGCCCGCAAGCATTTCACCTCGCGTCGGTCGCTGGGGGCCGGTGAGATGTGGCTGTATTCAGCCGCGGGCGTCGATGCCGGCGCGAGCGACGGCTTGCAGATGACGATCAAGCCGACGGAACAAAAGGACGTCGGAGAACCGGCTTTCTCGCCGGACGGACGGTTCCTCTATTACTCCTGGGACGCCACGCCGGGAAACCAATGGGAATATAACCGGGACAGCACCGGCCAGATCTTCATCATTTCTCGTCTGGACCGGGTAAAGGGGGAAACCGAGAACTGGATCATCGGTGCGGGAGGAGCTGTGCGCCCGACGCCCTCGCCGGACGGCAAGAGCCTGGCGTTCGTCCGGCGCGAGCGCTTTCAAAGCTGCCTCTTTGTGCAGGACCTCGCCACCGGCGAGATCCATAGAGTTTACGACCAACTGGAGCGCGACATGCAGGAGAGCTGGTCCATTCATGGCGTCTATCCGACGATGGCCTGGACGCCGGACTCGAAAGCCATCGTGTTCTACGCCAAAGGCGGGATTCACCGGATTGAGGTCGCCGACAAGAAGGTCTCCGATATCCCCTTCCAGGTGAAAGGCGAGCGGCAGATCATGCCCGCCGTGCGGGTGCCGATAGAGGTCGCGCCGGCCGAATTTGAAGTGAAGATGCTGCGCGGAGTGACCGTTTCGCCCCAGGGCAACGCGGTGGCCTACTCGGCGCTGGGACACATTTACGTGCGCCGCCTTCCCGACGGCCGACCCTCCCGCCTGACCCAAGATGACCAGCATTTTGAGTTCATGCCGTCCTGGTCGCGCGACGGGCAATCCATTGTCTATGTGGCCTGGAACGACGAAACCTTGGGGAGCATTCGGTTGTCGTTCGCCGCTGGTGGCGAGGGGCGCGCGGTCACGCTGAAGCCGGGGCATTACGTAGATCCCGTGTTCTCGCCCGACGGGTCGAAAATCGTCTATGGCAAGGTCAGCGGCGGTTTCCTGTCCGCGAGCACTTATGCTATTGAACCTGGCGTTTATTGGGTCCCCATTGCCGGAGGTGAAGGCACGCGGATTACCAAGAAGGGTACAAATCCGCACTTCGGCGCCGCCAGCGACCGCGTGTACCTTGTAACCAGCGACCCCGACAAGGAGAACAACAACACGAAGCTGTTCAGCATCGGGTTGGACGGCACGGAAGAGCGGGTTCATTTAACTAGTGCCAACGCCACGGAATTTCTCGTCTCACCGGATGGCGCCTGGGTGGCCTGGGCGGAGCGTTTTAACGTGTATCTCACTCCGTTCCTGCTAACCGGTCGCACTATCGAAGTCGGCCCCAAAGTCTCCAGTGTCCCGAGCTACAAGGCGACCAGCGAGGCCGGCGCGAACCTGTCCTGGTCCGGCGATTCCCAAAATCTCCACTGGTCGCTGGGGCCGGAGCTGTTCACGCAGAACTTGGGCCAGGTTCTGGCGCGGGCGGCTGCAAAGGTCGAAGAAAAGCGCCTCGACCAGATATCCAAAAAGGAGAAAGAGAAGGAAAAGGCGCCGGGCGGCGGCGAGAACAAAGCCATTGCCTCCGGCCAGGCAAAGTCGGACGCGCCGGAAAAGCCGGATGAGCCGAAGCCGATGGTCCTCAATATCAGCTTCCGGCTGGCGGCGGATATGCCCGCCGCCGCGATCGCCCTGGTCGGCGCCCGCGTGATTACTATGCGAGGCGATGAGGTGCTGGAGCAGGCCACCGTCCTGGTGAAGCAGAACCGGATTACCGCAGTAGGCTCATCGCAAGCAGTGACCATACCGGAAGGGACTTACGTGATTGACTGTGCCGGTCGGACTATCCTGCCCGGCTTTATTGACGTGCACGCGCACGGACCCCAGGGAGCCGACCACATCATCCCCCAGCAGAACTGGGGACGCTACGCGGACCTCGCCTTTGGGGTGACCACGATTCACGACCCCTCGAACGATACCGAGAGCATCTTCTCCGCCAGCGAAATGCAGCGCGCGGGCCTCATTGTCCAGCCGCGAACGTTCTCGACCGGCACCATCCTCTACGGCGCCGCCGGCACCTACAAGGCCCAGATAGACAACCTCGAAGATGCCCTATTTCATCTCAAGCGAATGAAGGCGGTCGGCGCCTTCAGCGTGAAATCCTACAACCAGCCTCGGCGCGACCAGCGCCAGCAAGTGATTGAAGCTGCGCGCCGCCTGGGAATGATGGTGGTGCCCGAGGGGGGCTCGCTGCTCCAGCATAACCTCACCATGGTTGCGGATGGGCACACCGGTGTTGAGCATTCTCTGCCGGTGGATCGCATCTATCGCGATGTCGTCCAATTCTGGAGCGCCAGCGCATCAGGTTATACGCCCACCCTCATTGTCGGTTATGGCGGACTCGACGGCGAGCACTACTGGTATCAGCACATGGACGTCTGGCAGCACCCGAAACTGTTGAACTTCACTCCCCGGCAAGTGATCGACCCCCGCTCCCGCAGGAGAATGATGGCCAGCGACGAAGATTATAACGTCCTGCGCAGCACCTCCATCGGCAAGGCGCTGATGGACGCCGGAGTGTCGGTCCAACTCGGCGCGCACGGCCAGTTGGCGGGCCTGGGTTCCCAGTGGGAATTGTGGCTTCTCGCCCAATCCGGCCTGCGCCCCCTCGATGCCCTGAAATGCGCGACGATCAATGGAGCGAAGTACCTGGGCCTGGATCGCGACCTCGGCTCCCTCGAACCCGGCAAACTGGCGGATCTCATTGTCCTGGACCGCAACCCTCTGGAGAATATCCGGAACTCGGACTCCGTGCGATACACCATGCTCGACGGCCGGGTTTACGACGCGATGACGATGAACGAGATCGGCCCGCGGCCCAGGAACCGCCGGCCGTTCTTCTTCGAGCGAGTGCAATCCTCACTCGGCGTGGGAAGAGACACGACAGGGTGCGCCGGGTGTGGCCGCCCGGGTGCCGGAGGAATCGATCACGAACCGGATGTGCCCGAACCCCAGGCTTACCGGTGATCTACGTCGCCGACGCCTTCGCCCTCATGACAAAGGCTAACGATTGGCTGGCCAGGCACCCCCCGGCGCACGATCCCACCCCTGGAGCCACGGTGGCTACCCAGGCTAAACGGCGGCTAAATCGGGAATACTCGTCGCCCAGCCTTAGCCCCGGGGTAGCCTGAGGGTGGCTCCCGGTCGCGACATGAAGTTGCAAAGTTTACTGCTTAATATGAATAGTTCGTGATTAAGCCCTGCGTTTCGCCGCAGGTATTCTACGGGAGCGGGCGCCGGACGCGCT
>Ga0073936_10003223_pt1 | contig 23578 bp, 19 predicted proteins | sample AliMusrvi5mmetaG_FD_87041 | JGI IMG/M metagenome (GOLD analysis project Ga0073936, IMG submission 87041) | Freshwater lake bacterial and archeal communities from Alinen Mustajarvi, Finland, to study Microbial Dark Matter (Phase II) - Alinen... | ecosystem: Environmental > Aquatic > Freshwater >... | reverse complement strand
GTAGTAGCGCTTCCCGTGCCGCGCGCCGACTTTGTGGACCTGCCAGTGCATGCCGGTCGTCCATCCGTCAAAGACCTGCATGCGATACATGCCGACGTTGCGGTCGCCGGTGTCGGGGTCCTTGGTAAATACTGTCGGCAGCGTGATGAAGCGGCCGCCGTCGTCCGGCCAGCAATGGAGGACCGGGAGATCGTGAAGGGAAAAATTTCCGCCGGGTTCGTGGACGACTTCCTGGCAGGCGGCCGAGCGGACATGGCGGGGGCGGGCGTGGAGGACATCGATCCCGTTGCGGAGAAGCGTGAACGCCTCCCCGAGCGTGCGCGGGGGCTTCGCCTTCATCAGGAACTGCATCTGGTCGGCGAGCTCGTCGATCTTTTCCAGGCCGAGCGCCATGGCCATCCGGCGGCGCGAGCCCATCGTGTTGATCGCAAGCGGAAATGCGGACTCCCGGCCGTCGATGGTCGGCTTTTCAAAGAGGAGGGCCTTTCCGCCGCCGGGGGATTTCATCTCGCGGTCGGCGAGTTCGGTGATCTGGAGTTCGGTCGCGACGTGGCCGGCGATCCGGCGGAGCTCGCCGGAAGATTCCAATGTATCGCAGAACGAGCGGAACGACGGATAGGGCATGGCTGCAAATCTACCGATACTGCCTTGCGGATCAAGTTCCCTCATGCTACGCTGAAAACGCGATGAGCAATCGGCACGATACCGGAAGGGCGGGTGGTTTGCAGATGCTCGGTAGCATGTTCCGGTTGGCGGCCTGCGTTTCAAGAACGGCAATCGCGCGGACCGCCTTGTTTGCCGCTCTCGGTTGGATGGCCGTGCAACCGGCTTGGGCCATTCCTGCGATCGGGATCTTGGCTCCGGTTTCCAGCACGGTCGCCCGCTATGCGAAATACGAAGTGAGGGTTCCCGTGAAAGGCACAGCCTACACGAACCCCTACGATTTCGATCCTTCTGTGGGCGGGGCGTTGCTGCGGGCTGTCGTGAAAGCCCCGAGCGGTGCCGTGAGCATCGTGGATGGCTACTATGCCGAGGGTTACACCTTGTCAAACCCAGCGGCGGGAACGCTCACCTCCGTGCCCGCCGAAAACGGCTGGCGGATTCGTTTCACCCCGACCGAGGTGGGAAACTACAGCTATTCCGTTACCTTTCAGGACCGCAGCGGCACGGCCCAGCCCGTGGTCGGCAAGCTCACCTCCACGGCTTCGTCGGACCACGGCTTCGTCCGTCGCCAGACGGCAAAAAATTACCTGCGTTTCGATTCCAATGATCCTTTCATCCCGGTCGGAGAAAACCTCTGTTGGGGAGGGAACAACGGCTTGGGCGACTTCAAGACTTACCTCGACAAGCTGATTCTCAACCGCGCCAACATGATCCGTGTCTGGTTGTGCGACTGGGGTATCGAGCTGGAGTGGAAAACCGGCACGGGCACCGGCTATGCGGGCTTGAAACGATACGCACAGAACCATGCCTTCGAACTCGATTGGCTCCTCGACTATTGCTCCGCGCACGGGATCTACATCGAGCTGTGCCTGGGCAACCAGAGCCAGGTTCAGGCTGGCCCCGGGTGGGCTGCCAACCCCTACAACAGCACAAACAGCGGCCCGTGCCCCACTCCGCAGTCGTTTTTCAGCAATGCCACGGCCAAGGCGACTTACAAAAACAAGCTGCGCTACTTGGTCGCCCGCTATGGATACAGCAAAAACCTGATGGCGTGGGAGCTGTTCAATGAAATTGATTGGGTCGATGGCTACAGCGCCCCGACCGCTTCGCCTTGGTGCAAGGAGATGGCCGCCTATCTCAAAGCCAGCGACCCCAACCGCCATTTTGTTAGTGTTTCCTACGCCGTGACCACAGGCGATCCCACGGTTTGGAATGACCCGAACATCGATTTCACTCAGACCCACACCTACGACCTCCGCGCCGACCTCGAAAAACCGATGTCAGACGCCAGCTCCGCGCTCCGTGCGGCGCATAACAAACCGTTTTTATCGGGCGAGTTCGGGATTCACTGGGAAAACAACTTGACCATAGTGGACGACCCGCTCGGGACGTCATTTCGAACTACTCTCTGGGCATCGGCATTCAACGGTTCGATGGGTCCCGGCCTGACCTGGTGGTGGGACGAGTGGATTGATCCGATCAAGGCATACCCCGCGATTCTGCATTTGCGGGATTTTCTGGATGCCCATGTCAATGTCGTGGCCCAGAACTACCTGCCAGTGGCACCCGAAGTGCGCACGGCGACCGGGCAGCCGGTCACGGTCACTCCCGGCTACAGCGGGTTCCAGCCGCCGACTTATACAGGCACCAAGCCGCCTTACAGCGCCTATTCCATCGCTCTCGATGGCACGCTTTCCCCGGCGGAATCCACGCTCGGCATGCACCTCTTCGGCGCGTGGCATTCCGCTCAGCGCAATCCGCCCACGTTCACATTCAACATGCCGGTTGCCGGGCAGTGCCAGGTGAAGGTAGCGGCGGTCGGAAGCTCCGATATACTGGTCGTCAAGCTGGACGGCAACACCCTGCTGACCCAGGTCAAGCCCGCAGCCAACGGGGTCTATTCCATCAATGTCCCGGCTGGAACTCACTCGGTCACCCTTGACGATACTGGCAACGACTGGATCCAGGTGGCCACCATCAGCGTGACCAACTTTTTGCCAGCCATCACCGGCAGCGCGCTGCGCGATGGCGGGCGCATGGCCGGTTACCTGCGGCTCCGCGACTACAACTGGCAGTATCTCAAAGCCCATGCCCAGACCCTGCCGCCCGCCGTGGCCAACGCCACCCTGACCGTCCGCAACCTGACCGCGAACGCCCGCTATGCTGTCGCCTTTACCGATGTCGGCACCGGGGCGGTTTCCGGCAATTCCGTCATCGCGGCTTCCGGAACCGGCGTCCTCGTGGCCACCCTTCCCACATTGTCCCGGGATCTGGCCTTCGCGGTTTCTCCAGCGCCTTAACCGATCGAGTTCATTCGGCGTGCCCGACCGCAAGAAAACTGAAATAATCCGCTTTTCAACGGCCGGAAAATTGTCTATAGAGGGTAGCTGTATGAACTGGCTTCTCATTGCCGGCGGTGCCTTTATCGGCAACTTCGTCACCCCCAAGGAACCCGAGATGATGAACCACACGCTTCGCGGCGAGATGATCCCGGCGAAAGAGGTGGTGTGTCGGAACATGTGGGGCACGCCGATGCTGCCCGATGGCAAAGGTGGCTACAGCCTGATCGCGCCGATCAATCCGCAGTTCATCGCGGAAAGTCTGGTCCAGCCGCCCAAGCCCGTCGATGGCCCGGTCGGCCGCTATGTTTTTCATCCGACAGCGATCATTGCCCAAGCCACTATCCCGGTCGTGGGACAGTGATGCCATCTGGCAGGATGCATCGCGTGAGTAGCGGAATTCTGAAAGAATTTCGTCGGCTTGAGGTGCTTGCGGACGAAATTCTTTCAGAATTCCGCTACAGGAAAAACCGTTTGCGGGTTGTGCATTATTTCTTTTTCCCCATCGCTGCGGGGTGAATGCGGCATCTCTCCACTACCCCAAGGGGTCGTTCAACATCCATTGGTTCGGGATTTTCAACGCGATCTCGTTCCAGATTATTCTCGGGGCGCCGATCATTCTTTACGCCAAGAGCATCGGGGCTTCTTCGACCGTGCTGGGAATCATCGCCTCCTTCACCCCGCTGATGACGGTTTTCCAGCTTCCGGCCGCGCAGTTCCTCGGGCGCTACGGATACAAGCAGTTTGTGCTCATGGGCTGGAGTATGAGAACGCTTTTTATTTTTCTGATCACCGGTATTCCGCTCGCAGGGTTTCTCGACAACACCACGAAACTCGCGGTCATGCTCGCCTCGCTGTTTGTTTTCAACCTTCTGCGCGGGATATCGACCGCGGCGTGGATGCCGTGGATCACGGCCCTGATCCCCGAGGAAATCCGCGGGCGTTTTCTCTCCGTGGACCAGATGTTTCTCACGCTGGGCTGCCTGCTCGCGCTGGTCGCGTCGGCGGTCGTGATGACCGGGCGTGTTGAACCGTGGGAATACGCCCTGGTTTTTCTGATGAGCGCGGTCGGGGCGACGATGAGCCTGAATTTCATCCGCAGAATCCCGGACGTGGCGGCCTCGGAAACCGTGCGCAAATCCTCCGAGCTAGTGCCGTGGGGAAATATCCTGGCCTACCCGCCGTTTCGCGAACTTCTGATATTCAATGTGATCTTCATGGCGGTGATCGGGAGCTTGGGAGTGTTCACGATCGAGTATCTCCGGGAGTTTCCAAAATTTGACGTGTCCGTCGTGCTCTACCTGTCCGGGATTTCCTTTATCGGAGCCTTGGTGAGCCTGCCCTTTTCGGGGCGTCTGGTGGACGAAGCCGGGAGCAAGCCGGTGATGACCGGGGCGCTGGCTTTGTTCAGCGTCACCATCCTCGGCTGGTTTTTGGTGGCGGCCGGCGTGCTGCCGTGTTCGCTGTGGGTGATCGGGATACTGAATTTCCTCTCTGGCGTGGCCGGGGCGAATTTCAACCTCGCCAACGTCCGCATCATCATGGCCACGATGCCGGAGATGGGGCGCAACCATTTCTTCGCGCTGTTCACGGTGATCACCAGCTTGGGCCTGGGCGCTGCTCCCATCGTGTGGGGCGTCTCGCTGGATTTCATCGGGACCTACGAGGCGGTGACCGGGGCCTTCCACTGGCGGCGGCACAGCATCTATTTTCTGGCGCTTTTCGTTCTCAACCTCGTCGCCATGACGTTCATCCGCCGGCTGCACGAGACACGCGGAGGCGAGCCCCCGAGTCTCGTCTATGCCCGACTCCGCCGGGCGGGAAGACTCTGGCACCGGTAGGGTTTTCTGTCGAAATCCTTGTGGTTGGCAGGCCGTGCGTTATGGTTCGCAGGATGAAAGTTGTCATCCTTTGTGGCGGGAAGGGAACGCGTCTGCGTGAAGAAACCGAGTTCCGTCCCAAGCCGATGCTGCCGATCGGGGGACGCCCGATCCTCTGGCACATCATGAAAATTTACGCGCGGCATGGGTTCAACGAATTCGTTCTTTGCCTCGGTTACAAAGGGGAGGTGATCCGGGACTATTTCCAGAACTACCTTTGGAACTCGAGCGATGTCACACTCGATCTTGGCGGGGCATCGCCTCCCGTGTTTCATCAGGTCCCGGAGGAAAGCAACTGGAAGGTGACGCTGGCGGAAACCGGGGAGGAGACGCTGACCGCCGGCCGGATCAGAATGATCCGCCCTTATCTCGGGGAGGATAAAAATTTCCTGCTCACTTACGGCGACGGGGTAGGGGATGTGGACATCAGCGCCTGCTTGGCGGAACACGTCCGCCACGACAAAATCCTGACGATGACGACCGTTCATCCCCCCGGACGGTTCGGGGAGGTGGCATTGACCAAGGAGGGGGCCGTGACTTCCTTCAACGAGAAGCCGCAGACGGAAGAAGGATGGATCAACGGCGGGTTCTTCTGTGCTTCCACGAGGATTTTCGACTGCCTGAGCGAATACGGCGATGTTCTTCTCGAAAAAGAGCCGATGCAGAAACTGGCCCGCGACGAAGAGATGCACGCCTACCGGCACGAGGGCTTCTGGCAGCCCATGGACACTTTTCAGGAATACACCCGCCTGAACGCGCTCTGGGCCGCCGGCAATGCGCCCTGGAAAGTCTGGTGATGAGTTCCCCCTCCGCCCCTCAACCTTTTTCCGGTGCCTTTGCGGGAAAAACGGTCTGGATTTCCGGGCACACCGGATTCAAAGGCTCCTGGCTTTGCCTCTGGCTCCTGCGGCTCGGTGCAAAGGTCCACGGGTTTTCGCTGCCGCCTCCGACGGTTCCTTCGCTGTTCGAGCAACTCGAAATCCGGGACGCGATCGATCACGAGACCGGGGATGTCCGGGACGCGGAAGCCGTGCGCCACTCGATTCAAGACGCTTCCCCGGATTTTGTTTTTCACCTGGCCGCCCAACCGCTCGTGCGGTTTTCCTACGAGGCTCCGCTCGAAACATTTTCCACCAACGTGATGGGCACCGCGCACGTGCTGGAGGCGCTCCGGCCACTCGCGAAGCCGTGCGCGGCTGTGATTGTCACCTCCGACAAGTGCTACGAAAACCGCGAGGACGGCCGCGCGCTTTCGGAGTCGGATCCGCTGGGAGGACGCGATCCCTACAGCGCCAGCAAGGCGGCCTGTGAAATCGTCGCGGCGGCTTGCAGGGATTCGTTTTTCCAGCAGTCGCCGGTCTCCATCGCGACCGCGCGCGCGGGAAACGTGATCGGCGGCGGCGACTGGGCGGCGGACCGCCTGATCCCCGATTGCATCCGCGCACTGTCTGAGGGCAGGCCGGTTGTGGTCCGGAATCCCGGATCGGTGCGGCCTTGGCAGCATGTGCTGGAGCCGCTTGGCGGGTATCTCAGCTTGGCGCAGCTCCTGTCATCAGAGACTTCTGGCAGGTTTGCCGCCGCGTTCAATTTCGGCCCGGATCTCGGCTCGTGCCTGCCGGTCATGGATGTGGTTTCGAAGGTTCTCGAATGCTGGCCAGGAACCAGCCATGTCGATTCCCCGGCGCATGCTCCCGCGGAGGCCAGGCTCCTGAGACTCTGCACCGACAAGGCTTCAGAGGTTCTTGGCTGGCGGCCGGTTTGGGATTGCCGTGCCGCCGTCGAGAGAACGGTCCGTTGGTATCAGGCCGTGCGGGAAAAACCGGAAACCGCGAAAGCGCTCTCCCGGGATCAGATCGCCGAATACGAGAAAGCGCTCGCAGACCACCCTTGGAGCAGGGAGGCAAGCCGGTGAGCACGCGGAAAACCGCCGACGACCTGAGAACCGAAATCCTTGCGCTCACACGGGAATTCACGCAACTCGCTCACGCGAAGATGTTGCCCGGTGGACCGTCTTCCGGGTTTATTCCGGGCGAAACGGTGATCCCTTATGCGGCACGGGTGTTCGATGCCGACGAGGTCGGCGCGGCCGTTGGTTCCTCGCTCGATTTCTGGTTGACTTTGGGCGAGGAAGGAAACGCGTTCGAAAAAGAGCTGGCCGGCGTTATGGGAGTCAGGCGCTCGCTGCTGACGAACTCCGGCTCTTCCGCCAACCTGCTCGCCATCTCCGCCCTGACCAGCCACAAGCTTCCCGAGGAAAAACGTCTGCGGCCCGGCGACGAGGTGATCACCGTGGCGGCCGGGTTTCCGACCACCGTGGCTCCGATCCTGCAGAACCAGGCGGTCCCGGTTTTTATCGACAGCGACCCGCAGACGCTGAACGCGCGGTGCGGGCAGCTCGATGAGGCGTTTTCTCCGGGAAAAACCCGCGCGGTCATCATGGCCCACACTTTAGGCAATCCCTTCGATCTCCGCGCCGTCACCGAATTCTGCGCGAGGCACAGCCTTTGGCTGATCGAAGACAACTGCGACGCACTGGGGGCGGAGTATTCAATGCCGGGCTCGTCCCCCGCATGGACCGGAACATTTGGAGACATGAGCGCGCAGTCGTTTTATCCGCCACACCACATGACGCTCGGCGAGGGCGGGGCGGTGAACATCACCCGCGACATGAAGTGGAAAGCCATCGTGGAAAGTTTCCGCGACTGGGGTCGGGACTGCTGGTGCGCCAGCGGCAAGGACAACACCTGCGGGAAACGCTTCGGCTGGCAACTCGGAGAACTCCCCGAGGGCTACGACCACAAATACATCTACAGCCACGTCGGCTACAACCTCAAGCCGCTCGACCTCCAGGCCGCGATCGGCCGCGCCCAGCTCAAAAAGCTCCCCGCATTCATCCGGGCCCGCCGGGAGAATTGGAATTATCTCCGCGCCGGGCTGGACGGGCTCGGGGAATTCTTCGACTTCCAACTGCCGACACATGCCACGGCATGGGAGAAACGTGAGAGTGGAAACCTGAAACCTGAAGACAGTCCTTTTTCCTGGGACGCATCCGGCTGCCGGAGCAACCCCTCCTGGTTCGGCTTCATGCTCATGGTAAAACCGGAGGCCCCGTTCTCGCGTGCGGATCTTGTCCGCGAACTTGAAAGCCGGAAGATCGGGAGCCGTGCGCTCTTCGGCGGCAACCTGGTCCGGCAACCCGCGCTGGCCACCCTGCGCCGATCGAATCCCGCCGCATTCCGCGTGGCCGGCGATCTCTCAGGAGCGGACGCGATCATGAACCGCTCGCTCTTCATCGGCGTCTATCCTGGCCTGAACCGAACGATGATGGATTTCATGGTTGAGACGGTCCACGAATTTGTCCGGACCCGCCGATGAGCCACCCGCTTCCGAAAGAGGATTTGAAGCATGTCCTCGAGCAGACCGGAGAACTCTGGAGCGAGGCGCGCGTGCTTTTTACCGGGGCATCCGGGTTCTTCGGAAGCTGGATGCTGGAATCGTTCCTTTACGCGGGAACAAAGTTGGATCTCCCTCTCCGGGCCATTGCGGTGACCCGTGACGCGCGCCGCTTTTCCCGGCATCTGCCACACCTTGCAGGTGACCCGCGCGTGGAGATTTTGGAATCCGATGCGGCCATGCTGCCGGTTCCTGACGGGCCGGTGGATTACGTCATCCATTCGCTGGTCCCCGACGCGGGGATTCCCCTTGGCGGCCAAGAGGGATTTTTCCGGTCCGCCACCGCACGGTTGCTCGACATCGCTTCCGCAAAAAATGCTGAAGGATTTCTGCTGTGCAGCACCGGGGCTGTTTACCAGCCGCACGATCCCCAGGGGCCATTTCGCGAGGACGATCCGCGCGCGCCTCTCGACGCGCCGGTTTCCTACGGCCAAATCCGCAGGAAACTCGAAGACCAGTGCCTGGATGCTTGGAGGGAACGAAGCCTCCCGGTCAAAATCGCCCGCGGCTTCGCGTTCGTCGGGCCGCGGCTCCCACTCGATGCCGGCTTCGCCATCGGCAATTTCATCGAGGATGGGCTGGCGGGTCGCCCGATCTCAGTCCAAGGCGATGGCACCGCGGTCCGCTCCTACCTTTATGCCGCTGACCTGGCCGCCTGGTTGTGGACAATCCTGCTCGATGGCCCGCCGGGACGGGCATTTAACGTCGGCTCAGCGAAACCCGTCACTATCGGCGAACTGGCCCGCGAAATCGGCCGCCTGTTTGATGTGGAAATCCGCACGGGAAGCGGGCCGATTTCCGGTGCCGCACCCTCTTTCTACTTGCCGGACACCTCGCGAATGGTGAGCGAGTTCGATATTCTCGAATGGACCGACCAAGAGGAGGCCCTGGAAAAATCAATCCGATGGCACCGTTGACATGAAGGACGAACGAATTTTGCTGACGGGATCCTCGGGCACGCTTGGCTTCCATCTGCTGCGCCTGTTAGAGCAACATCAGAGCGGGAAAGTCATGGCGCTGCTGCGCACCAATTCTCGCATGCCAATAGCGAGTGCAGATGTTCGCTTTGAACGCGTTGATTTTTTTGACAGATCTTCAATCGGAGCGCTGGTGGCGGATTTTCAACCGACCTGTGTCATTCATTGTGCCGCGAGCGGGATGCAGTTTCCGAAACCAAAATGGTTTGACCTCATCCGCTTTAACGTCGAGGTCAGCCTCTCTCTGTGCGAATGTGTCGCTTCTATTCCGGGCTGTCGCTTTGTGTATGTCAGCACCGGCTTGTCCTACCGCGACCAGGGGCGCCCGTTGTCCGAGGGTGACCCGCTCGACACGCTGCATCCCTACGGTGCCAGCAAAGCTGCTGCCGACATATTAATGCGCTCGGCCGCTGCGGAGTTCGGCGTGCCGCTTATTGTTGTAAGGCCGTTCTCCTTTACCGGACAGGGAGATGACGGAACCCGGCTCTTCCCCGCTTTGCTCCGGGCGGCGGCAGAGCACATTCCTCTGGAGCTATCACCGGGCGATCAGGTCCGGGACCACTGTTCAGGAGAAGACGTGGCGGCTGGTATTATTGCCGCCGCCTTTCCGAAAAATCCTGATTTAGCGCGTTCAGAAATCTACAATCTTGGCAGCGGAAATTCGACCGCCCTTCGCGAAATGCTTGAAAACATTGTCGCGCAACTCGGGCTTGATGTCGATCTCCGCTTCGGTGCCCGGGACTACGCCCGGTTCGAACCCATGTTTCTGGTTGCAGACATCGCGCGGGCCAAGCGCGAACTCGGGTGGTGGCCAGCTACAAATCTGGCCCACTCCGTGTGGCGTCTTGCGCAGGCGTCATTCCCGTCGCTAATACTCACGGAACCCAAAGAGTGGATTTGATCGCATCATCGCCAGAACTCAGCATCGTCCTGCCCGCCTATGAGGAGGCGGAAAATCTGCGCATCCTGCTGCCCGCGCTCAAAGAAGCCGCTAAAATACTGACGCCCCGCTGCGAGATTCTTGTCGTCGATACGGCCCATCCGCGTGATGCCACCCCGCAAGTCTGCGCCGATACCGGGGTGAAATACGTCCCCCGGCGGGGGGGCGATTGCTATGGCCATGCCGTCCGCACCGGCATCGCGGATTCGCGCGGCAGCCGCGTTTTTCTCATGGACGCCGACGGCTCGCACAACCCCGGTATTCTGCCAGCGCTGTGGATGAAGCGCGAGGAAGCCGATCTTATTATCGCATCCCGCTACATGCCCGGCGGAAAGACAGAGAACCCGGCGATACTCATCTTTATGAGCCTGATGGTGAACGTCGTTTTTCGTGTCGTGCTCCGCCTGCCCTGCCGTGATGTTTCCAACAGTTTCCGTCTGTATCGAGGAGAGGACCTGCGCGCCCTTCGGCCGGAGTGCGACAATTTTGACATCGTCGAAGAAATCCTCGTTTTGCTTTCCTGCGAGCACCCCGGCTACCGCATCCACGAGGTTCCCTCAACCTTTGAGGAGCGCAAGGCGGGAAAAACAAAAAGAAGGCTTGTTGCGTTTGCATTCAGTTACCTGGCCGTGTTGTGGCGGCTTTGGCGTCTGCGACGCAGGGTTGTAAAAGGAAGGAAACAGCAATGAAATACTTGGTCACCGGGGGGTGCGGATTTGTCGGGAGCAACATCGCGTCACGACTCATCGGGCGCGGCGACGATGTCGCCATTTTTGATGATCTATCTCGTGCAGGGTCTGAATCGAACCTGCGATGGCTCCGCTCGCTTGGAACTGCCGAGTTTGTGCGCGGGGACATTCGCAACACGAACGATGTGGAGGGAATGATCCGGCGGATTCGGCCCGCAGTGATCTTCCATCTGGCTGGTCAGGTGGCGATGACGACCTCCCTGAATGACCCCCGCAAGGATTTTGAGATCAACGTGCTTGGTTCCGTCAACCTGCTGGAGGCCGTGCGCGCTAATGCGCCCGAGGCATCCATCGTTTATTCGTCGAGCAACAAAGCCTACGGCGACCTTGGCGGCCTGCGGCTTGTTGAAACGGAGACGCGCTACACCGTGCCCGACCACCCCGAGGGAATCGATGAGACGATGCCCCTGGATTTCCACACCCCCTACGGTTGTTCCAAGGGGGCCGCGGACCAATACATGCTGGATTACGCGCGGAGTTTCGGGCTGAACACGGTCGTTTTCCGGCACTCGACAATTTATGGAGGCCGCCAGTTTGCAACCTTCGACCAGGGCTGGGTCGGCTGGTTTTGCCGGCAGGCCCTTGAGGTAAAAAGCAATCCGGGCCGCGATCCCTTCACTTTCTCGGGTGACGGGAAGCAGGTGCGCGACCTGCTCTATGTGGACGACGCAGTCGATTGCTACCTTGCCGCCGCGAGGAACATGCAATCCGCCCGAGGGCAGGCGTTCAACATCGGAGGAGGGATGGCAAACAGCTGCTCCCTGTTGGAGCTGTTCGCGATGCTGAAGAAAAAGCTAGGCACGGAACTCCGCCGCAAGCAAATGCCATGGAGGCATGACGACCAGAAGTTCTTTGTAGCCAATAATGCCAAGGCGACCAGTCTGACCGGATGGGAGCCACGGATCTCGAGAGATGCGGGAATCGACCGGATGCTCGCCTGGGTCGGGGAGTGCCTGGGATGATGCGCTCTCTGCTTCACCCCGGGCGGCTGGCTGCAGTGCTGTGCTCGCTGGCTGCGCTGCTCTACCTGTGCGCGGCTTTGGCCGCGCCAGGGATCGGACAACACTGGCTGATCATCGCTGGGAGCGGCGTTCTTGGGGCTGCGGCGGGGCTTGCCCTGCTTTCAGCGGACGAAAAGGGAGCGGCCTGGGCGGGCACACCTGCCGGTTGGATCATCGCGCAACTGGCTTCGGCCGCTGGGATCTTTTCCCTCATCATGTGGTGCGGGATGCGCCAGTTCGGCGGTTTCGACCATAGCGCTCTCATTGATCCCGCCTGGCGGATCGTGTGCGGACAGATGCCGTTCCGGGATTTTCCATGCCCGCTTCCGCCGGCATTTTACCTGGGTGCGGCATGGGCTTTTGAGCGGTTTGGCGTTGCCTGGAGATCTCTCGTTCTGGCAGATGCGATTTTTGCGGCCGCCACGTTTTTTTGGTCGGTTGCATTGCTCAGACGGCTTGTGGAAAGGCGTCGGGAGGCGCTCGTCCTCGCGATTTTTCTTCAGGCGACTACAACGGTTCTGGCCGCCTACTGGTGGTATAACCCGGTTACGACTGTCACCGGCGCGCTTTTCTTTCTTTCCGCTCTTCTTTGGATGCGCAGGCCTTCTTCCTGGTTTGCGCTGGCGTCCTACGGATGGTCCCTCTTTCTGCTGGCGGCGATGAAGCCGAATATTGCGGGGTTGCTCATCATGGGAATCACCGCCGTGATGTTCGCTTCCAAAACCCACCGATGGCGTGTGCTGGCCGTGTCGGGGGCGGCGGCCATCGCATTCCTTTTCGCCCTTTTCCTCTGCGGCCTCCGTGCGGATGACATCGTGAGCGCCTATGCCGGCATCGGGGGCCGCGGATTTTCGCTGGCGCAATTTCTCCAGGACATGACCCCGTGGGAAAAGGCATTCTCGCTTGCTGCGGCTGGAGCGGCTCTGGCTCCACTGTTCCTGCGGTGCGCTTGGCGGTCACTCGGACCCACCCAAGTGCTCGGGCTGGTGGCGGCACTGGCCGGGGGCTACGGATTCGTCACCAATGGCGAAAACAAGCTGATGGATCTTCCCCTGGTGCTTCTGGGCGTCTGGTTTTTTACGTTTTCCGGAGCGGAATTCCGGTTTCATAAATGGCGTGTCAGCCAGCTTGTGCTAGCGGCCCTCCTTGCGGGAACCGGTTTCGGCGAGGCCTTGGTCCGCGACCGGGTCAGGGCGATCGGCCCCGGCGCCTTTTTTGATTTTGTCACGAACCAGGTGGCGGTTTCGCGCGGGTTCTTCGACGGCCTTCATGGCAGTCCGGTCTTTGTCGAGGTTCTGAAGGAGTTGGCGGAGGCCCTGCCTCCCGAGAAGGATAAGAAAATCTGGTTCGGCCCCAGGATGCAGTGGGCCTATGCGGCGTTTGGAATCTCTCCGCCTCTGCGGCAACCGAGCTGGTGGCACCCGGGCGTTTCCTACTCCCCGGGCGAGCAACCCCAGCTCCTGAAGGAATGGTTCAATCACCGCTTTGAAGTTTTGATTTTCTTGGGAAGCGACGGCACCTATCTTCCGGACGAAATGCTTGCCAACATCAAAACCGGCTTCACCTATGCGGGGAACGACAAATTTCTGACGATCTTGAAGCGCCGGCGGGAACCATGATGCGCGTCGCCGACTATATTGCGGGTTTTTTGGCCGACTGCGGCGTGCGCCATGTCTTTATGGTCGCCGGTGGCGGTGCCATGCACCTCAACGACGCGATCGGGCGGGAGGGACGGCTGCAATACATCTGCAACCACCACGAGCAGGCGTGCGCGATGGCGGCCGAAAGCTACTTTCGCCTTACCAACAGGCCTGCTGCGGTCAACGTCACCACCGGGCCGGGTGCCACCAACGCCATCACGGGGGTTTACGGCGCTTACGTTGACTCCATGGCTATGGTCGTTCTTTCGGGTCAGGTAAAATGGCAGACGTTTGTTGGGAGCACGGGACTACCCCTGCGCCAACTGGGGGACCAGGAAGTGGACATCGTGCCCATGGTCCGGGGGATCACGAAATACGCGGTGCTCGTTTCGGATCCGACGACCATACGCTATCACCTTGAGCGTGCGATGCACCTTGCAACCCACGGCCGGCCCGGCCCGGTATGGCTAGACGTGCCCTCCAATGTTCAGGCGAGTCAGGTTGATCCTGATATGCTGGATGGCTACGAGCCCGCCGAGGACGCCATTTCCTACGAGACCAAAGATCCCGCTGCCGCCTGCGGCGAAATCCTCGCCCGCCTCGCGAGGGCGGAAAGGCCGCTCATCTACGCCGGAAGCGGCATTCGCCTTGCTGGGCAGGAAGAGTTATTGATCCAGCTGGCGGAGCGGCTTGGCGTGCCCGTTGTCGCGGCATGGAATTCGAATGACTTGATCACGGAGGACCATCCTCTGAACGCGGGCCGCCCCGGTTCTGTTGGAGACCGCGCGGGAAATTTTGCAGTGCAAAATGCCGATGTCCTGCTCATACTGGGTTGTCGGTTGAATATCCGGCTCGTGAGTTACAACTGGGAGAACTTTGCCCCAAGGGCATGGAAGGCTTGGGTTGACGTGGATGCTGCGGAATTGCGGAAGCCCACCGTGAAGCCGATCTTCCTGTGCACGCGGATCTGCGCGATTTTCTGCCCCTCATGATGGGGCTTCCCGGCGGTGGCGCCCCGGTCCTGCACGAAGACTGGGCCGCATGGTGTCGTGAACGGCGGAAGCGCTACCCCATCGTTCTGCCGGAATACTGGCAGACCACCGGCAACGTGAACCCATACTGTTTTGTCGAGCGGCTTTTTGACCGGCTCGGGGAGGACGAAGTGATCGTGACGGGCGACGGCACCGCCTGCGTGACTGTTTTTCAAGCCGGACGCGTGCGCCAGCGCACGCGGATGTTCCACAACTCCGGCAGCGCCCCAATGGGTTATGATCTGCCTGCGGCGCTTGGAGCCGCTGTAGCGCGGGGAGGCAAAAAACGCGTCGTCTGTGTGGCAGGCGACGGAAGCATCATGATGAACCTGCAGGAATTGCAAACCATTTCCGGAATGAGACTGCCCGTGAAAACTTTCGTGCTCAACAATGCCGGTTATCACTCGATCCGGCAGACCCAGAAGAATTTTTTCCCCGACAAAGTCGTTGGTTGCGGTGCCGACTCGGGAGTCACTTTTCCCGATTGGGAGCGCGTCGCGGCTGCTTTCGGCATGCCTTTTCAACGTTCCGCCAGCCATTGGGATCTCGACGCGGCGATCCAGGCCACACTGGAGGCTGACGGGCCTGCCTTTTGCGAGGTCGTTCTCGACTTGAACCAGCCTTTTGCTCCAAAACTCTCCTCGCGCAAGCTTCCCGGGGGAGCCATGGTGACGGCGTCCCTGGAAGATATGGCACCGTTTCTCAGCCGCGATGAGCTCGCCGAGAACATGCTTTTCTCTCCGAACCAGCCATGAACAACCCGAAGACCCACCCGAAACGCCGAGTGCTTGTCACAGGGGCTGCGCGCGGCATTGGCAAAGCCATTGCCACGCTTTATGCAGAGATGGGCCACGAGGTGATCACCCCCACCCGGGCGGAACTCGATCTTTCCTCCGTGCCAGCCGTCGAAAGTTATCTTGCTGCTTCCCCGCCTGACATTGATGTCCTCATAAACAATGCCGGGGAGAACAGGGCCTTTCCGCTCGACCAACTTGGGACTGGCGACTGGGAGCGGATGCTGGCGATCAATCTGACCGCTCCAATGCTTCTCATGGTGCATGCTGCGCGCGGCATGTGCGGGCGCGGTTGGGGAAGGGTGGTAAACATCAGTTCCTGTTTCAGTCTGGTGAGCCGGGCAGGTCGCGGCTCTTACGCTGCGACAAAGGCCGGGTTGAACGGTCTGACACGCAGCGCCGCGATCGAATACGCCCCCCGCAATGTTCTCGTGAATGCCGTCTGCCCCGGTTTTGTGGAAACCGACCTGACCCGGCAGAACAACTCTGCCGAACAGATCGCCGCCCTCTGCCGTCAGGTGCCTCTCGGGCGGCTTGCCCAGCCATCTGAAGTCGCCCGCTACGTCTATTTTCTGGGTTCCGACGACAACACCTACATCACCGGACAGACGGCGGTTATCGATGGCGGCTTCCTGTGCCAATGAGCTCGCTTGCACCACTTCACATCCGATCGGGCCAAGGGGACTACACGGTCGAATTCATCGATTCGCCCGAAGCCCTCGCCGATGAAATCGCATGCCTGCCGCATGCGGTCATCCTTGTCGATCAGAAGGTCTCCAGCCTCTACGCCAAGACACTGGCACCGGCTTTTTCCTCACACCCGGTGCATGAACTCGCCGCAACCGAAGAGGAAAAGACACCGGCGGGTGTGCTGCGCACGCTGGATTTTTTTCAGCGCACCGGCAGCATCAAACAGACGGCCGTTGTTGCCATCGGAGGAGGGATTACTCAGGACATTGCCACGTTTGCCGCACACATCTATTACCGCGGGCTTCGGTGGTTTTATGTGCCGACCACCCTTCTGGGTATGGCGGACAGTTGCATCGGCGCCAAATGCGGCATTAATTTCGGCCCGTTTAAGAACCAGCTTGGCGTATTTCACTCGCCTTCTCACGTCTGGATATGCCTCTCGCTCCTGGATACGCTGGACGAGCCAGAACTGCGCTCCGGATATGGAGAGATCCTCAAACTGCACCTCACGCGTAGCACCAAGGAGATGTTTGCGGAGTTGAAAGAAAGCGTCACTCGCGGGGGCTGGCGCAACCCGAAGCTCGCGAAATTCATCCGGCGCAGCCTTGAAGTCAAAAAGAGCGTCATTGAAGAGGATGAATACGAACGCGACCTGCGGCGGATTCTTAATTACGGCCATACGTTTGGACATGCGCTCGAGGCGATCACCCGACACGCGATTCCGCATGGGATAGCCGTTGCCTGGGGGCTGGATCTTGCGGGGTTTATCGCATGGCGGTCCGGCCTGCAGAGCGAAGAGGACTTCCTCGCTGTGCATGAATTCGTTGTGTCGCACTTTGGCTGGGACCTTCCTGGGCCGGTGGGCGCGCGCGAATTGATAGACGCGACGCGGCGCGACAAAAAGGTCGCCGACGGCCGAATTCATCTGATCCTGCCGGACCGGCCGGGCAGCTTGCGCATCGTTCCGCGCTCGTACGACCCGGATCTTGAGAGTGCCGTTGAGGCTTACTTCGACAAGTGGAATGCGCTGCGCTGGGCTTGATCTGGGTGGAACCTTTCTGAAAGCCGCTGTTCTCGACACGGAGACCGGCGAATTGGGAGAGGTGCGCCGCAGGCCGTTCCCGGCATTTCTTCGAGGCCGCCCGGAGGGCTGGCGGGAGGTCGATGCGCAGGAAATTGTGGATGCCGCGAGAGGATTGCTGGAAGAGACTGTGAGGCTCGCGCCCGAGTGCGGAGGGGTTTGGGTTTCCGGACAGATGGGTGGAGTGGTCTTGTGCGATGGGCGGGGCCGGGCGCGTTCGCCATTCGTGTCCTGGCAGGATCAGCGGAGCCTTGAACGCCGGGGCGAAGGATCGCGTTTCGAGGTGCTGAAGGCGCAGATCGGGCCGGAGGATATCGTTGCGCTTGGGAACGAACTGCGGCCGGGCCTTGCTATTACCACGCTGGCCGCTCTTCAAGAGGATGGAGCGCTGGCGGACGGCCTTTACCCAATGCCCTTGAGCGATTTCGTTCTGGCAAACATCGGAGAGATGTCTCCTGCCACCAGTCCGACCCTGGGTGCCTCTCTCGGTGCCTATAACGTGGCGGCCGGTTGCTGGCATGGGGAGGTGCTGCGCAGGCTGGGTCTCGATCGCCTCTCTTGGCCGCGCATCTGCCCGACGATGGAGCCATGGGGAGAGGTGTGCCTCGCTGGACGCACCCTGCCGTGTCTCCCCTCGGTTGGCGACCAGCAGGCCGCGTTGCTGGGCGCGGACCTCCAGCCGGGCGAGATTTCCATCAACATCGCCACCGGTTCGCAAGCGAGCGCGTTGTGTCACGATGCGGCGGGCGGGGATTTTCAACTCCGCCCATTTTTTGACGGGACTTTTCTTCGCGCGCTAACCCACCTGCCAGCCGGACGTGCGCTGAATGCTCTTCTCGCTCTTCTCAGCGAATTGGCGGAGGTGCCCGTCAGCGATCCTTGGAAGCGGATTTCCGAAGCTGTTGAAGCCACTCCGCAGACGGATATTTCGGCCGACCTCTCCTTTTTTTCGTGCGCGACCGGGCGAGAGGGTTCACTGCTTCATTTGCGTGAGGAAAACCTGCGTATGGGCCCTCTGTTCCTGGCGGCTTTTGAGGCGATGGCTGAAAACTTTACCCGTGCCGCCGGCAGGCTTTTTCCCCGCGAAAAATGGAGTCGCGTGGTGTTTTCCGGCGGGCTGGCCAGTCGGCTGGATCCGTTGCGAAAGGTGATTTTAGCCCGCCTCGGACCGGCCCATCGGCTGGCTGCGAATGAGGAGGATTCCCTCTTTGGCCTGCTCACGCTCGCCCGAGCCGCCGAGCTGAGATGCACTGCCCTCCAAGCCGCGGCACAACTGCGTGCCTTGAAAACGCCATGAGAAACACATCTGCCGTGATTTTCGATCTGGACGGCACGCTCGTGGATTCGTTGGCCGGGATTGAAAGTTCGGCACGGTCGGCCATCGCTCGAACGCTGCCGGAAGAATTAATGCCCGATCTGCGGGCGTTGATCGGACCTCCGATCGCAGAGATGTTTGCAAAGGCATGGCCGAGTCATGAGCCTGAACGGCTTGGTCGTCTGATCGAGGAATTTCGTGCTCACTACCTCGCTGTTGGGTGCCTCCTTTCGACGCCGTTTCCGGGTGTCCCGGAGACTCTGGCGCGCCTGCACTCAACTGGCCTGCGCCTCTTCGTGCTGACGAACAAGCCAGCCGCCTCCGCCGGGAAAATTCTCGAGCACCTCGGCCTGTCAGCATGGTTCGCCTCCTCGCTCTCCCCCGATTCCATCACCCCGCCATTCGGTTCCAAATCGGAGGGAGCACGCCTCCTCATGAAAAGGTTTGACCTCGCCCCTGAGAAAACCACCCTCGTCGGAGACGGTGTCGACGACGCCTCTTCGGCCGCCTCATGCGGTTTCCGCTTCATCGCCGCAGCCTACGGATACGGCCCGGCGGCCGCGACCGCCGCGACCCGCGCAGAAAAGTTTTCCGATATCGAGCGTTATCTGCTTTAACTGCCGGCGTGACTCCCATGATTCAACGAGACTTTTTCGAAGAGCTGTTCGTTCTCGAGATGGCGAACAACCACTGGGGCAAAGTCGAGCGAGGGATTGAGATCATCGCCGATTTTTCCAAGATCGTTCGCTTTAACAACATCCGGGCTTCGATCAAGCTCCAGTTCCGAGACGTGGAGAATTTCATCCACAAGGATTTTGCCGCGCGGGATGACATCCGGTATATCAAGAAGACCCGCGACACCCGGATGTCGAAGGCCGATTTCGCCACGCTGGTCGAAGCGATCCGCCGGTCCGGCTGCCTCCCCAGCGCGACGCCGTTCGACGAAGCCTCGGTCGATCTTTGCGAAGAGCTCGAAATCCCGCTGATCAAACTGGCGAGCTCGGATATCAACGACTGGTTTCTCATCGAGCGGATTGCCAAAACGCGCAAGCCGGTGATCGCGTCCTCGGGGGGATCATCGGTCAAGGACACCGACGACCTTGTCACCTTTTTTGCGAACCGGAACATCCCGTTGGCGCTCAACCACTGCGTCTCGCTCTATCCGACCGAGGACCGCGATCTCCAGCTCAACCAGATCGACTACCTGCGGGCCCGGTATCCGCACAACACGGTCGGGTTTTCCACGCACGAATACCACGACTGGGAAACCAGCCTCGCGATCGCCTACGCCAAGGGAGCGCGCACCTTCGAGCGTCACATCGACATCGAAGGGGAGGGGATCAATGTCTCTCCCTACTGCTCGCTCCCCCATCAGGCGGACACCTGGTTCAAGGCCTACCGCCGAGTGAAGGCGATGTGCGGCCACCCGGGAACCGTCAAGCGGACACCGTCCCCGGAAGAGGTGTCGTATCTGGATGGATTGGTGCGCGGGGTTTACGCGAGGCAGGATCTCAAGCGCGGGCACCCCATTTCTGATGAGGATCTCTATCTGTCCATCCCGCTCCAGAAAGGCCAGGCGTCGTGCCGGGAAATCATGTGGGGGCAGGAGCTTCTTTCCGACGTGGCGAAGGATGCCCCGCTCATGATCGGTCAAATCGACAGCCCGTATGCTTATGACGAGGAACTGAAAGCGGGCATCTTGCAGCGCGGAATCTAAATTTGCCATGCTCCTCAGTATTGTCGCCGGAACATTCAACGAAGCGGAAAACGTCCTGGAGTTCGTCGCGCGCGTGGTGGCTGCGGTGGAGGGGATCCCGGACTGCGACTACGAGTTCCTGATCATCGACAATGCCTCGGCCGATGGGACGCCGGACATCCTGCGGTCGCTGGCCGCGAAAAATTCCCGCCTGAAGGTGATTCTCAACGCGAGGAATTTCGGGCATGTCCGCTCTCCCTACCACGCGCTGCTTCAGGCCCGGGGAGATTGCGCGGCCTGTCTCGCCTCCGATTTGCAGGATCCCCCGGAGCTGATCCCCCGGCTTGTGGAGAAATGGAGAGACGGCTTCAAGGCGGTCGTCTGCGTGAAGGAAGGCGGCCGGGATGCGACCGGATTTTCCGTGATCAGGAAATTCTATTACCGGCTCGTTCACCGGCTTTCGGACACCGAGATGATCGACGACTTCACCGGGTTCGGGCTCTATGACAAAGCGGTGGTGGACTACTGCCGCCAGGCTCAGGATCCTTATCCCTATTTCCGGGGGATGATCTCGGAAATCGGATTTCCGGTGGCGCGCGTTCCCTTCAAAAAGGATGCCCGCCAGCGCGGAATCACGTCCAACAACTTCTACACCCTCTACGACCTGGCGATACTCGGGATCACCAGCCATTCGAAGGTTCCGCTCCGGCTGGCCACGATGCTGGGATTTGCCATGTCGTTCCTGAGCCTGCTTGTGGCGGCGGGCTACTTCGTTTACAAGCTGATGTTCTGGAACGATTTTTCCGCGGGCATCGCGCCGGTGGTGATCGGGCTTTTCCTGTTCTCCTCGGTGCAGCTTTTTTTTATCGGAATCCTAGGAGAATACATCGGAGCCATCCACACCCAGGTTCTCCGGCGGCCGCTGGTGGTCGAAAAAGAACGGATCAATTTTTAATCTCCGGCGCTCCTGTCCTCTGAACCAACTCCACAAAGATATGCAGAACGAGCCGGAACCCCGCCCCGGAGAACAATTCAAGCAGCCGCTTTCCGCCGGAGACTGGCGGTTTTTTTTCGCGCTGCTGGCCTGCGTGGTTTTGTCGTGGTGTGCCGCCAATGCGCGGTGGGACGCCAAGTCGTGGAACCTGCCTTCCGCATATTCCGCGCCCTCCACTTCGGATGTTCTCACCACCCTCTGCGGAATCAAGGCCGTCTCCGACGGCCACATCCGTCCGATGCTTTGGAAAAATATTCCCGAACTCGGGGCGCCGGGCGGGGGGAATTGGAATGATTATCCGATCACGGAAGAGTTCCCGATCTATTTTCAGGGGCTTCTCGGCAAAGCGTTCGGGCTTTTTGCCGGGCTGAACCTGAGCCTGCTGTTCAGCCATCTGCTGGCGGCGGGGGTTTTCTTTCTGGTCGCCAGATTTTCCGGCTGCGACAGGAAATGGAGTTTCGTCGGAGCTCTCGCGTTCGGGCTGGCCCCGTTCATTTTCGCCCAGTCCCCGCACCACTTCACCGTGGCGTCGGTCTGGCACGTGCCGCTGTTCATCCCGGTGTGGCGGTGGGTTTCGACGGGGGAGGGCGTCGCGCTTTGGTCGAAGCGATTCTGGATTTCCGCGGCGATCGCGTTCCTTGCAGGCACCCAGAATGTTTACTACACGAATATTTTCTGCCAGTTGACCCTTTTTGGCGGGTTGGTGGTTTTTTTCCGGACGCGTTCCACGGCCTCTTTCATGGCTTGCATGGGGATCATCTTGGCTGCGGCGCTGGCGTTCGGACTCATGAACCTTGACACGTGGACTTACCGTCTTGTGCATGGCCCCAACCACGGGATCGTTGTGCGGGAATACAAATGGTTGGAGATCTACGGGCTGAAGATCGTGGATCTGATCGTTCCTCCGATCACGCACCGTTCCGATGTGCTCGCCGGGTTCGCGTTCCAGCACCGGGCAGATGCCCCGCTCCAAGACGAGGGGTCGTATCTCGGGATCCTCGGCATCCTCTCGCTGGGCCTGCTGGTTTTCACGGCGGTCGCGGCGTTTGTTCGGAAACGGTATTCGGAGATCCCGGTCGAGACCTGGCAGGTTTTCTGGATTGTGGTGGTTTTCACAACGGGTGGTTTGAACGCCATTGTGGGAGCGCTGGGGTTCACGATGTTTCGGACCGGGTGCCGTTACAGCGTCGTGATCCTGGCGATCGTTCTGCTCTTCGCGGCACGCCGGATGGCCGCGCTTCCGCTCCAGAGCGGGCTGGCATCCCTGCTGGCAATCCTCGCCGCCGTGCTGGTGTTCTGGGATCAGGTCCCGCGTCCTCCAGACCGGAAGGAAACGGAGGCCATCGCTTTCCAGATCGATTCCGACCGGGAAATTGTGGAAAAGATGGAGGCGGCGCTGCCGTCCGGCGCGATGGTTTTCCAAATTCCCATTATGGAGTTTCCCGAGTCTCCGGTCGCGGGGCTCTCACCGTATGACCACCTGAGACCGTATCTTTTCAGCAATCATCTCCGCTATTCCTTCGGATCGATGAAGGGCCGGGAAGACACCCAATGGCAGAGGGATCTCACCAACCTCTCGCTCGCGGATGCCGTAGCCAAACTGCGCGGCATGGGATTCCGGGCCATCCTGATCAACCGGAACGGATTTCCGGACAAGGCGAAGGGGTTCTTGCAATCCCTCTCAACCTTGGGGCAATCTCAGTTGATCGAGAGTCCTGCGGGCGATCTGGTGTGCGTGGTTCTGCCTCCTGTCTGACGGCCTTCTTTTCAATCGCAGCCCCGCTTTTTCATGATGTTTCCTTTTTCTTCCCCGACACCCGGCAACTCCTTGGAGCCCGCCGGGAAGCGCCCGGTCCGGGCGCTGGGGGTGTTTCTTTTTTTCTTGGCCGTCGTGCTGGGGGGGGTGGCGGCGGCGTGGGTGCGGCAGCCGGTTTCCGACCACGAGTTGCTGGCGAGCTTTGCCAAGGCGCAGGATTTTCTTGCGGCGGCCAAGAGCGTGGGTGGTCTGCCGTGGTGGTCGCCGATGTTCCTGCAGGGAACGAGCTTGGCCGCGTCGTGGTCGTCGGTGGCGAGCCATGTGGTGATGTGGGCTTTCAGCATCCCGCTGGGATTCCTTGCGGGCCCGAAGCTCGCGATGCTGTCGGCGGTCGCTTTCGGGTCCGCAGGTGTTTTCGTGTTTCTCCAGAAGTTCACCGGGGATGATTTGTGCGCGTGGATCGGGGGCGCCCTTTTCCTGCTTTGTCCGTCGCTGCTGACGCGCGCGGCGGGATACGAGCATTTTGTCGCGGTCTGCTCCATGGCCCTGCTGCCATGGACGTTCCTCGCTTTGCTGGTG
>Ga0073936_10003219_pt1 | contig 23617 bp, 18 predicted proteins | sample AliMusrvi5mmetaG_FD_87041 | JGI IMG/M metagenome (GOLD analysis project Ga0073936, IMG submission 87041) | Freshwater lake bacterial and archeal communities from Alinen Mustajarvi, Finland, to study Microbial Dark Matter (Phase II) - Alinen... | ecosystem: Environmental > Aquatic > Freshwater >... | reverse complement strand
TTTAATCCACATATTGACAAAAAATATCGTGATTTGAAAGAACAATAAGGACGTGGAAAATATACTTTCAATGGAACGACAGAAGTTTTATTTATAAAATATTCATTTAATTTATTGAATTAATATATATATCTTATTGAGAATATCTAATTGAATTTCTTTTTTAGGTCTGAAAAGTTGCTTAAAAGTCAATGAATTAATCTTATTTTCATTTGTTTATTATTTGTTTTGGTTTCATTGAAGGTTTTGTTTCTTATTTATTTATATTTAGAGAGGAAACCATTACTGAATTTGTTTGTTTAACAGGAAAGTTAGAAAATTTAGAATAATTATATACTAAATAATAAACCTATTTGAATGAGAAATGTAATTCTCCCCGGGCGATTTATCATGCTATTAAAATCATATGTCACACTGGTTTTTTTATTAATCTTTTTAATCTCCGGAAATCCTTTATTGGCAATTTCTTCAAATGTAGATGTAAAACCAGTTAAGGATACTCCTTCACACAACGACCTTCAACGAGGTGAACGTTTCTTTAAAGGTCTTTTACCTAAAGACCGCAATTATGAGGCATGCGTATCCTGTCATATTCTTTCAAAGCCGGATACTATGAACTGGAATCCTTCTGCAATGGACATTGCAGTAAAGTTTGCAGGAAAGGATTTTGCAGATTTTCAAGCTGTTGTGATGCAACCTAATGGGAAAAAGATTGAAGCATCTCATAAGGATTTCAAGATCGAAGATGAAGATCTTAAAAAAGTGAAGATGTACCTGGACGAACTAGCCACCACCGGACCACAATCGGCCGGGCCTACAATCAATCAATTGGCGCTTTTTGTGCTACTTATTGTCTTGATGATTCTAGCCTTGCTTGATTTGATTTTCTTTCATAAAATAAAATACCGCTTTATAACTGTGCTTGTACTTTTGGTAGCCTTGGGGTTCCAGGTAAAAATGATTGCTGAGGCAGCAATTGATCTGGGACGATCTAAAGATTATGCCCCAAACCAACCCATAAAATTTTCACATAAAGTTCATGCAGGCGATAATCGGATCGATTGCAAATATTGTCATCATACGGCTGAATACAGTAAGTCAGCAGGAATACCAGCTATGGAACTTTGCATGAATTGTCATGCCTTAGTGAGAGAGGGATCGCGTTCAGGAAAATTTGAGATTGCGAAAGTACTCGAAGCGAATGAAACAAAGAAGCCTGTTGCATGGGTGCGTGTGCATAATTTACCTGATTATGTATTTTTCAGTCATGCTCAACATGTTGGTATTGCTAAAGTTGATTGTAAAAAGTGCCATGGACCTGTAAATGAAATGGATATTATGCGCCAACACAGTGATTTGTCGATGGGGTGGTGTGTCAATTGCCACCGTGAAACAAAAGTGAATTTTAAAGATAACTCCTATTACAATAGTTATCTGAAATTGCACGATCAGTTAAAATCCGGCAAATTGGATACTGTAAGAGCTGTCAACATTGGTGCAAATGATTGTGCACGATGTCACTATTAATAAATTGAGGGTTTAAGGTTCCATCCCGAGTAATCGGGACAAGTTGAAAAAATAAAATATTATCGTCGATGAAGACATACTGGAGAAGTATAGAAGAACTTAATAATCCCAAGGAGTTGCGCAGGGAGGAAGTGCGTGAAGAAGCCAAACAAAAGAGCATGTTGTTGAAGGGTGATCAGGAATTAAACGCTTCTTCAAGACGCGATTTTCTGAAAACCTTTGGATTCAGTATTGCCGCTGCTACAATTATCGCCAGTTGTAAAAGACCTGTTGATAAAGCTATTCCTTACCTCATGAAACCCGACGAAATAACTCCGGGTATTGCCGATTATTATTCTACCTCTTATTATGAAGGAAACGAATATGGAAGTATTCTTGTCAAAGTCAGAGATGGCCGTCCCATTAAAATTGAAGGTAATACAATCAGCTCTGTTTCGCAGGGTGGAACTACTGCAAAAATTCAAGCCTCCGTATTAAATCTTTACGACGATGCCCGGTTTTCGGGACCATCTAAGAAAGGAAATAAGATAACCTGGGAAGATGCTGATAAGGAAATAAAAGGCTTACTCAACAGTATGCATTCCAACAGGGATAAAGTGGTTTTGCTCACATCTACAATCATTTCTCCCTCAACGCGTGAAGCCATTCGGGAGTTTGTCGATAAACAGGCAAATACAGAATGGATTCAGTATGATCCTGTTTCTGCCTCGGGCATATTACAGGCCAATCAGATTAGTTTCGGATCCAGAATGATTCCAGACTATCGTTTTGATAAAGCAAAAGTAGTAGTAAGCTTCGGAGCCGATTTTCTTGGAACATGGCTTTCAACCGTTGAATATACCAAATCCTATACTGCTGCCCGTCAACTTCAGGATGGCCGGAAAGAAATGCTGCGCCATTATCAGTTTGAATCGGGAATGTCTTTGAGTGGATCGAATGCTGATGTCCGCTTTCCCATTAAACCATCAGAGGAAGGTGCAATCGTGCTTGCGCTTTACAATGCCATTGCAAAAGCAAAAAGCGAAATGATGTTGCCTGGGGTTCAGTCCTCTGTTGATATCAATGAATTGGCCAAGGATCTCATGGAAAATGAAAAACATAGCATAGTCATTTCAGGAAGTAACGATATGAATATCCAATTGCTGGTGAATGGAATAAACCAGTTGCTTGGTAATTACGGACAAACTATTAGTCTTGGAAATCCATTGCTCATCAAGCAAGGCATTGATAAGGATTACAACCGACTTCTTTCAGAAATGAAATCAGGAACAGTGAAAGCCTTGTTCGTCTGGAATGCAAATCCGGTTTATGATCATCCAAAAGGAAATGAATTTGGTGCAGAAATACGGAAACTAGGACTTTCAGTGTCCTTTTCAGAATGTCCTGACGAGACAACTGCTGTCTGTCAGTATGTTTTGCCTGAAACGAATTATCTCGAAAGCTGGAATGATTTTGAACCCAAAACCGGTATTTTCAGTCTTGCACAACCTGTAATCGCTCCGATATTTGATTCCCGCCAACCACAGGTTAGCTTACTGAAATGGATAGGAAAAGAAATTAATTACCGTGATTATCTTCAGAATTTCTGGAAAGAAAATCAATTTCACCAACAGAAAGAAATAACTGATTTCAAGCAATTCTGGAATATGAAATTGCAGCGAGGAGTCTTTGAAACTCAATTAGAGTCTAAATTGAGCTATTCTCCGGAAGGAATAAAACTGGCTGCCAGTAGTATTAAAAGTGCATCTAATGGCATTGAAATTACCTTATATGAAAGTATTACCATTGGAAACGGAAAATACGCAAACAATCCATGGTTGCAGGAATTGCCTGATCCGGTTGCTAAAATCAGCTGGGATAACTTCGCTGCTGTGCCTATGGCTTATGCTGAAGCCATAGGCTTGAAAAACGAAGATGTAATTCATTTAAACGGAATGGAATTACCTGTTTTTGTTCAACCTGGACAAGCAAAGGATACGATTTCCGTGGCATTGGGTTATGGTCGTGAAATCGCAGGTAAGGTAGGTGACCATACCGGAAAAAACCTATATCCTTTTGTTGGTGAAGAAGATGGAAATCGAACGTATTTTGTAAGTGCTGCAAAAGTCGATAAAGTACCTGATAAAACTTACAACCTGGCTATTTCGCAAACCCATTATTCGGTTGAAGGCCGTTCAATTGTCAGTGAAACCACTTTAACCGATTACATTAAGGATCCTGTTTCAGGAAATGAAAGAGAAGTTGAAGATTTAGCCAAGGCTGTTACCTTATACAAAGAACCTGTATATAACGGACATCATTGGGGTATGGCCATTGACCTGAATTCATGTACAGGATGTGGAAACTGTGCCATTGCCTGTCAGGCCGAAAATAACATTCAGGTGATCGGGAAGGAACAGGTTCGTAATCGTCGCATCATGCATTGGATAAGGATTGACAGGTATTATTCTGAGAATCCTGACAACCCAAAGGTATCTTTCCAGCCGGTCATGTGCCAGCATTGTGGCAATGCCCCCTGCGAAAATGTATGCCCGGTAGAGGCTACGCCTCACAGCGAGGAAGGACTTAATCAAATAGCCTATAACCGTTGTGTCGGAACAAAATATTGCATGAATAACTGTCCTTATCGTGTTCGACGATTCAACTGGTTTCAGTATGTGAAGAACGAGAAATTTGACTTCGCTTCCAACAGCGATCTGGGCAGGATGGTCCTCAACCCGGATGTAACAGTTCGGTCGCGTGGTGTGGTCGAAAAATGCTCCATGTGCGTCCAACGTATACAGGAGAAAAAACAATTGGCAAAACTGGAAGGCAGAGCAATTGCAGAGGGTGAAATTAAGACGGCCTGTGCACAATCCTGTCCCGGAAATGCAATTGTTTTTGGCGATCTTTTGAATCCGGAAAGCCGTATTTCAAAGCTGTTCAAAGACAAACGCAATTACCATTTGCTGGAAGAATTACACACTTTACCGTCGGTAGGTTACCTAACCAAGGTGAGAAATACAAACGCATGAGCATTAATCAAAGAAAATAGGTCAGACTATGTATAAAACGGACATACGGGGAAAATTAGTTGACGGGGATAAATCGCTTACCCAGATTTCGCAGGACATTCTTGCGCCTATCGATGCCAAAACCCCAACTTGGTGGTATATTGCAATGGCGGTCAGCCTGATAATGTTTGCCTGGGGAGCCAGGAGCATTTATGTCACACTGACGGTAGGTATTGGAGCATGGGGACAAAACAATACAGTGGCCTGGGGTTGGGAAATTATCAACTTTGTTTGGTGGATCGGAATCGGACATGCCGGAACAGCATTCTCTATATTCCTTTTGATCCTGCGCCAAAAATGGAGATCATCCATAAACCGTGCAGCGGAAGCCATGACGGTGGCAGCCGTGATTTGCGCCGCATTATTCCCGCTGATCCACATGGGACGTTCCTGGTTGTTTTTCTGGGTATTTCCTTATCCAAATACACGTGGCCCACTCTGGGTGAATTTTAATTCGCCTTTGTTCTGGGATTTCGTGGCCGTTTCTACTTACCTGCTTATCTCAGCAAGCTTTTGGTACTTCGGAATGGTTCCAGACTTTGCAACCATCCGCGATACCACCAAATCAAAAATAAAACGCGCTGTATATGGCTTTTTCGCCTTCGGATGGACCGGATCTTCCAAAGAGTGGTTACGTTACGAAGGGTTGGCTTTTGTGCTCGGAGGCATTGCAGCGGTGCTTGTGGTCTCAGTGCACTCTATCGTTTCTACCGACTTTGCTGCCGGTATCGAACCTGGTTGGCATTCCACTATTTTCCCTCCGTTTTTTGTGGTTGGGGCTATCTTCTCTGGATTTGCAATGGTTTTAACCCTGGTTACCCTAATGAAGAAACTCTATAAAATGGACGATTTCATTACTGCAAACCATGTGGATGCCGTTTGCCGGATTCTGGTATTTATTTCTCTCATCATGGGAACTGCCTATATTACCGAAATATTCATTGCCTGGTATTCAGGTTCAGAATTCGAGTTTTTTACCTTTTTCCGAAATCGGATTACCGGTGAATATGCTCCTGAGTTTTGGTTCATGTTTATTTTTAATGCTTTGTTACCGCAGTTGTTCTGGTCAAAGAAAATCCGTCACAACATTTGGATTGTTTTTGCAATCTCTATCTGTATTAACATCGGCATGTGGCTCGAACGGTATATCATTATCGTGACTTCATTGACAAAAGACTTTCTTCCGGCTAGCTGGGCTGAATATCATCCTACACTTGTCGAAATTGGTTTTTATGTCGGAACAATAGGCATGTTTTCAGCCGCCGTATTATTATTCTTTAAATACATACCGCAAATCGCTATTCACGAAGTGAAAATGATTTCAAAATACAATACACAGCAATTTGATCACCTTAAACCAGGGCACCACGATTATGAATGATAAATATTTAGTCGGTGTATTCGACGACGAGCATACGCTGGTTGATGCTTTCGAGAAAGCGCTTGAAAAGGGTGTGGTGATTGAAGAAGTCTATACACCCTATCCGATACATGAGATCCTGCATGGAATGAAAACCAGGACTCACATCACCCACGCAGCATTTTTCTATGGCCTGTTTGGCGTTATTATGCTCCACGGAGGGATGTATTATGCTGCAGTACTTAGCTGGCCGATGCAATTTGGTGGAAAACCTTCCAATACCTTCCCGTCTTTTATTGTGGTAGCCATTGTGGGAACAATTCTTTCGATAACTCTTTTAACCTTACTGACTTTTTCTGTGCGTTCAAAGATATACCCCGGACGAAAGGCAGAGATTATCGACATCAGGGCAACCGATGATAAATTCATTATTCTGCTCAATCAGAATACGATGGGAATTGAAAAGGATACTATTATAAAGTTGTTCCAAACAAACGGAGCATCAGAGGTATATGAGAAGGATACGAACACAACTGATAAACAATTATCGAATGAACTTTAAGATTCTGAATAAAAGTTTGGCGGCTATTATCCTGTTGATCGTCTTTGGGTCATGCGACCGCGACCGGAATACCAAAGGATGGGAGTATTTTGATGATATGGTTCATTCGCCGGCCTATGAAACGTATTCCCCTAATCCAAATTTTGCCGATGGGAAAACCATGCGTAATCCGGTCGAAGGAACTATTCCTTTGGGATATGAGCCATTTCCATATGAAAAATCAGTGGAAGACAGGGTTAGGGCAGGTAAGGAGTTAGTAAACCCATTGGAACCCACTGTGCAGAATCTGGAACGCGGGAAACAGGTCTTTACCATCTTTTGCATGAATTGCCATGGTGAAAAGGGCGACGGCAAAGGCTATTTGTTTACAAGTAAATTATATCCCTATCCTCCTGCAAATCTGTTATCCGAGAAAATAAGGAATAATCCGATTGGCGAAATATATCATGTTATAACCGTTGGTTATGGTGTTATGCCTCAGCATGGGGCTCAGGTTAGGCCCGAAGATCGCTGGAAGGTTGCAATGTATATTAAAAATGTTCTGCACAAACAATAGACCTATATGGACAGTATGATTGATAAATTAGTTGTTCAAAAGAACTTTAAGTACCTGATGTTTGCTTTCATCGGTATAGGGATAATCTCTCTGGCAGCAGGTTTTATGCTTGACCCGGATAGGGCATGGGCCAATTATTTGTTGAACAACTATTACTTTGTTTCATTGGCTATCGGCGCTGCATTTTTTGGTGCCATACAATACATTTCCCAGTCTGGCTGGTCTGCTGCTTTTAAACGGATTCCTGAAGCCATGGCATCTTATATTCCGGTAGCCGCAGTGCTTTTTCTGATTCTGTATTTTGGTATGCACACCCTTTTTCAATGGTCTCAAGACGGAATTACAGCTATGGATGCTGTACTGGCCCATAAAGCAGTTTACCTGAATATCCCGTTTTTCTTCCTGCGTCTGATATTATTTTTCAGCCTCTGGATCGTAATGATCCGATTGTTACGTAAGCTATCGCTTAAGGAAGATGCCGAAGGGGGCATGACCTTTTTCTATAAATCGGAGAAGTATTCAAAGATTCTTATTTTTATTATTGCGGTCAGCTTTACCCTCTTTGGCATAGACATGATTATGTCACTTGAACAGGACTGGTATAGTGCCATATTTGCAGCCAAAAGTTTCATCGCTGCATTCCTGCATGCCTCTACTGTCATTGCTCTGATAGCAATTATTCTCTACCGTCTTGGACATTTACCGATGCTAAACAATAGTCATCTGCACGATTTTTCAAGGTATATTTTTATGCTTTCCCTGATATGGGGCTATTTCAATTTCGTTGAATTTATGCTGATCTGGTACGGAAATATTCCTGCTGAAACCGTATTCTTTGTCAAAAGATCAGGTGGGGCTTTCGGTGCTTTATTCTTTGTCAATATCGCACTAAATTGGTTAGTTCCATTCTTATTCCTGATGCCCAGGATGACCTCGCGCAGCAAAGTGTTTCTGCTTCCCGTCATTTTCCTGATGATGATTGGTCAGTACACCGAATTGTATTATTATATCTGGCCAGCCGTAGTGCATGGAGCCAAATTTGGAATCCTCGAAATAGGCACTTATCTTGGCTTTCTGGGGCTGTTTGCACTGGTAGTAACCAACACCCTTTCGAAAGCCAGCCTGGTGCCCAGAAACCATCCCTATCTGGAAGAAAGTATATATCATCAGTTCTGATTACTCAATCATCCTGATGATATAACAAATAACCTAGATGCCGTCATGCCGAACTTGTTTCGGCATCCTCTAAATATTTCAGGGGATGCCGAAACAAGTTCGGCATGACGAGTTATAATCCGTTTCCCAATAACTAATTACTTTTTCCTATTTCTATATTTTGGTTCAATTTCAGCTGAACTGACAGGCTATACAAAAAACAATATCTTTCCAATCTGTACCAGCGCTTCTTCCACAGTTTCGACCGGAAGCATACAAGTGTTATTCTGACAAATGTAGATCAGCGTTTTCCCGGGAACATACCTGTCTTTGAGAAGCGATAAGCCGTTTTCGGTCGTGCCGGCACAATAAATCACATTCGGCATATAGTATTTCTGAAGTTCATTCAGCATATTAAGGGCATTTTCGCCCACCAATACTACTTCAAAATGAATACCGGTCAGGTTCAGCATCAATTGCGACCAGTTGCTGTAACCCGAAGGGTAATCCACCATATTGATGGTCACCTGTTCAAGCATATTTTGTGAAATTTGCAGATAGTCGGGTTGATCCAGCAAATGAGCAAGTCGGAATAGATTCTTAGCCATCGCCGAATTGGACGCCGGAATTACATTGTCGTGCATCTCAACAGTGCGGGTAATAAGGTCCTTCTGATTATTCGCTGTGAAATAGAATACCTGTTTGTGTTCGTCATAAAAATCACTCATCGCAATACCGGTGAGCCGCTGTGCTTCATCCAGCCATTCCTTTTCGCCGGTAGCTTCAAATACAGCAAGGTAAGCCTCAATGACAAAAGCATAGTCTTCAAGAAAACCATTGATCTTAGCCTGACCGTTTTTATATGAATGCAGAAGACTTCCATCCCCGTCCGTGAGCTTTTGCTTCAGGAAGCTAGCCGTTGCAAAAGCCGTTTCAAGGTATTCCGGTTCTCCAAAAGCCTTGTAGCTGCTGATTAATCCTGAAATTACGAGGGCATTCCACGAGGTAAGTATTTTATCATCCAATCCCGGACGGATTCGTTTTTCCCGTTCTTTTAAAAGCAGATGTTTCCAGTTAGCGAGAACCAATTCAAACTCATTCAACGGCATCTGGTGTTTTGCAGCAAACGTATCGTTCTCTTCTGTCCGCAGGAGGATATACTGGCTGTGCTCCCAAAATCCCAGCGAATCTAAATGAAAGTATTCGCTGAAAAGATCAAAATCCTCCTCCAGAAGCCATTTTAATTCTGACTTTTCCCACACATAATACTTTCCTTCCTGACCTTCACTGTCGGCATCCAAAGCAGAATAAAACCCACCTTCAGGTGAAAGCAGTTCTCGTTTAAGGAATTCCACGGTTTCAGAAACGACCTGATGATAGAGTGGGATAGAGGTGGCCTGAAAGGCTTCGGAATAGAGTTTGAGCAATTGGGCATTGTCGTAAAGCATTTTCTCGAAGTGTGGAACCTTCCACCGCTCATCGGTAGAATAACGTGCAAAACCGCCCCCAATCTGGTCATAAAGGCCCCCAAAAGCCATTTTTCGTAAGGTAAGATTCACCTGGTCCAATAAGTCCTGATCCAGAGATTGTGTTCCTGCCTGCAACAAGAACATCCAGTTGCCAGGAAGCATAAATTTTGGGGCCCCTTTCGTGCCCCCATTCTGGAGGTCAAACTGATTTTGCCAGTTCCTGATCAGTTCGGCCTGCATAAATGGTTCGGCCTTAGCTGTTTTTCCTGAAATGGCAATCAGCGAATTTTGTACAATGCCCTCCTGAAGTTTTGAGGCATATTCTTCCGTCTTTGTGCTATTGGCCGAATAATAATCAGCTACCGCTTCAATCGACTGAACCCAGTTCTCTTTCTGAAAATACGTTCCGGCCCAGATCGGTCGACCGTCGGGTAAGGCAATGCAGTTCAAAGGCCAGCCGCCACGTCCTGTTAAGACCTGCACCGCCGCCATGTAAATATGATCGATGTCAGGCCGCTCCTCCCGGTCGATCTTGATACATACAAAATTGTTATTCATTACCCTTGCGACTTCAGTATCTTCAAACGATTCGTGTTCCATCACATGGCACCAGTGGCAGGCTGAATAGCCAATGCTGATCAGCAAAAGCTTATTCTCCGCTTTTGCCCTGTTCAACGCCTTCTCTCCCCACGCCTGCCAGTTCACCGGATTGTGCGCATGTTGCAGCAAATACGGCGATGACTCGTGAATCAGTTCATTGGTATATGGATGTTCATTCATTTCTTTTCTATATCACTTTCAAACGATAACAAGCGATCAAAGAGAAAGTTTTATTCCCTTTAGAAGGTAATAAGCAAAATTTTACACACTTGCCTGAAAAAAAATCCATGGGTAAATCAAACATGTTTCCAGTCTAAATAATTTCTTTTTTTTTATCCTTGATGTTAATTTCCAGTTATAGCCAAATTGTATTCGGGCAGTACCCGCCTGCCACCCGCCTGCCATAATTTGATAATTATTTATTTGCTATCTGTGTACAAATGCCTAAATTTACACAGATATAACACAGATATAACACAGATAATGGAAGGAGAAGGGCAGGGAAGGGACATGGAAAAGGCAGGCGGTGTTATTCTGTTGTCAGTTATCAGTTATCGTTGTTATCATTGTTGTAATTGTTGTAATTGTTATCGTTGTTGTAAGTGGTTCTCAAAAAACGATAAATTAGAACAATGAGAAGAATTAGAACAATGACAACTAATTGCAACAATTACAACAACGACAACAAATAACTATAAACATGTTTAAAACAAATCATTATGGCTAAAATTAAAAGTAGTATCGAAGCAATGGTCTCTGGGAAGATCGGTCCAGTGGTCTATTATCAGTTAAGAGGTAAACAGTATGTGCGAACAGTACCCGATCGGAAAAAGGATTCATGGTCTCCGCAGCAGAAGTTGCACCGGCAGCGCTTCAGTAAGGTCATTCAGCTCTGGAAACAGCTTAAATCAACAAGGATTGCCCCGATTTGGAAGCTGGCGACACAGGAGATGAACGGGTATGTTTATTTTATGAAAATCAATATGCCTGCTTTTGGCCCAGACGGTAGCCTGACTAATCCGAGGGAGCTTCAGCTATCGGCCGGGAAACTACGTTTACCGCTTGATCTGGTAGCCTTCAGGCAGGCAGCGGGGAGCTCAACAATTGAGGTAAGCTGGGAGAATGATCCTAATTTAAAAACGATAAGGTTGCAGGATGAACTTATGATGGTGAGCTATGGCAATGGGGCTTATTCCGTATTAAGCCCGACCGGACTGGAGCGAAGAGCTCAAAGCGGTACGTTTACCCTTCCGGTGAAGCCAGCTGATGCCTCGCACGTTTACCTGTTCTTCGCTTCCAAAGACGAAAAGGATTATACGGAGAGCATCTGCTTTGAGATTTAAGGGGTTTGGAGCAAGGGGCATGGAGTAAGAGTCTCACAGAAATAAATCGAAAGCGTCCTTATAGTTGGTATCGGCTGGCATCAGATTTCGATTTCACCTTTTAGATAGGTTACGGCATGGCCTGCGATGAGGACCCGGTTGCCGGAGAGGGTACACCACAATTGCCCGCCACGGGCGGAAAGTTGAAGGGCTGTCAGTTGCGTTTTATTCAGTCGGGCTGACCAGAAGGGAACCAGCGAAGTATGGGCCGACCCGGTCACAGGATCTTCATCGATGCCTACTCCAGGTGCGAAGAAACGGCTTACAAAGTCTACTTCATTTCCTTTGGCAGTGACCATGATCCCGCGTGCACTGGTTTGGTATAGTAGCTGAAAGTCAGGTTTCATTTGCCGGATAATTTCTTCTGATTCGAATAACAACAGGTAATCGGTTCTTCCCTTAAAGGTTGCCAGAGCTTCAATCCCCAGGGCCTGAGTAAAGAGTGGATTCGATTCTACAGGCTGGACAATATCTGCAGGGAAGTCAAGCTGAAGTTTATCGTTGATCTTACGGACGATAAGCATTCCGCTTTTGCTGTTGAATGAAATCGATTCACCCGGATGATTTAGTTCATTGAAAAGAATATGGGCAGTAGCCAGGGTGGCATGTCCGCAAAGGGCAACTTCAGACTTCGGGGTAAACCACCGGATATGGTAATGATCGTTTTCGGGAATAAAAAAGGCAGTTTCTGAAAGATTATTTTCAGCAGCAATCTGTTGCATCGTTTCGTCAGGCAGCCAGGTGCTCATTGGCACAACGGCTGCTGGATTTCCTTTAAAAAGACTGGCAGCAAATGCATCTGCCTGAAAGATATGAAGTTTCATCGATTTATAAAATTAAACACATAGACACATAGGACACATAGTTTAAATATTTTCAGATGTTCTATGAGTATTGTGTGGTATAAATTCAAGTGATTATATTTTGTGTTTTTATTTTCACAGGGAATTCATCAATTTTCATGTTGGCGAATCGCTCTGTTTAAGAGGCAATTCTCATAGCTTGTTAGATAGCCTAGAATTTAACAGTCAGTTTCATGTTTAATTTTCGTTGGGTCAGGTAATTCGGGACACCGAACATGTCCCCCGAATTATTGGCTACCCAAAGATACGAAATGGTATTGTTAATGCCCAGCAGATTGAAGACTTCGAGGCTCAGCCACATCTCCTTAATCCCGTCGAGCGTCTTGTTGTGATATTTACGGTGATCCTGGTTAATCAAGACTTTCGAAAGACCAAGGTCGATGCGCCGGTAAGGAGGAATACGGAAAACATCCATGTATCTTGGTGAATTCGGTGGTCCGGTTGGAAGACTTGAACCGTAAAAGGCGGTCATGTGCATCTTCCAGGTAGGATTTCCGGGGAAATAATCCTGAAAGAAGATGCTGAAGTTGAATCGCTGATCGGTAGGTCGCGGAATGTATCCGGGGTATACCGTTTTGGTGCTTGCTCGAACCTGGTCCGGGGTTACACCCGGAACAATTAATTGACCGGCTGCATTGTAATAGGTGTAATAAAAGTCGCCGATAATGTCTTCTGCCGTTTTCATGATTGAAAGGCTGGCCCAGGATTCAATTCCACTTACAAATTCGCCGTTGACCTTCATATCCAGACCTGTTGCATATCCTTTGGCATGCTCATCAGGCATATAGGTGATGCGTACATTGTCAATCTGGTAAGGAATCAGGTTGGTCATGTATTTGTAATACATTTCAGAAGTAAATTTAAAAGGCCGGTCCCATGCCCTGAAGATGTAATCGGTACCCAGGACCACCTGCGACGATCGCTGGGCCTTGGTATCAGGGTATATCTTCCCGCTCTGGTCTTTTAATTCCTTGTAAAAAGGGGGCTGATCATAGATTCCGCCCGAAAGGTGAAATACAAAGTTGGCATCCCAATCGGGATAATAGCGAAGGATTCCACGGGGACTCAATAAAAACTCGTTATTGAACGACCAGTAACTTGATCGTATGCCTGCCGTGGCATATAATGAACCCTTCCGGATCGGGATCTGGTAGGTATCCTGAACGTAAGCATTCAGGCGCGTGGAGTTCATGCTGTAATTGGTATTCGTGGTGCTGTAAAGATTGATTGCACTTCCGTTGTATGGAATTGAATAACCCGTTGAATCCCGTAAAATCCATTCGTTCATACGGTCGTTAATCTTTTCACCCTGAGCTTTAATTCCCCAGTTTATGAGATGATGTTCGGAGTTATAGGCTCCCTTGTGTTCGAAACTGTAAACAGTGGCATCGAGGTAATTTCGGGCATGATTTAGAAAAGTTCCGACTCCTATGTTCAGGACGCTGTCACCCAGGTTTTTTGATCCCAGGTTGCGTTCCAGTTCATTCAGGTAATACTGGCCCAAAATATCGTAGGTTTCCTGTTCTTTGGAATCATAGGCAGAGACTATGAATTTCAGATTTAGCCGTTCGTTGGGATGGTAATTGGCCACCAAAGCCCCTGTAGCGGTTATGAATTTGTCCACTTCCTGTCCTTCAAAATAGATGGTTGCGCTATAAGCCTGATTCCAGGTACCGAAGCTGGTTTTTCGGGTTTGAGGAATAAAGCTATACGTGTTTTGAGCAAGGTTTCCAAGGAAGGATATATCAAATGATTTGCTGAATTTGTAGGTCAGATAGGCTTGTGCATCGATGAAATTAGGGTCGTATTCCCCTTTTGTGTCGAGCGAACTCAGTAAGTATCGGTTTGTTTTGTAGCGAATGCCGGTGATGTATGAAAACTTGCCGTTTTTACTCAGGTCTTCCAACTCAAGTGATCCCCCCAGTAAACTAGCTGAGGCCGAACCGGCGAACTGAGTGGGTTTACGATATTTGATATCGAGAACCGATGACATTTTATCACCATATTTGGCATCAAATCCGCCGGCAGAGAATTCGATGGAGGAAACCATGTCGGAATTGATGAAACTCATTCCTTCCTGTTGTCCTGAACGAATCAGTAATGGCCGGTAAACTTCGATGTCGTTGACGTATACCAGGTTTTCATCGAAATTTCCGCCACGTACGGAATACTGTGAACTAAGCTCGTTATTGGAGGATACACCCGGCAGGGTCTTAATCAATGCTTCCACGCCACCGGTTCCCGCATCGGTCATAGAGGTCAGGTATTTGGCATCAATACGGTCGAGATTGGTTTTGTTTCGCTGGTGACGGACGACCTGAACTTCATCGATTTTCTGATCGGTTTGCTGAAGCGAGACTGCAATTTCAATCTTTTGTTCCTCCCTGGCCGTGATGTTCTTTTCAACAGGCAGGTAACCAACCATAGAATACACGATGATAACAGGTTTTTTGGCCGGAATACGCAGCAGATAAGCCCCATCGCGGTTTGAAACTGTACCGATGGTAGAGTTCTTTAGTGAAATAGTAGCCAGTTCAAGAGGTTTACCGTTTTGATCGGTTACTTTTCCAAATAAAGTGGCATTATTGCTTTGAGCAAATAAGTGGGTGGCGCTCAGAAACAGAAGGATATAGATTAAAACTGATTTGGTAGACCTCATGCCGGCAAAAATAATATTTCTCTTAGATTTAACTGTTAAGTATCTTATTAATTGTTTTTGATAACGTATTTTTGTTTAGTTTCTCTGAATTACGGAGAAAGACCTGTAACCTGGAATTATAGACCTGATATTTTTATGGCATCACGCGACTATCTTATCCGCCAAATAGAAGAGATGGGACTTTTCCTGTCGATACTGTTTCGCCGGCTCTTAAAAATGAAAGAGGAGAAACAACAGGATCAAATGGGGGCTGTTGTTCGGGAAGCTTTGATGCAAGAGATGAAACTGGATATCGATCAGGTGGTTGTTCTTGAGAATGAAGATTTTCTATCAGTTGTCAGGGAGCATTTCACGAGCGAGAATCAGCTGGATCAGCTTGCCGATATTCTGAAAGAACTTGGACAGGATATCAATCAGACATTTTCGCCCACGAAAGAGGCCTATCTGAGAAAATCATTGCTTTTGTTTTCCTGGCTTCAGGAATCAACAACCAATTTTTCCTATGAACGAAAGGTAAAAATAGAACAGATTCTGGAGTGTTTAAGGATTTGCGGATTATTGGAATAAGTTTTTTAATACTGATATTAGAGATCGTGATGATTGAACAAATAGAAATCACCCTTCCATCCTTTAAACGTGGTTACCACCTGATCACTGACCTGATAGAGGAGAAGCTGCAAAGACTTCCTGAAACAGGATTGGTTCATATTCTGCTTCAGCACACTTCTGCAGCAATTAGCCTGAATGAGAATGCCGATCCGTCAGTGAGATACGATTTCGAAACATTTATGAATAAGCTGGTACCGGATAATGATCCTATGTTTATACACATTGATGAGGGAGGAGACGATATGCCTGCTCATTTAAAATCGTCTCTGATTGGTGCCAGCCTGACAATTCCAATTACCTGTCATCGACTTAACCTGGGAACCTGGCAGGGAATCTATTTGTGTGAATTCCGTAATTATGGAGGCAGACGCAAATTAGTGGTAACTATTCTTTCATAATAACTTTACTTTCAGAGTTTACCTTTCAATGCTAGTCCGGTGTATGATTTAGGAATATTCACCAGATCTTCAGGCTTTCCTTCAAAGATTAAATATCCGCCTTCTTTTCCTCCTTCGGGTCCCAGATCAATCACCCAATCGGCACATTTGATTACATCCAGATTGTGTTCAATGATTATGATGCTATGCCCGCGAGATATAAGTGCATTGAAAGAATCGAGCAATTTGCGGATATCATGGAAATGGAGTCCTGTAGTCGGCTCATCAAAAATAAATAAGGATGGACTTCCTTTTTCCTTTGCAAGAAATGAAGCAAGCTTAATGCGCTGACTTTCACCGCCTGAAAGAGTACTGGATGACTGTCCGAGTTTGACATAGCCTAAACCTACGTCCTGCAATGGTTTAAGCAGTTTGGCAATCTTTTTCGAAGAGGTAGATTTGTGATTCCCGAAGAAATCGATGGCTTCATCCACTGTCAAATCAAGTATATCGTAAATGTTTTTCTCTTCGAAGGTGATTTCAAGGATTTCGTCCCTAAAGCGTTTGCCCTTACAGCTTTCACACTGCAGGTGAATGTCGGCCATGAACTGCATTTCGACAGTTATTTCGCCTTCGCCCTGGCATTCTTCACAACGGCCACCTTCAATGTTGAATGAAAAATGAGAAGGTTTAAATCCATTGAATTTTGAACTTTGCAGTTCGGAGTATAATTTCCTGATTTCGTCATAGACTTTCAGGTAGGTGGCAGGGTTCGACCGTGATGATTTACCAATTGGATTCTGGTCAACGAATTCGACAGATGAAATGAGATTGATATCTCCCCTGATCATATCATGCTGGCCGGTCTTTTCACTAAAGCCTCCAAACATCTTTGCAAGGGCAGGATACAGGACTTTAGTAACGAGCGAGGATTTTCCCGAGCCGCTTACTCCGGTTACCACACAGATCGTATTCAGTGGAAATTTGACATTAATATTTTTGAGGTTGTTCTCACGGGCACCTGTAATTTCAATGTAATTGGTCCATTTTCTCCGGGAAATAGGAATATCTATCTTTTCGCGACCTGTCAGGTATTTGGCGGTCATGCTTTCGGATGAGGCTTCCAACTGTTCATGTGTTCCCTGGAAAACAACTTCACCGCCAAGTCTTCCGGCTAATGGACCGATATCTATTATTTCATCCGCTTCACGCATAATTTCTTCGTCGTGTTCGACTACCAGGACCGAATTACCCAGTTTCTGCAATTTCCGCAGGACACGAATGAGCCGTCCGGTGTCTCTGGAGTGCAGGCCGATGCTGGGTTCGTCAAGGATATACATTGAACCCACCAGGCTGCTTCCCAGTGAGGTGGCCAGGTTGATACGCTGAGATTCGCCACCGGATAGTGTCGACGAAAGCCTGTTAAGGCTTAAGTATCCCAGGCCGACATCAGTTAAGAATTCAAGACGGTTATTTATCTCAGTCAGAATACGTTCGGCAATTTTTATTTCATGATCCGAAAGCTTCAATTTCAGGAAGAATTCCTGCAGTTCATCAATGGGAAGCAATACCAAATCCTGGACTGATTTACTACCCACCTTCACGTACATGGCTTCCTTTTTCAGGCGTGTTCCCAGGCAATCGGGGCAATTGGTTTTCCCGCGATACCTCGAAAGCATGACCCGATACTGGATTTTATATACGTTTTCTTCCAGCATCTTAAAAAACTGGTTTAGTCCCTGAAAATATTTGTTCCCGGTCCATAACAGTTGACGTTGCTCTGTACTGAGCTCATAAAAAGGTTTATGAATAGGGAAATCAAATTTTTCGGCTGAGTAAACCAACTCATCTTTCCATTCTTTCATCTTATCACCCTTCCAGCAGGCCACGGCATCCTGATAAACGGAAAGGGATTTGTTGGGGATAACCAGATCTTCGTCAATACCGATTACTTTACCATACCCTTCGCAGGTCTTACAGGCGCCGATCGGGTTGTTAAAGCTGAACATGTGTACTGAGGGCTCTTCAAATTCAATGCCGTCGGCCTCAAACAGATTGGAAAAATGCTCTTCACTGAATTGAGCGTCTTCAAAAATTTTAATGACACATTCACCGTGGCCTTCAAAGAATGCGGTCTGAACAGAGTCGGCAATCCGGCTGATATTATCTTCGTCATTGATCACCGTAGCCCTGTCGATCACAATGTTGCATTTCCAATCCTTGCAAAGTGCCTGATTGTTTTCACTCAGCAGTTCATCGATTTTGCGGACTTCATTGTTTATTTCAAGACGGGTAAAGCCCTGCTGGAGCAACAATTCTGCTTCCTGAAGCATAGTACGGTCATTCCTGATCTGAAGTGGGGCAGCGATCATGAAACGGGTATATTCAGGAAATGACTGAATATAGTTGATCACATCGCTGACATGATGCTGTTTGACTTCTTTTCCTGAAATGGGTGAGATTGTCTTGCCAACTCGGGCGAAAAGTAATTTCAGGTAGTCGTAAATCTCAGTTGAGGTGCCAACCGTTGAGCGGGGATTACGTGTATTTACCTTCTGTTCGATGGCAATTGCAGGGGGAATACCCTTGATATAATCCACTTCTGGCTTATTTATTCTTCCTAAAAACTGCCGTGCATAAGCAGATAAACTTTCGACATACCGACGCTGCCCTTCGGCATATAAGGTATCAAATGCCAGAGATGATTTTCCAGAACCTGATAATCCACTGATAACTATGAACTTATTGCGGTGTATGTTTAGATCAATATTCTTTAAATTGTGAACCCTGGCACCCTTAATCTGGATGTAGGAAGTGAAATTTGAAGGAGAACTCATTTGTTATGTTATTAAATATGCAAAAAATTTGTTTTATTAAAAAAAAAGGTTCACTTTTACAGACACAAAATTAGCAAATTGTTTAACTCTCATTCAAAAAAGGTTGCCTATCGACAGAACTGTACTCTTTAATTATTGAATTCAGTCACATAATAATTCAGAGTAATGTTCAGACCAGAAGATCTGAGCGATAATTCGCTCGTAAAACAATTTGTAGAGGGGGATCAATATGCAATTGAAATGCTTATTACCCGCCATAAAAAGAGAGTTTTTACCTACATCGTATTAATTGTAAAAAATCATCATCTTGCTGAAGATATCTTTCAGGATACCTTTATTAAGGTTATCCGATCGTTAAAGGCCGGGAAATATACCGAGAACGGTAAATTTATATCCTGGGTACTACGTATTTCTCACAACCTGATTATTGATCATTTCCGGAAAGAAAAACTATTGAGTACCACATCCAATGATGATACTTCAATTGATCTGTTTAATTCTGCAAAATATTCGGAGGAGAACATTGAAGATAAACTGGTCTATGATCAAATTACAAGTGATGTGCGCCTGCTAATTGAAGAATTGCCTGATGATCAGCGACAGGTAATTATGATGCGCCATTTCCAGGGACTAAGTTTTAAAGAGATTGCCGACCTGACAGATGTCAGTATTAACACGGCTTTAGGACGGATGCGTTATGCCTTGATTAATCTTCGGAAGATGATTGAGAAAAAAAATCTGAGCCTGACAAAAAATTAAAGGTCCGTTACAATATAATTACATTATTGGCGTTATTTGTCTATAACTAAATAGAAATGTTAAGCCTATGAGTAGATTCTCTACCTTGAATTACCTGATCTTTTCATATTATTCCGGAAGGAAAGAAGTTGAGTCATATCAAAATGTAGTATCTGTTTTTGATAATGCCATGAATTCTGATGAAATGAAATTTGAACCTTCACTGAAAAGTATTAATGCAATTCTGAATTTTGCATCACAGTGTGAGGTGTTGAAATCACAGAACGCCGGAAATATTGAATTGAATCTGAATTGAATCCTGAAAAAATTATATAACCGGAAAAACGAATTGTGCAATTTTGGTAAAACGATTTGTGTATAAAATACACACGCACACCGCACGGTTATTGATTTTAAATGTCGTCTGACATTACGAAAGCAAACTAACAAAGCGGGAATAACACCCCGCTTTGTTAGTTTGCTTTCGTAATGTACAAAGAGTATTCAACTATTAAATTACTCCTTTTAAATGCTACTATAGAAATTGAGTTACCTGATATACTCTAACTTAAAATCAATAAACTTTCAGCCCTACGAAGCCCCCCAATGTGGCCGCCAGAGTCGTTTGAAAGACATCTTTTTGTTATAGCGTTAATTTGGACAGGATCACAGGAATTTGCGCTTAAAACGTCTGTAATAAGCTTTCTATAAAACGCATTTCGTTCTTGACGTTCACGTGGTACTATAGTTGTAAATCTCTCACTGAAACGACTGAAAATTTCAGCATAACCAACACGTTTATTGGTTATACCGCGTTCAATTTTGGCGCGTAATCCGTCAGCTCCCATCATAAACCAGCCACAACAATGCTCAGTAGCATTCCAAAGCTCCTTTAATTCTAAAAAAGCATCATATTCCAGGTCTCCTGCTTCATCAACGATAATCACAGGAAGAATCATTGATTTAAGGTAATACTTTAGAGTTTCTTTTATTTCAACATATCTGCCTTTACTATCTGCCCCTACGGTTTTAGCAATAAGACGAATAAACGCTTGTTTCGTCTTTGCCTGACTGGCATCAACGTAAAAACAATTTTTTAAAGTTCTGCTCAAATAACGTGCTGAAAACGTTTTTCCTATTCCACAGTCATCAACACAAATGCGAGCTTTTGAATGTTCCCTACAATACTCAATTTCCTGTTCAATAACATTAAAAACATCTGTACGGGCAATATTCCACTTTCTGTTATCTAATGATATGCCCAAATCATGTGCAATCATAATCCACTGAGATGTTTTTAATAAACCGTTGTATTCTCCATTGTGCAGACGCGAAAAAAGAGAAGCCGAAAGTCCTAATGTTTTTGCAAATGCTCCGTTACTTCCATCATAAAGCTTTCTTCGCTCATGCATCTCTTCAATTATTTTTTCTTTAAATTCATTACTGATAACGATTGCCATAATAGTTGGTTTATTGATTAAAATCTATTGTATAAACTGTCGTTAAATGATTTTGTAATACCCTTAAAAAAATCATCATCATCTTCAACGTCTTCCATAATTTCAACCGGTTCAATTCTTTCGGTTATTGCTTTTCGTAATCCTGGCATCTGGAATTTATTATTTAATGTTTTCGGTGTATTGTCTATCACAGTAACTTTTTCGACTTTGTTCTTTTGACTATGGATATATCCGTCAACAGAGGACACATACTTTGCCATTGATTCATAATTTACTAAATCCTGTGGTGTACGTTCAATCTGAGCCTTGTTGTGTGAAGGCTTTGCAATTGCCTCACAAATGCACCGATCAGATCCACGAAGGTAAACCAGTGCTTTCATAATTTCTCCACCGTTACCTTCAAGCCAATAAACATCTAGGTCTTTGCCCTCAATTTGATTCATTATACTAACCAATTGAGTACTATAGGCTATTTTCCCATTTTCTCCAATAAGGTATTTACTGTTGTTTAGTCTAATTTGCCCAATGTTGCATGATGTTTCGGTTTTGTTCCCCAGGTATGGAAGAAAAGCATTCCAATTGGTTGGCTTTACTTCGGGGTTTTGCATTTCTAAAAATACCTCCCAGCGTGTTTTGCCTTTAATTTTTGAGTGCTCCATATTGTTCCAGGTCTCAATATCTTTTAGACATCCTTCAGCCAATTGGTCATAAGGTACTATAGGTTGTGGCTTTGCTCCGGCCTGATTTGATTCTGAAAGCGCAAACGGTCGCGCTAACCATCCCTCACGCTCTTTTTCAATGTCATAACGCAATGGTCTATAATAAGCCTCAATACGTTTTCCCCTGGCGTTGTTGGCTTCAATATGTGTAAACTGGAACATGGAACCCTCCTGAAGAAAAGTATTCAAAAATGAGCTATTTAAACTCATTTCTCCTTCTAATTCTGCGGGTAGGTTTAACCCCCATCCTGTATAATTACGGACCATTTGACGGTAGAAATCAATTATAATTCCCTCCTTTGTTTGTCCATATACCCACGTAGTAAACGCCTCAGATCCTAAATCAATGGCATTATAAAACCACATACGTTTTCCTTTAGCATATTCAAACGGCGGCTGACGGTCATCAATTGAAATAATGGAACCGGACATTTTAGGCTGAGTCATGGAATGATATGGTCTGAATTTCGACATCCAAACTTGACGGTTTCCAGATCTGATTGTATGTGTGCCTACTGTTGATGTCCATTTTGCCAAATAAGTGGTTATTGTTTTCTGTGAAATCTTCGGGAACTCCTTTGGATCATATATTTCACCAGTCTCATTATTTATGACTTCAACATATCCGGATAAAAACCCTTCATATTGTCGGGCGATTTTGGTTGCTGTTGGTTTCTCTTTTTGATAGGCAAACATTGAATTAAGCAAAGAGGTAAGACTATCATCAACTTTCAGTGCTGATTTATTACAGAAGTTTCCATGAATAAGCGAAAAGTAACCTTCTCTTTTATAGTCTTTGAGCTTTCTGCGTAGGCTGGCAGTATTGGCGGGTAGTGTGTGAGCTTTTATATTACGAAAATTGTTACATTCGCTTACAACAATGGCCCAGATATCAGACGTACCACCTCTTAAGCTCTTGCGAAGTTCGTAACGTTTTATATTAATGTGGTCAACCGTATTTAAAACCGAGGCATTTAATACATATTCATTAATAACATCGTCCGGTAATCGTTTGCCATCTTGAAGCCGATATTTTGAAAAATAATCAATTGCGCCTGAGTCCCGCCTATAGTATTTTTCAAAAAGTGATTGTCTCACCTGGCGTTGCGGCTCCCCAAAAGTTTCAATAAGTAGTTTTTGCCAGTCGCGGGGAAGTGTGTCCCACTTTACGAGGGTTGGAGTATTAGGGCCACTTGTACGAAGTCTTTTAATATATCCCTGGTTAATTCGATGCTGAAGACCGCGAGCACCAATCAAATTAAGGCTATTTGAGTCTGATCCATCGCCAGAGAACAGAATGTTTGCACGTATTCCAAGCTCTTCTTTGTAGTATTCGTATGGGATCATAGTTTGGTATTTAAAACCGGGGGCCGCCCGTGAGATCGACGGCTTATCCCGGTATCATAAAAAATAATTTTAATCTGTAAATTTTAAACACTGTTTAAACACCGTTTAAACCTTTATCAGTTATTCTGTATAACAGTATAATCTAACCCGTTTTGTTGTTGTTCAACGTCTGGAATAATCTCTTGTAAAAGATTAAGTAAATGAAAAATTGTTGTCTCATTTACAACACGCTCTTTGTAGTTATATCCCTGCATAATGTCGATTAACGCTGATTGTGTATCAAGTAAGGTACTAATATCACCAGCCATTGTAATTACTAACATTCTTTTTTCTTTGTCTAGGAT
>Ga0073936_10003218_pt1 | contig 23622 bp, 15 predicted proteins | sample AliMusrvi5mmetaG_FD_87041 | JGI IMG/M metagenome (GOLD analysis project Ga0073936, IMG submission 87041) | Freshwater lake bacterial and archeal communities from Alinen Mustajarvi, Finland, to study Microbial Dark Matter (Phase II) - Alinen... | ecosystem: Environmental > Aquatic > Freshwater >... | reverse complement strand
GGTCTGGACAGTGCTCAACATCGTAACGGGCATGACCGGGTTTGGGATGGGCGGCGAGGTCGGTCTTATAGCCTGGCAGGCGCATATGGGCGGCTTTGTTGCGGGGCTGTTGCTGTCGGAAGTGTTTGACCGAATCCGGCCCCAGGCAATTGGCGAACCTCTCTAGCGCCCTGCCAAACAAAAAGGGCGCCGGTGAGGGTGCCCTTTTCACTTTCAAATGACAGAAGCTGCTACTCGGCTGGCGCGGGCGCCGGGGCGCGGGGCTTTTTGCGCTTCTTGGTGCCGAACAGATTAACTTGGCCCAGCCGGTCCATATAAATGTATATCACCGGCGTGATGTAGAGCGTCAGAAGCTGCGACAGCAGCAACCCGCCCGCCACGCACAGGCCCAGCGGCCGGCGCGAGGCGGCGCCGGCGCCGACGCCCAGCGCGATGGGCATGGTACCCATCATCGCCGCCATGGTGGTCATCATGATGGGGCGGAAGCGGATCACGGCGGCTTCGTACACGGCCTCCTCGGCGGTGACACCGGTGCCGGTGCGCTGCTTGTTGAGCGCGAAGTCAATCATCATGATGGCGTTCTTCTTGACGATGCCGATCAGCATGATCATGCCGATAAAGGCATAGAGCGTCAGCGGGAAGCCGAAGACGAACAAGGTCAGCAACGCGCCCATGGCCGCGGAGGGCAGGCCCGACAGGATGGTGAAGGGGTGAATGAAACTCTCATAGAGAACGCCCAGGATGATATAGACCACCAGCATGGCGATGAAGAGCAGCAGGCCCATATTCTGGGTGGATTGCTGGAAGGCGGCGGCGGTGCCCTGGAAGTTGCCGGATATGTCGGCGGGGATATTGGCATCCGCCGAGGCGTCGCGGATGCCGCTCACCGCATCGGACAGCGCCTTGCCGGCCGCCATGTCGAACGAGACGGTGATGGCGGGCACCTGGCCGGAATGGTTGACGCTGATCGGCATGGTGGAGTTGCTGATCTTGGTCACCGCCGTCAGCGGCACCAGCGAACCGTTGGTTGAAGTGATGTAAAGCTGGGCCAGCGAGGTCACGTTGGCCTGGTATTTGGGCAGCAGTTCCAGAATCACCTGATACTGGTTTGACGGCATGTTGATCTGGCTGATCTGGTTGCTGGCAAAGGCCGCGCCCAGGGCATTTTCGATCTGCTGCACCGAAACTCCGAATGCGGCGGCGCGGTCGCGGTCAATATCAACATGCACCGACGGCATCACCGAGTCGTAATCGCTGTTGATATCGACAAAAGCGGGGTTCTTGCGCATCTCGTCCATCAGGCGAGAAGACGCGCCGGCCAGTTCATCCAGGTCCAGGCCCTGCAAGGTGTACTGATAGTTGGCACGTCCGCCGCGCGCGCCCAGGCGCACCGGCGGCGGATTGGACAGAAACACATTGACGCCAGTGATGCGGTTCAGCTTGGGCCGCAATTCGCGGATCACCTGGTCGGCGTTGAGTTTGCGGATCCCCAGCGGCTTGAGAACGATCAGATTCAGGAACGCGTTATTGGTGCCGGCCGAGCCGTTCTGGCCCTGGATACCGGCCTGCACGCTTTCGATGTTGGGATCGGCGGAAATGATCTTGCGCACCTGGGCGACGTAATTGTTCATCTGGGCATAAGAGGTGCCGTTGGCGGCCTGGAGCTGGCCGTTGATGCGGCCGACATCGTCGCTGGGCAGGAAGTCCTGCGGCATGATCCAGAACAGCCCCACCGAGGCCATCACGCTGGCGAAAAACACGCCCAGGATGAAGCGGCGGTGGCTGAGCGACCAGCGCAGGCTGCTTTCATAGGTCCGCAGCATCCAGTCGAAGGCCGCTTCGCTGGCGCGGTAGAAGGCATTGTGCGCTTCGCCATGTTCGGCCCGCAGAACGCGGGCGCACATCATGGGCGTCAGGGTCACCGAGATGACTCCGGAACAGACGATGGCGATAATGATGGTGATGGCGAATTCGTGCAGCAGGCGTCCAACCACGCCGCCCATAAAGGCGATGGGGATGAACACCGCGGCCAGGCTGACGGTCATGACAGGATGGTGAAGGCGATTTCGCCCGCGCCCTTCACGGCGGCGTCATAAGGCTGCATGCCGTCTTCAATGTGCCGGACGATGTTTTCCAGCATTACGATGGCATCATCCACCACGAAGCCCACCGACAGGGTGAGCGCCATCAGCGAAAGATTGTCCAGATTGAAGCCCATCAGCGACATGCCGGCAAAGGTGCCGATCACGGCGATGGGCAGCGCCAGCGACGGGATGATGGTGGCATACACGTTGCGCAGGAAGGCGAAGATCACCAGCACCACCAGCACCGCAGCGATCAGCAAGGTCACCTGCACATCGTCAATGCCGTTCTTGATGGTTTCGCTGCGGTCATAGGCGATTTCCAGATGCACGCTGGGCGGCAGGCTTTGCTGGAACTGGGGCAGCACGGCGCGGATGCGCTTGATGGTTTCCACGGTGTTGGAGCCGGGCTGGCGCTGGATGGAAATGACGATGGCGGAACTGCCCCGGTACCAGCTCTGAGAATAGGGATTCTGCAGCCCGTCCACCACGGTGGCGACATCGCCGATACGCACTGCCGCGCCATTGCGATAGGCGAAAATCTGGCGCGAGAATTCCTGCGCGTTGTTGAGCTGGCCTTTGGTGTCGATCACCTGCGATTGGGTGGCGCCGTTCAGCGAGCCCGTCGCCTGATTGACATTGGCGCCGATCACCGCGTTCTGCAGCGCGTCGAAACCGATATTGCGCGCCGCCAGGGCGGATGGGTCGGCCTGGATGCGGATGGCATATTTGGTCGAGCCGCCGACATCGATATTGGCCACACCGTCAATGGTGGAAAGCTGGCGGGCCAGCATGGTCTCGGCATATTCGTCGAGCTGCGAGGGCTTGAGCGTGTCCGACCACAGGGCGATGAAGATGATCGGCTGGTCCGCCGGATTGACTTTGCGGAAGGTGGGCGGCACGGGCATGTTGCGCGGCAATTGGCGCAAGGCGCCGCTGATCGCGGCCTGCACGTCCTGGGCGGCAGCATCAATATTGCGGTCCAGGCTAAACTGGATGGAGACGTTGGTTTGGCCCTGACGCGATGACGAGGTCATCGAGTCGATGCCGTTGATGGTCGAAAAGGCGTTTTCCAGTGGTGCGGCGACGCCGGACGCCATGGTTTCCGGATCCGCGCCCGGCACGTTGGCATTCACCTGAATGGTGGGAAAATCGAAATTGGGCAGGTCGGAGACCGGCAGGGTCAGATAGCCGAAAATGCCGAAGATAATAAAGGCCGCCATGACCAGGGTGGTCATGACCGGCCGTTCGATGAAGATCCGCGAAGGGTTCATGGCCTAGCCTGCATTCTGCGGCGCGCCGGCCTTTTTGCCCGCGCCGCGCGGCCCCTTGCCGCCGCCTTTGCCGCCACCTGGGCCGCCGCCTTGCCCGGCGCCATTGCGGCCACCCTGGCCGCCGACGAAGACCTTGCCACCGGGAATGACGCGCAACTGGCCGTCCACAATTACCTGGTCGCCATTTTGTACTTCGCCGATCACCGCGTCATTGACGCCGTCATCGAACGCCACTTTGACGGGGCGCACCATGGCGACCCGCTCCGGCGTCACGACATAGACATAGGTGCCAGTCGAGCCGGTATTGACGGCCTCGCGCGGCACCACGATGGCGTTCGGCAAGGTCGCGAGTTCGACCACGACATCCACCAACTGTCCCGGCACCAGCGCAGAGTCGATGTTGGGGAAGGTGGCGCGCAGTTCGATGGTGCCGCTGGTGGCGTTGACCATGTTGCTGATGAAGTTCACCGGCGCGGAAACATCCTTGCCGCCGGCATCATGCAATTGCACCAGTGCGGTCAGGCCGCCGGGCTGCTGGGCTCGCGCCTGAATGCGCGGCAGATCAACCTGGGGCAGGTTGAACGAAACCTTGATCGGATGAATCTGGGTGATGGTGACCAGCGGCGCGGTCAGGCCGTTGACCGATACCAGATTGCCCGGCTGCAGCAGAATGGGACCGGTCTTGCCGTCAATCGGCGAACGGATCTGGGTGAATTGCAGATTGAGGCGCGCGGCTTCGGCATTTGCCTTGGCCTGCAGGTAAAGCGCCTGGTTGTTGTCGTTGGTCTGGGGCGCGATGGCATTCTGCTTCAATAGCGTGTCGGAACGCTCAGCCGTGGTCTTGGCGCCAGCCAGGGTCGCCAGGGTGGCGTCATACGCCGCCTGGAACGGTGTCGGATCAATCTGGAAAAGCAGATCGCCCGCTTTCACGAGCTGGCCTTCGCTGAAAAAGGATTTGGTCAGCTGGCCCTGTACGCGCGCCGTCACCGACACGGAAGAATTGGCCACCACGGTGCCGATGGTGCGCTCGATCACCGCCATGTCGCGCTGGCGCGCAATGGCAACCTTGACCGGCGCAGCCGTCTGTAAGCGGCGGCCGGTATTCCCGGCAGTCTCATGGTTGGTGTAGTACCAATAGCCGCCCAGAATGAGCAGCAGGGCTAAGCCGCCCGCCAGATATTTGCGCAGCGGCGAACGTTGCTGTTCGTCCTGCTGAAAATCCTGATCTCCCCGCGTCGGCAGCACTTGCACATTCATCGGCTTGACTTCCTGTCTTCAGATGCCCGGTTCACGGGCCCAGCGTGGCGCGATCCAGTTAGGGTTCAGCCATCTATGTTCGCGGTTCCGACAGTGACACTGCCTACACTATCGGCAGTAGGTCGCGAAATCGCTCAGAGAACTTAACTGGGCTTTTTTCCCGGCCGGAGAGCGGAGCCCTCTGGACGAGCAAAAAATATAGTTATTTCGGGATCTTACCGCCATATCAGTCCCGATTGCGGCTCTTCTACGCCAAAAGTTTCTCACAATTGTCTCAGGACACAGGCACAAATTGCGATGTATCCGGCGATGTTTGTCATTAACACCATGAAATTAAAAGGAAATATCGCCCCTGGCAGCGACGCGGCCCCCGGCGGACAACAAAAAAGGGCGCCACCAGGGCGCCCTTTCGGTTCGGATCAGCTCGCGCCTTACTCAGCGGCAGCCGGGGCCTGGGACGGCTTTTTGCGCCCCGGTCCCCACAGCCGGATCTCGCTCAGCCGGTCCAGGTGGGTGTAAATCACCGGCGTGATGTAGAGCGTCAGCAACTGCGAGAAGAGCAGCCCGCCGACCACGCACAGGCCCAGGGGGTGACGGGCTTCGGCGCCCAGGCCGGTGCCGAAGGCGATGGGGAGGGTGCCCATCAGCGCCGCCAAAGTGGTCATCATGATGGGACGGAAGCGGATGCGGGCGGCTTCCATGATCGCTTCCGCTGCGGTCACGCCGGCTTCGCTGCGTTGTTTGTGCAGGGCGAAGTCGATCATCATGATGGCGTTCTTCTTGACGATGCCCACCAGCATGATCATGCCGACAAAGGCATAGATGGTAAGCGGCAGGCCCGCCAGATAAAGGGTCAGAAGGGCGCCGGCTGCCGCCGATGGCAACCCCGACAGAATGGTCAAGGGATGTATGAAGCTCTCATACAGGATGCCCAGCACGATATAGACGGTCAGGCACGCGATCAGCAGCAGCTCCGGCATGTCCGCCATGGATTCCTGGAAGGCATTGGCTATGCCCTGGAATGAGCCCTGCACCGTTTGCGGCATGCCGATGGTGTCGCTGGCCTGCTGGATGCCTTTCACCGCGTCGCTGAGCGAATAGCCTGGCGCCAGGTCGAACGAGACGGTCACTGAGGGCAGCTGCCCCGAATGATTGACGCTCAGCGGCATGGTGCGAAGCGTGGTGGTGGTCACCGCGCTCAGCGGCACCGGCTGGCCGTTGGCGGCGGTGATGTAGAGCGAATGCAGCGAAGCCGCATTGTTCTGATATTGCGGCAGCAATTCCAGCATTACCGAATATTGATCGGACGAGGCGAAGATCTGCGACACCTGCTGGCCGCCAAAGGCATAGCCCATGGCGTTTTCGATCTGCTGCACGGACACGCCCAGCGCGGCGGCGCGGTCGCGGTCAATATGCACATCGGCCGACGGCGTGGCTTTGTCATAGTCGCTGTTGACGCCGACAAAAGCGTCCATGCCCTTGAGCTGGTCTTCCAGCAGGTTCGACATCTGTTGCAACTGGGTCAGGTCCAGGCCCTGCAACGTGTATTGGTAGGTCGAACGCGACGAACGCCCGCCGATATTGAAGGTGGCTGGATAGGTCACGAAGACGTTCAGACCGGTGAGGTTATTGAGCTTCTTGCGCAACTCCACCGCCACCTGGTCGGCCGGGGTCGAACGATCCGGGCCGCGCTCTTTCAGCATGACATTGATGCTGGCGGAGCTGGCGCCGGCGCCCGGCGACGACACGTCCAGCATGCCGCCATTCACATTCTTGTTCTGGTGCACGATTTTGCTGACCATCTGGCCATAGGCGACCATGCGCTCGAACGAAGTGCCGTTCTGGGCCTGAATGGCCACGCCCAACTGTGCCTGGTCGTCGGCCGGCATGAAATCCTGCGGCATGGCCCGGAACAGAACCACGCTCATGACGATGCTGAGCACGAACACGCCCAGGATCACCGGACGATTGTGCATGCTCCAGGCAAGCGAGCGGTCATAGCCGCGCTGCACCCAGTCAAAAGTTTTCTCGCTCGCGCGGAAGAAGGCATTGTGCTTCTCGCCCCGCTCATCGCGCAGCATGCGGGCGCAGAGCATGGGCGTGAAGGTGAGCGAAACCACGCCCGAGAGCAGGATCGCCATGATGATGGTCAGCGAGAATTCATTGAGCAGGCGTCCCACCAGCCCGCTCATGAACACCACCGGAATGAACACCGCCACCAGCGACAGGGTCATGGACAGGATGGTGAAGGAGACTTCGGCCGAGCCTTTCAGCGCCGCCTGGCGCGGCGTCTCGCCCATTTCAATGTGCCGGACAATGTTTTCCAGCATCACGATAGCGTCATCGACGACAAAGCCGACCGACAGGGTAATGGCCATCAGCGATAGATTGTCCAGGCTGAGACCCAGCATCGACATGCCCGCGAAAGTGCCGACGATGGAAAGCGGCAGCGCCAGCGCCGGAATGATGGTGGCGGACACCTTGCGCAGGAAGAGGAAGATCACCCCAACCACCAGCGCGGCAGCAATCAGAAGCGTTTCTTCGACATTGTTGATCGAGACTCTGATGCTTTGGCTGCGGTCATGGCGCACTTCCATGGCGATGTCAGCGGGCAGGGCGGCACGGAATTGCGGCATCAATTCGCGGATTTTCTTCACCACCTCGATGGTGTTGGCGCCCGGTTGGCGCCGCACCCAGACCGAAACGGCGCGCTGCGTGCGGTACCATTCCGCCGTGCGCATATCGGCGCTGGAATCGATCACAGTGGCGACATCGCCCAGCCGTACCGGGGCGCCGTTGCGATAGGCAATCACCTGCTTGCGGAACTCGTTGGCGTCGCGGAGCTGGCCGTCCGTGCGGATGACCTTGGCATCAGAGCCGTTCAGTGCGCCCGTGGCCTGGTCCACATTGGCCGCGTTGATCGCATTGGCCAGCGTATCAATGCCGATGCCGCGCGCCGCCAGGGCGCTGGGATCGGCCTGTACCCGCACCGCGTATTTGGAAACGCCTTGCACCGGCACATCGGCCACGCCATCCAGCACCGAGATTTCGCGCGACATCAGGGTCGCATAACGCTCGATGGTGGTGACCGGCAGGGTCTTGGAGGTCAGCACCAGGAAGAAAATCGGCTGATCAATCGGATTGGTTTTGTGCAGGGTCGGTGGATTGATCATCGTCTTGGGCAACTGGCGTGCCGCCGCCGTCATCGCCGCCTGTACGTCCTGTGCCGCGGCATCGATCGGGCGATCCAGCTCGAACTGCATCGTGATCGAGGTTTTTCCCAGCGTGTTGGTGGACGACATCTGGGCGATGCCCGGCACGGTGGCGAAAGACGCTTCCAGCGGCGCCGCCACAGCCGAGGCCATGGTTTCCGGATCAGCGCCCGCCAGATTGGCGGTGACCTGGATGGTGGGAAAATCGACATTCGGCAATTCGCTGTTGGGCAGCTTGAAATAGCCCGCCACGCCGAAGACCAGCAGCGCCGCCATCAGCAGGGTCGTCATCACCGGATATTCGATAAACCGCTTGGAGATGTTCATGGGCTTTAGCTTTCTTTTCCGCCGCCGCGCTTACCTTTGCCTTTGCCGCCTTTAACGGGCCGCTTGATGGCGCCTTCCACCACGACTTTCGAGTTTGGCGTCAGCCGGAGCTGGCCTTCGGTCACCACCTGGTCGCCTGGCTCCAGATCGCCCGTGATGGCGGTATTCTTGCTGTCGTCGAACAGCACGGTGATGGGTTTCGTCACCGCCTTGCCGTCTTTCACCACGTAAACGAAATTACCATCGGGCCCGATATTGACTGCCGCATCCGGCACGGTCAGCGCATTGGGAATATCGTTCAACTGCACGGTGACATTGACCAGCTGGCCGGGCACCAGCACGTCATCGGCATTGTTGAAGACCGAGCGCATCTCGATTGTGCCGCTGACATTGTTGACCGCGTTGCTGATGAAATCCACCGGCGCCGACAGCGGCGCGCCGCTCTGGTCCTGGAAGTTCACCATGGCGGTAAGGCCTTTGCTCTTCTGGCGCGCCTGGATGCGCGGCAGGTCGGATTGCGGCAGGGCAAAGGAAACCTTGACCGGATGGATCTGGTCGATGGTGACCAAGGGCGTCGTGGTCAGATTGGCAATGACGGTATTGCCGGGCTGCACCAGCATGGGACCGGTCTTGCCGTCCACGGGTGAGCGGATATGCGTGAATTCCAGATTGAGCTTGGCGGTATCGGCGCCCGCTTCGGCCTCCAGATAGGCGGCTTGGGCGTCGTCCACATCCTGGGGCGAAATGGCGTTCTGCTGCGCCAGGCGCTGATAGCGTTCCGACTTGGATTTGGTCGAGGCCAAGGTCGCCATCGCGTTTTTATACGCGGCCTCATAGGGCCGCGGATCAATCACGAACAGAAGATCGCCCTTCTTGACGACCTGGCCTTCCTTGAACGGGGCGGAGTCGATGGTGCCTGAGACGCGCGAGGCAATCTGCACGGTGGTGTTTGGCACCACGGTGCCCAGCGTGTGTTCGACCACCGCCATGTCACCGCGGGTGACGGCGGACACCTGCACCGGGATGGCGGGACGGCGCACCGGCGCCTTGGCGCCGCCTTGGTTGAAATACCAATAGCCGCCGATCAGCAGCGCCAGGGCGACGCCGCCGATCAGATACACGCGGACCGAAGACCGGATGTCGGTGCGCTCCAGGGAATGGTCAAGATTCTTCGGTTGCTGTTGCATGTTCATCGCGTTTCCCCCGTCCCAGCGGGCTATTTCTTATTAAAGTGCGATACGTCTTTGCGCGTATCGGTAATGACAGCGCCCACACTAGCGGCAGGTATGGGGCAAACGCATAGAAAAAAAAGACAGGATGGGAAATTGGCGCTTCCGCCGGATTTTCCTATTTACGCGGTAAAAACCTGAAGTGTTCCGGGCGCTTACCGCCAGCCCCCGCAGCGGATGCGCCACTTAATTACGGCAAAAGTTTCTCACAATTGTACCGGCGTCACGACAACACCCCCGTCTGCGGGGCGCTGGAACGGTGCTAAACAATTGATATCATTGTATAAAACAATAAACGAAAGACAGTTGGTCTGCTTCCTTGGCAATGCCCCCGCCGCACTCTATGAAGCGCCCGCTAACCGAAAGACGTTTGATTCATGGAAATTCGCAACATTGCGATCATCGCGCATGTCGACCACGGCAAGACCACGCTCGTAGACCAGCTGCTCAAGCAGTCCGGCTCGGTGCGCGAAAACCAGCATATGGAAGAGCGCGCCATGGACTCCAACGACCAGGAGCGTGAGCGCGGCATCACCATTTTGGCCAAATGCACCTCGGTCGAATGGCAGGGCACGCGCATCAACACCGTTGACACCCCCGGCCATGCCGATTTCGGCGGCGAAGTCGAACGCATCCTCTCGATGGTGGATGGCGTGGTGCTGCTGGTGGACGCGGCGGAATCCGTGATGCCCCAGACCAAATTCGTGTTGGCCAAGGCGCTGAAGCTGGGCCTCAAGCCCATCGTGGTCATCAACAAGATTGACCGTCACGACGCCATGCCCAAGGAAACCCTCGAATCCATTTTCGATCTGTTCCTGGCGCTGGAAGCCAATGACGACCAGCTTGATTTCCATCATCTCTATGCCTCGGGCCGCAATGGCTGGGCGGTGAATGAGCTGGAAGACGAGCGCAAGGATCTGTCGCCGCTGTTCAAGCGCATTGTCGAAGACGTGCCACCGCCAAAGCCGCAAAAGCTGGCCGGCGACGAACATCCCTTCAAGATGCTGGTCACCACCCTGGAAGCCGACCCGTTCCTGGGCCGTATTCTCACCGGCCGCATTGAATCGGGCGTCATCACCATGGGCCGCAACATCAAGGCGCTGAGCCGCGACGGCGAGATCATCGAAAAGACCCGCGTCACCAAGCTGCTGGCCTTCCGGGGCCTCGCCCGCGTGCCGGTGGAGCGTGTGGAAGCCGGCGACCTGGTCGCCATCGCGGGCCTGGAAACGGCCACCGTTGCTGACACGCTGTGCGATCTGACTGTGGACGCGGCCATTCCCAGCCACCCCATCGACCCGCCGACTTTGTCCATGACCATCTCGGTCAATGACAGCCCCTATGCCGGCCGCGAAGGCGACAAGGTGCAGAGCCGCGTTATCCGCGAACGCCTGCTGCGCGAAGCCGAAGGCAATGTCGCGCTCAAGGTCACCGAAACCGGCGATGGCGATTTCGAAGTGGCCGGCCGCGGCGAATTGCAGCTCGGCGTGCTGATCGAATCCATGCGCCGTGAAGGCTTCGAACTGTCCATCAGCCGCCCGCGGGTGCTGATGCGCACCGAGAATGGCGAAAAGCTGGAGCCGATCGAGGAAGTCACCGTCGATGTCGACGACGCCTATACCGGCACGGTGATCGATAAAATCTCGCAGCGCAAAGGCGAAATGACCGACATGCGCCCCACCGGCGCCGGCAAAACCCGCATCGTCTTTCATGCCCCGGCGCGCGGTCTGATCGGCTATCACGGCGAATTCCTCACCGATACGCGCGGCACCGGCGTGATGAACCGCATGTTCCTGGAATATGCCCCGCACAAGGGCAGCGTCGGCGGCCGCACCAATGGCGTGCTGATCTCGACCGAGCAGGGCGAGGCGGTGACCTATGGCCTCTGGTACATCGAAGAGCGCGGCAAGCTGTTCATCACCACCGGGACCAAGGTCTATGAAGGTATGGTCATCGGCCAGAATGCCAAGGACAATGACCTGGACGTCAACCCGCTCAAGTCCAAGCAGCTCACCAACATCCGCACCACCTCCAAGGACGAAGCGGTCAAGCTGACTCCGATTGTGCCGATGACCCTGGAACAGGCCATGGCCTATATTCAGGATGACGAGCTGGTCGAAGTCACGCCCTTGAACATCCGCATCCGCAAGCGGGCTTTGAAACCCCACGAACGCAAGCGCGCCAAGCAATCGGCTGACGCTTAGGGCGTCTTTTGCCACAGCGCGTTTCATGGCATGTCTTGAGCCATGAGCGTTGACGCTGACCTGATTGCGTTTGCCAATCGCCTTGCCGATACCAGCGGCGCGGTGATCCGGCCCTTTTTTCGCCAGCCCATCGCGGTGACGCACAAGGACGGCGTCCATGCCTTCGATCCCGTCACCGAGGCGGATCGCGGCGCCGAGCGCGCCTTGCGCGAACTCATCGCCCGCGAACGTCCCGCGGACGGCATCCTGGGCGAGGAATATGGCGAGACGCCGGGGACCAGCAATTATCGCTGGGTTCTGGACCCGGTGGATGGCACCCGCGCCTTTATCACCGGGCGCCATGAATGGGGCTCGCTGATTGCGCTGGAAGACAAAGGCCGCGCCGTTCTGGGCATTCTCGATCAGCCGGTTCTGGGCGAGCGCTTTGTCGGCGCGAACGGTGCAGCGCATCTGCTCCAGGCCGGGCAAAGCACCAAATTGCAGGTGCGCGAATGCCCGGCCTTGAAAGACGCCATCCTCTGCGCCACCGATCCCTCCGCCTATTTTTCCGGGTCCGAACAGCAAGCCTTTGCGCGCGTCCAGGCGCAAACGCGCATGACCCGCTATGGTGGCGATTGCTATCTCTTTGCCGCCCTGGCGATGGGCTTTGTTGATCTGGTGATCGAGGCCGGGTTTCAAGCCTGGGATGCGGCGGCGCTGATCCCGATTGTCGAAGGCGCTGGCGGCGTAATGACCAGTTGGGATGGCGGTTCGGCCGCGTCCGGCAAAACCATCATCGCGGCCGGTGACAAGCGCGTGCATCAGGCGGCGATGAAGCTTCTCGCGTCGTAGTTCTCGTTCCGGTTTCGCGCCGAAACATGGCGGGAAAAAGACACGCTTTCCCGAATTACATAGTTGTTTCGCAAGCGCCGCCGCATTTCGGCCCTTGTTGTTGCAGTATCGCAACCTTGCAGCGCATTGCTCGTTTTCTCTTCACAACAATCACAGAGGCAGGAGACAATATGCGCAATTTCAGCTTCGAAAATAACGACAGCGCCGATATCAGTGCTGCGAATATCGCGGGCGTCCGTCCAGTCGAATTGCCGGCAGATGATCTGCGCCTGGAAGCGGCGGAGCGTGAAGAGGTGCGCGATGACGCGATCCGCACGTTCCGCACCAGCAGCAATGATGATGACGATGAGTCCGGCAACAACACCGCCAAGATTGCCGGCGCTGTGCTGGTGGGCCTGTTGCTGGTCGGCGGCAGTATCTATGCCTATGAATCCATTACGGCCAATCACGCGCCGCAAGTGGCTGCGCTGCAGCCCGCTCAGCACCAGACTGTCGCTGCCATGCAGCCTGTGACGCCGCCGCCTGCGACCACCCCCGATGCCACTGCGCCTGCCACCAACACGCCTAAGGCTCCGGTGCACAGCAGTGCGCACGCGACGGCCACGCCGGCAGCCAGCGTTGAACCGCAGAGCAATTCTGCTCCGGCGACCAGCACGGCCTCGGCTGATCCTGCCATCAATCAGCCCATGACCCTGACCCCGGAAACGGCGCCCGCGCCCCAGCAGTCGGCAATGCAGCAGCCCATCACGGCGCCGAATGTTTCGGGACTGACCAACGAGCCAACACCGGAAGTGGCCAACAACAGCACTTCTTCCAGCGTGACTTTGCCTTCGGCCACCGTCCAGCCGAACCTGACTGCGCCGGCGGATGCGCCTGCTCAGGCATCGGCGCCGTCGGAAAGCAGCCCGGCCACACCGGCTGCGCCCGCGCCGGCTCAGTAAAATAGAAAGTCCAATGCAAACCCCGGCGGGCAACCGCCGGGGTTTTATTTTTGTCTGGTGATGAAAGCATCGAACGCTGCCCAGAACCGCGCGCGAAACACATCGCGCTCCATCAGGATTTCGTGCTCCGCACCTTCAATCTGCAGATACCGGGCTTGCGACATGGCCGCAGCGAAACGCCGCGTCCGCGCGCTGACCACAACGCGGTCCTTGCCGGCGCCGCATATCAGCACCGGCGTGGTGATGCCCTTGGGCGCCAGCCCGGCGATGGAGCGGTACGCCGCCGCCACCCAGCCCCAAGTGGGCCCTGCCAGTCTGAGATCCGGATGGCGCATCAGGAAATCCTTGCTGCGCTGGAAGCGCGCTGCATCCGATGTCACGATCTGATTGGCAAAGGTCAGCTGCAACGGATCGCGCGCCGCCATGCCCCAGACGAAGTCGCGGCCATGGCCGATCCCGCGCATGACCCAGGTCACAAAGCGCACCAGCCAGGCCGGTTGGCCACGGGTCGAGAACATCAGCATCGGCGCGCTGAAAGCCGCGGCCTTGATGCGGCGCGGATGGCGGCTGAGATAGCGCAGCAGGATATGGCCGCCCATGGAATGGGCCAGCGCGATGGGTCGCTCATCGCCGGTCAGCATCGGCGTCACCACCTGCGCCAGGAACGCTTCAAGATCGGCGTCATATTCCGCGAAGTCGTCAATATGCCCTTTGAGTGGCTCTTGCGCGATCAGATGCGTGGAACCGCCCTGGCCGCGCCAGTCCAGCGCGGCCACGGCAAAGCCGCGGCCGCGCAACTCGTCTATCACCTCGAAATATTTCTCGATGAATTCGGTCTGGCCATTGAGAAGAATGCAGACCCCGCGCGCCGCCGCCTCGGGGTCGGCGGCAAAGCGCGCCGCCCGCAGGCGTATGCCTGCCGCCATCACCGTCAAAGGCTCAAAACAATCGCGCGCCGGAATCATGGCCGGGAGCCTAGGGCTTAAGCTTGCCGCGTTGAAGCGGGCGGCAGGACCGGTCACACTGCGGTCAGGGGAAAAGCATGGCCGACCGTATCAAATTGCGCCGCGATGCCTTGGGGCAATTCTGCTTCATCCTGCATCTGATGATCCTGGCCTTTATCGTGCTGGGCTGGATCCTGCCGTGGCGCGGCGCACTGATTTTCTATCTCGGTTTTCTGCCCGTTACGATGCTGCATTGGTGGCTCAATGGCGGCAACTGCATCCTCAACAATCTGGAAAACTGGCTGCGCCATCGCCGCTGGCGGGTCGGCGCGGCAAACCCGGAAGAGGGCGCCTGGCTGCGCACCTTGACCCACTCTGTCACCGGCATCGCCTTCAACCGGCTGCAAATGGACCTGATTATTTATGCCGCGATGGCGCTGTTCTGGGCCCTGGCATGGCGTCACCTGCTGCAAATTCAAGGGTCTTGAAGCGCATTTTTTCGGCCCTACCTAAAGCGCGTTCCGGGGGCCGATGCGCACCGGAACTTCCGTGCGGAACCCCGCCGGGATCAACGCTTCTAGGAGGTTGTATTATGCGTCTGGATCATTCCCCGTTCTACCGTACCACTGTCGGCTTTGACCGCTTGCTGGGTCTGCTGGATCAAGCAGACGGCAACGCCCAGGGCTACCCGCCCTACAATATCGAGCGCAGCGACGAGAACCATTATCGTGTCGTGCTTGCCGTGGCCGGCTTCGCCGAAAAGGATCTTGGTATTGAGGTCCGCGATGGTGTCTTGACCGTCGAAGGTAAGCATGAAGCCGATGCAGGCGCCAAACCGTCCTTTCTGCACCAGGGCATTGCCGGGCGCGCCTTTGCGCGCCAGTTCCAGCTTGCCGAACATGTCGAAGTTCGCGATGCCCGGCTGGAGAATGGCCTGCTCCATATCGCACTGGAGCGGATCGTGCCGGAAGAGAAAAAGCCCCGCAAAATCGCCATCAATGCCTCCGGCGCCCAGGATAACGCGCCGCGGACCATTGAAAGCGTGCGCGCCGCTTAACCATCCCGGCAGTATTGGTCGCTAGATTGCGGAAGGCGGGGCATCTTCGTGTGTCCCGCCTTTTTGCTGCCTGACATATTTGTTACGCTGACGGCGCAATCCCACCGGCTTTCCCCATGGCGTTGTGGACTCGCAATCAAAGCGGCGCGGTGATCAGCGAGATTGACCAGCTGCGCGCGCATTTTACCGCTCTGTTCGACCGCTTCGGCGCGCCCTCGGCGGAACTGGAATTCAGCCCAGGCCAGCTTGGCCCCATCCCGGGCGAATGGACCCGTCATGCCAGGGCCGCACCGGGGCGGGTGCTGCTCTATTTCCATGGCGGCGGCTATATCGCCGGCTCGCCGCAAAGCCATCGCGCCCTGATCGGACGGCTGGCGGAAGCCGGTGAAGCTTCGGCGTTCGCGGTGCGCTATCGCCTGGCGCCCGAATGCATTTATCCCGCTGCGGTGCGCGACGGCATTGACGCCTATCGCGGCTTGCTGGCCTCGGGCATCCAGCCTGGCGGCATTATTCTGGCGGGCGATGGTTCGGGCGGCGGCCTGGGGTTTGCCGTGTTGCTGGCGATCCGCAATGCCGGGCTGCCGATGCCGGCGGGCATTGTCGCCATGTCGCCTTGGGCCGATCTGTCGCTATCGGGCTGGTCGCTGCTGCAGAATCAGAAAACCGATTCCGCCATGCATTGGGAAATCCTGTTCCAGTGCGCGCGCCATTATCTGCGCAAATCCAATCCATCCGATGCCTATGCCTCGCCGGCTTTTGCCAATCTCAAGGATTTTCCCCCCATCATGGTGCATGCCGGCGCCACCGAAATTCTGCGCGACGATGCGTCCAAGCTGGGCGACCGCGCCGCCGATGCCGGCACGCCGGTGAGCGTGGAAATCTATGATGGCATGGGCCATCTGTTTCAGGCCGATCTCAAGGCGAATGAAGCCAAGGTTTCGCTGGCGCGATTGGGCCAGTTCATCCGCAGCAAGACGGGCGCCGCCCAGATACAGGCACAATCCGCTTAAAGCCTTGTCAGGCGGGGATTTGCGCCGCTTCGGCGAACCGCATCGGCAGCTTGGTGCCGCTGAGTTCAACGCCGGTCATGTCCACATCGCGCAGATCGGCATCGAGCATGTTGGCATAGCCGAAATCACTGCCGTTGATCCGTACACGGTTCAAATCAGCGCCGCGAAAATCGGCATAGCGCGCTTCGGCATTGTCGAGCCGGGCCGGCAACAGCCGTGAATCCGAAATCATCAGCGGCCCCAGCTTGGTGTCGCGCATATCGGCATGATTGAGCTTGGCGCCCGACAGGTTGACGCCGCGCAGATCGGCGCCGCCCAGCTTGGCCGACCGCAGGTCGGCGCCCGCCAGGTTGCTGCCCTGCAGCGAGGCGCCTTCGAAATTAACGCCATACAGGATGGCGCCCGGCGCGATCAGCGCCGTCAGGATGCGATGGGACAGCTTGCCCACCCGGCGCAGGTCCAGGCCGGTGAGATCGGCGGGCGCGCCTTCGCGTCCGTCGGTTTCGGCCCAGCGCGTATGGCGTTCCAGCATCGTCTCGATCCGCATGGTTTCGGCGGGGTTCGGTTCCTTGTGCTCCATCAGCGCCTTGGTCAGGTCGGCGCCATGGGTGGTGGCAAGGTCGAGCCGCGCCCCGATCAGGATGGCGCCGTTCAGATCGGCGCCGGTGAGGTTGCAGCCCGACAGATCAGCATTTTCCAGATCGGCGCCGTTCAGCTTGGCCTGGCGCAGATTGGCGCGGGTCAGGCGGCAGCCCTTCATGATCGCATCGGTGAAATCGGCCTGCACCGCCATGGCGCCGGTCATCTTGGCGCGCTCCAGGTTGGCGGAGTTCAGCATCGCAGCGGGCATTTCCGAGGGGCCGATATCATGCTGCAACAGGCGCAGATTGCCCGAACGCTCTTTGGCGGCAATGGCGCCTTCGCGAAAATCCGCCTCATAAAGATCGGCGCCAATCAGGTTTGCGCCGCGCAGCGAGGCACCCCGAAGGTCGCCCCGGCGGATGCTGGCGCCCTTGAGATTGGCCCGGCGCAGGTCGGCGCCGAAAAAACTGGCCGAATCCAGCCGTGTCCCGGTCAGATTGGCCTCTTCCAGCACGGCGCCGGTAAAATCGGCGTCCGCCAGGTTGCGGCCCGAAAGGTCCAGCCCGGACAGGTCGCAGAACGCAAAAGAAGCCCGCGCCCCGCCGACCCGGCCGGAATAGAGCAGTTCATGCCGGGCAATGCCCAGGCTGACCTCTTTCTGGGTCAGACGGGCGAAACCGGTATGCCGGGCCTTGGTCATGGCAAAAAATGCCCCGTTAAGGTTTTTTCACCCCTCATCTTGGTGCAGGGGTGGCTAACACCCGATTAAAGCGTGAAAATTTGCTGTTGAACCGGGGCAGCTAGTGGGTAACAAAGGGGGGCTCTGGGAGAGCAGTCCGGACCGGCCGATGGCTGGCTGACCTGAAGGATCGGGACGGATTAAGCAAAAACGCCTTGGAAGCCTTGGAGCGGGCCAAAAGACGAAGCCAGAACCGGGGTTGGACGCGGGCGTGACCGCTTCGCCCTTTGGCCGGCGATAAAAAGGATCGAATTTTGACCAAGCAGCGTTTGATGCTTTCCGCCGCCATGGCCGCGATCCTGGCCATGCCCGCCGTCTACTCGGCGGCACGGGCCGACACGGACATCACCACGGACAACAAATCCGCCCAGACCACATCCAGTGTCGGCAATATCACCATCGAGGCGGGCGGCCAGATTGACCTCAAGGCCTCGCTTCCGGCCGTCACCATCAATTCCAACAATTCGCTGAGCAATCTTGGTGGCACTATCGTCAACGTCAACACCAGCAACGCCACGGGCATTCTGGTGGACACCAGCCAGGGCAATCTGGTCACGGCGACCGGCATCTACAGCGTGGGCGGCCTGGGCCTGTCCGGCAACGGCAACGGCAAGGCCGCGCTGGTCGTTACTGGCGGCAATACCTTTTTCGGCCCGATCAACTTCAGCGAAGTCGCAGCGTCCACCCTGGTGGGCGCCAGCACGTCGACCACGACCGTGAGCAGTTCGGCCATCAGCGTGCAGGGCGACCAGAGCTATGTTTTCTTTCTCCTGCAGGGCACCACCATCGACGGCAATGTCGGCTTCGGTGGTCCCATCACGCTCTCGACCGCCAAGAATTCGACGGCGGCCGGCGCCACGGCGATGGAGATTGACGGCAACATCCAGGGCAATTTGGTGTTCGACAACACCTCGAACCTCAACAATGTCGCCAGTCAGGCGCGCGGCGTGGTAATTTTGGGGCCGATCTCGCCCTGCGTGAACAATGCCAGCCTGGGTTACACCTGCGCCACCGCCAGCACCGCCGTCGTCGGCGGCACCACCTTGGGCAATGTCGGCGCCTTCGTGAATGGCGGCGGCATCACCGTGCTGGGCACCCTCAATCCCAGCAAGAAGACCAACGTCGTCAATCCCGAAAGCGGTTCGGCTGTCATCATCGCCAATTCCATCGCGGGCGGCTTTCTCAACAACGGTCCTGCCACCGCCAACAGCAGCGTCGTCACCGCCTCGATCAACGCCAACGGCGCCACGGTCGGCGGCATCGCCTATCCCGTTTTCCTGATTGATCCGGCCCAAAGCATCACCGCCACCCAGGCTACGGTCCGCGGCCCGATTGTCTTGGGCGCGGTGCCGCTCTCGATCGATTCCGTGGATGGCTCCAGTACGACCAATGCCGGTTATGGCTTCATCAATCGCGGCGCGATCCGCGCCACGCCGGAAAGCCAGGATGTCAGCACCACCACGCTGATCATCAATGGCTCATCGCCCGTCAACAGCACGCTCATCGCGGGTGGTCTGCTCAACACCGGCACGATCTCGTCCACCGCCGCCACTTCGGTGAATACCGATTCCGGCAGCTCGGCGACCACCATTACAATCGGCAGCTACGCCACCGTTCCGCGCATCGTGGTGTCGGGCGAAGCCACCTCCGCCGCGACGTTTACCCCAGGCGCGATTACGGCCCAGGTCTCCGGCCTGGGCGGTGGCAACGCCACCGCGCTGGGCATTCTGAGCAATGCGTCGGTGCCCGAAATTGATGTGCTGCAGCATGGCGGAATCACCGCTGTCGTCTCCACCAATACCCTGGCGCCCACGTCGGATTTTGCCACGGCCAAGACGCCTTTCTCCCAGTCCAGCGTTGCCATCGTGGATGCGTCCGACACCCTCAAGAAAATCAACAATGCCGGCACGATTGCCGCCCAGGTGACGCAGCTCAATCCGGGGGCGAACGCCGTGGTGTCCTACAGCACCCGCGCCATTGACCTTCTGGGCGGCACCAAAGGCTTCGCCACCATCAACAATAGTGGCGCCATCCAGGGCGACATCTATTTCAACGCCGGCGGCGGCGGCAATACGCTGAATGTCGGCAATACCGGCAACGGAAATGGCGACGGCACCGGCAACGCCAACGCGGCGATCACCGCCGTCCAGGGCACTGCGGTCACCAACACGCAATTCAATTACGCTACGGTTTCAGGCGTGGTGCTGACCAACACGCTCGGCTTTGCCCCCACCACCGATCCCAATCTGCTCAGCTTCGGCTCGGGCGTGAACAATGTGCTGCATGTCGGCGGCTTTGGTTATGTCGACAGCGTGATTTCCTCTGCGCCCGGCGGCGTGGACATCCAGGTGGACAATAACGGCCAGCTTTATATCGCCAACACCCAGATCAGCGGCTCCGCCAACGCCCGCAACGTGACGGTTGGCGGCGGCGTTCTGGGCCTGACCATTTCGCAGAACAGCTCCAGTTCCATTCCGGTGTTGTTGGCCAGCGGCAACGCAACGCTCTCCACCACCTCGCAGATCGGCTTGCAATTCGGCAGCTTTGTTTCTTCGGGCACAACTGCGGCCAGCACCAGTGCGCCCACCAAGCAGGTCATCACGCTGATCAGCGCCGCCGGTGGTCTGTCTGATGCGGGTCTTGCCACGCAGAATGTCAATCTGTCCCAGGTCATCCCGTTCCTGTTTGAATCGCCCAACGAGGCGGGCTCTTCCGTGCCGACGCCTCTTGCGGTGACGCCTACCACCTTGACCCTGACCCTGCTGCCGCGTTCGACCGGCGCGAAGAATGCTGACGGCACGGCCGGCCTTAATTTGTCCGGCGCGGCGCTCAAGCTGTTCCCGAACACAGCGGCAGCCCTGGCCAACGATCCCGAGCTGGGCACTCAGATTGCCACCAGCCTGACCGTCTATAACAACAACAATGGCGTCTCGAGCGGCATCAACATCGCCGCCAGCCAGGCCAAGGCGCAGCAGATCTTCTCGCAATTCGCGCCCGACGTTTCCGGCGGCGCCCGCCAGGTGGCCATCCTGATCACCGACCAGGCGACCGGCCCGGTGGCCGCGCGCCAGCGCCTGCTGCGCTCCTATGGCGCCGGCACCGGCGAAATGACCCTGTGGGGCGAGGAATTCGCCGGCATGATCAACAACAAGGGCCGTTTCGACGGCGAAGGCGATCTCACCAACTATAAGGATCACGGCTTCGGCTTTTCGCTGGGCATGGATGCCGGCTCGTCGCGCAGCGGCTGGTATGGCGGTGCGCTCACCTTCTATTCCAGCGATGTGATCGAAACCCTGCCGCGCCAGAGCAAGACCAACCTGCAATGGTACATGCTGACTGGCTATACCGACTGGCACGGCAAGCATGTCTTCTTCGACACCAAGCTCGATGTCGGTTACGGCAATCTGGACGGCCAGCGTTCCCTGAGCATCGGCAATGTCAATCGCATCACGGACGGCAAGCGAGCCGCCCTGCTCGGTGCGGCGGGCGGCACCACCGGTGTGTTCCTCAATTACGGTGGCTTCGACTTCACGCCCCATATAAGCCTGGACGGCCTGACCATGCGCGAAGAAGGCTATACCGAGGCCGGCGGCGGCGATGGCTTCAACCTCCAGGTCGCGCCTTATTACGCCAGCTCGCTGCGCACCGCCCTGGGCCTGGATGTTAAGAAAAATTTCCTGCTGTTCGGCGCTGACATCTCGCCGGAGGTTCGCCTCGGCTACCGCTATGACTTGGCCAATTCGCCTGTGAAGCTCAAAGCGGCCTTCGCCTCCACCGGCGGCATCAATGCGCCCGCCAACAGCTTCACCTTTGTCGGACCCGATCCGGACACCAGCAATATCGTGGGCGGCTTCAGCCTGGGCACCGGCACGGATGCGTGGAATTTGGGCATCAATTACGACTGGATTCGCGGCAACAACGCCTCGACGACGCAAGTCGGCACCATCACCCTCTTAGGGCGTATCTAACTTCACCGATGCGGGTCTTTTGCGCTCTGGGTGCGTCGCGCGCGCCTCGCTGCGCTCGGCTAGGGCAAGCTTTTCTAAACTCGCTTTCGCTCGCCAAGAAAAGCTGGCCTGCTCATGTGCGTCCGCACGCTCCGCGGGACGCTCCTTCCCAGATCACAAAATCCCTCGCGTCCCCTTGGGTCGCGAAGAGTTGAGCTGAGCCCCTTTTTACCAGATGCCTGTATTCGGCATCGAGAGCCATGGTTCTTGTGGCGGTAGCGCGTCGCCTTGTTGCAGCAGTTCGATGGAGATGCCGTCGGGGGAGCGGATGAAGGCCATGTTGCCGTCGCGGGGCGGGCGGTTGATGGTGACGCCGGCCCGCATCAGTTTTTCACACAGCGCGTAAATGTCTTCCACGGCATAGGCGAGGTGGCCGAAGTTGCGGCCGCCCGAATAATCCGCCTCGTCCCAATTGTGCGTCAGTTCCAGCATCGGGCTTAAGGCGCTGGTTTTCTCGCCCGTGATCTTTGCTGCATCCTGCGGCGTTGCCAGGAAGATCAGGGTGAAGCGGCCCTTGGCATTGTCATGGCGGCGCACTTCTTTCAGGCCGAGCTTGGCGCAATAGAAATCCAGCGCCGCATCCAGATCGCCGACGCGCACCATGGTGTGCAGATAGCGCATGTTGAACACCTTTCCGGGTGGTTGGGACGGCCCTTTGCAAAGCCGCCTTCCGTCAGATTAGCAGCGCTGTTTGCGCCTGCGAAATGGCTTGGCCGTGACGCTGTATTTGAAAAAAAACTGTCATGTACAGCCACCCCTGTATGTCTCGCTTTTGCCGCTAGAAGTTCCTTCACAATGCCGCTGATTTCCACGCATGAATCGTTCCCGGGATCCGCATCGCTGCCCGCAATGTTCACCGAGGACCCGATTTCATTGGCTTTTGTGCACTGTTCCCAAGCGGGTTGTTTATGCTGCGCTTGCGAAATAAACGCTGACAGCAGCCTGAAAGCATTTTGCGAAAAGGCCCCAAACAAGCCCGAAGTATCCGCCCGCCCGGGCTGGAAAGGCTCAATTCCTCTTGCCAAGCCGGGTTACGATTGCTTTAACGTCCGCCGCAAGAAGCGTCAGAATAAACGGCGCCAAGTTGGGATGATCGATCTCGACAAATTGGGTTTTGATTGAGCCGGGCGCTATGCGTCTGGTGTGTGTCTGGTGAGTGAGTGCGTATGGAAATCTCTGTTCGGGCGCGCGCGATCGCAGCCGGACAGAAATGACAGGTTTGATTTCTATCGATCTCGCTACGAACAATAAGGTGGTCTGTCGGCTGAAATCTGAATCCCCTTGCAAAGCGCAACCACGCCTGATTAAAAGGTGGAAAAGAGCGCTTAATTAAAAAGGTGCCGGTTGGGGGGTTCTTTCGGTTTTGCGCAGTGCGCCTCCGTCAGGTTATTTATCTGTCTAAATGAGCGAGAACACATGGAACGTCCACAGCATGAGTTAGCAGCCGTCGCTGCGAAATCGAAGCAGAGCCGCGTCACCAGCCTTGGTCTCGTGATAGGCATTCATGTGGTCATCATCAGCGCACTGATCGTGGGCTTGTCCAACGATCAGCTCCGCAAGGAAGTGATGGACATCAGCGCCTCTGTCGTTGCCAAGAAGGCCGCGCCGAAGGATCTGCCGCCGCCGCCGCCCTCCATGGTGCGTCCGCCGCCGAGCGTTGCTGCTCCGCCGCCGCAAATCGTGATCGCGGCCCCGCCGCCGGTCGTTGCTGCCCCGGTTGTCGCGGCACCGCCGCCGCCGCCGCCGCCGACCGAATTGAAGGCGATCGAAAAGACGCACTCGTTGCCGCCTTATCCTGCGCTGTCTCAGCGTATGGGCGAGCAGGGTACGACCCTTTTGAAGGTCGCGATCGACACCACCGGCAAGGTCACCGAGTGCACGGTCGTGACCAGCAGTGGTTCGACCCGCCTCGACGCCGCCGCCGTTGAAT
>Ga0073936_10003217_pt1 | contig 23645 bp, 16 predicted proteins | sample AliMusrvi5mmetaG_FD_87041 | JGI IMG/M metagenome (GOLD analysis project Ga0073936, IMG submission 87041) | Freshwater lake bacterial and archeal communities from Alinen Mustajarvi, Finland, to study Microbial Dark Matter (Phase II) - Alinen... | ecosystem: Environmental > Aquatic > Freshwater >... | reverse complement strand
TTTTGGCTCACTCCTCCCGCTACCAAATCGAAAATCCACCTCCCGAGCGCACAAAATAACATCTAATCTCCACATTTTATCTCGCTCAGATCCCCCGTGATTAGTGCGACGCGCTACACCATTCCCACTCTCATCATTCGTGTTTCCATTGAGAGGATAGCAAGCCACCAATCCTGACTCGAGTGAAGAAACACCAACCGTAGCCACGCGAAAGCCCATAAAGTCATAGAAGCCATCCGAGAAGTCGATGCCACCGCGGTCTGCGACTCGGCAACTGAGAGCGCTGAAGTACCAGTTGCCGCCCCGGCGCACTCGGAGCGATCCCGAGTCAGGACCCCGTGGATCTGTCTGCGTCGTAGAGGGATAGCTGCCGTGCCAGTCCCAGCACCATTCCCACACATTCCCCGCCATATCATACAGCCCGAAACCATTCGCCGCAAAGCTCCCAACCGGAGAAGTGTAGGGAAAGCCTCCCGTCGCGTAGGTCGGATGAAAGCCCTGATTCTGGGGATATTCATAGCTGTAATCACCACTAGAATAGTTCGCATAAGTATGGTTAATGGTATCGCCCCATGGGAAGCGCTGACCACTCAAGCCACCACGCGCAGCCTTCTCCCACTCCGCCTCCGTAGGCAGGCGGTATCCAGTGGCTGCCCAATTGCATTCAGGCTCGCTCGATCCGGTCTTGTAAACCGAACCCGTCACCAGGTAGCAAGGCGTCAGCCCATCCTTCTCGCTACGGGCATTGCACCACTTTACCATGTCATACCAACTGATGCCTTGCACCGGATGGTTCGCCGCCTTCCCACCGCCAGCACTCAAATCCACGTAACCATGGCCAACCCCCCATGCCCTTACATCATCCCACAACGTCTTTGTCACTTCGTATTTCGCCATATAGAACGCGCTTACATGCACGGTGTGCACCGGAAGTTCATCAGAATACCCGTCCCCAAATGCATCCCCCATCTGGAACCCTCCCGCCGGGATTAGGGCGAAACCCTCGGGGACGGGGGCTGTATCACTGGCGGTGACCCTAAATCGGACATTCTTTGAAACCTGATTATTCCAATCAGCTCCGGCGTTCCAGAGGATGTGTTTCCCCTTTCCAGAACTCACACCGTTTCCAACCGACTGGCTCACGCTGACCACTGGCACAGACCAGTTGTTCCCCCCATCGGCGGAGACTTGTAAGCGCACCAGAACACCCGTGGAATCCGCAGCGTCCAGGTCGTAGTAGACATCGACTAGGTCTGTGTTTAGGCGTTGCTCGCCGTGTACATTGGTGACTACGGGGGCGGCGAATGCAGACGGCGACATGACGGCGAGGAGAATCGCTATTGACGCTGTGATCGGCGGAGTGGAAGCGAATATCATAGGCTGTGGTTGGTTGTACTATAGCAAGTTCCCTTGGGATTCGCCGATTATCTGTAATTATAAAGTGTCTTGACTTCCGATGCGGTAAGAATACGATTGTAAATGCGGAGCTCGTCAATGGAACCGTCGAAAAAGAACCCATAGGCTGGATCCGACCCGGGATACCCTTCGCAGCCAATCAAAAGAGGGAGATTAGTTTCGGAAATTGTGTATGAGCAAGCGCCAGATGCAACTTCGGCGCCATTTATGTAGAAGACCCACTTTCCAGTGATTCTACTATACGTGAATGAAGTGTGCGTCCAAACGCCTACCGGTATGACACTACCCGAATTGATCGGACCACCTCTATCCAAATACGGCATGGCCACAAAATCCGCCGTTTGAACGAGACGGAACGCCCAGGAGCCATCAGAATTTATCCATGCTGTGTGCTTTGTTACAATGTCGTTTATTCCGCTCACCGTTCTCGGCTTTATCCAGACTCCTATTGAAAAGTCATCAGTAAGATTCATTGTTCCGTTATTTGGAACACGGATATAGCTGGAGTGCCCATCAAAGTCATACGCCGAGTTCACATTTCCGAAACGGTCGTTGCTCAAAACTGCCCCATATACAAATCCGCTATTACCATTTCCGCTCGCGTCATTCGCATTTCCGTCAAAGGGGTAGTATGCCAACAATCCGGATTGAAGGGTCGAAAGGTCGCTCGCCGTCACCTTGAATCGAACATCAGTTGAAACATGTCCATTCCAATCCGCGCCGGCATTCCATAGGATGTGCTTGCCATTTCCCGAACTCACAGCGTTGCCAACGGACTGGCTCACGCTGACCACCGGCACCGTCCAGTTTGCACCTCCGTCTGCAGAGACTTCCAAGCGAACCGCAACACTCGTTGAATTCCCAGCGTCAAGGTCGTAATAGACATCGACCAACTCAGTACCCGGTCGTTGCTCACCATGCACATTGGTTATTACTGGCACGGCGGCGAATATAGTCGGAAACGTCACTGCGATCAGCAATGCAACTGACACCGTAATGCGGAGCAGAGTGAGGCATTCCATGATTGTTCTCGGTGTTTGCTTGCCTAACCCTAGTAACCATATCCTTTGAGGGGATTGACCAGCGCAGAGCACCGCGATCTTTGTATAAAGCCCGCCCATCCTCCCATCATTTCTAGCACTTCGCGATCGCCACGACTGTATTGGTTGTTGGTTCATATTTCTACTAAGGGTGACTTCGGGCGATACGGAATCCGAAGTAGTGGCTGTAGTCGCCGCCGGGAAAGACGCAATCACGAAATCCGCATCGCGAGTGCCACGCCATCCCTGGCCAACATCCATTGCGGATGACCTTCTGGGTGCCCGTAACCGGGCCTCGCGGATCGGTTTGTGGCATCGAAGGATACAGGTCGAACCAGTCCCAACAATATTCATGCACATTTCCTCCAAAGTCGTATAGCCCGTAGCCATTAGGAGCAAAACTTCCAACTGGCGATGTATAGGGAGCTCCTCCCGTTGCATAGGCTGGATGGAATCCACGTGTTGCACTCAGGTCGTACGTGTAAGATTCATCGCTCTTGTAGTTGGCGTTATTGTGAGTGATGGTGTCACCCCACGGAAAGCGCTTCCCGGTTAATCCGCCTCGAGCAGACTTTTCCCACTCCGCCTCGGTTGGCAGCCGGTATCCGTTCGCATTCCAATCACAATCTGGAATGGCACTTCCAGACCTATAAACAGCACCTAAGTTCGTATAACATGGAGTTAGCTTGTCCATTTCACTGCGTGCGTTACACCATTTGACAATTGCATACCAATTGATCGAGAGAACCGGATGACTATTTCCCTTGCTATAGTTAATACCAGCGTTTTCGGAACCTCTCGGCAAATCCGTGTAGCCATGTTGACTCCCCCATACAAATACCTCATCCCAAAGGGAGTTTGGCACCTCGTATTTTGCCATGTAGAACGCACTTACAAATACCGTGTGAACTGGCAGATCACTGGACCACCCCTCTCCGAACGCATCCCCCATCTGGAAATTCCCAGCCGGGATTAGCGAGAACCCATCAGGAATCGGTGGCCCATCGCTGGCGGTCACCTTGAATCGAACGCTTTTCGAAACATGCCCATTCCAATCAGCGCCGGCGTTCCAAAGGATGTGCTTGCCCTTACCCGAACTCACTCCAGCCCCTACCGATTGGCTCACGCTGGCCACCGGCACTACCCAGTTTGCTCCTCCATCGGCGGAAACCTCCAAGCGCACCGATACGCTCGTTGATTCCGCGGCATCGAGATCATAGTAGACATCGACTAGGTCGGTGTTTGGGCGTTGCTCACCATGCACGTTGGTGACAACCGGAGTAGCGCCCAATGAAGGATGCGCGGCGACCACAGTCACCGCATCAAGAGCAACGTCAACCGCGACCGTGACAGTCGACGTATCCTCAAATGACAAGATGCTGCGGGATGAGGTGGCGGTAAAGCTAAATCGAGAGACCGGGCCATATCCTAATGCCAACGGCGGCGTTACGCGCTGGGAATGCAAAACATTGCCACCACTGTCAAGGACTCGCGCAGTGAGAGCCACATCACCGGGATTACTACTTCCAAAAACGCGACCAACGAAAAAGCAAACCTCGTATGTCTCACCAACCCTAGTGTCGAAGGCCTGAGACAAAATCGCGCCGGTCGGTGTATCGCCACCGTTAAAATTCAAGTGTTGGTTCCCGTCAATTGGATCAAACTGCTGAGCACCACCTCTTCCGTTGACAAGTCCAAGAAATCCTGGCCCGGATTTCACCCATCCCGCTATCTCGTTGTTCTCGACAAATATGCCGGTACCTTGAGCTGGTAATCCTGGCAATTCAAAACTCCCATTTTGAAACGGCTCAGCAAAGGCGACATGCGGAAGCAGTTGAAGAAGAAGGCAGGCATTTTGAAGTGTGAATCTCATTGCTATTGGTAACTTGTTTGGTGGTCACTCCAGCGGTGAGTATGGAGTATCTGCGAGTCTCGGGCTCATAGACCACTTATTGCTGCGACCCATAAAGAATGGAGACCTCGGCCGCAGACAGCTCGCGGCCATAGATTCTGACATCATCAATTGTCCCTTGGAACCATCCAGGCCAACCAGCCCCGTGGAAAAGGGGGTTCCTATCTGCTCCAATATTGATCGTGCCAAGACCTGTCTGGCCATAACCGCTACTCACCAACGACGAATCGAGAACGCCATTGATGTAGATCTTCCTAGTGTTGTCGATGCCTGAGGTGCAAACAATGTGATACCATTGATCGACGACCAAGTTTGTCTTTGAGCTTAAAGCGTTCATCCAGTTTTGATAGCCATCTAGTCGATTGTCGTATGAAGTGAACATGATCGTTCCACCAGGCTTCAACGTCAAATGGGGACTAACCATGAAGTCAAAGGAGTTGGCATTGTTCCTGTTAAGAATCCAAAGCCCCCAGTCAGCCCCAGAGGGGATTGCGGCCGGCCTGATCCACAAGGCCCAGCTAAAGGCATTGTCTGACGGCTCCGGGATGTTATCCACGTGCAACCAGTCGTCGAACCCATCAAATTTGTATGCTGAATTGCTACGCCCGAACCTATCTGCTGTGAGCGTCACTCCGTCACTTGCCAAATGGAGATTGTTGCCGCTTGCATCATTGGCATTTCCATCAAAGGGGTAGTAGGCCACCAATCCAGACTGTAGGGACGCATCGCTGGCAATCACCTTGAACCGAACATTCTTGGAGACCTGCCCATTCCAATCGGCTCCCGCGTTCCAGAGAATGTGTTTGCCGTGCCCAGAAGTCACATTCGCCCCTACGTCCTGGCTCACGTTGACCACCGGAACGGACCAATTGTGTCCACTGTCATCGGAGACTTGCAGACGCACTGAAACGCCCGATGAATCCGCATCGGCAAGGTCGTAGTATACATCGACCAAGTCAGTGCCATTCCGTTGCTCGCCATGCACGTTGGTGACAACAGGAGTGGCGGCGAATGCGGACAGCGAAATAGCGGCGAACAGAATCGCCGCAATCCGGTGGAGGCTTGGGGATTTCATAATCGTTCAATTGACTGACATTCAGGTGGATGAATCGAGGCAGTGCCAGTTCTAGGGAGACACAGACGAACCAACCTCGTATAACTGTTGAATTTCTGTGGATGAAAGAGCTCTGTCATATATTCGAACTTCATCAATAAGTCCAACTAAACGATAGCTTCTATATCTACCCAATGTATCAACCCATGTATGACTTGCAATAGCTCCAAACCCTAGAAAGGGCGTTTTCGATGCGCCTTTCTGATTTACCAGCAGTCCGTCTATAAAGAAAGATCGGGTGCCTTGTTGGCTGTTGTAGGTCATGGCGCAATGATGCCAACAATTGCGCCATTCCGACTTGGGTCTCACTTGATCAATTCGTGCGGGATAAGTGCCCTGAGGATTCAAGCCAGCCTCAAGCGCAACGTTCGTGTATCCGACTTGTGCCCAATCGCCACCCCATGAGGCTATACCTGTCAAATCGCCTCCATGATCACCAAACCAGATATAGGCTTCGCCACCACTCTCTGCATCACCAGGCCCCGCATTTACCATTCCGCGCTCATACGCCCAAAGCGAGATCGAGAATGATTGCAGGTCGTTCAAGACATTGGGGATTTGAAGCCACGATTGGTAGAAGCTTGCCGCTTGGCCAGCAATTCCCGACTCAAAATTGATAGTTCCGTTAGCAATGGCATGATTGCCATGGCCACTCGCATCGAGTATGTCTCCATCAAAAGGATAATAGGCTACCAATCCGGACTGAAGGGAAGACGCATCGCTGGCGGTCACCCTAAATCGAACATTCTTTGAAACCTGCCCATTCCAATCCGCTCCAGCGTTCCAGAGGATGTGCTTCCCTTTACCCGGACTCACACACGCCCCTACGGATTGGCTCACGTTGACCACCGGCACCGACCAGTTCAATCCTCCGTCAGCGGAGACTTCCAAACGCACCAAGACGCTCGCTGAATCCGCAACATCGAGGTCGTAGTAGACATCGACCAGGTCGGTGTTTGGACGTTGCTCGCCATGGACGTTGGTAACAACGGGAGTGCCAGCAATTGCGGACAGCGGGATGACAGCGACCAGCAGCGCGACTAACTCAATAATCCGGGTTACAATATTTGGATTCATGGTCTATTGAGTCTCGGTTCTTTCATTCGATGACGAGCGAGCGAGTCGGAAGCCCACGTTGTTATCCAAGTAGCCCGGAGTACGGTCACTGCTGCGGGCTGCGGATCGGCAGTAGTAGGCGTTGTTGCACCAACCACAGCCCCGGATCACCCGTGTTGAGCCCGATGTGGCGCCATGCGGATCGGTCTGCGGAATCGAGGGATAGCTACCATAAAGATCCCAGCACCTTTCCCACACATTACCCACCATGTCATAAAGCCCGTAACCATTCGCTAGGAAAACCCCCACCGGCGAGGTATAGGGATAGCTTCCGCCGTTATAATTGCTCCATATCGGATCAGGACCCGCGCTACCGGACTGATAGGATTCACCGCCGTTGTTCGTGAAGTTCGCATCGCTGTGACTTATAGTGCCACCCCATGGGAAACGCGTCCGGGTCAAACCACCACGCGCTGCCTTTTCCCATTCGGCTTCTGTTGGCAGGCGGTAACCGTTGGCTTGAAAGTCGCAGTTCGGCGAGCTGTCGTTTGTCATATAGACCTGCCCCGCTACCGTATAACAGGGTCTCAACCCCTCCTTTTCACTCTTCGCGTTACACCACTTCACCATGTTATACCAACTAATTGAATTTACCGGATGGTCTAGAGCATTGCCTGCCCCAGCAACAAGATCCGTGTAGCCGTGGCTTGCCCCCCACGTCCTTACCCCGTCCCACAAGGCCTTCGTTACCTCGTATTGCGCCATATAGAACGCACTCACCTGCACAGTGTGTACCGGAAGTTCATCGGCGTTACCTTCACCTAACCCGTCGCCCATTTGGAAGCTGCCTGCCGGGATCAATGCGAAGCCGTCTAATTTATAGATTTGCTCAACTTCCGATGCGGAAAGGGCGCGATTGTAGATGCGGACATCGTCGATGGCACCTAAAAAGCCCTCGGAATAGTCGTCGCTTGGATACCGGCCAACAGTGATGATATTCTCTCCATCACTAGGCTCAGCGGCAGAACCGCGCAGGTATTGTTGGCCATTCCTATAAATTGCAACATCTGTTGAACTATAAACAACGACAATATTTTGCCAGGTATTAATGTCCGCTCTTACACCCGTTGCCCAGTTAATCGGGCCTCCGGCAAACACGCTCCAGTCACCGCTCTCGATTTGTAGCGATCGGTCATAACCCAAGTTGTCATGCGTCCATATCATGTGTCTATCGCGATGGCTTGTGCCTTGCTGCTCTGGGTTTACCCAGACTGAAATAGTTAACTCGGGCAAGGCCGATGAGTTGATATTCACTGGCAGTTGGATGCTGTTGCCTCCGGAAAAGCTGTAAGCACCGTTCATTCGGGAGAATCTGTCTGGTACTGAGATCGCATCGAATACGATTCCGTTATTCCCATTGCCACTAGCGTCATTCGCATTGCCATCAAATGGGTAGTAAGCCACCAATCCAGACTGTAGGGAAGGCGCATCGCTGGCCGTCACCCTAAATCGAACGTTCTTTGAAACCTGTCCATTCCAATCCGCGCCGGCGTTCCAGAGGATGTGTTTCCCCTTTCCCGGACTCACACTGTTGCCGACCGACTGACTCACGCTGACCACTGGCACCGTCCAATTTGATCCTCCGTCAGCGGAGACTTGAAGGCGCACCGAAACGCTAGGTGGATTCGCAGCATCGAGGTCGTAGAATACATCGACCAGTTCGGTCCCCGATCTTTGCTCGCCACGCACGTTGGTGACCACCGGATCTGCGAGAGTCGCTAGCGGAACAATCGCTGCGAGCGACAATACGACTGACGCGATTATCCGGGTAGAAAGGTTGGATTTCATGGCCTATTGTGGCTCCGTTGATTCAGTGGACTGACGAGCGTGCGAGACGGAAGCCATAGTTGGAGTTGCGAGCGAACGGGTAATGGCGGCCACGGGTCGAAACGCGAGAGTAATAGGCGAGATCATTCCAACCGCCACCTCGAAACACCCGGAAGGCACCGATTGTAGCACCCTGAGGGTCGATTTCCGGCGAATATGTGTAATAGTTGCTGTCATACGTGTCCCAGCACCACTCCCAAACATTGCCTATCATGTCATAAAGCCCATACCCATTCACTGAAAAACTCCCCACCGGCGAGGTGTAGGGATAGGATTCGTCGTTGCCGCTCCATATTGGATCGGAGCCAATGCTTCCGGACTGATAGGATTCACCACCGTCGTTGGTGAAGTTCGCGTCGCTGTGGCTGATGGTGTCCCCCCATGGAAAGCGTTTCCCGGTAATACCACCACGCGCCGCTTTTTCCCATTCGGCTTCCGTCGGCAAGCGGTACCCGTTGGCTTCAAAATTGCAGTCCGGTGAGGTGTCGCCAGTCCGATAGACCTCATGCAAGACCGTATAGCAGGGATTCAGCTCTTCCTTTTCGCTCCTGCCGTTACACCACTTCACCATGTCATACCAGCTAATCGAATTCACCGGATGATCTAAAGCCTTGCCTGCACCAGCACCCAAATCCGTGTACCCATGGCTCAGCCCCCATATCCTTACTTCGTCCCACAATGACTTCGTTACCTCGTATTGCGCCATGTAGAACGCACTCACCTGCACCGTGTGTACCGGGAGTTCATCGGCGTTACCATCCGCTAACGCATCTCCCATCTGGAAACTACCAGCAGGGATCAATGCAAAGCCGTCTGATTCCGGCGACTCTCCACTGGCGATCACCTTGAATTTCACATTCTTTGAAACCTGTCCATTCCAATCTGCCCCTGCGTTCCAGAGGATGTGTTTGCCGTGCCCAGAAATCACATTCGCTCCTACGTCCTGGCTCACATTGACCACCGGAACTGACCAAGTATGTCCACTGTCAGGAGAGACTTGCAAGCGAACCGACACGCTCGATGAATTCGAAGCGACAAGGTCATAGTACACATCGACGAGGTCAGTATTTAGACGTTGCTCGCCGCGCACGTTAGTGACGGACATTGTGGCGACTTTTTGCACCGATACATTGTCCAGAAGCAGACCAGATGCATCGCCGGGCACAAGCGATTTAAATGACAGCGTCGAACTTACTGAAGACGCGACAAATTCGAACTTGTGCTGGGTCCAATTTACTGTGATTGGCTTCTGACCGGTAACTGTCGGAACAGGCAAGCTGAAAGATTTGGTGCTGGTGCCTACAGAAACCTCGACACTCTTCGGATTTGAAGGTGATCCAGGTGCGACAAAGCCAGCCAAATCGAAACTTACTGCATACGACGTTCCAGGTATAGTGGGAACAGTCGTGAGAATCCCTCCCGCGACAAAAAAGCCGTTAAGGTCGAGTGAGAACCTGCCGTCGGACGGGTTCCAGTAAACGGGTGTGACCCAATCGACTGCTACCGGGTCAACTGTCCATCCGGTAATGGCTGTTGATCCGTCTGATAAAGTGATGTATCCGTCGGCAGTGGCGAAGCCAGGAAGCTCGAAACTCCCTGCACCCTCGCCGTAAGTTGTGTCGATGAGGTTTTGTGCTCTGCTCATACCAATGATGCCCAATAACGCGAGAATGAGTTTATAGTTCATGTTCGGCAGTGACGAGGGGATAAGTGCGAAGATTGAAGACTTGAAAACAAAATTGGATATTGCTGGCATTTATGGCTGACCTCGTGCCAACCGGAATCCGGTGCTGATGCCATAGACGGTGTATGGCAAATCGCTAAAACGACCAGAGCATCGACGAGGTAGGTGCCAGTCCTTTGCTCGCCGAGCACATTGGTGACAATCGAATCCGCAGCAGAAGCGTGTGGTAAGATCACGGCGAAAAGTATCGCAGATGAGGCCGTGATCCGGGTAATAGAAGCGAATTTCATTTTCTGTGTGTGGCTGGTCTAGGGAGCTTCCTCTTAAAGAGGCTCCGAGTAATTGTAAAGTTGCTCGACTTCCGCTGCGGAAAGGGCGCGATTGTAGATGCGGACATCGTCGATCAATCCGTTGAAGTACTCTCGAACGCCCCATGGACCATACGCATGGGGAGCTCCTATAAAGATGTCAAGGGAGTTCGATGGGATCTGGCCTACAATTCCTTCACCGTCTTGTAGGCCATCGACGTAAACCTTAACAGTCGTATCAGACACTGTTGCCACGACGTGGTGCCAAACAGATAAGCTGTAGTCTGTCGAACCCAAGACACTGGGACCAACCGTCTGGAAACGCAGTTGGTGGCCGTTGCCATGATTTCCATAGGTGTCGAATGTCCAACCGGAGGCGGTTCCAGCGGGACACTTGTCCACAATCCGATAGCCGTCTCCTTGGGTCGCACTTTGGTAAATCCAGGCTGAGAGAGTAAAAGTGCTGGTTAGGTCGAGAGCTGGACAGTTTGCAACAGAGACAAAGCCATTCGCGCCATTGAACTGCGCAGCGAAGCCTGTCCTACCCGGCACGAATGTGACACCGCCATGTATAATTCCGTCGTTACCATTTCCGCTCGCGTCATTCGCATCGCCATCAAATGGGTAATAGGCTACCAAACCAGACCTAAGGGAAGCAGCATCGCTGGCAATCACCTTGAACCGGACATTCTTGGAAACCTTTCCATTCCAATCGGCTCCTGCGTTCCAGAGGATATGCTTGCCGTGGCCAGAAGGCACATTCGGCCCTACGTCTTGACTCACATTGACCACCGGAACGGACCAATTGCTTCCACTGTCATCGGAGACTTGCAGACGCACTGACACGCTCGATGAATTCGCAGCGTCAAGGTCGTAGTACACATCAACCAGGTCTGTGCCAGGCCGCTGTTCTCCAAGCACATTGGTGACAACGAGATCCGCCGAAGCGGAGATCGGAAAAATTGCGGTGAGCAACATCACCGTTGATACTGTAATCCAAAGTGTGAAATCGAATTTCATTTCTGTGGGTGACTTAGCTCCTGAGCGCTAGAGAGGTTCTGAGCTATTGTATAGCTGCTGAATCTCCGATGCCGTAAGCGCACGATTATAGATGCGAACATCGTCAATAGCACCATCTAACTGTCCCCATCCAACTGGATTTCCCAATCTGAGATAATGAGATCCTAGAGTGTATGGATAATTTGATGTATATTTAGTAACACCAACTAAATCTCCATTCACATAAAACGCCAGATCACCTTTGTTGTGTGTCAATACTAAATGATACCAGCGGTTTGCCTGCGGCTGTGGTAAGAAAATTGGAGCCAGTTCATTGCAACTGTTACCCACTGAGGCTTTAATGGCTTGTGCATCTCTCCAATCAAGAACTAGAGCGGCCTCCCAACTGCCGCAGACATTGTATATTCCTGCAATACATGGATACCACGATGATGCTAATGTATTGAAGTTTACCCATACAGAGATCGAGAGCGAATTTGTGTAATCAAAATCATAACTCAAGGATTGAGTCACCATGTAGGTATCGCCTGTGAGTCTGAGCGCTCCGTTCGGATTTCCAAACCGGTCATTTACAAATGATCCAGATACCAAGGCTCCGTGATTACTATTCCCACTTTCATCATTTGTGTTACCATTAAGAGGATAGTAGGCCACCAAGCCAGAGCTAAGGGAAGCAGCATCGCTGGCTATCACCTTGAACCGAACATTCTTGGAAACCTTTCCATTCCAATCGGCTCCAGCGTTCCAGAGGATGTGCTTGCCGTGCCCAGGAGTCACATTCGCTCCTACGTCCTGGCTCACATTGATCACCGGAACGGACCAATTGCTTGCACTGTCATCGGAGACTTGCAGGCGCACCGACACGCTCGATGAATCCGCATCGGCGAGATCGTAATACACATCGACGAGGTCGGTACCAGTCCGCTGTTCTCCAAGCACATTGGTGACCAATGGAGTGGCAGACACCGGCATGGCACCAAGAAGAAGCGCCCCTAAGGCAGTGATCTCCAGAAATGATTGGGATTTCATGGCCAGCACTTCATTTAGGGGTCGATTACTTTAAGGCGGAGGAATCCGGCTGGCTCGTCAGGTCCGATTGGTCGGCTGGCACGGATCAATTCTGTCGTGCCATCACCATCAACATCGGGAACCATCACGTCTAGCGTCGGCGTGAATGGAGCCCAATACGACAGATCAGGCGACCATTCGTAGTGGAATTCCAAGGTGCAGCCAATCAGGCGGCGGTGAGTCAAGGACAGAACATCTCCGCTGGGCTCGTGAAGCAGGCTGGCAACTGGCAGTGCCACGCCCATAGGCTGGAGTGGATTGGCGTTGAAGGCGAATTTCAACAGGTTGGAATATCCGTCGTGAGCGATGTCGCCCTCTGGCAGGATCGTCTCGGTACCTGGCAAGGTGTAGGGGGCCGCCCAAGCACCAAAACTCAGCGGCGAAACAGTGATGGTAGCGGGCGTGCTGGTCACATCGCCGAACTCATTGCTCACCCTCACGGTAAACGCAGAGGAGCCTGGCATCCCACCCACGAGTTCGAGCGTCTTCGATGTGGCCCCGGGAATGTCCACGCCACTTTCTTGCCACTGGAAGGCGAGCGGTTCGCGCCCGGTGGCATCCACCGCCAGCACAAAAGTCCGGCTCGAGAACACGATCCCATCCGTAGGGGGATCGGTGATTTGCGGCGCGCCGAGGACAGCCAGAACGATTTGCTGCTCAATCGAGAGCCCGCCGTTATCGGTGCTTCGAAGACGGATCGTGCATTGCGGTTTTGTTGCGGGATCGACCAACGCAGTCGTAAGCAAAACGCCCCCGCTGATACTGAAGAGTGAGTTGTCCGCATCGCCCGCACCACTCACCAACTCATAGGTGAAGGTGTCGAGTGGGTTCACATCTGCCGTGGCAAGGTGCCCGACCACTGCGCCTGCCGCTTGCAAGGCGGGCACAGAAATGGTGTCCAAACCGATGGCAGTAGGCGCTTGGTTGGTGCCCGTGACTGTCAATTCGACTTGCTGAAATCCTTCCTGCCCGTCGGAATTAGAGGCTCCGACCGTGAAATGGAACAAGCCCTCGAACGCGGGCGAACCCGATACCAGTCCGGTAGCCGGGTCAACCGCCAGGCCATCGGGCAGGCCCTCCGCCGAAAACGTCGTCGGCGCCCCATCGGCGGTGATTTGGTAATTGAATGTCTGCCCGGCATTGCCTATCGCCGCCACCGGGCTAGTGATCACCGGGGCCGGAGCCAGGACATGGATCGTTGCGGCAGCCACATTGCTACCATTGTAGGTCACTTGCACGGTAGTTGTGCCAGGCGCTACCAAGGTAACCTTGCCTTCTTCATCAACGGTAGCCACGGCCTCGTCCCCACTGCCGAAGGTCAAGTTATCCGAGTTGGTGAACAACAGGGACTTGCTGGAATCGTCATAGACACCCCAAATTTCCAAGGGAACGGACGGACCAGCCGACAGTGTCACCGTGTCGGGTCTGACTTCGATGCCCGTCAGAGTGCCCGTTGGATGCGACGCGACCACCCCCGGCTTGCCAATCACAGTCTTGCCGGAGGTCGAGGGAAACTGCACGGAGACCACCACGTCCCCAACCACAGAGGCCGCGAGATCAATTTGAAGATTCTCTCCATAGGTGCCGGTCGGCGTCAACGTTACGCCATCAGTCGTTTTTCCATTAGGGCCGTAGATGACCACTAGCCAAGTGACTGCACCGTTCGGGCTCTCGCCAGTAGGCGGCTGGAGCACCATGTTTACTGTTCTGGGCGTGCTGACTGGAGATCTGGGTGCCCGGCCAGGTAGCTGAGGGGCTTGGGAGGGCGCTACGGAATGACAGATACTTCCAGCTTGCATCTGAGAGAGGGCGATCTGCAACACCATAAGACGGATCACCTCCGCCGTCGCATTCATCTCCGCATGGAGCGGCGCACATTGGTCTGCAGTCGGAAATGGGCCAAACACATCGCCTGGTCCGTTAAGGAGATCGCGAACCCTGACGGCAACGCTTGACGATCCCGTCTCAACGGCCTTTGTCCCGTCTACTGGCGATAGTCCAAATAGGTCCTTCAATGGCTCCCACGTGAATGTCTCATTCCAAAACATGAGATCGTAGGAACAATGGGCTATGTTCTGGCTCTCGGGCATCCGGCTTGAGTTCCTCAGGGACGGGTGGAGCAATTCATCGTGCGACCTCGCCAACTGGCTCCGCAGATCAACGACCCCATCGGTACCGTCAAGAGCAATTGAGGTGTCCCACATGTCCGAACTCCCAAGGTAAAGTGCCCTGTAAATTCCGGGCGAATCCTGCCCGGGAGCCTTGCCACCGTAAATGGTAGCACCCAACATGTGAATCTTGGCCGATTGGTCTGGCACGAACAATCCATTCAACATCTGCGGCGTCGGCTTGCCGCTTACGCCTTGGTCAACGCGGAACTTGGGCTGAAGCAACTTATCAGCGGGAGCTCCCTTTAGGTGTTCCTCAATAACACCGTCGTTAAAAGGAATGTTCGCGTCTATCAGGAATCTTCCTAGATGCCCCAGCGTCGAACCAAAGTGCGGGGCACCGACCGTAACCAAGCGCTGAAATCGCCCTCTGAAATAGTTCTCAGGATTTCTAAACGGATAAGGCATGCACGACGTGGACGTTGATGACGAGCAAAGCAACCGGAGCAAGACGCCTCCTTGGCTGTGGCCTACAGCATCGTAACGGGTCCAAGCCCATTTATCGGCCGGCCAAAGGGCTGTTCCGTCGCGCGACTCCACCTGTTTTGCCAAGGCCTTACGAAGCGTTTCGGTTAGGGAGTCAAGATTGCCATAGGTGTTTTCGTCGCTACGGTGGTCTTTGCCTTTGTCGTTGTCGACACCGTAATTCACTGCCACCACGAACGAGTTCCCCCGGTCGATCATTAAAGTTCTCGTAAACCAAGACCCCCATGCGGAGGAATCCGAATTGAAGCCATGCACAAGCACCACCGGTGGCTTTCGCACGCCAAACTTGATCTCCGCGTCGTACCGATTCGCTCCGTCGAGACTGAGAGAGAGTATGAATTGAACCATCCCGGAGGCACTGTCAGGTAATGGAAGGGCTGTGTTGCTCTTGATTTCCGAAGTTCCAACCGGCTGAAGGATCAAATATGCCTCGGGTTGCTGCGGCGAGAGCGTCACCTTGCTACTCTGAACCCAATTGCCATTCTGCAGCACTCTGAGTCTGCCGTTGAGATCTGGACAAGAGGCCCCTCCAAGCGAATTTGAAACCTTCAATTGCACATCGTAAGTGACCTGATCCCTAAGATCGTCACCAGCCGTCACACGGAAAAGCAGCGGTGTAACTCCGTCAGCAATTAAGCCGGAAATAGGCGGAAAAATCGAATCTGGTGATCCACTCGGAAGCTGCGGCTGCCGGGCCAGCACACCGCGGTCACTTCCGTTCACCTGCACCGGGTCGTCAATACCGGCAGCGCTCCCACTGTTCATCAGTGCATTTCCCACCACCCGGTGCATGGTGATAGTGAGCTTATGCCGCAACCTCGTGTCCACTGTCACGACCTTCTGCGAAATATTCGGGTCTAGTTGGGCAGGTAGAATCAGTGTTAGAATACTGTAGCATCCCAAGGCAATGATTGTGCTTTTCAATAGTGCTCTGTTGTTCATGGTCGAGTGATTGGAGTTCTGGCGAACCTGATTGTGTGAGGTGGAGATGCGTGACTTCTAAGCCGAATGTATTCACAAGGTAAATCTTCGAAACGGGTGACCGACACGGAATTAGATTCTTGAGCGTCCCTGTAGTCTGTCTCAAAGCTCTTACCCTTCTTGAAAATATCCGGAGAAATCGTCTTCCGGCGCAAAATAGCTGAACCCATGCGGCAACTGCTCCTTATCGAACCTCCCGCCGAACAACTTGGAAAAAGGTTGTCCAGAAATGGAGACTCAGGGCATTGTCTGCCCGTGGGGGGCGCTTTCACAAGCAGAGAATTATCAGGCTAGGGCCATTGGGTCAAGCATTTTTGGGGAAATGGTCTGAGAATCACATGAGATTCCTAATTGATACTGGCGAGTTCCCGAACAGCCCCTTTTGCCGTCCTCATCGTGCCGATATGGGCAAAGTCGTTTCGGTTGATGCCCGACCCTGAGTTACGCGACGGTGAGAGGCAGTTGCGCAGACGCATCTCTCAGCATGGCAAAATCGTACCCGCGCAGGCTTGTCGGTCCACTTGAAAGCCGTCACTGCTGCCTCCCGGCACCTCACGTCAGCCGCCCAGCCGGCGAAACATTCGGGGCAAAACCTCCGGGGAGAGACCTCGCCAAGGGCAGTCCTTCGACAGCCACCCGCCGGAGGGTCGGGCGTTTGGCGCCCCGCCGGGACGCAAATACCGGTGCCAGAATGGCAATCACCCTGCGATTCCAGCCCGGAACTATCAACTGGATCGCCCCTCTCTACTTCTCGAGCCGGGCAACCGGCGAGGTCCCCAGACTGGCATCCCGAATACCAAAATGTCCAGTACTATGGTTCACTATGCCGCTTGGGTTGGATCGGCAGGGGCAGTGGCGTCGGCTTTGCCGATGCCTCACCCGCCACGGCTGGGAGCACCTCGCCGATCTGCTCGACGAGCGCAATCAGGGAGGCGCACAGGGCGAACTGGGCCAACCCCTGCCGCCCGCCACGCCACCGCTCCGGTGGACGCAGGTCGATGTGGGCGGCCCTGCCCGTCGAACGCGTGCGCGACTTCGGCGAGGTCTTCCTCGCCCTGGCGTTGTGGCGGCGGCTCGGCCTGCACACGCTGTTGCGCGAGATACGACCAACCACCCCGGCGTGGCCGTGGAAGTGGATTTCATTCGTCTGAAGTGAGGCGCAAGCAGAGATTTGCGCCGCAGTTTTCGGGCTGGCGAGGGGATCCAGTCAAACGAATATCCATGCCGAAAGGCTCGCAATTGGCCGCCTGAAAGTTTCATTTAGCACAGTCCATTTAGCACAGAGGGGCTGGAAATGGTGCGCGATACTGGGTTCGAACCAGTGACCCCCTCCGTGTCAGGGAGGTGCTCTACCACTGAGCTAACCGCGCTTGAGGCCCGCGTTGCGGGCGGGGGAAACTAGGATAGCCACCACCACCGATGCAACCCATTTTTTTGAATTTCTTGCGAAAAACGGGTGAGGGTCAGTGGCACTGGCGAATGGGCCCGGTGCCTCAACCCGTGGCTTGGGCCTTCGGAGCAGGGGGCGGGGCGGGAGCACTCGGCGTGCTGGCGGTGGGAGATGGCTCGGTTTTGGCGGGTGATTCCTTTTTGGGCGAGCCATTTTCGGACTTGGCGGCAGCCTGGTAGGAGGATGATCGGTAGTCGGTTTGATAAAAGCCGGAACCCTTGAAAATAATCCCCGCGCCAGTTCCAAGCAGGCGTTTGACCTGACCGTCGCATGCCGCGTCAGGACAATTTTTCAGCTTGGCATCGTTCATGCTCTGAACCACCTCAAAACGGTTTCCACATTTCTGGCATTCGTAATCGTATGTTGGCATGGTGCGCAGGCACCGATAGCATGTTTTGGGAGGTGCGCAAGCGTTGGTTTTTGCCTTGGTCTTCCGGTTGATTTTCCCACCGGCCTTGATGTCTTGACCGGTCGTCGGATTGGGCGTAGCTTCGGCGCGTCCCATGAAGGTCTTTATTTTTCCGATTGCCCCGTCCGCCGCCATGACTGTATTGGCTTTTGCCCTATCCTCTTGCACGGATCCCCGCCCGTCAGGAGCCGACTACCTCGTTGATGTGGGAGGTTTGGCGCGGCATGATGCGTCGGGAGGCCCGCACCATCCGGCACCCGCGATACCGGACGATATTTCGTACTGGAGTGGCGATGATGTGAGTGGCAAGCCGGTCATCAAGATCAACCGGAGCGAGCAAAAGGCGTCGTTTTACAAGGGGGGGGTGTTGGTGGGGGTATCGCGCATCTCAAGTGGCAAGGAAGATCACGGCACGCCACCGGGTGTCTATAGGATCAAGGAAAAGGATAAGGAGCACAAATCGACCATCTACGGTGTTTTCAAGGACAAGGCCACGGGCAGGACGATCAATGACAACGTAGATATCCGGGTTGACAAGGTTCCGCCGGGAGCGGAATTTTTCAATGCGCCGATGCCTAATTTCATGCGTTTTGCCGATGGAATAGGTATGCATACCGGCTATCTGCCGGGATATGCGGCGTCCCACGGATGCGTGCGCATGCCCCATGAGATGGCCGAAAAGTTCTTTGAAAACGTGCAAGTCGGCACTCCCGTTATCGTCGAGTGAGGCCATATCGCCGCTCCTTTAGCCCTCATGTTTTGCACTTGCATCGGCTGGGGCTTTCGATAGCGTCAAGTCCAACCCGAAATAATCAACTGCCATGAACCTATCCATCCATCCTCGTCCGTTGTCTCGCCTAACAAAAATCAGCAGCCGGCTGGGCATTTGCCTGTTGCCACTCGCCATGGTGACGCTGGCTGCCGCTGAAGACCCACAACCGCCGGTGGTCACTCCCGGGGCGCTGCCGGGTGCCGCGCCTTCAGACGCCATTGTGCTTTTTGACGGCAAGGATCTATCCAAATTCCGAGGGGAACGCAGCCCTGAGCCAAAGTGGAAGTTGGAAAATGGTGTGATGGAAACGACCCCGCAGGGTGGTTTGTTTTCGAAGGAAGAGTTTACCGATTGCCAGTTGCACGTTGAGTGGGCGTCGCCAAGCGAGGCGAAAGGTGAGGGCCAGGGCCGTGGCAACAGCGGTGTCTATTTGATGGGCCGCTATGAGATCCAGGTACTCGACTGCTACAACAACAAGACCTATCCCAATGGCCAGTGCGGTGCGTTCTATGGCCACAACGCGCCGTTGGTCAATGCCTGCCGCAAGCCCGGCGAGTGGCAAACCTATGACATCGTCTTCCACGCGCCCAAGCGGCTGGCAGATGGGAAGTTACAAGTGGGTTCCTACACCGTGTTGCACAACGGCGTTCTTATTCAGGACCACATTCCGGTAGGCGAGGAAAGCACCACTGCGGCCCCGCTCAACGGGTTGGTAGAGAAGGCCCCGCTCTATCTGCAAGACCACGGCAACCCGGTGCGCTTCCGCAACGTGTGGCTGCGGAAACTCTGATATTTCCCGGGTCGTTTATCCGTCCGGGTGAGTTGCAGATCTACCGCAGAGCCATTTCAGAGAACTCAGTTGCTCGACCTCAATAGCCGGGGTCGAGAAAAAAGTTCAAATTTTCACAATCCGCCTCTGCCGTTGTGCTCAGCAGCGCGTAAAAAATTTGTCACCTTGCGGCGGGTGCGGGAAACTCGATTTCCACTCCGGTGGGCCGCGCGGGGTCCACGTCCACCGGCGGCCATAGCGCCGAGCCGGCTTTTTGTGCGGCGATTTGGCTGCGGTCATTGCCGATCCAGCCGATTTCGTTGGAGTTGAGGTCGAGCCAGAGGGTGATGCGTCGCCAATCGTCGGGGCTCAGCGGCAGGTCCTTGTGGGATTCTGTTGTCGTTAGTGTTTTCATGAGGCCGGACGCGCGGGCCCCGAAGTTGGCCGGAGCCGTGCGCGAGCCGCCCAGGCCCAGGGTGTTCAATGGCGTCTCGCCAGCATAACTGAAGGCCCGGTCATTTCTAGCCAGGGAAGCATAACTCATATCCGGCGCGCCTGGATGTTTGGCGTGGCAGGCGACACATTGCCGGTCAAAGACAGGCTGTTTGACCAGTTGGATGTAATTGAATGGCATCGCGCCGCTGGTCACCTCCGGCACCAGTTTGGAGGGAGCTCGGAGCATTGCCATCGGAGCGGCATAGTTGGATTGGGGTTTCCATTTATCCTCATGGCAACCCATGCAACTGAGGCTTTCGCCAGGATGCACGTAGGTGGCGGAGCGCATCGACTGGACGGCCATGCCTTTTTCGTCCAACAGTTGGAAGAAGATCGCCTTGCCGACCGGAGCCTCACAATAAACACTGCCATCTTCTTCCACCGGCACCACGCCCAATGGCATCCGCCCGATCGCATCCGTCGCAAATGATACTTGTGAGACGGAGCCCTTGGTGAACTCATCATCAAGCATTTGTGGAATGACTTGCACGATGCGCAGCCATTTCACCTTGATACCTTCCGGTAGCTTGCCCACGGCGTCGGAACTATAGACGTTCATCACGCTGATAACCGCGCGTTTGTGATCTGGCTGGGAAGCACGCTCGCCCTGCCAGGTAAGCGTGGGCAACACCGGCGGACTGGGGCGAGGGCGTAGCGGAAATGCATCCCGCACCCGGAAGCGTTTGTCGGCCGGCTCATGGATCAGTTCGCGGTTGCCGAAGCGGTCGAGCAGATAGAGCCCGGCATTGAAGTTGCACAGATAGAAATCTTCGCTCAGCGGCCACGGCGTGCCGTAGGTGTGGCTGCCGCCCTCCACTTCGGGAAAGGCGTATTCCGGGGTGATGCGTTTGAGTTGGGCCATCATGCCATCATCCGGCACGCGAGGATCGAGCAACACCAAGCTGCCGGAAAAACCCTCGTGGTGGCCAACCGCTGCGGCGGTGTATTTTTGCGAGCCTGCAATCGCGCGAAATCCCATCTCGACGTCAGGCCGCAGCACCCGCCCGTTGACCTGCCCGCCGAGGCCGTAGTGATCCGGCTGCAAGCCCGGAGTCATCGCGGACCAGGGCAGGGGATAGTTGCCATGATAGTTCCTGGGGTCCCGGCCATCCGGGAAACTCTCCCAAAAATGGTGGGCCGTGCCCCAATGGCGGTCCACATAGTCCCAGCGGGTATAGGCGAGTTTTCCGGAATGAGTCACGCTCGGTGCCCATTCGTTGGTCTCATGAAAACTCAGGCAAATGATGTCAGAGCCATCGGCAGCCATCGAGTGCAAGGTATATGTCAATGACTGCGGGGTGAGCAAGCAGCGTCCAACTCCGCTGCGCCGCGTGGAGGTGAAAACAATGCGTCCGGACGGAAGGAAGCACGGGTCGAAGTCGTCGGCAGGGCCATCCGTGAGTTGTTCCAACAGTTTTGCGTTTAGATTGTATCTGAACAGGTGCCAGATATCTCCTGCGGTGGTTGCAGCGAACAGCAATTCGTTTCCATTGTAACTGAGTTCCAGTCCCGAAAACTTGCCGGTGAGCTCTTTGCCCTGCCATGGACCGGCCGCCACCTTGATCCCGGATAACAGCGTGCCAGGGGTGGCATCGGTCTTGAAGTTGGCGATCACCAGCGGGCCGCCGCCGGTGATGTGCCCGTGCCAGATGGCCCGTGCCTGCTCGATGATGCGGGCGTCGCCGGGTTGTTCCAGCATGCAGACGATGTGATCAAAATTCAGCAGCGGGTTGGCAAAGGCGAGACTGCGGCGCAAGGCGCAGACGTCGAGAAATCCTTGCCGACGTGCCTCAGCCGGGGTGTTGGCTGTGGCTGCTGCGGCGAGATGCTCGAGCCGTGCAGCGAACCCAGCCAACGTGGCAGGGTCTAATGATCCGGCCGCCTTGTACCATTCGAGCAACGCGTTGCTGCGGCGCAGCACCACGTCGAGAGGGTCTGCGTCGGAGGGTTTCACCAAGGACTGCGGGTCTAGCGCTTCGGCGGTTAGGCGATGGCGGTGCTGCGCGTCGGCGCTCTTGAGTCGGGCAAGTTGGCCGGCGATTTCGTTGTATTCAAACTGCCATGCCGCAAGGGTGGGGGCCGCGGCAGGCGTCTGCGCGGGCGGTTCTGCGGAAGCGCTGCTGGCCTGGCTGGCTAACAGAATAATAGGCAGGAGGATTGGAAGGAAGGTGGGAACCGGATGCATGGAGGGGTGAAGCGGGCTTGGGTTTGGTGAAACTCGGCGCTGCGATTACGGCAGGGGGCCGGGGGATATTTCACGGGATTGGGCATCCCATGGCAGGCGGGCCGCCCAATCCTGTCAATTTAGCGCTCTGATCGGAAAATGGCCATCCTGCCTGTGATGGAAGACAGCGCTTCCAGCCCGTCTGTGTATGAAACGACAGGCTAGAAGCCCGTCGACCATGACAGGCTAGAAGCCTATCCTCCTCCTAAGTCAACAGTATTGGGCGGGATGGCGGGTGGCTCACAGCTCGCGGATGACCAAGGGCTCGAACTTGGGAGCTAACAGGTGATTGATGCCGAAGGCCACCAGATAGGCGCAAGCGCAGATGCCAAACAAGGTGGCATAACCGGCGGTCTCGTTGCCGAGCTTGGCAAAGCGATCGAGCAAGCTGCCCACGAAAACTTGAAAAATCATTCCGCCAATTGCACCCGCCATGCCGCCAATACCGATGAGCGTGGCCACCGCGCGTTTGGGGAACATGTCGGACACCGTGGTGTAGATGGTCGCCGACCACGCCTGATGTGCTGAACCCGCCAAGCCGATGAGCATGACCGCCTGCCAATTGCCGACGCTGGAGACTAGAATGATGGGCACCACCAGCAGGGCAAAGCCGAACATGCCGGATTTTCGGGCACGCGAGACGCTCCAACCGCGGTTGATGAGCGAGCCGCTGAGCCAGCCGCCGCCGATGCTCAGCACGGTGATGATTGCATAGATGGTGACGAGGTGAACCCAACTGTTTTTAATTTCCAGGCTGCGGGTTTTTTCAAAAAAGTCCGGCAGCCAACTCAGGAAAAACCACCACACAGGATCAGTTAGGAACTTGCTGGTGATAAACGACCACGCCTGCCGATGGCATAACACCTGCTGCCAGGGCATCGGGCGGCCCGGGGATTCCGGCGGATCGCTGAGGATGTGGGCCAATTCCTCGGCATTTACCTCGGGCCGCCGCTCGGGGCTATCGTACTTCGGTCCCCATAACAGCAGCCACAGGAAGCCGGCTATTCCGGCAAACACAAAGGCCCATGGCCAACCTAGCAAATATGCCAGCGGTGGCACCAAGGCGGGTGCGAAGATCGCCCCGGCGTTGGTTCCGGCATTGAACAAACTGGTTGCCAGTGCCCGTTCGCGGCGCGGAAACCATTGGGTCACAGCCTTGATGGCAGCCGGAAAATTGCCACCTTCAAACAGCCCGAGCAGCACCCGTGCCAGCAGAAATGCCACGAACGCGGCGGGCACCAGCATGGGTGTTAGCGGATTGGCCAGCCAACCTAACCCCGATGGCAGGCCCAGTGACATGCCCACCAGCAGGATGATAGGGGCATGCAGGATGGCGGCCACACTCCACCCGATGATGGATATTTGATAGCCGCGTTTCACCCCTGC
>Ga0073936_10003209_pt1 | contig 23673 bp, 17 predicted proteins | sample AliMusrvi5mmetaG_FD_87041 | JGI IMG/M metagenome (GOLD analysis project Ga0073936, IMG submission 87041) | Freshwater lake bacterial and archeal communities from Alinen Mustajarvi, Finland, to study Microbial Dark Matter (Phase II) - Alinen... | ecosystem: Environmental > Aquatic > Freshwater >... | reverse complement strand
GAGGAAGCCGTATGAACTCCCTTCTGCACAACTCTGAGTCGTGTTTTTGGACGGAAGATCTGAGGGAGTGACCACGAAAATCCCCAACCCAAAAGCGGTTCTTCAAAACCAGATCGCCGCATCAGCATAAAAGCCAGGCCGCTTGAGGCGACCAAAGTAACGACACGTGCAGTTTGATGGTCTGCCACCAGTTGCAGGCCGGAAATTGCAAGAAGACCCAAAAAGACCCATCTGGCGGCTAATCCAAAAAAGAACTGCGCACCTGGATGCATCGCGACAAAGGCGGCGAAAACTGCAAAATTCACCTCCTGAGCACCACTGAGCGACTGGGGAGTGCCTCCGTAAGCAAATCCCTGCATTACCAAAGGCCCGGTAAGGATCAAACCAGCGTAAAGAATACCGAAACGCCTCCACCCCAGTCCATTCTCCACCTCCCTGCCGAAGTAATAGAGCATCAGCATCTCAAGCAGAAACCAGATGGAGGGACCCGATACAAAGGCGTAGGTCAAAAGACGCCAGATCTGGCCATGTGCTACTTCTTTGCTGTAGTAAGTGAACACATCAAGCCAAGCGCCGTGACCAGATGCGATCAACAGCGTGGCCGACACCATTGCAACACAATGAAATGCGACCAGGAGAGTGATCAGGCGAACCGGAAAATCTCCCAAATGAAAGAGCGGTTGTTCGCCCTCAAAGGGGAAGGGAGTGGCAGCAGACATGATTAGAAGCGTCAGATAACCTAACCGTATGGGATTTCTTGGACAGCTTTTTTCACACTTCCTTAGCCTGCGGATAGACCAGCGTGGGGATGATCAGTCCGATGCCAATGCCGACCAAAGTGAAACTCACGATGACCAGAGTTTGAAGTGTTGCCACTAGCGGCACAATTTCCTCCGGTCTGGCGTGGATCATCGCAAAAAGGCCCATGAGAGCCTTTGCGGCTAGGCTTCCGGGAATCATGGCTATGCAACCCACGACCGCGAGAACCGATCCTTGTGGAGACTGTGCTGTCTTCCATGTTCTATCAACGGTGGCTAGAGCCAGCGCCGCAATGAAAGAAGAGGCCGGGAGTCCAAGGTCGAAACTCTCGCACGTCGTCCTAACGGCAAGGGCAAAGGCTCCGGATGCAAAACAGAGCCCGAGAATACGGGGGGGGGTATTGAAGAGGACTCCGAATCCTGCAGCGGCCAGACCGCCGAAGAATGCCTGATGGAGGATACGCCAACCCATCGGCATATTTGGGATCACCGGACCTGAAGGCGGGGCCGGGCTCCAAGTCACCAGATCCTGAGCAAGGGTGAGACCCAATGCCATGAAGAGAAGAAGGAAAGTGATGCGCAGAGCACGGGCGACGGCCAAGTTCGGCTTTCCCTCAATGACGTCAATCTGCGCATTCAGCACGGGAATGCCCGGAACCAGAAGCAGCACCGACGCTACCATGGCAAGAGGCAGGTGGACGCTTCCCAAGCTCTTAGCTCCCAGTCCGGCTATGGAGGCTGAAACAAAACTGACGGTACCTGCCGTCAGGAAGATATTGTACTTACGATGAAAAAGCGTATGCCGCAGATACTGTCCCATTCCAGCACCTATAAGCGTCGGCAGGAACGAAACCCAGTCCGATTTGAAAAGCCGGCCGAATGAGCTACATGCCAATCCGGTGGCAAGACAGACAAACCATATGGGATAATGCTTTGTTGTTTTTGGAATTTCGTTTAACTCATTCTGCGCCTCGGCACAGGTCAGTTTTCCCTCGCTGACACCAAGAACAACTTCCTGCAACTTCTGGGTGCGGCGAAGATTGACGATATGTTCCCCCACCTTACCCATCTGGGTATGGGATTCATTGCCGCGATTGAGGACAACGATGATGGCTGCATGCTGGCAGAATGCTTCAGCCGAGTCGCATCCTAGTCCGGTTGCCAACCTGAAGATGGCGTCGTGAACAGTTCGGGCATTGGCACCCCATTCCAAAAGCATCCGGCCGGCAGTGAGAACCAGACGAGCCACTTCAGGGAGCGTGGGTTCCGACCCTTCCCTTAAGGATCCAATTTCTAGGCTGCGCTGCATCTTCTGCAACCCTATCTTTTTCCGGAAAAGAGTTCAATTCATTAGAAAACGCACGAACTGAAGCGTGCAAATTACATCAGCTTACTTCGCCCTCTGTGAAAAATTTTTTCTCCTCCAAACAGGCGGAAATTTCTTGAGCTTTAACCTTCGAAAGAGAGACGGGAAGGATTTTAGGCCAAGACGAAAAATGTGATTATATCATTTGATTTGAAAGCCGCAAAGTATGAATCCGAGAGTGATTTTACCTCTTGGAATCACTCTTGCAGCAGGGGGAAAAAAGGCGCAAACAAGATTTATGAAAGCTGATACCACGACGATGAAATCAACCCTTGGCATGGGTAAGCCGAACATCAACGCAGTCACGAACTGGGTGGATGAAATAGCAACTCTCACTCAACCCGACCAAATTTTCTGGTGTGACGGATCCGAAGAGGAGGACAAATACATGCGGGAGCTGCTGGTTTCATCTGGTTCTGCCCAGTGGCTCAATCCCGCCAAGCGCCCAAATTCTCTCCTGGTGCGCAGCAACCCGAAGGATGTGGCACGAGTCGAGGAGCGCACCTTCATTTGCTCAAAGTCCAAGAAGGATGCAGGTCCAACCAACAACTGGGAAAATCCCTCGGTGATGAAGTCCAAGATGGATGGTCTTTTCGCAGGTTCGATGAAAGGCCGCACCCTCTACGTGGTTCCGTTCAGCATGGGTCCTATCGGATCACCCATCGCCCAATACGGTATCGAAATTTCCGACAGTCCCTACGTCGTCACCAACATGCGCATCATGACGCGGATGGGAGCGAAGGTGTACGATGAGATCGCAAAGACCGGCAACTTTGTGAAATGCCTCCACTCCGTGGGCCTTCCCCTGACGGCCGGCATCAAGGATGTCGCTTGGCCGTGCAATCCTGAAAACACCTATATCACCCACTTCCCCGAGGAACGTCTCATCATGAGTTTCGGCTCCGGTTACGGTGGCAATGCGTTACTCGGAAAAAAATGTTTCGCCCTCCGTATCGCCTCCGCGATGGCCCGGGACGAGGGTTGGATGGCCGAACATATGCTGATCCTCGGAGTCAAGGATCCAAGTGGTGCCAAGACGTATGTTTCAGCCGCCTTCCCAAGTGCATGTGGAAAGACCAATTTTGCCATGATTATTCCGCCAAAGCTGCTCAAGGATGAGGGCTGGGAGGTCTCCTGCATAGGCGACGATATTGCATGGATCAAACCGGGACCCGACGGTTGGCTGCATGGCATCAACCCCGAAGCCGGTTTCTTTGGTGTGGCACCGGGCACCTCATACGATAGCAATCCGATGGCGATGGACTCCATCAAGTGCGATACCATCTTCACCAACGTTGCACTTACAGATGATGGTGATGTCTGGTGGGAGGGAATGACAAAGGAACCGCCAGCCCATCTGATTGACTGGAAAGGCAAAGATTGGACGCCGCAGACGAAGGACGCCGACGGCAAAACTGTCCTCAGTAGCCACCCGAACAGCCGCTTCACCGCTCCTGCCAGAAATTGTCCGATCATTGATCCCGATTGGGAGAACCCCGCGGGAGTGAGGATCAGCGCGATGGTCTTTGGTGGCCGTCGGGCAACCACGATGCCACTGATCTTCCAAGCCTTCAACTGGGTTCATGGTGTCTATTTGGGCGCTACTGTCGGCTCAGAAATGACCGCTGCAGCGGCCGGAACCATCGGACAGGTTCGGCGTGATCCGATGGCGATGCTCCCTTTCTGCGGATACAATATGGGCGATTATTTCTCCCACTGGTTGGAAATGCGCCAATTCGTGAAGCACCTGCCTCGCATTTTCCATGTGAACTGGTTCCGCAAGAGCCCGGAGGGAAAGTTCCTCTGGCCGGGATTCGGGGACAACATGCGCGTCCTCAAGTGGATTGTCGAGCGCTCCAAATTCGGAGCCCATGCCATCGAGACCTCGATTGGATGGGTTCCCGAATATCAGGATCTCGACATGAGGGGACTGGATTCCATGACCGAGGAAAAATTCGAGGAAGTTCAGAAAATCGACCGCGTCGAATGGCACCGCGAGCTTGTCATGCAGGACGAACTTTTCCTTAAACTCTACAGCCAGCTGCCAAAGGAACTCGTCTTCCAGCGTGAACTCCTGATCTCCCGTCTTTGATGGAGGAAGAGATCCTGTCTTAGTCGGCCTTACTGACCGAGATACGCGGCTTTTACCTCCGCGTTGTTCCTCAGTACGGCCGAGGGTCCTTCAAGCTGAATACTGCCCGTCTCGAGCACATAGGCATAGTTGCTCACCTTCAGGGCCAGGGAAGCGTTCTGTTCAACGAGTAGCATGGTCATTCCCCGCTCCCGATTCAGTGAGAGGAGACGCTCAAAGATCGTCTCCACAAGAAGGGGTGCTATTCCGAGCGAGGGTTCATCGAGCATCAGGCAGCGTGGCCGCCCCATGAGAGCCCGTCCTATGGCAAGCATCTGCTGTTCGCCACCGCTCAGTGTACCCGCGACTTGGGTGAGGCGTTCCCTGAGTCGTGGAAAAAAATCGCCTACCCAAGAGAGATCCGCTGCGATCTCCTTGCGATCACGACGAAGATAGGCCCCCATGAGTAGGTTCTCACGAACCGACAGCTCAGGAAAAACGAGTCGGCCCTCAGGCACATGGGCAAGGCCCGCCGCCACAATCCTGTGTGCTGGCAATCCTGCAATCTCTTTGCCGTCGAAACGTATCGAACCGGCAACCGGGGTCAAAAGTCCAGAAATAGCGCGAAGAGTCGTTGATTTTCCTGCACCGTTTGCTCCGATGAGTGTCACAATGCTGCCGTCGGGAACCTCTAGGGAAATGCCGTGCAGGGCTCGGATGGCACCATAGCGAACATCAAGACCGGATATTTCAAGCAACGGCATTGCTTTGTTCATGCGGCTTCCTCGCCTCCGGAATGTGACTCACCAAGATAAGCCTCGATCACTTTGGGGTCGGAACGGACTTCCGCGGGTGCACCCGAAGCAATAACTCTCCCTTGGTCGAGGACAATCAGTCGCTCGCAGATGCCCATCACCACCTTCATGTCGTGCTCGACGAGAAGGATTGCCGTGCCAAATTCACCGCGGATTCTTGAAAGCAACAATCGTAACTCCTCTTTCTCGGTATGGTTCATACCCGCTGCGGGTTCATCTAAAAGAAGCAGGCGGGGACGGGTGGCCAAAGCCCTCACAATCTCAAGCCGACGTTGGTCGCCATAGGGAAGGCTGCGACTCGCGTGAGATGCCGCCTTCTCTAGGCCGAAGTAAGCCAGCAGGCGACTTCCCTCTTCCTGAATCTCCTTTTCCTCCAGTCGGAATGATCGCCCCCTGCGGAGGGTCTGGAGCAGGCCACCCCTTAGTCGGGCTATGAAGGATGCACGTACATTCATCCGGACATTGAGCGATCCGAAGAGGCGGATATTCTGGAACGTGCGGGCCATTCCGAGGTTGTTGATACGGTGAGGCGGCAGCCCCACGCACGATTGTCCCTCAAAAAACACCTCTCCCTCCGTCGGCCTGTAAACTCCCGTAAGGATGTTGAAGAGAGGTCTTACCGGCCCCATTAGGCCCGATCAGACCGATCAACTCACCCTGATTGATGCGCAGCGAAACATTGGTAAGGGCCGCGATCCCTCCAAAACGAAGCGAACAGTTTTTGGCCTCAAGCAGGGGTATGTCCGATGGAGAGTTAGGGGCGCTCATGGGGTGGGTGGATGCTGCGAGGCCCCGGGAAACAACCGGCGGAACAGGAGTGAAAGGCGTTCTCCCGGCCGCAGAATCATGAAGAGAATGATAATGAGAGCGTACACGACCATCCTGTACTGCGAGAGGTCGCGCAACCACTCGTTGAGAAGCGTGATTAGGATGGCGGCCACCGCCACGCCCACGGGTCTGCCAAGACCCCCGAGGATCACCATCACGATGATCTCGAATGAACGGAGAAAGTTGAATCCCTCGGGAGAGATGAATTCAACCGCATGTGCATAAAGTGCGCCCGCCACCCCTGCAAAGAAAGCCCCGATCACAAATGCGGTCACTTTAACCCTGGTCGTGTCGATTCCCATTGCCGCAGCAGCGATCTCGTCATCGCGAACGGCCAGAAATCCCCTTCCGTATGTCGAGCGGACCAGGGCTATCATGGTATAGAGGGTCACAACGGCGGCACCGCAGGCCCAGAACAGATTCGTCACCGGGAGAATTCCCTCTAGTCCCCTTGCACCTCCGACGGAGTCCGTATTCTGCAACAACACCCGGATGATCTCGCCAAAACCTAGAGTAACCATCGCCAGATAGTCACCTCGCAATCGCAGCGACGGTCCACCGACTATGAGTCCCGTTATAGCAGCGGTGATGCCCGCGGCCACCAGCACAGGGAGGAAGAAGATCTGCGATGCCCATGAGGGGCCGGTCCAAGCTAAGTGAGGCAGCATCGCGGGGAGCGCCCTTCCGGTAATGAGTGCCGAGGTGTAGGCCCCCACTGCCATGAACGCCGCATGACAGAGCGAGAACTGTCCGGTCTCACCCATCACGAGATTCAGGGAGACTGCGAGAATTACGTTGATCGCTGCAAAAATAACCACCTGTGTGGTATAGGGATCGACGGATGCAGAACAGAGTTGCAGCAAGGCAACTGCAGCCAGACCGAAGGCGAGCCCAAGCCGCGGTTTTTTAAAAAGCTCTTTGGAAGTGCCGAACACGGAAGAGTTGTGCAAAATGTAAAGGGTCTCTGGCAACGTGAATCCCAATCAGATAGAATGATCGGGTACTGGAAGCTGGGGAGGATCTGAAGGATACCAGGGGTTTGGCGCCACGTTTTCCATATGATCGTCACCCCCTATCAGGCCGAATTGCCTTGTTCCTTTAAGGAGCGCCGCAAACTTTGCACACATCGTAAGCGGAATTTCAAGGTCGATGCCTTGATGCCGCAGTGGGTAAGCTGACAGATTGCCAGCAGCCAGCAGGAAAAGACGTCGGGCGGGATCAAGTCTGCGCCCGTGTTTTGGATGCTGGGGATGCGAATAATGGAGCTTCAAGTGTACAAAGCCCCCGGCAAGCTGAATCAATCCCTTGTAAAAAAGATGATCGGGCGAGGATCGCCCGTTCCTGAGCCAAAGATGCTCAAGCACATCATGGGCTTCATAATAACACTGGGAATTAAAACACTCGAAATAACCGAGATAGCAGGGATCAAATCCTATCTCATCAAAGCGGTCCCCGGCTCGGAATTTCTCCACAAATATTTCCATGCGCTTGGCTTTATTCACAGGCTTGTATTAACCCAGAGAGAAGCGCATTCCAAGAGGACTAAAGGGCTTACATGCGAATAGCTAGATGCCTAAGTCGACGATCTGCACACCGAAACCAGCCTTCTCATCGGGGATTAACCAGTGGAGAGGACGCGGTGGAGGCGACTTTTTTTGTAAACCCCATTGCTTGGATCCGTTGATCCGCCTCCTGGCGGAAGCTGTTCTTAAACGAGCTAGGGGGGAGAGCTTTCAAATCAACGAGCATCTTCAGACTGATCGCAACCATGCGCGGTCGTATCTCTTTCTGCAGATCCTTCGGGGGATTTTTGGGCTGCAAAATTCCTGCCTTCCAGGCTTCTATCATTTCCTCTTGGAGGAGGCAGGAGGCAAAAACCTGAGGGCGGAAAAAGGAGGTCACCTCGTTCCTTGTAAGGCCGATTTTTTCGCCTTGGGATATTAATCCCTTCATGATCACTGCTTCGCGCTGCGGATTCACTACAGGCAGGTGACTACGAAACTTCGTCCAAGCCACATCTTTTGAGATTTCCAGTCTGGTGATGATGTCATCGATCAACCTGGTCTGAGCATCAGGAAGCTGGGCAATAGGCGCTGCAAGCGTGGTTGCCGTTAAGGTAACCCCCATCAAAACAGTAATAAAAAAGCGTGCAGGGGCATTCATGGCACCTCGTAGCATTGCAGGCCCAAAAAGCGTAGTCCAATGAGTTGGCACATATTTGATTTTTAATAAATTCCTCACTCCTTAAAGTTATTGGATCCATGAAAACCCACTCACAGGCCTTCTTATGCATCTTGGTCTGTTTTACGACACTCCTGACATCGGGAGGGCTTTCCGCAACGGAACCTTCTCCTTCCCCTGCTCCGTTTGCCTCTTCGCCTCTAAACGCATCTTCCGAATCGACCACCAACCCTTGTATCGACAATCCTTACTTCCGGGTTCTCAAAAACGATTCTGCTCCTCCCGATGCAAATTCCAACATTGGCGCACGGGTTATCGTCGCCCTAAAAAATGTTGAGATCCAAAGTTCCCGCGGTGATCAGAAACTTGACCGCGGACAAATTGCAGTCCTGAGAACGCCAAGTGAGACTTTCAAGATCAGTGGGGAATACTTTGAGGTCGCATTCAAGTCCGACCACCCGCCACTACTAGAACCACCTCAATGGATTGAGCCGACGAAGAACAAGGTCATTTATGAGGCTCCTGAATTTCGGGTCTTTGAGGAGACATTATTGCCCGGGGATACCCGTGAGATCCATAGCCACGCCCAAAGGGTTGTGATCCGTCTCAACCGGGTCCAATTGATCGACCCCCGGTTTCATGACAAGGGCGGAAAGGGTGGATGGCAGATTCCAGACACGGCCAAGTATGCCGAACCTATTGTCCATGCTGTCAAAAACCTCAGCGAAATTCCCCTCTTCAACATCGTGATTGAATACAGACTGCCTCAACATTTGCTCCAGAAAGTTCCCACAAACCAAGAAATCGATTCCCAACCTGAAAAATGGCGCAACATGGAATTGAGAACCAATTCATGAGTTGAAGCTTCTCCTAGGGCTAGCTTTTGATATGCCTCACGGATCATGGAGTGGCTTGCCAGACTCGTAGAGGGCGATTTCTTTGCGAAGACTATTGCAGAGTTCCTTGTTGTTAGTAAGTTCGGCCATCTTCAGGGCACGCCTAACGCTTTCAAGAGCCCTCGAATAGTCACCCGTCTCGGCGTAGGCGGCGCCAAGCGTATCGAGGATCTCGGGGGATTTCCCACCCGTTAAATTGGCTGCTTGTTGTGCAAGTTTCAGGGCTTTCGGTCCATCTCTAAGAGAGGCAGACGGCGTTGTTGACAGAATCCAAGCCAGATTGTTTCGGGAACTCACGTCGCCGGGAGCAAAATTCAGGACTTCTTCGAATTCAAGGATTGCTTCTTTAACTCGACCTTGTTTCAGCAATTGGGCACCACGATCGCCATGGATCCGAGCCGAAATGAGATCAATTTTTTGATAGACCTCTATATGAGGAGTGCTGGGTATCGGGACTGTTGCCGCATCCGCTCCCCAGATGTTTTTGCTGTTGTTATTAGACCCCATTTGGATAAGGCCTACCCTACTCATCTTTGTCATCGCATACTTTTCCGCCCAATTTATCAGCAAATCGCTTGATTCTTTCCGCAATCCCCAAGAGGTATTGACATCCACAAAGACGAGGAAAGCAGGTGGGTTTTGTTCAATCTCCCTGATCATTTCTTCCTGCATAGCCATCGCAAAGGGCTGATCCTCCATGAGGTGGTAGGCATAAATATGCCCACTGGACGAGTGTCTATGCGCATAAAAATAAATCTGCGGCTCCGATCCAATGACCACGATGCGTTCCCCCGGAGTAGTCCTATTCTCGATATAACGCGCTATCTCGAGTGAATCCGGAAACGGAATAGGTCCATAGATTGCAGAACAGGCATCACGGGGTGTCAGTGTGAAGAAGATCGCACGTGGGATATAGAGGCTCTGCAGGCATGCGAGCAGTATAAGCAGAACCAAGAGCGGGCGGAGAAATCTCACTGCTGATGGAAGTTGTCGATTCAACCACTGATTGCTCACTGATAGGACCAGTCCAACCAAGAGAGAGATGGAGGGAAGTAGAAGAATGAAGTAGTGGGGACGGAAGTAGAGTCCGGGACAGACAGCAAGGAAGGAAAAGAACAGAAAACCAATCAGAAAGATCCGACTCCGCCGTGGGAGTTGAGCTACACAGAGCAGAATCATTCCCAGACCAGCAAGGATCCACAGCAGCGGGGCCGCACGGAAGAGTTGTAAAAGACCAAAGAACGCCCCATCGATCCCCTCTCTGATCGTAAGAATTCCTCCATATTCACTCGCAAAACGGAAGGTCCAGAACCAGAAATGCTCAAAGACGCCTACTTTCCAAAGCCAGAGGCAAACCCCTAAAAATGGGAGAAGACATCCCGTCGAGTAGAGCAAAAGCCTTCTAAATAGAAGGCTCCAAGGCATCTTTGCCCTTAGGCTAGTCGATGCAAGATAGATCCCACCGAACACCCCGAATAGGGCGGCCGGTTGCTTCATGAGAAAGGCTATTCCAAAGAACACCCCTGCCCCAAGCCAGGAGGCAGGAGTAGGATCACCGCAGATGTTCGACTCGGGCAGAGGGCATCTCTGGAGTCGCTCCTCCAGCCGGAGCACCATCAGAACTCCTATCAGGGCAGGCAGGAGGACAAAATGGGTGGCATGAGCTGCCAAGCCTAGACAAGTTGGGCTAATGGCCAAAAAGGCATACGATGCCGTTGCAAGACCGGCTCCTGCAGAACCCAAAAAACGCCGACCAATCCTGTAGAACACCGTCAATGTAGCTAAGTGTACGAGAAGTAATCCGAGATGAATCCCTACCGATGTCTGACCGAACAACGACATCACTCCGGCATATGCCAGATAGATCCCAGGCATCTTCATGTTAAAGACAAGCTGGTAGGGAGGAATCCCTTCCAAGATGAGTTGCCCGGCATAAGCATATTCCCCTTCGTCACGCTCTAGGGGCATATCGAGTAACCGGATCCTGATCCCAACGACGACTATGAGTGCGATCCCGAGTAGCATCGGAATCAGCCAACGTAAGCGTCTCGAGGTCGATGAACTGATATCAGGATTCATGGGAAATTACGGCTAGCCGGGCAATATTTTTAAAGAAAGCCATAAGAACAAATTGAATAACCAGTTAACTTCCGCTGTTTTCATCGGTTCTCACCAATACCTGCGACTATTATGACCTAATTTAGTGATTCAATATAAAAAGTGAATTTCAGTTTTTAGAATGCATTTAACTCCAAAATAACCAAAGGAATTATCAAACACGGACATCCGTATGAATAGTTTCCCTCTCACGTTTCGAATAACCTGACCTTAGAAAATTAACTAAGATTTCCTTAGATTGACCTACCTAAGGAATTAGTACCACTAGAGGTTTAGTATTTTTGGGACTTGATAAGCGATATCTGCGTTCTCATTTTTTCCCTAATGATGCCTATCGGTTCTGGATTATGATCTGATTGGAACGTCACATTTACTCACAAGATTTTTTAAGAGCAATGTTGTTGCCCTCCTCCGGTTTTTCAATCTACTTGCGAAAGATATCAGCAGAATTACAATTTTGAATTCAAAGCACATGCTTTACGAATATCAAAGATAAACGTAACTTGTTTGTATTAATTGATTTGCGCGATTAGCTCAGTGGTAGAGCGCTTGCTTCACACGCAAGAAGTCGCAGGTTCGAACCCTGCATCGCGCACCATTCTCGAGATCAAATTTGCCTTTTATGTCTTGGTGGGAGTTCTATGGCCTCTTATCCGGGACGGAGAGCCAGTCAAACAGGTCAAGTTTGTCAGGGGTAGCAAATTGATCCCTTGCCGCCCGAATCGAAGCATCTTCGTATTCCACTCCCCCCAGGGCTAGCCATGGACGGCTTCCCTCGTCGGAAAAGGTGGAGATCTCCTGAAATTTCCACTCCTTGGGGTGGCTGAGATACGGGATAAGGAAGAGCATGGCCTTCTTAAGACTTCCGCTTCCATCCGGTGCCTGATGGGACCATATGTTGATACCGAGTGACTGAGCCATGACAGCCAGTTTGCAAAACGATCTCAGGTTAAAATTGCTGTAATGCCAACTTGTTGTCCTGGCCTCCTCCTCGGGTTGCTGGCCATCGGGCTTGATCTGGCTGTCCATGCGTGAAGGAACCGAAATCCCGAGAACCTTGCGCGCCCCTTCCTCATCACCGGCCCCAAAGAGAACTCCCGCAAGCTGAAGGTCGTAGTTTGTCCCATGGTTGTTGTGTGCCGCCCCCTCTTGCTTTCCTGGCGCGCTGTGCTGGAGCCAGTCCCCAAAATCCCTCCACCAGGATCGCATGGCCGCCCGGTCCTCAGATGTCCAAGCTGCGCTAGGAGAGAGCAAGGCAATGCAATCACTCAATTGGCTGAAGGCAAGAGTGTCGATGATCCCGATGCTCCTTCCAGTGTTGACTCCGAGCACCGCCTGCGCATGGGTCATGTTGGGGTTCATCCGAGTGTTGGGATCCAGAAAGAATGCCCTGAGGAGACGTGATGCCGAAGCGGCATATCTCTCCTCCCCGGTGACGTAGTATGCCAAAGTAAGAGGACCGACCGCACTAATGAGTCCGTCCAGTTCTTTCTGATCTGAAAGCTTGGCCCTCTCCGGGTTATGCTCTCCATCCCTTCGGATGTAGGGAAGTCCATCGGGTTTTGATGGGTCGGGCCAGTAGTAAGGTGCCGTACTATAAAAATCCCTTGCATCAGTGATTCCGCTATTCCTGAAAAATTTTTCCTTGTTCCTAGTGATCGTGAAGATCGGACTATCAATCACCTTGTCGGCATGCGCGACCACCTTGACAGCCAATTCCCTTGCGCCAGGACGGAGCGCCGAATTCGAGGAACTAGCCTGTCCGGTAGGCGACTGCGAATCAGCAGCATGGTCTGCTTGGTAGGCTTTACGGAGGTCGGAAAGACGCTCCGCTTGAAGGAGATGAAGTGTGGGAATATCCGATGACGCGGAAAAAGCAGGCAACGAAATGAGGGGGAGGAGGGTGACCGTCATGAGGGCCCTCCCGTGTTTCGTGAACGGAGTAAACATGGGTGGCTAGTGTCAATAACACCGCCGTGCGGAACAAGCGGTAATTCTCCAAAGAGCTGATTCTTCTTTCGATCCCAACCGCACTTGTATCTCAAGCTGGAATATGGTCGCTTAATCGGGTGCCCCAGCTCATCAATCACCGATCCGCCGGGAGGGATCATCTGATCGTTCCTCCCGGAAAAACTCCTACCAACCTCTGCTCCTTCCGCCTGCTGCGTCCCGAGGTCGGGGAGACCATGCGGATCTCGCACCCCGGCCACGAACTGGTCGTTGTCGTCCTCTCGGGACGCGCGGACATCGCCGTGGGCAGCGAGAAATTCCATCAGGTTGGAGAACGTGCAAACATCTGGTCGGGACGGGCAGACTCTGTCTACGCCGGTACGAATGGAGGGGTAAGCGTCACTGCCCTTGAAGCGGGTACTGAAGTGGCCATAGCCGGAGCCCTCTGCGAGGAGTCTTACGGACCATTCCGAATCAAACCTTCCGAGGTTGAGTGCGTGGACGTCGGTTCGGTGGAAACCCACACCCGTCGCCGGATCTTTCATATCCTTGGCCACAACGGAGCAGGGCGATCAGGACGTCTGTTGGTTAGTGAGCTCTATGCTGACCCAGGATGCTGGTCCGGCTATCCACCCCACAAACACGACACGGAACGCCCGCCCGAGGAGACGGACTTTCAGGAAATCTATCATTACCGCTTCCGTCCGGAGAGTGGCTTTGGTGCACAATTCTGCTATCAGCCGGATGGTCAAACCCAGGTTGTGATGACTCGGAACGGCGACACTTTTTTGGTTGACCGGGGTTACCACCCCACTGCCACCTCACCTGGACATGAGGGCTATATTTTCACAATCCTTGTGGGGCGCCATCAACGCTCTCTCATCCAGTATTTCGACCCTCTTCACAGCCATCTGATGTCGGGCATTCCCGGACTGCAGGCCATGCGGGACAAATTCAAATGAGCCTTGCCGGGAAATCGGGGTCCGCGGGCACGGATTCTCCTCTCCGCTGGGCGGTCATCTCCCTGATTTTTTTCGCGACGCTCATCTGCTATATTGACCGTCAGACAGTTTCGGTCATGGCTCCGGTTCTCTGCCATGATCTCTCGCTCACGAACACCCAATACGGGATCGTAGGTTCCTCGTTCCTTTTTGCGTACGCCCTATCGATGTGGCTCTGGGGTGGGGCCTTCGACCGATTGGGCAACAGGGCGGCCTACACGCTCGCCATTTCGATCTGGTCGGTCGCCGAGATCGCTCATGCCGCTGTAACAGGTCTCTTCAGCCTGAGTTTCTTCCGTGCTCTGCTCGGAGTTGGGGAAGCCGGCAACTGGCCCGGCGCCGCACGCACAATAGCTGCCTGGTTTTCCAATCATGAACGGGCTCTCGGCATGGGGATTGCCAATGCCGGGGCCTCAGTAGGCCCGGCACTTGCAGCCCCGCTGATCGTCTGGCTGCAGATCTCTCTGGGTTGGCGCGCCACCTTTGCCGTGACTGGGCTTTTGGGCATCTTCTGGCTTCTTGCATGGCGTGCAGTTTACCCCAAAAAGGATCCCAAGTCGGCCTCCTTGCTTGAGGAGATTCCTTGTGCCACACAATCACCGGAGGCTGGGGGCGGGCATTCATCTGTCTCACGCATACCCTGGCCCGTACTTCTTCGGCGGCGCGAGGTTTGGGGAATCATCCTCGCCCGCTTTTTTGGTGATCCCATCTGGTGGCTCTACCTCTACTGGCTTCCGAAATATCTATCCGATGTCCGGCACTTCAGCATGAAGCAAATCGGGGCTTCCGCATGGGCTCCCTATGTTGCAGCAGCCGCAGGAGCCCTGCTCGGAGGATGGCTGTCAGGGAGACTCATCCGTCTGGGTTGGAGTGTGGATCGTGCCCGTAAAACACCAATTCTCATAGCTACTCTCCTGCTTCCCGCGGGAGTAGCCGCTGCTTATGTCACCTCCCCCTACACGGCACTCTTCATGATTGGGGTTACTCTCTTCGCTTTCCAGTTCTGGGTCGGCAATGTTCAGACCCTGCCGAGTGACCTTTTTCCGGTCGGATCGGTCGGATCAATTGCCGGATTTGCAGGAACTGCTGCCGGACTCGGAGCCATGCTGTTCACCTTTACAACGGGATGGGTTGTGGATCACTTCTCCTACACTCCTATCCTAATCACAGCGGGCCTCCTTGCACCGATCGCCACTGGTGTCCTACTACTTTTGACCGGCACTGTGAGGAGCTTGGAGATTGCCACCACTCAGGTTATTCAGGAAAATCGACGCTTATGAACAAAGCCCTCCTCAGATTTTCACTCAATGGGCGAAGAGCCCTTGTCACCGGCTCGTCGCAGGGTATCGGCTTAGCCCTTGCCAAGGGCCTTGCGGAGGCGGGGGCCTCTGTCATCCTCAACGGCCGTGACCCTGAAAAATTGGCCTCGTCTGTCACCCGTCTTGGCGAGGAGGGGCTCGAGGTCGAGGGTTCTTCATTTGACGTGACCGATGAGTCCTCGGTGAGGTCGGCCATTGGAACCCTTCATGCGACAGGACAGAACATCGACATCTTAGTCAATAATGCTGGCATTCACCGTCGTTCTCCACTTTTGGAGATGTCCCTGGCCGATTGGAATGCAGTCCTTGAAACTAACCTTACCAGTGCCTTTCTCGTGAGCCGAGCGGTGGCTCCCGGCATGATCACACGTGGGTCAGGTAAGATCGTTAACATCTGCTCCCTGATGAGCGATCTTGCCCGGCCTACAATTGCCAACTACTCGGCTGCAAAGGGTGGTCTCCGAATGCTTACACGTTCCATGTGTGCGGAGTGGGCCGGCAAGAACCTCCAGATTAACGGAATTTCCCCAGGCTATATAGAGACCGAAATGACCAAAAGTCTCGTGCAAGATGAAAAGTTCGACTCCTGGATCCGTGGTCGTACTCCCGCCGGACGATGGGGGCGCGTCGAAGATCTCGTGGGAGCCTGCATTTTCCTTTCCTCTCCCGCTTCTGACTATGTCAACGGACACCTTTTACTCGTTGATGGGGGACTCAGTGTCGTGGTTTAGATTGATTGTCGTAGGGGATATCTTTTAAAGCACTTCCCTAGTCTTCCACTACTATCTCTAATTTATCTGCTTAGCCCATATGGGCTACTCAGTTCGCTGGAACAGATGGAATAGATAGCCAATCGATGACAGAGAGCTTGTCAGGTGGAGCGAAGCGTAAGGCTGCTTTTTGGATTTGCGAATCTTTATATACCACGTTCCCTTGGGCGAGCCATGGAGAGGCATCCTTTGTGCTCACCCCCTTGATCTCGGTAAACTTCCAATCCTTGGGATGATCAAGGAAAGGGATTAGAAAGAGCATGGCCTTTCTGATACTACCCCGGCCTTCAGGGGTCTCATGGTTCCAGAGATTGATCCCCATGGAATTGGCCATCACCGCCCCCCTGCAAAGGGATCTCATATTGAAGTTGTTGTAGTGCCAGCTTGTCCTACGGGCCTCCTCACGGGGCATTTCACCCGTCTCTGTGATCTGACTGTCCATCCGTGAGGGAAGGGACTCGCCTAGCACTTTCCGGGCGGCATTGGTCTTGCCTGCAAGCAGCAACATGCTGGTCAACTGCAGGTCATAATTGACCCCGTGATTGTTAGAGGCCGCTTTTTCGTCGCGTCCCTGCTTACTTTCTTGAAGCCAAGTCGCATACTCTCGGCACCATTCCCTCATGCCTCTGCGATCTTGAAGCGTCCAAGAAGCACTTGGGGAAAGCAGCGCAATAAAATCAGCCAACTGGTGGAATCCGAGAGTATCGATAATTCCAACGCCACGACCGCTGTTCGTTCCCAGAATGGCTTGCGCGTGGTTCATGTTGGGATTCATCCGGGTTTTCGGATCGAGGAAAAAAGCCCTCAGAAATCGGGATGCAGCGACCGCATATTTTTCGTCATCCGTAATGTGGTATGCGAGGGCAAGGTTGCCGACAGCTCCGGTCAATTGATCGGACTGATGATGGTCAGACGCCAGTGCCCGCCCGGGGTTTCGTTCTCCGTCCCTGCGGATGTAGGGCAGGCCGTTGGATTTTGCAGGATCGGGCCAGTAGTAAGGTGCAAGACTATAGTAATCGTGAATATTGACTCCGGAGGAGGCCATGGCTGCTTTCTCGGGATTATTGGTCACTGAAAAAGCGGGTGCAGAGAGGACCTTGTCGGCCGAGGAGACGACCTTTTTTGCCAAAGTCAAGGCTCCCCGAGACGCCCCAATGGGCGAACCGGCTTGCCGTCTGATCCAAGCGTCTTTCAGTTCAGCCAGACGCACGGGTTGCAGGAGGTAGGTGCGCTCATATTTGGCAGCTGAAGCGGTCCTTTCCCCTGAGAACAGGGCGATCAGGAGAAGCAGTCCAGATGAAAGGAGGGAGAGAACTTTGCTAACGATCATGGGGGGAGCCGAAAGTTTGATTTAAAGCAAAGATTAATCAGATAATCCTATTCTCAGGAAGAGAAAGGGACTCTTAGTAGAACCTTAAGCCTACGAAGTACTCCTAGAAATCTCCGATTTCTTGAGTTAAAGCCCAAAGCTCATCCAACGACCTTAGTTGCTTTTCGATGCGGATGGAACTGCGGGATTCGCAACGATGATGTTGGTCGGAATGGAGGCATCACCGACAGCGGCGGGCTCAGCAAACTTTTTTGCGGTGCTGGGTATGACAAACTGCCGTTGGTCAAAAAAATTATATTGCGTATGATCCTGCTGTTGCACTTGCATCGCCTTTTTCTGGAGCTCTCTTTCCTTGCGAATTCGCTCCATTCTCTGCTCCATGGTTTCAGAAAAGTAGCTTGCAGAGAGATTGGGATCCACCACTGCATCATCACCCGAGGGAGACGTCTGGGGCTTCCCGGGTATCAGCTTGAGACTTTCGGGAACAAAAGGTGCATCAGCGGGTTCCACCGTGTTCGCAACATTTTTGGACTCCCCGGTATTGGGTGTAGATGCCTCGGGAGAAACGGAATGAGAATCTGTGGTCGTTGAATCTCTTATAGCGCTTGAAGTGTTAGGCTGTGCCTTCTTAAGGGAATCGGGTGCAAAAGCAGCCACATCCTCAGGATGTTCAGTTGAAGGAGCAGTGACATTGTGTGATGGCATGTTGGGATCGTCGGGAATTGACGGAGCCTCCTTTCTGTCCACCTGATAAAAATCAAGATTGGGCATGACCGTCTGATGGGGTTGGATGGTGTCCAACTTGATGGCTACATTCTTTTCATGCTGTGCATTGAGAACTAGAAGTAGAGCTAGGACGATCATGGCGAGGAAGGCGCCACCTCCAACTATCATATTTATCCTGTCAGCCTGTACCGAATGAGTGACGTGCGTTGCCCCAATAGCAGCCACAGGGAGCTTAGGGTGAGGGGTCTGAGCCCAAGATTGATCTTCAGCTGCCTTAAACTCCACCCTCATCCTTCTCACAGTGTCAACAGGACGATTTGTTGGGACAATTTTAGGGGAATTTGGAGGGGGGTCTGAAGTGGATGAATTGAATTTTGATGACTGAACGAGCTCCTTGATCTTTTGAATCCCTACCTCCCGCTGATAGACCAATGGGAAGCTCGGATCATCGCCAAAGCGGGAGCTAAAATCCTTCTTCCAATGCGCTATGAGTGCCTTACTGATATCATTCTCATTCGTCAGCTCATTGTTAGCAGGATTCGACGCGAAGGATTCAATAGATTCATTAAGAAGACGTCCAAAATAGGCCTTGTCGACATCCTCGGAGCTGTTGCCAGAATCTTTCTCACCTGCATTAAAGCCGAGTGAAGGAAGATGCCATGGAGTATAATCTCCTTTTTTTTTATCGATACTCATTCAAGGAGTAATGTACATCATTGCGTGCAAATCTACAGCATATATCATACCATCACACTCCACAGAAGAGATAAGACTGAAAAAGGCCTTCCATATCGGAAGGCCTTTTTTTGATTCTTGTATCAGGTGCATTTTCACACCCGAAGTTATTATTTTTTTAATCGGCTTAACGATCTATGAATCGCAAGACATCTCTTTTAGGACTGATCTTTGTCGTTCTTGCGGCGGCGAACAAATGTTGCGCCTAAGATCGTCAATCCAACACCAAACATTGCAAAAGATGATGGTTCAGGGACGAGTGCAAACACACCAGTGTTTTCGGTAAACTGGAGGTTGCCGTTAATTGCCGGATACCATACAGACCATACGCCGGTGTTGTCGACAAGGTTATACGTTGTAGCTCCACCAACAATAACGCTAACAGCTGACAATGCACCTGCAGGAGTGCCAGAGAAGTTAAAGACTGTGTCTGAATACATGACAGAACCAGCGGGAATGTTCAGCTGAAGTGTTCCATTGTAGCGTAATGCTCCAGTTACGTTAATCTGATCGAAGTCTGTTCCTGCATTTGTGCCGGTATTATCCGCAATATTCAGGATCGTTGTTGACCCCGCATTGAGTTTCAGAGAACCCATCGTAAGGATCTGAGGGTCACCAGGAGCAATTGTTCCACCGCTTGAATTAGTGACATTGCCAGAGATTGTTCCTGATCCTGCGAGAGTTCCTCCGGAGTTAACTGTGACATCGCTCGATGCTCCGAGCGAACCGGTCAGGCGCAATACACCGCCATTGATTGCTACTGCACCAGTATACGCTGTGTTTGTACCTGTAACGACGGTGGTTCCACTACCTTGGCTCCAAGCGGCAGCTCCTGAAAGTGTTGCACCAATGGTGCCACCTGCTGTTGAAATTGCATTAGTAACAGTGATAGTGCCGTTTGATATTGTTCCTCCATTGAGTGTCAGCGTAGGTGAACCAGCAGAAGTTCCGCCCAAGTCCAAGGTTCCGGCAACAGTTATTCCATTGCTGGCCCCGATTGATCCGGTAATCTTTTCCGTAGAACCCGAGTCGACCTGATTGGTGGCGTAGGTGCTGTTTGATCCCGACAGAGTTACTGTTCCTCCACCTGTAATCTCGAGCGTGCCAGGATTGGTTCCGAGTATACTGTTGGAGTCATTGATTGTCGATCCGATTGTCAGCGAATCACCCGCCGCAGCTCCAACCCTTGCATTCGTCTGCGTCAGATTGAGGAAATTTGTTGTTCCTGATCCCAATGTTGCTGCTGTGGAGCTATCGTTATACAGGTTGATGTTTGTGGAGGTTGTATTGCCAATTTGCACATTGGTAATCGCTCCTTCGCTCATTCCATTCAGATTCAATGTGGCATCGATCAGGTGGAAGGATCCATACTGAGAGCCACTGTTTGTGAACGTGAAGTTGGACATCAACTTTATGGTTGAATTTGTGAAGGCTGTGATTGCTGCGCTCTGGCTACCACTAAATCCATATTGATTGTTCAGTTCAACGGTTCCTCCTCCGTTGATACTGACGCCGTGACTGCCCGAAGCGTTTCCGTTAAACTCAATCGTGTGTCCAGAAGCCAACCCAATGAACCAAACTGCACCGTTTTGTAGGGCCCCGTTCACAACGCCTAGCGTTGTTGAACTGTTCGTCAGGGTGTAACCGTAGTTGGTGATCGCGTTGGGGATCGTCTCGCCATTCAAGTCAAGGAATGTACCTACCGCATTCGATACGACTCCCGATCCAAAAGGATTCGTGCTACCGGCCACAAGGGTTCCGTTGTTGTAAACCGTCCCTGACAGCGAACTGTTCACACCGCTGAGCGTCAGCGTCGAACTGGCTGCCACTGTCAGACCAGTTGTGCCGGCGATATTGGCAGAGATAGTGCTGACACCGCCGGTGTTGGTCAATCCACTGATGGTCAGCGTGCCGCTACCGTTGCCACTAATTATTCCTCCATTCAGGGAGACTGCTCCTACCTTATCGCTGTTTCCACCCAATGCGAGCGTCCCGTTTGTAATGGAGAGTGCATTGTTGGAAGCGTTGCCAAGCGCATTACTGGCTCCTGAGGAGAGGGTGCCACCACCAGTGACCGTGAAGCCCCCGGTGATCGAGTCGGCAGAATTATTAAAATTGAGGGTCGAATTGTTGTTGACGGCGACTCCTCCCGTATTGGTGACAGCTCCATTGAGTGTCGCTGTTCCCCCACCGGAAGCGGTAATGCCGCCTGCACCGACGATAAATGGGTTAGCTACAGTAAAATTGCCGGCCCCGCTGAGGGTCGTTCCTGTGTTTGTGATAGCTCCCGTACCTGTAAATGCAACTGTACCACTTGCGTTGGTAATTGTCAGAGAACCCGCCTGCACTCCCGCGCTTTGAATTGCCACTGTCGCGTTGCTTTGAAATGTTTCGTTATCGCCAGCGAAAGTCGCAATATTGGAGCCCGTTGGTGTTCCGGCGTTGTTGGTCTGCCAGTTGGTGCCTGTGTAATCCCAGGTGCTTGAAGCGGCCCCTGACCAGATGAGGTTAAATGCTCCTCCACCAACGATTAACTCCAGATTATTTGCAGCAGAGGTGAATTGGTAGGTCGTCCTTCCAATGCTCGCCGTATTTCCATAACCAACCGTCGTCCCACTAGCTCCTGCAATATAGAGAGATAGGTTGCCTGCAAGAGTGCCAGAAATGGCCGCTGTACTATCTATTAACTGGTATGTACCCGTAGTTAGCGACAGTGGTGAATAGTTAATGATGTTCCCTGTTGAGCTGATTGTGAGAGCAGTGGTATTAATATTTGTACTAGTGGTCACTGTGGCATATCCGTTTAGCGCAAGAGCACCTACCGATTGGCTGCTATAAGTGTTGGTCAGACTTGCCTGATATGAGGAGGATCCTGCTATATTAATTGCACCGCTTCCAAGGGAGGCAGATGTCGTCAAGGAATTGGTGACTGTTGGCGATGAAACCCCGATGTTTAGGGTGCCGGAGTTTGTCACTGTCGTAGTGACGGATGCATTCGATATTACGAGCGTTGCCCCGCTTGCGACAGTTGCTGCGTTAGTGGAAACAAGCCCACCGGAGTTTCCAATCGTCGTTGTTCCGCTATTAACGGTCAGCCCGGCAAATGTATTGGCTCCGTTGAGAGTGATTGTGCCGGCAGTTGTTAGCGCAGCACCAGAAACCGGTCCAGCAATGTTTAAGATACTACTTCCTGCATTGTTAAACCAGAGTGCACTGACATTGGTGATACCCCCTGTGTTGTTAACCAGTGTAGGCGCAGTAACGCCATTGGAAACATAAATTCCATCAGAATTTGTTCCGTCATTAACTCCATAAAGTGTGATTATTGGTGAGCCATTTTTTTGGGTGAATGTATACCCACCAGAATTTGCCTGTACTATTTTGATGGCACCTACAATTGGTGGATTAGCTCCGGTTGATGACCCGAGATTAACTGAGCCAGCAGTTCCCGAACTCAAGCCTCCAAATTGGACGACCGTTGCGGATTGCGAGTTGCCGAAAGACGGGGATGTCGCCGCTGTGCTGGTGATGCTTGTACGCCAGTACGCATAGGAAGAAGTTGTACTGTTGGCCCAGCTTCCATTTCCTTCGGCGGGGGTACCACCTGATGTGCCCGCGCTATAAAAGAGTGTCGGAGTCAGAGCGGCCTCTGATTTCTGAATTCCGCTGATCACAATAGCCAATGTCGCAAGTGAGAAAATTCCAACGCAGACTCGTGAGTGGAATTTTTGTGCAATTTGGATCGGATTCATTTTGTATTGGGAGGTCATTTGATTAAGGATTTATCAGACTTAGGGGGCTTTTGTGACAAAAAATTAGTGAGTCTATTTCGATTAGTATCTGCCGACGTGTATGGCTTGGTTTATAGTCCTTTTGAAAATATGTCTTTCATGCATCCTCGGTCAAATCTTTTTTTACATATCCGACAAATAGTTCGATACAGATTCTGATACTTGATTATTCTAGATAAGTTTCACCTCGATGAGTCGCATGTGCCTTTATTATGTGTAAATTCTCTCGATTCAGTGACTGAATGCTATACATGAATGTAATATCATTCATTATCAATTGTTTTAATCTAGTATAATATATTTTCAGTTATGTTACTACGATAAAAGCCCTTCACTTGGGCGTCCAAGTGAAGGGCTTATTATTTATTAAGCTACTACTGGTATAATACTCAGATTAGCTGTTCGCTCTGCGACGCCTTACGATATGGATCACTAGAGCTGCCAAAGAAACTCCGAAGAGGGCGAATGTTGAAGGTTCCGGTACTCCAGTCGAGGCTAGAACACCAGTCGCATCAGTAAATGTCGTTGTATTTCCGTTTGTGTCAGTGAAGCTCCAAACCTGACTTGTCTCGGTAAGAGCATTGGTGACTCCGCCTTCGATGAGATCAACAGTTGCAAAATCCCCAGTATAAGTGCCAAGTGAATTGAAGAGTTTAACTGAGAATGGAGTTAATCCGAAGTTGGTACTCAAGTTTAGATTCAGCGTATTTGCGTAGGTAAGAGCACCGGAACTCACTGTAAGTTGACCAAAATCAGTTCCAGCCGTGTTGGTTCCTGTTAATGTGACTGAGGTTGTTGTCACTCCGCTCAAGCTGAATGCACCCGAGGACACCAGGGCTCCGCCATTGAGATTAAGACCGTTTGTGGCGCCGAGGTTTGCCATCCCAGCGACATTTTCGGTAGAACCCGAGTCGACCTGATTGGTGGCGTAGGTGCTGCCCGATCCCGACAGAGTCACTGTTCCTCCACCTGTAATCTCGAGCGTGCCAGGATTGGTTGCGAGTATACTGTTGGAGTC
>Ga0073936_10003200_pt1 | contig 23715 bp, 14 predicted proteins | sample AliMusrvi5mmetaG_FD_87041 | JGI IMG/M metagenome (GOLD analysis project Ga0073936, IMG submission 87041) | Freshwater lake bacterial and archeal communities from Alinen Mustajarvi, Finland, to study Microbial Dark Matter (Phase II) - Alinen... | ecosystem: Environmental > Aquatic > Freshwater >... | reverse complement strand
CCCTCATCCCCCACCCCGCCATGATCTTTGTAACCGTCGGCAGTGATATTCCGTTTGATCGCCTGATCAAAGCCGTGGACCGTTGGGCCAGCGAAAAGCGCCGGCGCGATGTCTTCGCCCAGATCGGCCGCGGTGGCTGGGAGCCGCGCTTCATTGACTTCGCCGCCATGCTGGAGCCTCCGGCATTCAACGAGCGACTCGCCGCTTCACAAGTCATCGTCGGCCATGCCGGGATGGGCACCATTCTTTCGGCACTCCAAAACTCCAAGCCCATCCTGGTGATGCCACGCCGGGGGCATCTCGGCGAAACCCGCAACGATCATCAAATGGCCACCGCCCGCCAGTTGTTAGAACTGGGCAAGGTGCACGTGGCCTTCGACGAAGAGCAACTATGCGAGCGTCTCGATGATCTGGGCACTCTCGCACCCAAGGACCGCATTTCGGCCTTTGCCGGTCCCGGGCTGGTCGAGGCATTGCGCGATTTCATTCATGATAGGGGATGATGTCGGTCAGTCCCGCCCATTGTGTCAACACACCCCGCACCGCTCCGCTCGTCAACCCATCCCGCATTCATGAATCTCCTCATCGCGTTGATTTCGCTTCCGGCCATGGGCTTTGCCGCGGTCATCCTGGTGCCTTTTGCTTATGCCAAGTGGTCGGCCCGTTCCCTTGCCCGATGGTGTCGGCACGCTCAAGCTCTGGTGCTCACCTATGACGACGGCCCCGGCGAGATATTGACGCCGCAGGTCCTGGAACTGCTGCGCCGCCATCAGGTGAAAGCGACGTTTTTCGCCCTCGGTCGCAGCGCGTCGCAGAGTCCTGGCATATTGGATCAGGTGGCGGCGGAAGGCCACGAACTCGCCTGCCATGGCAACCGGCACAGTCATGCATGGAAGGTGTGGCCGCACGAGGCACTGCACGATATTGAGCAGGGATATGCGAATCTGGCACGGTGGCTGCCCGGCACCGCACTGTTTCGCCCGCCCCATGGCAAGATCACCCTGTTCACCTGGCTGGCGATGGTGAAGCGCAAGGCCCGCATCGTGTGGTGGACTCACGATTCCTGTGACACCTGCGCGGGTGCCCTGCCGGAGGTGGACGCGGTGGTGGATGGCATCGTCAAAGACGGTGGCGGCGGGGTGGTGTTGCTGCATGACTTTGATCGCCAGGGCGGCGGCAGCTCCCCGCGGCACGAGTTTGTTCTGAGTGTCACCCGGCGCCTGATCGAACGCGCCGCGGCATCCGGCTTGAGGATCCTGACGTTCGGACAACTGCTTGAACTCCGCCGCGAGCCGCAGCCCGACCCGGCGAAAAGCGCCGCTCTAACAAACATTGCGCAACCCCCATGAACTCCGCATTGGCTTATGTGCTCGTCACTCCGGTGCGCGACGAAGAGGCGACGATCGGGCGCACCATCGAATCGGTGCTGCGGCAGACGCACCTCCCGCGCGAGTGGGTGATTGTCAGCGACGGGTCCACGGATGGAACCGATGCCATCGTGCGCCGGGCCGCGGGGCAACACTCGTGGATCCGCTTGCTGCCGCTCGCCCCGCGTCCGACAAGAAGTTTTGCCGCCGTGGTACACAACACGGAGACGGGAATCCGCCACTTGCGGTGCCGCGAGTACGGCTTCCTCGGACTGTTAGACGCGGATGTCATGTTCCAGGCCGATTATTTTGAACAACTCCTCGGCCGCTTTGCAGCCGAACCGGCCCTGGGCTTGGCAGGCGGGGTGGTGATAGATGTGGGGCTGCCGCGGGATCGTTTTCCGCTCAATCGTGCCGAGGTTCCGGGAGCGGTTCAGTTTTTCCGCAGGGAGTGTTTTGAGAAAATCGGTGGCTTGATTCCGATTCCGGAAGGTGGCTGGGACGGCATGACCTGCGTGATGGCGCGGATGCACGGGTATCAAACGCGGCTGTTCACCGATCTGGTGGTGGATCATCTCAAACCGCGCAACGTTTCCGAGGGCGGCGTGGTCCGGCGCAAGTGGCAGATGGGCGTGCGCGATTACGCTGCGGGTTACCATCCGGTGTTCGAAGGGGTGAAGTGCATCAGCCGGCTGAAAGATCCGCCGATTCTGATTGGCGCGCTTGCGTGGTGGCTGGGGTATTGCACCGCCGCGTGCCGGCGCCGCGCCCGGATTGTGGAGCCCGCGGTGGTGGCGCATGTGCGGCGTGAACAATGGCAGCGCATCGGCCGCCTGCTCGTGCCATTCCCACAGCGCCGTTCGGAGGCGAATTTGAAATAGCAAACTTCCATGAAACTTTCCATTCTCATCGTCAATTGGAACTCCAAGGATTACCTCCGCCAATGCCTGGACTCGATCCGGCGCACCTGTGACCCTTGCGCAACGCAAGTGGTGGTGGTGGATGGCGGGTCGTTCGACGGTTGCGCCGAGATGCTTGCGCATGAGTATCCCGAGGTGGGGTTTGTCCAAAGCCCGGAGAACATCGGCTTCGGCCGCTCGAACAACCTGGGCTTCTGCAAGGTCACTGGCGAGGCCCTGCTGCTGCTCAATCCCGACACCGAGCTGCGGCCCGGCGCGGTGGCTGTGCTCTTGGAAAACCTGATGCTCCTCCCCATGGCCGGCTTGATCGGAGCACGCTTGCTCAATGCCGATGAAAGCCTGCAACTCACCAGCGTGCATCCCTTGCCCACCCCCTGGAACGTCGCCCTCGATTCCGCATGGATGCGGCGGCGCTGGTGGCGGCGCAGTGGACCGGCCGCTGGGGCCGCGGCGCAAGAGGTGGCAGCCGTCTCAGGGGCTTGCATGATGTTGCGCGCGGAAACGTTCCGTCGCCTTGGAGGCTTTGATCCGCAGTACTTCATGTATGCCGAAGACATGGACTTGTGTTGCAAAATCCGGCGCGGCGGCATGAGAATTTACCATGCTCCGCAAGCGGAGGTCATTCATCATGGGGGTTGCAGTTCGCGCGGCCAATTCAGCAAGTTTCCGGTGGTGATGATCCGTGAAGCGCTACGCGTCTATATGCTTTCCAATCACGGCCGGTTCCACGCCGCAATGTATCAATTCCTCATGGCCATCTCGGCCACGCTTCGCTTGCTGGCATTGGCGTCGAGCTGGTTGCCGGCCTCCGCCTCGACCCGTGCGGCAAGGCGCCTGTCGATGTTAAAGTGGTGGACGGTCCTGCGGTGGAGCTTGGGTATGGAAGGCTGGGCGAAGAGCCGCTTCGGCGGCCATGACAACCCGCTGAAAATCAACACACATATATTATCTCAAAAAAAGCTTGAAGAATTGGGTTGACTCGGCCGGATTCCTTCCGATGTTCCTCTTTTCAGCAATGGCACCCTTGATGCAAGTCAATGCGCCTCGGCGCGCGGCGGGTTGAATCTTGCGGATCCTTCGATAAATACCCAACCTCCACTACCAGCATTTATGATCAATCACCAACGCTGCAAGGCCGCCCGCGGGACAATGACCGCGGCACTTGCCTGCCTTTCCGCAGCGACAATCGCAATGACCGCCCTGAGCCAAAGCGCGGGTGCGGCCACTTCGGTTTCGCAGTTCGGTTTCACGTGGACGTTTTCCCAGGACAAGACCGTCGGCCAGTACGCCAACGGCGACTGGTGGGTGGTGGGTCCGGTGACCATCACCAGGATCTCGCCGGCCTGCGTCACGGATTCGACAGGATGGACCAGAAACGGCACCATGGTCAATCCCCTCCCTGGAACCATCAACCCCGCCCAAGGGTTTGACAGCTCGGTTACCAAATACGCATGGTACGATGGCACCCTCAACCTGGCACCCGGATTCACCGGTTCGCCCCTTACCTTGGCGGCAGGTTCATCGGTGGTGTCCAGCGTGTCAGTGGGTGCTCCAAATACCAACACCTCCAATGCCCAGTTGTCCGATGCCGCCATCCTCACGGTGGTGGCCAGCGCCCCGGCGGCAGGTGCGTTCCGGCCGCCGCCGGTGGGCACGGACAAGGTGTCCCACTGGAATGTATCCAGCCTCAACTATGGCATCCTGCAAAAGCTCGCCCCCGTGGCCAGCACCCCCGATCTGGCAACCGTGACGGGGTATTTCGAGCGCCCGTGGCTTGCCCTCAAGGAAGCCGCCTCAGTGCAATCCATGTCACCGGTCAACAACATGCCCGATTACGGCCGCGACCAGGCGCAACGGCTTTCGCTGGGTCTGCTGTCGCTCCATCTCAATTACACGGATGCGCAGAAGGCAACCCTCTACGTGCGCCTGGTTCAGATTGGCATCGATATTTACGGCTCGGTGAAAGCGGGAATGGTCTTCACGGATAACGGCGGTACCAACGCCGGACGCAAGGCACCGCTGGTGCTTGCAGCATTGGCTCTCAATGATGCGAACATGCTGGATTGGGCCAATGGCGCGAACCACTTCGTTTTCGCGGAAGACCGCCAGACCTTTTACGTGACCCAGGCCGACGTCGGGCGGGTGATGTACACGGCGGACGGACGACCCCGTGAAACCTATACCCAAGCCATGGTCGGCCTCCCGGAGTGGGGCGAGCAGCATACCAACTCTCCCAACCGCGACGCGAGCAACTGGTCGTCCGCCTTCTACCGCTGGGTCGGCGGCGGGTGGCACGGCAACGTCCTGGCAATCCTGCTCATTCCGGGAGGCCAGGCCGCTTGGAATCACCCGGTGACTTTCGCCTACGCGGACCGCTACTGGAGCCTTGAGAGTTCAGGTGGCCAGACGGGCCAGTCGTGGAGCGGAGTCAATGCCATCAGCCCCTTCGTCTGGGACATGTGGACCTACTACCGCGGCGGCAGCACCGCCACCCCGCCGCCGCCGCCGCCGCCACCACCCGCGACCTTCGCTGTAGGCAACCGGATTCAAGTGGCAACCACCACCAATGTGCGAGCCGCCGGAGCGATGGCCGGCGCGTTGTTAGGAACGCAGCCCGTCGGTGCCGTCGGCACCGTCGTCGGCGGTCCGGTTGTCTCCGACAGCATCACCTGGTGGCAGGTCACCTTCGATAGCGGCGTGAGTGGGTGGGGCGGTGGTGACAATTTCATCATGGCGGCAACCCAAGGCACGCCGCCTAGCGCACCGCAAGGCCTCAAGGTGGTGCCGTGAGCGCCGCCGGATTCAGTTAGACAAGGCTCGCGCGGCGGGCGAGTCGGCACCTGTCCGGCACCACGGCATTGGCGTGGGGGTGACGGGTGGTGGAGTTGACAGGTCGGAGGGACCGCGGGTTTGCCGCCGTGATTCCCGTTTCGGCATGCGAAGTCAAAGCAGACGCAATGACTCCCTTCACAGTCATTTTCCTGTTGCTCAATGCCATGGCATTGCTGGGGCTGCCGCGTCGTTTGGCGCCGTTGCCGTTGCTCGTCGGCTGCTGTTATATGACGGTCAGCCAGAGTTTCAATCTCGGGCCGATCCATTGCACGGTGATCCGGGTGCTGATCGCCACGGGCATCGCGCGGGTGATGACGCGCGGCGAGCGCCTCGCAGGGGGCTTGGTCGGGATGGACAAAATGATGATCGCCTGGATGGTTTGGATCGTGCTCAGCAGCCCGCTATTTCCCAGCAACGAGTCGCCCCTGGTCTTCAATCTCGGCCAGGCCTTCAATATCGGCGGCATCTACTTCCTCATCCGGGTGTTCTGCGGCAACCTTGAGGAACTGCTCTCCATCACCAAAATGTCCGCCTGGCTGCTGGCTCCCATCGCAATCGAAATGGTGCTGGAACATCTCACTGAAAGAAACCTGTTTTCGGTGTTTGGAAGCTATTTGGGCGAGCGCGACGAGAAGTTTCGCGCCCAAGGACCCTTTTCCCACGCCATTTTGGCCGGCAGCGTGGGTGCCACCTGTTTTCCCCTGATGATCGGCATGTGGAAGAAGGACCGTGTCGCGGCAGCCGTCGGCCTGGTCACCTCCCTGGTCATGGTGGCTGCGTGTAACTCCAGCGGTCCGATCATGAGTCTGGTGTTTGGCATCTGCGCGCTGGGCCTGTGGCGCCACCGCAAGCTGACCCGCTATGCCGGAAGGGCCTTTGTGGCCGGCTATCTGGTCCTGAACATGATGATGAAGCGGCCCGCCTATTATATCATTGGGGAAATCGACCTCACCGGCAGCAGCACCGGATGGCACCGGGCGCGCCTGATCGAATCGAGCATTGATCATTTGAGCGAGTGGTGGCTGGCGGGAACCGACTACACCCGTCACTGGATGGCTTCGGGGGTGTCGTGGAGTCCCAATCACACCGACATCACCAATTACTATATCCTAATGGGAACCTGGGCGGGGCTGCCGCTTATGACGATGTTCATGCTCATGATCTGGATCGGGTTCCGCTATGTCGGCCAAAGCATCAAACAACCGTCCCTGTCGGGGGAGGTTGACCCGTTGATGATGTATTGCCTCGGTGCGTCGCTCTTCGCGCACGCGGCCACCTGCATTTCGGTCGCGTATTTTGACCAGTCGTATCTTTTCATGTTCCTGTGCCTGGCGGCCATCAGTTCCCTGCATTCGGTGGCGTTGCGGGAACGGGAGGACGCGCGCGTTCTAACGGAAGCCGCCGACGCCCTGGACGAGCCATCGGCACCGCTACCGGCCCTTCCCTGCCTGTGAGTTGCCGTGTTGCCCGACCATGCGATCCGAATCCAAAGCCGTAGCACTCATGTTGCAAGACCAACTCAGCGATCCAATCCGCAAAGGCGCTCCGGCCGGCCCGGATTGCGGGGGCGATGCGTCCCGCCCCGTCTGGGATGCGAAGGGTTTTGCAGGCGCTTGTCCGGCGTCAGCGGACCCGACGACCCTAGGGATCGCGCTGCTCGGCCTTTCGATGAGTTCGCGCAACCAAGGCGTGCGGGCGCTGGGAGTGTCGCTGGTGGTTCTGTGCAAGCGCTTTGCGCCCGCTGCCCGGATCCGCCTGCTCATTGGCAATGCGCGGCCGGACGTCATGAGCTATCGGATGGATGGAACCGCTTGCTCGGTGCCGGTGGTCAATTACCGTCTGTCGCCGAAGTCGGCTTTGCGCGATCACCTGGCGTGGATCGTATTGATGTCCGCGCTGTACCGGGCACTGCCCTTTTGCCTCGCGCGCAGGATCATATCACGCGCCACGCCGTGGATCGCGGCGTTGGAACAGTCCGCCTATTGCGGCGACATCCGCGGGGGCGACAGCTTCAGCGACATTTACGGCATGAAGCGCTTCGTGACTGGCTGCCTCGCGGCTTGGACGGTGTTGTTAGTAAAAGGTTCGATCATGCAATTCCCCCAAACCTACGGGCCATTCAAGCGTCCCGTGGCACGCCGGATGGCGCGCTATCTGCTGCGCCGCTCGTCCCTCGTTGTCGCACGTGACAAGGCGAGCCAGCAGGTCGCTCAGGAGCTCGTCGGCCCGTCGCGCGAGGTGCTGCTGTGTCCGGATGTCGCGTTCTCCTTGGAAGCGTTGCGGCCTGAGTCTCCGCAACTGGATCCGCCACTGGCGGGCAGCGCCCCGTCTGGCATCATCGGCGTCAACGTGAATGGACTGATGTATCGGGGGGGCTACACCCGGTCCAACATGTTCGGCTTGAGGTTGGATTATCCGGCCTTTCTGCGACAACTGTTGATGACGCTGCTGGAGGAGCAAGCGCACGAGGTTTGGCTGGTGCCCCACACCTATGCGGCTGCCGGCGATGTTGAAAGCGATCCGGAGGCATCCTATCAGTTGCGCGAGTCCCTTCCCCACGACTTGCAGGAGCGGGTTCGGATCGTTAGGCAGGAATACGACCCGCACGAGGTCAAGGGAATGATCGGGATGTGCGACTTCTTCATCGGCTCACGCATGCATTCGTGCATCGCGGCGTTGTCGCAAGGGATTCCGTGTGTGGGCGTGGCCTATAGCATGAAATTCAGGGGGGTCTTCGAGTCCGTCGGCATGGAGCATTGGGTGATCGATGGCCGCGAAGTGGATGCCGACGACGCGGCCTGTCGAGTCATCCAACTTTACCGGAGTCGCGAAGACGTCCGGGAGCCATTGCGACACAATGCCGCCGCGGCCCGGCAGCGCCTGGCGCAGACGTTTGAGGAAATGCTGCGAAGTCCTGGTTGCAACGCCGGTGAGACACAGTCCGATCGGGCGCTCACGCAGGGGATCGTCAAATGCAAACCGGTGGAAAACCCCTGATATGCGCGTGGAATCATTGGAGGATGTCGTGAGGTGGCGCCTGTGTGTCGGCTGTGGCGCGTGCGCCTATCTATCCGATGGGGCGATTGCCATGACCGACGATGCCCGGCAGGGGCACCGGCCGGTTTGGACCGGGCCGCGGGACGCCTCGATGTTAGACAGATGCCTGAAAGTCTGCCCGGCGGCGGGGACGGGTTCGGATGCCGGCCCTCGGAATGGCAGGAAGCGTGAAGGAATGGCCGAGGGAGTGGGTCCGGTACTGGAGGTCTGGGAAGGACACGCGACGGATCGGGAGACGCGGCATCTGGGATCGTCCGGAGGAGTTCTAACCGCGTTGGCCAGCTACGCCATCGAACGAGGTGGCATGCATGGGGTGCTCCATGTGGCCGCCGATCCTAACAACCCCTTGCGCAATCGCACCGTCATGAGCCACACCAGGGACGAGTTGCTGGCAAACACCGGCTCGCGCTATGCCCCCGCCTCGGTCTGTGACGGGCTGAAAATGATCGAGGCGGCTCCGGCGCCATGTGTTTTCATCGGCCAACCGTCAGAGGTGGCGGCGCTGCGGAAGGCGCAGGCCTTGCGCCCCGCGCTCGAGCGCAACGTGGGCGTGGTGCTGTCATTTTTCTGTGCCGGATCGCCCTCCAGCCAAGGCACCCTTGATCTGTTGCAATCCAAGGGCATCGAGCCGGTTCGGATCGGGCAAGTCCGCTACCGCGGCCGTGGTTGGCCCGGAACGTTTGCCGTGTGGTTGAAAGGCGAATCGGAACCGGTGCTCGAAATGACCTACGCGGAGTCATGGGGATTTGTCCAGGCTTACCGGCCGTGGGGGGTTCAGGTCTGGCCCGACGGCCTGGGCGAGCACGCGGACATTGCCTGCGGCGATCCTTGGTATCGCCAGGCGGAGTCTGCCAATCCCGGCTCCTCACTGGTGGTGGTGCGCACGGAGGCCGGGAAACGCCTGCTCGAGGCTGCGATGGCGGCCGGATACCTCGAACTGAGCCGCTCGGACGTGAGCCGTGTGGTCGCTTCCCAGCGCAATCTCTTGCTCAAGAAGGGTGCGGTTTGGGGCCGCCTCATGTCCATGCGAGTGCTCGGATTGCCCACGCCAAACCATGCCGGATATGATTTGTTCGCAAGCTGGATTCGCCTGCCATTCCGCGACAAACTCCGCTCCACTGTCGGAACTTTCAGGCGGATTCTCACCCGCAAATACCATCGTCCGGACCCACTGGCGATGTCGAGCGCGCCTAATGGATAGGAAATCCGCCAGGGCGTCAGCGCCATCCCCCCGGATCAACCTCATGGAGACGCTTCCGGCGTGGCGCATGCAGGCATTCTCAACAGCACACATCATATGAAAGCAGTTAACTCAAGCGGATCCGGCGAGCCGTCGCATGAACCAGCGGGCCGACAGGGCAAGCCGAAGGTGTTGGTGGCCATTGCCAACCATGGGACGAAGAACCGCGCCTTCCTGGACCGGCTGCTAGGGGAATACCGTTCGATGCAACGCCATGATGTGGACATCGTCGTGCTTTCGAACATCCCCAAGGATCTCGGGCCGGATGTGGAGGTCAGGGTCGGACTGCCAATTGAAGATCCGTGGTCCCTGCCATTCGGTCACAAGGAGCTGTTTGCCACGCGAGCGGATGAGTATGACTTATTCATCTATACCGAGGACGACACGCTCGTCACGGAGAGAAACATCGACGCTTTCGTTGAGGAGACACGCATTCTTCCTGAGGGGTTCATCGTCGGATTCATGCGCTACGAAGTCGCGCCGGACGGCCAGAAGTTCTATTCAAACATGCATTCCCACTATCACTGGGAGCCGCGCTCGGTGATGCGGGCGGGCAACTCCCTCTTCGCATACCACACCAACGAGCATGCGGCCTGCTTCATCCTCACCCGCGCGCAGTTGCGCAAGGCGATTGAGTCGGGCGGGTTTCTGCTGCCGCCACGGCAGGATCGTTATGACATGCTGGTCACCGCAGCGACCGATCCATACACGCGCTGCGGGATGAGGAAAATGATTTGCATCTCGCGCATCGACGATTTCTGCCTGCATCATCTGCCCAATGTTTACTGTGGGAAACTGGGCCTTGACGCGGGCCTCGCAAAGCTTGAGATCGAGCAATTGGCCTTACTTGCCGATCACGGGGATGTGGAGGCGATGAGTCCCCTGTTCGAGCCGCATCCGCTGCGCGACGGCGACCGTTGGAACAAGAAATACTACGAGGGCAGGCGGGATGACGTCCTGGAATGCGTGCCCTCCGACGCGCGCCGCGTCCTATCGGTGGGATGTGGTTGCGGCACCACCGAGGCGGAGTTGGTCAAACGCGGGATCGAAGTGGTCGCAATCCCCCTTGACTCAATCATCCAAACGACCGCCGCGAGCAAGGGAATCACTGTGCTTGCGCCTGACTTCGAGCGAGCAGCCAAGCAACTCGAAGGGCAGCGGTTTGATTGCATCCTCATGCTGGACATCCTCCAGCAACTGCCCGACCCGGCCGCCGTCATCCACCTCTATCACAGGTTCCTGCGCAACGGAGGACCGGTGCTGGTCAGCGTTCCAAATTGGAACTACCTGGGGACGCTCAAAAAACGCCTGACCGCGCAAGGACGCCAAAGCCTGGAGTGCCGGGCAACGCACCACAGCTCGGGGGTGCATCGGACGACCAAGGCCCGCGTGGCGCGGTGGCTGCGCCAGTGCGAATTGCGCCGGATCCAGCCTTGCTGGGTTGCCGGGGAGCGTTTGGAGAAGCTTCGCAGGTGGACCTTCGGGCTTGCGGACGAGTACCTGTGCCGCAACCTGCTGGTGACCGCGCGCCATTAGCTGAGGCGCTGCGGCCGGGACCTCCCGTCCAGCGGCGGATCGATCATCAACAACCCACCCTTGGGAACCTGACTTATGGAAGAAATCATCATTGAGGCGGGCCGTGCCGAACGGCAGTACTGGCGGGATTTGTGGCGTTACCGGGAGTTGTTCTACTTCCTGGCATGGCGCGACATCCTGGTGCGCTACAAGCAGACGGTTATCGGAGTCGCGTGGGCGGTGATCCGTCCGCTACTCACGATGCTGGTGCTGACGTTCATCTTTGGCAAACTCGCGAAGATGCCCGCCGGGGGTGTGCCCTATCCGATTCTGGTGTTTTGCGGGATGCTGCCCTGGCAGTTCTTCGCCACGGCCTTCTCAGAGAGTGGCAACAGCCTGGTGAGCAACGCGGGAATGATCTCCAAGGTCTATTTCCCGCGCCTGGTGGTGCCGGTGAGCAGCGTCATCACCAGCTTCGCAGATTTCCTCATCTCGGCGGTCCTGATGGTCATGTTGATGATCTATTACGGCTACGCCCCCGGACTATCGATCCTGCTGCTTCCCGTGTTTGTGATTCTCGCATTTGCCACGGCGTTTGGCGCGGGCTTGTGGGTCTCCGCGCTGATGGTGCGCTACCGCGATTTCCGCTTCATCGTCCCCTTCATCGTCCAGTTCGGTCTGTACATATCTCCGGTCGGCTTCAGCAGCAGGGTGGTGCCGGAACAATGGCGGCTGTTATACTCGATGAATCCGATGGTCGGCGTGATTGACGGGTTCCGCTATTCGATTCTCGGTGAGCAGAGCCTCTATTGGCCGGGATTCTTCTTCTCGGTCGCGGTTGTGACCCTCCTCATCCTTACCGGCATCTGTTATTTCCGCCATACCGAGCGGACCTTCGCAGATGTCATTTAGAACCAACTCCAACTCTCACACACATGAGCAATATGACATCGCCGAATTTCTGGCGGGAGCGGCTGCGGAAGTATCGACATACCGGCTGGGCGGATCAAACAATATACGCCTATGACCAGCAGGAGAGACTAGCCCTGATCGAGCAAGCTGTCCAAAGCTCTGCCTCGAAAACCGGAATCGCCGTTGACTTCGGCTGCGGAACGGGCGACTTCTCGCGGCTGTTGCTCAGAAAAGGCTACACGGTTTGCGGCTATGACCCGTTTGTCGTGCCCGGCATCGATTCGCCCAGATACACCTATGCCGGCACCTACGGCGCCATCCCGTTTCAACACAATGAAGCAGACATCGCCATCTCCGTGACGGTGCTCGATCATATCCTTGGGCCCCCTGAGGTATCGGAAGCCCTACACAACATCCGCAGATCCCTGAAAAAAGGGTCCACCTTCATTATGTTGGAATACGCGCTAGACTCCCCATCCCAGCGAGATGGCCACTTGAGGCCGAATGGGTATCAGGCCTTCCGGACCGTCGAAGAGTGGAGATCGCTCCTTTGCCAGTCATCCTTTCGCGTTGTCGATGTTGTGGCAGCCCCCCATCCGGATTTCTCCCCTTCCAACGGCTATTCGGCCTATTCCAGGTCCGTATTCGTCCGACTCCGGCGCAGGCTACCCCGCATCCTCCTGCCCGAATTATGGTATCACTTTCTCCTAAGACTCATTGCGAGGAAAGCGCTCGGGAATCATCCCGTTGCGCAGTACCATGGCACCCATTCACCACTCAAGCTAATCACATCAATCGCAGAATAAGGCATTATGAGCGAAACCATCATTTCAGTCGAAAATCTCTCCAAGCGCTACATGATCGGCCGCCTGGCGGCGAAGGGGGATGGCTTGCGCCACGCCTTGGAGCGCGCGATCCGGGCGCCGTTTGCCATGCTGCGAGCCGACTCGCGGGCGCAACGGGCCAAGACCGAGGAATTCTGGGCGGTGAAAGACCTTGGCCTGGAAATCAAACAAGGCGAGATGCTGGGTATCATTGGCCGCAACGGCGCGGGCAAATCGACGTTGCTCAAACTTCTCAGCCGGATCACCGAGCCGACCTCAGGCACGATCCGCCTGCGCGGGCGCGTGGCAAGTCTGTTAGAGGTGGGGACCGGCTTTCATCCCGAACTCACCGGGCGGGAGAACATCTTCCTCAACGGCGCGATTCTCGGCATGAGCCGCGCGGAGATCAAACGCAAATTCGACGAGATTGTGGCGTTCGCCGAGATCGGAGCCTTCCTCGACACCCCGGTGAAGCGCTACAGCAGCGGGATGTATGTGCGCCTGGCGTTTGCGGTGGCGGCGCATCTGGAGCCGGAAATCCTCATTGTGGACGAGGTGCTGGCAGTTGGTGACGCCGAGTTCCAGAAGAAATGCCTGGGCAAGATGGAGCATGTCTCCGCCAAGGAAGGCCGCACCGTCATCCTTGTCAGCCACCAAATGACGGCGATTCAGAACCTATGCACCCGTTGCATCCTGATGGAGCGCGGTCATTTGATCCGCGAGGGCAGGACCGCGGATGTCGTCAATGCCTACATGTCCCAGGGCGCCGAACTGGCGACCGCTGATTTGTCCCTGCGAGCGGATCGCTCTGGCAACGGGGATGTGAGGGTGACATCCGTTGATCTTCGCGATGACAATGGCAATGTGATCACGGAGGCCATTGCGGGGACCAATGTGATCGTGAGCCTGGGATTCGCGGTTAGGCAAGGTGTTGTGCTAAGTGACTGCGTCGTTTGCGTGAGCATCGAAAAGGATTTGAAGGAGTATTTCTCCATGTCTTCCGCCCTGGTGGATCGAAGACAAATGAAACTCTCCGGCCGCGGCCGAATCGATTTCCTGGTGCCTAACTGGCCGCTGATGGGCGGCAGGTATCACGTCAGCTTCTATGTCGGTTCCAGTCACGGGATGCAGGATTCCATCGATGACGCAGCGGTGATCGAAGTCATTGACGGGGATTTCTACGGCACGGGCAAGCTGCACCATGAGGGATGGCAGGGAACCGCGGTTCTGGTGAGCCATTCGTGGAGCCTCCATCAAAACGGCAATGGCACAGGCCCGGCAATCCCGCGGGTGTTGGTCGAGGCTGAAGCACAACCCTGAAAGGCAACCGTATGAAGGTTCTGATGATGCATCGCGGCGACGGCAGCATGGGTGGCGGACAAGTCCAGATGAACCGGCTCCACGCGGGCCTCAGGGCGCGCGGCATCGACGCGCGAATCCTCTGTCGCGACGCGACGCGGGCGGATTCGGTGCGGATGCCAGCCCGACCCCGCTTGGAGAAGCAACTCCGCAGGCTCACTAGCAGGTTGGGTTTCAACGAGCTGCATCTGGTTAGCTCGTTTGCCGTGAAAGACCTGCCGGAATATCGCGATGCCGACCTGATTGATTTCCACTGCCTCCACTGCGAAACCCTGAGCTATCTGGCGTTGCCCGGCCTTACCCGCAGCAAGCCCGCGGTGTTCACCTTTCATGACATGTGGCCGCTCACCGGGCACTGTCACGCCAGCCTCGAATGCGAGCGCTGGAAGACCGGCTGCGGCCGGTGCCCCCATCCGGAGATTGCTCCTGCGGTGTATCGTGATGCCACGGCCCTCGAATGGAAACTCAAGCGGCGGGCCTACAATCAATCCAAATTCACCATTGTGACTCCCAGCAAATGGCTTCATGACAGAACCAAGGAAAGCATGTTGGGCGGGTTTCCCGTGCATCACATCCCCCACGGCCTTGAAACGGATGTTTTCCAACCCTTGGACAAGGCGCAGTGCCGCTTGTTGCTAGGGATTCCAGGCGGCAAGCACGTCCTGCTTTGCGCCATGGAGAGCATGAAGCGGCCATTGAAAGGCGCCGATCTGCTGGTTGAGGCGCTGCGCGGCTTGCCGGAATCCCTGCGCCGCGATTGCGTCTTGCTGTTGTTCGGTCATGCCAATGACGAGATCCTCAGGCAGATCCCCATGCCGGTGGTCAACCTCGGCTATCTGCACCATCCGCAACTCAAGGCGCTGGCGTTCTCGGCGGCGGACGTGTTCGTCAATCCGACCCGGGCCGACAACTTCCCGCTTGTCGTGTTAGAGAGCATGGCTTGCGGCACCCCGGTGGTTTCCTTTGGCGTGGGTGGCGTGCCGGAGATGGTCCGTGACGGGGTCACCGGCTTTGTGGCGACACCCGAGCAGCCCGACTCCCTGTGCGAGGGTGTTGTCCGGCTGCTGGATGACAGCGGCCACTTGCAGGCCATGTCCGAGCAATGCCGACTGGTCGTCTTATCCGAGTATCCCCTGGAGCTGCAGGTTCAGCGGTATATCGACTTGTATCAACAGGTGGTTCACGAAAACTCCTAATTCAATGGACTTGGGATATCAACTTGCCGGACGGGCGCTGACCCGCGTTTCAAGAGCCATCCGCAGGCTCGGAAGAATGGCTGGCGGCGCACGCCCGGACGCGGTGCCGCATCGGGATTACTTCTCGATTTCGATCTACTCCGGCAGCTCGCCGCTGGACCTGGCGCCCGCCGCGGGTGCCGCCATCCCGGCGCTCTCGCGCAAGGATGTCACTGACGTGCCCGCAGCGTATGTGGCCGACCCGTTCATGATCCGCGCCAACGGCTGTTGGCACATGTTCTTCGAGGTCCTGCGCAACGATGTCATGAAGGGCGTCATCGGTCTCGCCACCAGTCGCGATGGCATGGCATGGAGTTACCGGCAGGTGGTCCTGGAGGAGCCATTCCATCTGTCATATCCGTGTGTCTTCCAATCCGGGGGCGACTACTTCATGATTCCCGAATCCAATCAGGCTGGGTCGGTCCGTCTCTATAAGGCCGAGCGCTTTCCCACTCTCTGGACCCACGTGGGCAATCTTCTCGAAGAGGTCGAATACGTTGACTGCACCCCATTCGAGTATGGCGGCAGGTGGTGGCTTTTCGCGGGATGCGGGGCTTTGCCGTTGCGAGCCGACTCACTGCGCTTGTTTCATGCGGAGCGGCTCACCGGGCCGTGGACCGAGCATCCGTCCAGCCCGGTGGTCTCCAACAATCCCCACATTGCCAGACCGGCGGGGCGGGTTGTCATTTGGCAGGACCGGCTGTTGCGCTTTGCCCAGGATTGCTCCCCCCGTTATGGCCTGAGGGTTCATGCCTTCGAGATCACCGAACTAACAGCCACGCGCTATGCCGAGCGGGCGGCGACGAGCCAACCGGTTCTCAACGAATCCCATCATGGATGGAACAGCGCCGGCATGCATCACCTGGACTCCCACCCCACGGATGGCGGCGGGTGCATCGCTTGTGTTGACGGATGGTACTGGGGACGCGTGGAATGAGGCCTGGCCTAACCAACGATCAAACCGATGAAACCTGTTGAATTGCTGCCACCGCCGGCCAGGCCGGCCTACCGTGCGATCCGCCGGTTCCTGGACAAGTGCATGCCGTGGCTGCGCCAGCCTCCGCCACCCGGTTACGCGGGGTTTCGCCCATGGCGCTCGGTCCAGCCGATCCGCCGCAACTTCGGATGGGACACCGGCGGCCATTGCATCGATCGGTATTACATTGAAAACTTCCTGCAACGCAATCACAACGTCATCCGCGGGCGGGTGCTTGAGGTCGCGGACAATTCCTACACCCGGCGTTTCGGCGGCGCACAAGTCACCCGCTCCGACATTCTTCACGTGGTCGGAGGCACCCCGAATGTTACGATCATCGGTGACCTGGTCACCGGCGCCGGGCTGCCCGACGACAGCTTTGACTGCATCATCCTCACCCAGGTTCTGTTCAGCATCTTCGATGTGCACGCGGTGGTGAGGACGATCTATCGGACACTCGCGCCCGGTGGCGTGGTTCTAAGCACCGAGCCCGGCATCTCCCAGATCGCCCGCTACGACATGGACCATTGGGGCGATTGCTGGCGCTTCACCTCCTGCTCGGCATCCCGACTTTTCTCCGAGGTCTTTCCGCATGATCGCGTCGAGGTGGAAACCCGCGGCAACGTGCTGGCATCGCTCGCCTTCCTCCACGGCTTGCTCGCGAGCGAACTCACACCCAACGAACTCGACTATCAGGATGACGATTACCAAATGTGCGTGTTGGTCAAGGCCACCAAGCCGCCGCGCACCGCAGGTCACTCCTGATTGCCCCGGTGCCAGCCCACCCCCATCGGCCGCGGCAGGGTGGCTTCGCGCTGGAAATCACGTCAACGCCACGGTCTCCGCGCCCCATGCCCCCGCCAACTTCAATCATCTGTTTTAACTTGACACCCGATGCCCCCGGATCACCCTTGTTTCGACTGAGGGGCTCGCATCCAAAACCATGTAACTGTCATCTGTCAATGAAAGCGATCAAGACGTTTCTGAGTCTCGCGGGATCATTGTTTCTCGCAAATCATGGCATTCCGAATTGCAGCGGCCAGAGCCTTCCTCCGACGCGTATCATGCCGTTGGGAGATTCGATCACCCAAGGTTGTTGCAGCACCACCGAGGGCGGCTACAGAACGAAGTTATATGCACTGTTGTCCGCTGACGGATTCAATGTTGACTTCGTCGGAACCCAAACCGATTCGATCCCGAATCCGCTGTTGCCGGATCACGACCACGAGGGCCATGGCTCCTATCGCATCGAGTCAATCCGGGCCGGGCTGCCCATCTGGTTGAAACAAATCCAGGACCCCGATGTCATCCTGCTGCATATCGGAACGAACGATTTCTGGGCCGGCAACTCCCTCGTGGACACCCAGGCAAGCCTCAACGGCCTGCTGGGCGACATCTCGGTGCTGCGCCCCTATGCGAAAATCATCGTCGCGAGCCTCATTCCCCGCACCGACAGCTACGAGACCATTCAGCAGCAGTTCAACGCGTCCCTGCCCGGCATTGTCAGCGCACAAGTCGCCCTCGGCCGGCAGGTATCCCTGGTGGACATGCACGCGGCCCTGCTGGTGCCCGACGACCTATCAGACGGGGTGCATCCGACTTTGGCCGGCTATGACAAGATGGCGGCGTCCTGGGAACCGGCGATCAGCCAGGTCATCACTCCGCTCGGCACGTCCGATCCGCCGGGCATCGCTGACGTGGACGCCAGGGCTGACTTACAACACGTGGTGGTGAAGTTCAGCAAACCCATCGATGACGCGGCGGCCGTGCCGGCCAACTTCACGCTCAGTGGCGGCGTGTCGGTGGTGGCAGCGGCGCTTGATGCCACCACCAAGCGAATCGTCACCCTTACCACCAGCCCGCAAGCGTTCCTCACCGGATACACGCTGACAGTCAGTGGCGTCACTGACCGCACGGCGCAGCATCATCTGATCAGCCCCGGCTCCACGATGGCCTTCACTTCCAGCAGCATCATTAACGGCAGTTTCGAGGCGAATGCCACGGGATGGACCAGCAGCGGCGACGTCTCCCCGATGGGATCGCCGATTACCGCGACCGACGGCACGATGGTGATGGTGTTCAATGGTGGCCAATCGGCGCCCAACGGAGTGCTGTCCCAGGTGATCGCAACGACGCCCGGCCAGTCCTATCGCCTGACCTTTGACATGGGTGTCTATGGAGCCACCACCAGCACCCAGTCGCTGAACGTCATGGCGGTCGGCAACACGGTGTTGCTGACGCAAACCGAATCGCTAACGGGAATCGCCACCGGCGGCGTGCAGTGGGCGAGCAAGTCGTATGAGTTTGTTGCCGACGGTTCCTTTACCACACTGAGTTTCAGCGACGTGTCGTTGGTAACGGTCAATGTCGATTTGGTGCTTGATGATATCCGTCTCAATGTCGTCATGCCGTCCTTGCTGACGGTGACATCGACCCTGGGCAGCGGGGTGAGCGTGCAGGTGAGCCCGGCGGACACGACGGGTGCCACCGACGGCTTGACGAATTTCACCCGGACCTACGCCGAGGGTGCCACGGTAAACCTGACGGCCCCAACCGTCATGACGGGCAAGGCGTTCCAGCAATGGCGCAAGGATGCAGCAATCTATAGCACCAACGCGGTGACCAGCGTCACCCTGGACGCCAGTCACACGTTGGACGCGGTCTATTCGCTGTTGGCCAACGGCAGCTTCGAGCTAGGTGCCGTCGTAAGCGGCAGCGAAACCGCGCTGGACGGCTGGACGGTCACCGGCAATGTCATGGGCTATGTGGCGGATTCCAACTACACCGCGACGGATGGCACGCGCATGGTGGTCTTCAATGGCGGCAGCAACACCTTCGACGGTGCCATCTCGCAGTCCTTTGCAACCACTGCGGGTACGACTTATGCATTGAATCTTGACATGGGTATTTTAGGCAGCGCCGGCAAAAAGCAGAGTTTGCAGGTGGCGGTGGTCGGCGGCAGTTCGCTGCTCTCCCAAGTGGAGACGCTGACAGCGGTTGCGGGACCGGCTCAATGGGTCACAAAGACATATACCTTCGTCGCCGACGGCGCCACGAGCACCCTGACCTTCACCGACAATTCAGCCACCCTCGGCAGCCAAGCCAGCAATAGTGACCTGCTCCTCGACCATGTGCAGGTGAACGTGGCACCTTCCGGCACTCCACCGGTCGCGGTCGATGATGCCTATTCGACGAGCGTCGGCGTGCCATTGACCGTGGCCGCTGGCGGCGTCCTGACCAACGATACGGACGCCGGGTTGAATCCGCTCACGGCGGTCCTGGTGGCGGGGCCCGCGCATGGCAGCCTGGTGTTCAATCCCGATGGCGGCTTCACTTACACGCCGGCTGCCGGCTATACCGGCGGGGATTCGTTCACCTACATGGCCAATAACGGAAGTTTCAATTCCAATGTGGCCACCGCTTCGATCTTTGTCACGGCGGCCTCCGCAGGTCTGATAGCCAACGGCAGCTTCGAATCCGGTGCCATCGTGAACGGCAGTGTAACCGCGTTGGACGCATGGACGGCCACCGGCACGCTCATCGGTTACGTGGCGGATGCCAGTTATACCGCGACGGATGGCGCGCGCCTCGCGGTGTTCAACGGCGGTTCTAACACATTCAACAGCACCCTGTCACAGACCTTCGGGACCACACCCGGAGTCTCCTATGAGTTGGATTTGGACGTCGGAATTGTCGGGGTGGCGGGTAAGAAGCAGAACCTGCAGGTGACGGTGACCGGCTCCAACTCGCTGCTCTCGCAACTCGAGACACTGACCGCGGCGAGTGGACCCGCCCAATGGATGGCCAAGAGCTATACGTTCACTGCGGACAGCACGACGACTACCTTGGCCTTTACCGACAATAACGCTGCCCTCGGCAACCAGGCCATCAATTGTGACCTGCTGCTCGACAACATCCGGATCAGCGTCAGCGTAGCCGACACCGCGCCGGTGGCGGTCAATGATTCCTATACGACCCTCAGGGGCACGCCGCTGACGGTGGCGGCTGGCGGCGTTCTGACCAACGACACGGACGCCGAGTCCGATCCGCTCACGGCGATTCTGGTGGCGGGCACCTCGCGTGGAACTCTGGCGCTGAGCGCCAACGGAGGATTCACTTATACCCCGGCGGTGGGCTACACCGGTTCGGATTCCTTCACCTACAAGGCCAACGATGGCCACAAGGATTCCAACGTGGCCACCGTCACAATCAACGTGACGGACGCATCGCCTAACCTGTTGACCAACGGCGGATTCGAACTTGGCGCCACTGTCGATGGCAGTATAACCGCGTTGGCCAACTGGACGGTGAGCGGCAGCCCCATCGGCTATGTGGCGGATGCCAGCTATACCGCGACGGAGGGCAGCCGCCTGGCGGTATTCAATGGCGGCAGCAACACGTTTGACGGCATCATTTCTCAGGCGTTCACAACCGTCCCGGGCGTGGCCTACGGCTTGAATTTCGACATGGGAATCATCGGCACAGCGGGCAAACAACAGAGTTTGCAGGTGACGGTCACCGGTGCCAATCCCCTGCTTTCCCAAGTGGAGAACCTAACAGCGGTGGCGGGGCCGGCCCAATGGACGCCCAGAGGTTACACCTTCATGGCAAACAGCACGACGACCACCCTGACTTTCACTGACAATTCCGCCTCCCTCGGAACCCATGCCAACAATAGTGACCTGCTTCTCGACCACGTATGGCTAGGCGCGCTCACCAACGTTCGCACCCTGACCGTCAGCTCGTCGCCAGTCAGCGGCCAGGCAGTGGCAGTCACTCCCAACGACCTTGCGGGATCATCCAACGGCACCACCTCGTTTACCCGCAGCTATGCCGACGGCAGCGCGGTGACGCTCAGCGCGACCGCAGCCTCCGGCCCCTATGTGTTCCAGAAGTGGCAGCAAGACGGCGTCGATGTGACCACCGACCTGACGAGCACCGTGACGATGGGTGCCGACCACACGCTCAATGCGGTCTATGTGATCGATTATTCGCCTCGTGCCAGTGCCGATTCATATTCCACCGATGAGGACGTGCGCTTGGTGGTGGCGGCGCCCGGGGTGATGGCCAACGACATCGATCCGAATTCGCTGCCCATCACCGCGGTTGTCAACGCGCAACCCGCCCACGGCACCCTCAGTCTCAATAGCAACGGCAGTTTCACCTACGCCCCTGTGGCGAATTTCAATGGCAGCGACTCGTTCAGCTACCATGTCACCAATGGCACCCTTTCATCTGGCATCGCGACGGTGTCGCTCATCATCAATCCAGTCAACGACCCTCCCGTCGCCACCCCGCAATCCGTTCAAACCCTTGAGGATGTGGCGCTGGCGGTCACCCTGGCTGCAACGGATGTGGAAGGGGACGCGCTGACATATGCAGTGGCCGCCGCTCCGCAGCATGGCACACTCACCGGCACCGCCCCCAATCTAACCTACACGCCGAGCCTTCACTTCAGCGGATTCGACAGCTTCACCTTCACCGCCAACGACGGGATGGCCACCTCGGATCCGGCCACGGTTTCGATCACCATCGTTGCCGTGAATCACCCCCCGGTGGCTGATTCCCAGTCGCTCTCGATGACCGCTGGCACCACGTTGCCGGTGGTCCTGACCGGAAGTGACATCGATGGGCAGGCACTGACGTTCTCGGTGACGGGTCAACCCGCGCATGGCACGCTCACCGGGACGCCTCCCAACCTGACATACACGCCGGTCATCCCCTATACCGGTTTGGACAACTTCACTTTCATCACGAACGACGGCAGCTTGGACTCAAATGTGGCGACCGTCTCGATCACGGTCAACGACGTGCTGAAAAACGGCAGCTTCGAGCAGGTCACGGGACTGGTTCCGAATTTCTGGACGGTTGTCGGAACCCACTATCAGATCAATAACACCGCCTCTAGCGAGCCATCCACCGACGGCACCAAGTATGTGGCGTTCAACGCCGGCAATACAACCCCCAATGCGCAGCTCTCGCAGGCGTTCGCGACGCTGCCGGGCCAGGCATACCTGTTGGAGTTCGATATTGGGATCATCGCGTTTAACCGAAATACCCAGCAGATGCAGGTGACCGTCACCGGCACTTCCACCCTCCTGTCCCAACTCGTAACGCTTACAGGCAATAACCTTGGGACGACGGTTTGGACGCTCGACAAGTCGTTCTATTTCGTTGCCGACGGTTCCACCGCCACCCTGACCTTCAAGGACAATTCCACGACCACGACGAACCTGGACATGCTCCTCGACCATGTGCGGGTCGTCCCCCAAATCCAACGGACCCTCACCGTCAACTCCTCTCCCAACCCTGGCGTGAACGTGACGGTGGGCTCGTTGGATCTCACCGGCAACGGCAATGGCGTGACCGGATTCAACCGGACTTATGTTGACGGCACCACGGTGACTTTGGCGGTTCCTGCGGCAATCGGCGCCACCAATTTCCAGAAATGGCAGAAGGACGGCGTGGACAGCGGCACCAATCCGAGCACCAGTGTTACCCTGAGCGCCAACACCACACTCACCGCGGTCTATATCCCCAACCTACCGCCGGTGGCGGGAGCGGACAGCTACTCAACGGCCGAGGATGTCTCATTGGTGGTGCCTGCTGGCGGCGTGCTCGCCAATGACTCCGATCCGGAAGCCGTGCCGCTCACTGCAATCCTGAGTGCCGGGCCAAGCCATGGGAACCTGACATTGAACTCAAACGGCAGTTTCACCTACACCCCCAATGCAAACTACAATGGGATGGATTCCTTCTCCTACCGTGCAAGCGATGGTGTGGTCCAGTCCCCCGTCACCGCCGTGTCAATCACCGTCACCCCAGTCAACGACCCACCGGTGGCCAACGCACAAGCGGTGACGACGTTGGAAGACAGCGCCAAACACATCACGCTGACGGGCAGCGACATCGATGGTGACAGCCTGACTTTCGCCGTAACGACCCAGCCCGCCCATGGCACACTTGTCGGCACGGCCCCGAACCTGACCTACACGCCCGCCGCAAATTTCAACGGCTCCGACAGCTTCGCTTTCACCGTCAACGACGGCACGGTGAGTTCCCCGCCGGCGGTCGTTTCGATCACGGTGACACCGGTCAACGACCCACCGGTGGCCAACGCCCAAGCCGTGACGATGTTAGAAGACGGCATCAAGAACATCACGCTGACTGGCAGCGACATCGAGGGTGACAGCCTGACGTTCGCGGTAACCTCCCCACCCGCCCACGGCACGCTTTCCGGCACGGCCCCGAACCTGACCTACGCGCCCGCCGCCAATTACAACGGACCCGACAGTTTCGTGTTCAAAGCGAATGACGGCGCGCTGGATTCCGCTCCAGCCGTGGTGTCCATCACGGTGACACCGGTCAACGACCCGCCGGTGGCCAGTGTGCAGTCGGTGACTTTGTTGGAAGACGGCACGATCGCAATCACCCTGGCGGGCAGCGACATCGACGGCGACAGCCTGACTTTCAAGGTG
>Ga0073936_10003198_pt1 | contig 23724 bp, 29 predicted proteins | sample AliMusrvi5mmetaG_FD_87041 | JGI IMG/M metagenome (GOLD analysis project Ga0073936, IMG submission 87041) | Freshwater lake bacterial and archeal communities from Alinen Mustajarvi, Finland, to study Microbial Dark Matter (Phase II) - Alinen... | ecosystem: Environmental > Aquatic > Freshwater >... | reverse complement strand
CCCTTCCCCGCGACCTCGGCATAAAACATTCTTCGCGCCACGTCTCCAGCCTATCGGATCGTTATCATGGTTACTCACGGAGCGTGAAATGATTGCACACCTGCGCGGTATCCTGCTCGAGAAGCATCCGAATCAGGCCATAGTTGAGGCTGGCGGAGTCGGCTACGACGTGACGATCCCGATATCGACCTTCACGGCGATTGGAGAGACTGGTGCCGAAGTGTCTCTGCGAATTCATACTCAGGTCCGCGAGGATGCGATCGCGCTGTTCGGCTTTACCACGCTGCAGGAAAAAGCGCTGTTCGAGAAGCTGATCAGCGTGAGCGGCATAGGTCCTTCGTTGGCAATCAAGGTGCTTTCCGGAATCCAGGCATCGGACCTGGTGCGAATCATCCGCAGCGGCGACGTGCCGATGCTTGTGCGCGTCCCCGGTATCGGAAAAAAGACAGCGGAGCGGATCGTGCTTGAGTTGAGGGACAAACTCGAGGCTGTGGGAACGGCGCCCTCAGCGTCAAAGGGATTGCCCGTAAGCATCAAGGAACCCATCGAAGCTGACGTGATCAGCGCTCTCACCAACCTGGGTGCGCAACAAGGTGCAGCCGAAGTCGCGGTTCGCAAGGCCATCGAGGCGGGAACCGCCAAGGAGTTCGAGCCGTTATTCCGACGGTCGCTAGAGCTGCTGCGATAACCTGAAGCTTCAACTTATGCCCGACCCGCGGTTCCATTCCAAGCCGCCGACCCGCATCGTCACGCCGTCGGCGACACCGGAAGACACTCAGTTCGACTCGAGCTTGCGTCCCCGCCGGCTTGACGATTTCACCGGCCAGCCCAAGGTGAAGGAGATCCTGTCAATCGCCATTGAATCCGCTACACGCCGCGGCGACGCGATGGACCACGTGCTTCTGATCGGCCCCCCGGGGTTGGGCAAGACGACTCTCGCCAATATCATCGCGCAGGAATTGGGCGTGCTCTGCGGTCAGACCAGCGGTCCCATGCTGCAGAAGAAGCTCGACCTGACCGGCATCATGACCAAGATGGAGAGCCGTCAGGTGTTCTTCATCGACGAAATCCATCGGCTCTTGCCCGACGTGGAAGAGGCGCTCTATTCGGTAATCGAGGACTTTCGCATCGACGTGGTTGTAGGCGCCGGAACCTCCGCGCAGACTCATTCCATTCCTATCCAGCGCTTCACGATCATCGGCGCCACGACGAGACAGGGCCTCATCAGCGCTCCGCTCCGTAGCCGTTTCGGTCTGGTCCTCTACCTTAAGCCGTACGACGTGGCGGAGCTAACCAAAATCGTCGTGAGAGCGGCGCGTCTACTGGAGGCGTCTATGGATGACGACGCTGCGGAAGAAATCGCACGTCGCAGTCGCGGTACACCGCGCATCGCAAATCGCTTGCTCCGTCGTGTTCGCGATTATGCTCTCGTTCGTGCCAGCGGTCATATCACGCTTGAAGTCGCGCGGGCTGCGCTCGACCTGCTCGACGTCGATCGGTTTGGGCTCGACGAGATCGATCAGAAAATCATGCTGGCCGTCTTGGATAAGTTCAATGGTGGGCCGGTTGGGCTCAGTACCATCGCCGCATCGACGGATGAGGAGCAGGACACCATCGAAGAAGTTTACGAGCCGTACCTTATTCAACTGGGGTTTCTGGAGCGCACTCCACGTGGCCGTGTTGGCACACCGCGCGCGTTTGAGTACTTCGGAATCCGGCCGCGCGGCCTGCGCGCTAGCCAGGACAGCCTCTTCTAACGGCAATGGACGCCCATCATATGATTCTGGTCCCCGGCCACGCCGTCTGGAGTGGTCATGACGACCCGTTCGACTCCTCGACTTGGTTCGTCAAACCGTTCCAGGTCGATGAGCCATCGTTCTTCCTGGAACATCTGAAGGCTGGCGTCAGCCTGGCTGCGTCGGACCCCGGTAGCCTCCTCGTTATCTCTGGCGGCCCCACGGAATTGCGAGCCGGGCCGCGCAGTGAAGCCCTCGGCTACTTTGACGTTGCGGAAAGCATCGGCTTCTGGGGCCATTCGGAAGTGAAAAAGCGCTGTGTTCTCGATGAATACGCTCTCGATTCCTTCCAGAACCTCCTTTTTGGTCTCTGCCGGTTCCGGGAGTTTTCGGGTTCCTGGCCGACTTGCATCACCGTCGCCGGATGGGGCTTCAAGGCCAGACGCTTTGCGGAGTTGCACCGTGCCGCGTTGCGCTGGGAGTTGCCGTTTCGGACATTGGCCGTGAACGACCCGATCGACCTGAAGTTCGCCGCAACGCGGGAGGCACTCACCCGGCTTCAGTGGACCGCTGATCCGTATGGCTGCAATCCTCCGCTTTCAGTCAAACGCAGGGAGCGTGACCACTTTCACCGCGTGCCGCCGTATTCGTCATCCTGCCCCGCACTGTCATGCCTGCTGCGTCATCGGGGTCCCCAGCTTTTCCCGGGGCCATTGCCGTGGGACGCATGACACGCCCTACGCTGCGGCTTCGAGGCCTTGCGCCGTGGCCCGGTGCTCTATCGACAGGGAAGCGCGGAACGCCCCGCCCGTGCAGCCCGCCAGCACGCGAGTAGCTTCCAACAGGTAAACCGCTCCAAGCCCGCGGCACGTCTGCGCGGGATAGTGTCTACTCAATCCGCGCCGGCTGGCCTTTACGATCTCTTCCGCCGCTTGCTTGAGCTTTCGCAGCGCCCGCGCGGGATTGCGGGACGCGAGCGCTCGGAATTCGCGGCAGACCGTCGTGATCTGAAGGCAATGCTCCCACAGAAACAAGTCGCCCGCGAGCAGCGCCGTCAGCGTGCGCGGCCGTCTCTGAACGGCCGAGATGATCAACTCGGCCCGCTCGGGTGAGTAGCATTCTGCGATTTGTGACCGTCCCGATGCCAGCAGGCACTTGTAGATCTGCTCTAGCAATTCCGGCAACTTGCCCCTGGCGGAGGCCGCCGCCTGTTCCACCCGGCGCGGACTCAGTGGGTCGTACCCGAATTCCGCCTTCCTTTTGCTCACCTGAGGCTGCGACGCCGCGTAGACCAGCAGCGGAAGCACGGTTCCCGGCGCGTCGAATTGTTCGGGCGTCGAAAGGTGCAAGGCCGGGAGCCAGTGTCGCGCCATTTCCTGCATCGCCACCGAGAGCTGAATCGACCTGCCCAATTCGCCCGAGGCACGTTTTGCCGGCGCGTCCGACCACGCTTCGGCCCAGTTCCAGGGGAGATCCGCTCGCAAAGTTGCCTCACATGGCATGGTTTGCTCTTCCGGTATCGCCAGACCGTAGGCGCGAACCAGGCGCAGCCACGTGACATCGGCTTCGTTGCCCACCAGCGTGCGGTGTGCCTCATGGCTCATGCGCAGCATGTCGTCCGCTGGCGCTTCTGCCCGGGACGTGAAGACCGCACCCAGCAGCATTTCCGCGCTCTCCTGGGCGAGGCACTCCGCTGCGGCTAGGCAGCTTCCTGTAACCGTCAACTGTCCGCTGCCGGTGTGCTGAATCTCCGTTCTCGCCAGATCCTCGCGAGCCACCGCCCAGTCGCTCTTCGGGAGCAGTGGCAGCAGTACCTGAATGCCGATCCGTCGGCCCTCGATACTATTCAGCAGCCCGATGAGGGGTCGCACGCCGGAGCAGCCAGGCACGCTGGCAACCAGGCAGGGCCGCAGGTCGCCACTCAGGATTCGCTCCAGAGTTTCATTGTTCTTCGGGGTGGAAGCGCAGCATAGATCGGCTAGTAACAGCCTCTCGCCGCCGCGCGAATCCGCTGTCGCGGTCGCCGTCGCAAGCGCTTCTTGCACCGCAACGTGCGCCGCCTCCCAGGACCGTTGGAGCAGTCGTGTTTGGAGCTTCTTCAGCCATAGGTTCACTTCATCGATCACTTGCCCGGGGGCTGGATTCACCCGCAGCTTGCCGCATGACTCCGCGAGCCGGGAGCGGTACCAGGAACCCAAACTGGCCCATTCCGAGTCGGCCGCCGCGTGCAGTCGCACGAGCATCTTCGCCAGATCGTCGCGAATCAGCAGCGAGCACAGCTTGCGAGCCGAACCTGCGAGTCGCAAGGCAATTTCCGTCGAGGTCAACCTGCCCAATCTGCCGCCGGCCACGCCGTTCAGCCACTCGCCCAGCGTGGTCCGCCAGAAGGCGGGGCCAACCCGGTGCAACTCGTCCCGCAGCAGGTCTTCGAACGCGCTCGGTCGCCCATCGATCAGCGCCTCCGCGCATGGCTTCAGCTCTTGCAGACTGACGGCGCTGGCTGAGGCCCGCCACAGCGCGTCTTCCTCGCTGGTGGTCAGTGCCCGGAAGAACACGCGAAGGTCGTCCAACTGGTCTGGCCGCGCACTGATCTGTCGCGCCAATTCCTTCCAGCGCAAACTGCACGAGTCCGCAAACACGCCGCGCAGCCACTCCACGGATGTGGTACCGGTCAAAGCGCGCAGCAGTTCGTCCAGGACCACAGGTTTCTCCCGAGCCATCTGCTCCGTTGCTTCGAGGACGATAGACGGTACGCGGCGTTTCACGTTCAGTGCCACCTGGGCTCGGGTGTCGCCCGCAGCGCTGCGCCACACTAGTGATAAAAAGTCGCCTTGCACCCGGACTGCTGCCCGCACCGCCTGCGCTGTGTGGACCCGCACCGGTCGCACTCCTAAGGGAAAGCCGGGGGTGATCTCGCGTAGCCAGTGCAGGTCCAATGCCAGCGGCCATTCGGCGTCCCAACCGGCGCTTCCGCTCCTCGCCTGCAACCGGATTGCGCTGGCCGGAGGCAGGCTGGACGGCGCGACATGCAGCAGAGCTTCCGCATCCAACTCCGGCGCGCACCACACCGTGGTCCGGTTCTTGCCTGCGCCGGCGGCAGCGTAGGCCCACGTTTCGTTGATGCCCAATCCGGTGATTCCGGCGAGTTCGGACACACTTAGGTCGCATGAGTGCATGGCGTTCTTCAGAGCCTTTCGGTCAGTCCTGGCCGTGGGGAAGGGGTTTCCAACTCCAAGCTAACCCGCGGCTCCTAGGAAACAACCGTTTCAGCCGGTCTCCCAGCCAGCGGCCGGTGTCGCTAAAAGTATGGCGCGACTAGGCTTTTGTGCTTTTGGATCTTTTTTCGCACCGTCTGTGACCGTCTGCGGAAGGTGGCCAGGAAGTCGTTCATCTGCCCCAGCGAGGCGAAGTATCCCGTAAACCGCGGATCGTAGCGGGGAGGCGCGCTTCGGCGGCGGCTGAAATCGCGCGCAGTGAACGTCCCCAGGCTGCTGATCACCGCCGCGCCCAGAGGTCGGTACTCGTGCGTGCCCTGCGCCCAGATCGTCTCGCCGTCAACCCACAGGGCGAACCCCATCTCAGCGCAGTCCTCCCGGGTCCAGAGTCCAGGCGGACGGATGTTGGGTCAGCCCGATGTGCGGGTAGTAGGTCACGGCCTTCGGTGCGGAAAGCAGGATCAGTTTGCAGCCCCCCGCTTCCAGCGAAAGCCGCAGCAACTCCCGCCCGATCCCCAGCTTCTGGTGGCTCTCGCGCACGGCCAGATCGCTGCAGTAATTGGCAAAGGCAAAGTCGCACAAGCAGCGCGAAACGCCCACCAGTGTGTCGCCGTCCCAGGCCGTAATCAGCAACGAGGCGTGCTTCAACATGGCCCCGAGCCGCTCCGGTTCGTTCACGGGCCGGCGCTCGCCTAGCGTGGATGCCACCAGCAGTTCGCGAAACTGCTCGGCGCTGATCGTACGTTGCGCGGAGTAAGTAATCTCGAAACTCATCGATCCACCTGGCTGCCTGTGCGCCCTCGTGCTGGTCTCATTCATGTAGGATATCCCGAGGGGTCTTCCACCCGACGAGGTTCCAAATACTTATGACTCGAAGACAACTCATCGCTTCCGGCGCAGCCCTGCCGCTCGCCGCGCAAACCGGCACGCCCGCAAAGAAAGAACGCAAAGGCCGGCTCAGGCAGGGCGTTTGCGGCAGCGTTTTCGGACGCGGCCTGAGTTTCGAGGAGCAATGCAAGCAGGCCTCCCTACTGGGCGTCCAGGTGATCGACCTGGTCGAGCCAGATCGCTGGGCCACCATCGAGAAGTACGGGATGAAGCCGAACATGATTCCGGGTGGCGGGCGTCTCGCCGACGGGCTCAACGAGGAGGCGAACCACACGTGGATCGAAAAGGCCTTCCAGGAAAGACTGCCGCTCTGCGCGAAGCACAAAGTGACCACCATGATCGCGCTCTCCGGCAACCGGCGCGGAAAGACCGACGAGCAGGGCTGGGATGCCTGCTTCAAGATCCTCAAAAAGGTCGTCCCGATCGCCGAGAGCGAGGGCGTGACCATCTGCCTCGAACTTCTCAACTCGAAGGTCGATCACAAGGACTACCAGTGCGACCACACCGCCTGGGGCGTCGAGATTGCGAAACGCGTCAATTCCCCGCGCTTCAAGCTGCTCGATGACATTTACCATATGCAGATCATGGAAGGCGATGTCATCCGCACCATCCGCGACAACATCCAGTACATCGGCCACTTCCACACCGCGGGTGTGCCTGGCCGCCACCAGTTCGACGAGACGCAGGAACTCAACTACCGTGCCATCGCACAGGCCATTGTCGATGCCGGCTACACGGGCTATATGTCCCATGAATACTCGCCAACTGCGGGCAAGGACGCACTCGCGGTGTTGGACCAGATGCTGACTATCTGCGACGTCTAGCGCCGCTTCGCCAGTCAACCGGGCTCCGTCCCGTCCGGGACGGAGCCACGACCGTCCGGAAACGGCGTTCCGCCGCAGATCCAAGCGGGCCCGCATCCCCGCTATACTCCCGCCTCGCCTGGTCCGGGAGCCATTCTGCGGCCCTTTGTCAAGATTCCTGATCGCCTGGGCTTGCACCGGATCGTCAGAACATTGTAATCTCTACTAGGATTAGGGAAATGCTAGGCCCAGGACTTATCAACGTCTCCGTTAAGTGTGAGTACGCCTTGCGGGCGGTACTCGATCTCGCGCTCGCTTCCAACGCGGATCCTATCCGCATCGCCGACATCGCAACCCGCAGGCGCATTCCCCAGAAGTTCTTAGAGACGATCCTCTCGGATCTTCGGAAACAGGGTTTCCTGGAGTCGCGCCGGGGTGCTGAAGGCGGCTACCTGCTGGCCCGATCCCCCGACTCCATCACCGTCGGGGAGGTTGTGCGCGCCGTCGAAGGCGGGCGCAGTTCCAGCACGACCGAGGAGCACGGACCTATCGAGTTTTTGTGGAGTGAGGTCGATGCCGCGATCGCATCGGTCATAGACCATAAGACGATTGCTGAGCTCGCCCGCGAATGGCGCGAGCGGCAATCGCAGTTCGTACCAAATTGGGAGATCTAATCCATGCCAGTATTCGCTGATAACTCTCTGAGTATTGGGCGCACGCCGCTCATTCGCCTGAACCGCGTGACTCAGGGGTGTCACGCCACGGTTCTAGCCAAGATTGAAGGCCGCAACCCGGCCTATTCGGTGAAGTGCCGGATCGGTGCTTCGATGGTCTGGGACGCGGAGAAGCGAGGCATCCTCGTTCCCGGCAAGCGCCTGGTCGAGCCCACCAGCGGCAATACGGGCATCGCGCTCGCGTTCGTTGCGGCGGCGCGGGGGTATCCCATCACGCTGACCATGCCGGATACGATGTCCATCGAGCGCCGCAAGGTGCTGCGGGCGCTGGGCGCCAAGCTGGAGTTGACCGAAGGCGCCAAAGGCATGAAGGGCGCCATCGCCAAGGCCGAAGAGATCTACCAGTCGGACACGGCTAACACGGTCCTGCTGCAGCAGTTCCAGAATCCGGCCAATCCCCAGATCCACTTTGAAACGACCGGTCCCGAAATCTGGGACGACACCGAGGGCGGCATCGACGTGCTGGTTTCCGGCGTAGGCACCGGCGGCACCATCACCGGCATTTCCCGGTTCATCAAGCAGTCGAAGGGCAAAGCCATTACCTCCGTTGCGGTCGAGCCAACGCACAGCCCCGTGATCACGCAAGTTCGCTCGGGCCAGCCGGCCCAGCCGGGCCCGCACAAGATCCAGGGCATCGGCGCGGGCTTCATCCCGGGGACGCTCGATTTGTCGATCGTGGATCGCGTCGAGCAGGTGACCAACGACGAATCGATGGAGATGGCCCGCCGTCTCGCCCGGGAAGAGGGCATCCTGTCCGGCATATCCTGCGGCGCCGCCGCCGCCGCCGCCGTGCGTCTGGCCAAAGACCCGGAATTCGCAGGCAAGACCATCGTGGTTGTACTGCCCGACTCCGGCGAGCGCTACTTGACGTCGGCCCTGTTTGAGGGCCTGATCAACGACTAGCCACGCCTCGCGTACTAAGTCTGGTTTGGTTTAATCAGAGGGGTCCCGGCCTGGGACCCCTTTTTCGCGTTGCATCGGTGCCTGCTGCGCATCAAGGCGGTGCGCGGCAGCCTTCTTGCCTCGCTCTTGCTCAGGTGAATTCCGGCAAACCTACCACTCCCTCGCGGTCGCGGCTCCGTCCGGACAGAGCCGCGAGCGTAAGGGAGTGGTAGACTACCCGGCAAACGGGCTTCTGAAGATGGCCGCAGCATACGCAATTCACTTCTGCCTTCGACGCGTCCAGGCCGCGCTGTATTCGTCCGTGCACAGCCGAAAGGAGCACATCCTAAGAACCTGGGCAGCCCCCTCCAGATTCCAGGCCAGGCGCCTGGCCGTGTTTTTCGGAGCCATGCTGGCCGCCGTGCCCGCGAGTGCGGACAAGCGATTGCCGGTGAATCTCAAACACCCGCCAACGCTTGGGAATTCCTTAGCGGCCGCCCGCGTGGTGGTGGGGCCGGTGGCGGGGGACTGTGCAGCGAGATTCAGTGAAATGCTGACGGTGGACATGGCTGCTCACGGTGTCCTCGTGATGAGTTCGCTGGAACTGGCGTCCGTAGCAACCCGGCATCACATCCCGATCCCTTCGCCGCTCGACGCCGCGGCGTCCGCGCAACTGGCGGGCGCCATCGGGCCGGCAGCGCTGGTTGCGATTAGCGTGACCCGCTGCGAGGCGCGTCAACTCCCGACGTTTCTCTCCGGCGGCCTGCCCGCCACGCACGTCTCGCGAACGGAGGGCCATTTCGAGGCGAGTGTGCGCTTTACGGACCTCGCAAACGGTCAGGAGATCGCCGCTCAGAACATCCGCGTGGACGCGCACAAGGACAACGAGAGCCAGACCGGGGTGGCGGATCACCCGGCCGCGCCAGAGGTGCGGGAACTTGCGGTAAACAAAGCACTGCAGGACGCGCAGCATCTCTACCTGCCCTGGATCGAACATCGGGAAATCGCGCTGTCCGACGAAAAGGACTGCAATCTGAAAGCAAGCTTCGATCTGGTCAAAACAGGCGATTACGAAGGCGCCGCGCGGGTCGCACGCTCGAATGCGCAAGCCTGCCAGTCGAAGTCGGCTGCCGCCGCCTGGTACAACCTGGGAGCCGCCGAGATGCTCGCTTCCCACTACGAAGCGGCGCTGCCCGCGTTCGACGAGTCACTCAAGCTGCGCAACAACCGGGCCGTGGCAGAGCTCAGAAGCGACTGCAGCGCGCTCGCCAGTGCGCAGGCGCGGCACAGCCTGGCCAAAGGCGTGGAGCCAGCCAGGGGAAGCCAGCCAGCCAACGCGCGGACCGGGATTCTGCTCACCAACGACTTCATCATCAAGCTGGTGCAGGGCAGTATCTCAGGGGACGAGATCATCCAGATGATTGCGACCCAGCCCGTGCAGTTCAAACTGGAGCCCGCTGACATTCAGGTGCTGAAACAGGCGGGAGTTCCGGACGCGGTTGTTGCAGCGATGCGCGCCAGATAATACGATTACCCCACGAGCCCGGCGGAACCGGAGCGTGCTGCTCCCAGGCCCGAACCTTGAGAAGTTCGCAGCTGTTAATCGGTGATCGATTACAGATGGGAGCGCAGCGACGAGATGACTTCCGCGCTGGTCCAGTCGCGATTCGCGATAAACTTCTCGACCACCTTGCCGTCTGGGGTGATCACGTAGGTCTCGGGAATTTTGTACGTTCCGAAACTCGCGCTGATCAGGGAAGTCGGGTCGCGCGAGGTCTCAAAGCCGATCTTCATGCGCTGCACGAAGGACTTGTAGGAGTTTTCGTTGCGGTCCACGCTGACCCCGACAACCACCACTCCCTGGGGAGCCAATTGGCGCGCCATCTCATTCAAAGACGGGGTTTCCTCGATGCAGGGCGGGCACCAGGTAGCCCAGAAATTCAGAACCAGCAGTTTGCCGCCGAACGACTTGGCGGTGACGGTCTTGCCCGAATCGGTAACCACCTTGAAATCGGGCGCCGTCTGGCCTACATCGACGATCCGTTCCGTGAACGCGTCGTTCACGACCCAGAACAGGCACGCGGCCAGCAACACGACTCCGGACAACAGATATGTGACGGTGCGGCGGGAATCCATACAACTCCATTCTACTGGTATGCGCGAGTCTAACGGACATTGTATCTGGATCCGCATTTGGAGCATCGTAAAGGTGCCCCATGATGTTGATCACGCGCAAGGTCGAGTTTTCCGCTTCGCACACGTGCTGGAATCCCGCTCTGGACCGTGCCGCGAACGAGGCTGTGTACGGCGCGGAGGCCAACCCCAATGGGCACGGGCACAACTACCGGCTCGAGGTGACGCTGCAGGGCGAGCCCGATCCGGTAACGGGCATGATTATCGATCTGAAACAGGTGAAGCAGGTACTCGAAGAGGCCATCGTCCAGCCGATGGACCACCGCCACCTGAATCACGAGGTCCCGCCCTTCGACAAGGTCGTCCCGACGGCCGAGAACCTGGCCGTGGAGATCTGGAGACGGCTGGAACCCCTGTTCGAGGCGACGCAGGGCCGGTTGAAGCTCATCCGGCTTTACGAAACCGACGATCTGTACGTCGAATACGAGGGGCGCTGAACATGCCCCGCGTCACCCTTACCCGCCGCTACAGGTTCTCCGCCTCGCATCGCCTGCACACGCCGCTGCTTAACGAAGCCCGCAATTTCGAGGTTTACGGGAAGTGCAATAACCCTTACGGGCACGGTCACAACTACGTGCTGGAGGTCACCGTCGCGGGCGAGCCTGACCGGATCACGGGACGCCTGTTGCCGCTGGCGGATCTGGACGGCTTCGTCGAGCGCGTGGCGCTGAAAGCACTGGACTACCGGGACTTGAATACTCAGGTGGAGGAGTTTGCGGCCGCCACGCAGCCCCTCGTCCCGACCACGGAGAACCTCGTTGCCGTGGTGGCCGCCAGGCTCTCCGGCCAATGGCCGCTGGCTTTTCAGGACAAGGCAGCCCGGCTCGAACGGGTGCGAATTCACGAGACAGAAAGGAACACCTTCGAGGTGTTGGTAGGTTCGGCTGGGCAGCCTGACGAGTTGTTCTGCGCAGGCGCCGAAACCCCAGAGGAAATATGCAAGTGAAACGAGCAAAGTCCGTAATCCCTATGATCGGCCGCGGGGAGGGTCGCGGCCCCATCGCCCAGAGCGTCGAACGAATCCTCCGCGAACTGGGCGAGGATCCCGCGCGGGAGGGCTTGGTGAGCACCCCCGAGCGGTCCGAGAAGGCTCTGAAGTTCCTCACCTCCGGCTATGAAACGAACCTCGAGGAACTGGTCAACGGAGCGATCTTCAGCGAGAAGTGCGACGAGATGGTGCTGGTGAAGGACATCGAGTTCTTCAGCCTGTGCGAGCACCACATGCTGCCTTTCTACGGCAAGGCGCACGTGGCCTATCTGCCCAACAACAAGATCATCGGCCTGAGCAAGATTCCCCGCATCGTGGACATGTTTGCGCGCCGGCTGCAGGTGCAGGAACGGCTGACGCAGCAGGTGGCGCAGTGCATCCAGGATGTCCTGCAGCCGCGCGGCGTCGGAGTGGTCATAGAAGCCCGCCATTTCTGCATGATGATGCGCGGCGTGGAGAAGCAGCACTCCGGCACCGTGACCAGCGCAATGCTGGGTTCCATGCGGCAACGGAAAGACTCGCGCGACGAGTTTCTGGCGCTTGTCCGGCTGAATTCTCTGCACGCGTAACCGGCGCACTGCGGTTGGATTCCGGACGGTCGCCGTCCCCGGGCTTTGCGTTAATATGAGGATTGCATGCCCGACAATTTCCGCCGCTTCACCGTCGATGATCCGTTCGGGCGCAAGTGGGACGTAGAGTTCCGCTGGCAACAGAACGCGATCTCCATCCGCCATGCCGACGCGATCGACTGCAAGTATTACGCCTCAACCGGCGCAGAGAAGCGCGAACTCGTGGTCAGTCTGCCGCACACGGCGCTTTTGGCCGTGGCCGGGCAGGCCGGGCGTGAACTCACCGATGCCTGGGTCATCAAGCTTGCCGGTCTGCACGCGGAGCGCATGATCTCCAACTGGGAAGACCTGGATAAGGCAGTTGCGGTGCTCTCCGCGGACGAAATCTACGGCTACAATCGAGCTCTGGAAGAAACGGCCGCGCAGGCTGCCGCAGCGCATCGTTAGAGCATGAATTTGGCACCCTTCCAACCTGCTGCGCGATCCCTGTTTTGCGTGGTATATTTCTCGCGAGTCCTTCCGGAGGTCAAGCGGTCATGATCAGCTGCCCAGAGTGCGATGCGGTCCTAGAAGTTGAGGAGAGCGGGTTGGAAACGGGCGACACCGTAAGCTGCGAAGAATGCGGCGCGAGCCTGGTTGTTGTCACAACCGACCCGGAATTGGAATTGGAAGTCGAGACCGAGGGCGACCTCGACGCCGACGACGAACTGGAAGACGATTTAGACGATGAAGACGCGGACGATGACGAGGCCGAGGAGGAAGAAGACGAGGACGAGGATTGGCACTAAGCCCCTCCCGCTGCTCGCTCTGCTGCTGTGCCTCTGCGGCGCCTTCGCGGGAGCCGCGGAGAAACCCTACGCCGTCGTTGCCGGCACAGTCTTTCACGACCCCGGCTTCACGCTGCCCGGCGCCGAAGTGGTGCTGCGAATGACCGTCCCGCCGCCAGGCGTCAAACACCCCAAATCTCTGACTGCCCGCAGCGACGGGCGGGGCGAGTTCGCCTTTCACGTGCCGGCGGGCAAAGCCGAATACCTGGTCAGCGCCAGGGCCGACGGCTATGTGAGCGAAGAAAAGCCAGTAAAAATCGAATCGGAAGAACGCGTTGACGTCTATTTTTCGCTGCACGCCGTCAAGTAATCAGGGAGGTCGTAATGCGCCGCATATGGTTTGCCGTTGGACTAGGCTTGGTACTGTTCACGCTGGGGGCCGCTGCGTTCCAGTGGACGAGTGAGAAGAAGGACAAGCCGCGGGACCGCACTCACCGCGATGTGGCCGGCATGGTGATGCTGCAGGACGAGACTCCCGTGAGCGGAGCAGTGGTGAAACTCAAGAACCTGCGGAACCTGCAGGTGCGCTCGTTCATCACGCAGGCCGATGGGAAATACGTCTTCCAGAACCTGAGTTCCAGTGTCGATTTCGAATTGAATGCCGAGTACAAGGGCATGTCCAGCCCCAAGCGGGCCTTGACCATCTACGACACACGATTGGATCCGATCATCAATTTGAAACTGGAGCCAGCCAAGAAGTAGACCGAAGCGCGTCCCGCTTGGGGCGCTGCGGACCGCGGAAGACTCATGAAACGAATTGCCACACTGACACTGGCGCTTGCACTGGGCTTGACTGGAATGCAGGCCTTCGCCGCGGACCTGAAGCCCGTTGACGAAGCGGGCTACGCCAAACTCGTGGCCGCGTCGAAGGGCAAGGTGGTCCTGGTGAATTTCTGGGCCACCTATTGCGTGCCTTGCCGCAAGGAAATGCCCCAATTGGTGGCACTGGAGGCCCGCCTGCGTGCGCGCGGGTTCCAGTTCGTCACCATCTCCGCGGACGAACCGGAGCAGCAATCCGCGGCCGGGATGTTTCTCGACAAGCTGAAGGTGCCCGCGCCCGCCTACATTCGCCGCGCGAAAGACGACGAAAAGTTCACGGCTGGGGTCGATCAGAAATGGGACGGAGCGTTGCCCGCTTCATTTCTCTACGACCGTCAGGGCCGCAAAGTGAAGTCCTTTTTCGGCGAGGCTAATCTGGCAGTAGTCTCCGCCGCGATCGAAAAGCTGCTTTAGATTCCGTGGTGGGAAGGCTCTTCAGAGCCTGCATGAACATCAACCGGGCGCGCACAAGAGCGCCATCGTGGCGCTCCCGAGCCGCCCCAAACGACCGGACTCAACTCCGTCCCAGGTTCAATACAATCAAGCCCGCGAAGATCAGCGCCAGCCCGCCCAGCTTGCGTCCCGTGAATGGTTCGCCGAAGAACAGCCGGGCCCACAACAGCGTCCACACGTAGCCCAACGAGACCATCGGGAAGAGGATCGAAAGCTCCCCGTGTTTCAGGGCCATCAGGTAAAACACAGTCGAAATCAGGTACAGCGCCACGCCCGCGGCGAGTCGCCAATTGAGCAGCATCGACTTGAGATTCAGGCTCATCCGGCCCGCGCCCCACTTCAGAAAGACCGCTCCGAACGAACCGAGGAACGACGCGAACAACACCAGCAGCATCGACTCGATGGGGGTCTTCATTGTGCAGGCTTCTTTCCGCCGCTGCCTAGGAAGGCAACACCGAGGCAGATCAGGGCAACTCCTGCCAGTTTCCAGGGCGTCAGCGGCTCGTGCAACACCAGCACGCTCAGAAAGACCACCCAGATGTAGGTCAGGGAGATGACGGGATACAGCACGCTCAGTTCGCCGTCCCGCAGCGCCAGCGTGATCAGCAGCGTGAAGATCCCATAGCAGGCCAGCCCGATCCATAGCGGGTAGTTCGCCACAATGGCAAGCCAGTTCACGCTGCCGTTTTCAAACGTGAACGCCGCGTGGGTCGTGCTGATTTTGAAGAGATACTGGGCCACGCCGCCGAACAGGGTGCAGCAGAACACCAGCAGCAGCGATTGATTGTGGGTGAAGCTGAACGCTTTGCGCGCCGTGCTGCCGGGCGCGGCTGAGGAATTACCTGGCACGTCTGTTAGTGTAACTGTCCGGACGGCGCGGGCTCCGGGGCGGCGGCTTTCGGTTGGTAGCGGCACGTTCCCGCAGCCACGGAGAAGGCGGCCACCGTCTTCCACACGCCACCCTCGCGCCGCTCGATCCGGAACGCTTTCAAACTTGCGTCGGCCACGATTCGAGCCAGCGGCGTGGACTCCCTGGCGGTGCGCGCCGGCCGGGTTGCCGAGGACTCCCTGATCGCCCAGGAGTCCCCACCGCTTTCCGTTTCGAGTGTCGCGTAACGGGTCACCCCGGGCCGGCGGCGATCCACTCCCAGCGTGCCGTGCGTCGCCGAATCGAAGTGGAATTGTTCGATCAGCCCGACCGCGCCTTCCTCAAACAGAGGCTTCTTGAGCCAGTTCTTGCCGCCGTCAGAGGTGCGCAGGATGAACGGGTCCTTGTCCAGGGTCCCGGCCGTATGTCCCGCGACGAATCCGGTCGCGAAGCCGGGGAATTGCATTTGCTCGAACGAGACGCCGCGCAGTCTCTCGTAGGGCTCGGTCCACGACTCGCCGAGGTCCTCGCTGGCCAGCAGAATCGACCACAGGGTCGCCGTGCCCGCGTGGAAATTCCCCGCCAGAAACAGCTTCGAACCAACCGCTTCCACGGCGGCCAGTTCCAGGTAAACCGGGCAGGGCTCGTCCTCGGTGCAGCTCATGCCGTAGTCGGCGATCTCGGCGTCGCCGCAGTGGGCTTCGACCACGATCGGCCGGCCCGAATAGCGATAGGCCAACTTCAGGACTGGCGGTGGAACCGTCTCGGCGGGCGGCGTGAGCGGGTCCTGCGCCGCAACCAGGCCGGCGGCGAGGGCGAAGGTGAGGAAGCGTAACAGCACCACGCCGATTGTACCCGCTCCCGCGGCAGGCAATCCAGGGCGGGGAAGACGGCAACCGCGGGAGGCGTCACAATGGGAGAAATGCCCGCCTGGCTTGATTGGCTGCTGAACCCGAAGCCTGCGCGTGGCGAACGCGAGACGCTGCTTGGCGTGCCCGCCGTCCGCCGCGTCAAGAACTACGCCGCGTTCAGCGGATACGCCTACGAGTATCTTTTCGAGGGCTACCGCGACCAGCCGGAGGGCAGGGAATACGCCTTCTCCGTTTCAGGTGATCGCAAGTCCTGGTGCCCGTTTCTGGTGCGGGTTCCCACCGGCGCGACGCAAGGCTGGGAGCGCGAGCGGGCCATTCCGCTCGGCGACCGCGAACGCTACGCGCTGGCGAAGCTGGCGCTCTTTTCGGCCTTCGACGAACGGGCGAATCCGTCGGAACTGCGGGGCAGCCTCGACGTAACTCCCGAGGTTGCCGCCGCTCTGCTCGACAAACTCGACCTGTAGACGGTGCGGCGGGTCTGCAGTTCCCGCGGCTACGCCTTTCCGGCCTGTTGCGCCTCCACCACGGCCAGCGCCGCCATGCACACGATGTCGTTCACTTCTGCGCCCCGCTGCAGGATATGCACGGGCTTCGAGAAGCCCATCAGGATGGGTCCGATCGCTTCGCAGCCGCCCAACCTCAGCAGCAGCTTGTAGGCCATGTTGCCGGCCTCCAGCGACGGCGCGATCAGCACGTTCGCGTCGCCCTTCAGCCGGCTGAACGGATACTCGGCCATCAGGTCCGGCGTCACCGCCGCGTCCGCCATCAGCTCGCCTTCGCACTCCAGGTCCGGGCGCAGCTGGTTGACGATTTCGGTGGCGCGCCGCACCTTCTCGGACAGCGGGTGCCGCGTCGATCCGAAGGTCGAGAAGGACACCATCGCCAGCCGCGGGACGATGTCGAAGCGCTTCACGGTGTCTGCCGCAGTGATCGCGATCTCCGCCAATTCCTCGGCGGTCGGCTCGATGTTCACAGTCGTGTCGGCCAGGAAATAGACCTGACCCTTGGGGGTAATCAGCATGTACATGCCCGACACGCGCTGGATGCCGGTGCGCTTCGGAATCAGTTCCAGCGCCGGACGGATCGTGTCGGCGTAATGCTGCGTGATGCCCGCAATCACGGCGTCCGCATCGCCTTTGTGCACCATCATCGCGGCGAAGCGCGTGCGTGCGCTCATGTGCCGCGGCGCCTCCGACATGGTCACGCCCTTGCGCTGGCGCAGCAGCAGATACTCGCCGAGGTAGTCGCTCCACTGCGCGCTCAACGCCGGGTCGATAATCTCCACCGGCGCCTCCAGGTGGAGCCGAAGCTCGGCGGCCCGCGCGCGGATGGCTTGCTCGTTGCCCAGCAGCACCGGGCGCGCGATGTGCTCGTCCACCAGGATCTGCGCAGCGCGCAGAATCTTGTCCTGATCGCCCTCGGGGAACACCACCCGCTTGGGGTCGCGCTGGGCCTTGTGGATGATCATGCGCATGATCTCCTGCGACTTGCCCAGGCGGCGCTCCAGCGCCTCGCGGTATTCATCCGGATCGAGCTGGATCTGTGCCACGCCGGACTCCACCGCCGCGCGCGCCACGGCCGGTGCGACGCAGGTGAGCACCCGCGTATCGAACGGTTTCGGGATGATGTAATCCGCGCCGAACTCCATCGTCTCCACGCCGTAAGCTCGCCGCACCGAATCGGGCACGTCCTGCCGGGCCAGCTGCGCCAGGGCATACGAAGCCGCCAGCATCATCTCCTCGTTGATCGTCGTGGCCCGCACGTCCAGCGCGCCCCGGAAGATGAACGGGAACCCGAGCACGTTGTTCACCTGATTCGGGTAGTCCGAGCGGCCGGAAGCCATCAGCAGGTCCTTGCGCGTGGCCACCGCCAGTTCGTAGTCGATCTCCGGATACGGATTCGCCAGGGCGAACACGATCGGCCGGTCCGCCATCGATAACAACATCTCGGGCGTGACGCAATTTGCAATCGACAAACCCAGAAAGACGTCGGCACCTTTCATCGCGTCGGCGAGCGAGCGGGCCTCCGTCTCGCGCACGAACTTGTCCTTGTACTTATTCATCCCGTCCGTGCGCCCGGAATGCAGCACCCCTTTGCTGTCGCACATCAGGATGTTTTCGAGTTTCGCGCCCAGCCGGACGTAGTGGTTCGCGCAGGAGATCGCGCTGGCGCCCGCGCCGGAGAAGACGATCTTCACATCGCCGAGCTGCTTGCCCACGATCTCCACGGCGTTGATCAGGGCGGCGCCGGAGATGATGGCGGTGCCGTGCTGGTCGTCGTGGAACACCGGGATGTTCATCGTGCGCTTGAGTTCTTCTTCGATTTCGAAGCACTCGGGGGCCTTGATGTCCTCAAGATTGATCCCGCCGAAGGTGGGCTCCATCAACTGGCAGGCGCGGATGATCTCTTTCGGATCCTCGCTGGCGAGCTCGATGTCGAACACGTCGATGTCGGCGAAGCGTTTGAACAGGACTCCCTTGCCCTCCATCACGGGTTTGCCCGCGGCGGGGCCGATGTTGCCCAGTCCGAGCACGGCGGTTCCGTTTGTGACGACGGCCACCAGGTTGCCTTTGGACGTGTAGTTGTAAACGAGCGAAGGATCCCGATGAATCTCCAGGCAAGGCACGGCCACACCCGGCGTGTAGGCCAGGCTCAGGTCGTGCTGCGTGCGGCACGGCTTGGTCGGCGTGACGGATATTTTCCCTGCCGGCGCGGACGAATGGTAGCGCAGCGCTTCTTCATCTCGATTTCGCATGGTGGATACTCCCCCGCCTTCTTTCTACTCCCAATTGCCGGAAATAGGAACCACGTTCCCACTGAGGATTGTAGCGAGGAGGCGTTTGGAGTGGCGGAAGAAGGGCAGGGAACTCCACTGCGGCGCCGCGAAACGGAGCAGTGAGGCGCACGAGTTGGCGTGCGCCTTAGTCGAATGAAGTCCGGCAGTCCGCCGGGTTTGCGCGGTGATCGGGCCGGCTCCGGCTTAGAGTTCGAGCGCCTTCACGACGTCGGCGAAGACCGCCTCGGGAGTGCCCACGCCTTCGATGCGGTGATAATCGCCCTGGGAGTAATAGCCGATCAGGGGCGCGGTCGATCGCTCGTAGGCGACCAGCCGGTTGCGGACCGTATCTTCGCAATCGTCGGCGCGCTGCGACAGGGCCGCTCCGCATGCGTCGCAGGCGCCTTCCTGTTTGGGCGCGTGGCTCTGCAAGTTAAAGATCTGGCCGCAGGCCGTGCAGTAGCGGCGCTGGCAGGTACGCGCGACCAGCAGGTCGCTGGGCACGTCGATGTGCACGATGGTGGGCAGCGGATAGCCGAGTTTGGGCAGCAGTTCGCCGAGGTACTGCGCCTGTCCCAAACTGCGCGGGTAGCCGTCCAGCATGAATCCGCCGGCGCAATCCGGCTTGGCCAGGCGCGAGGCGACGATGTCGTTCACGATTTTGTCGTCGAGCAGACCGCCCGTGATCATGATGGCCTGGGCCTTCTTGCCCAGTTCCGTTCCGCCGCGGACTTCGGCGCGGATCATCTCCCCCGTCGAGATCGCGGGGATATTCAGGTGTTTCGCCAAGCGTTCCGCTTGCGTCCCTTTGCCGCTTCCGGGGGGCCCCAGCAGCAGGAGAACCCGGGTCACCGTCGTTCCTTTGCAGGCCGAACTCAGAGTTTCTGTCGATGTCATGGGATTGCTCTTAAGCGCTAATTTTACCGAAAAGAGATAGATTCAGTCAAATGAACCTGTTTCTCTGATTTTGGCGCATGGAATCCTGCCTGATCGAGGTCTGCCAGCAGCCAAACCGCTGATTTTAGCGGCTTGCGAAATTTGCGCCTTATTATTCAATGACTTGAAAACACAAACCGCACAGATTAGCGGTTTCCGATTTCCGGTGTGAATTGTCAGGCCACGCCGAGGAGCGTCCGCTCCAGTCGTTTGAACCCTTCCCGGAAGACGGCAGGTTCCGGTAGGAGGCTGGCCACCAGCAGCGCTTCGCGCTCGAAATCGTAGAAGAACCCGGGCTGCAGCAGCACGCCTTCGCGCTCCAGCAGCCGCAGCGTCCACTGCTCTTCGGTATGGAAACGCGGGACGTCGATGACGACGCACCAGCCGCCCTCCGGTTGCATGATCCGCGCTCCGCTTTTCGGCGAAAACGCAGCGCGCGCAGCCGCAAGATTCTCAAGGCAGCGGGCACGAATCGCCGCTTGGATTTGCGGCACCAGTTTCATCCAGCGCACGGCCGCATGCTGAACCGGCGCGCTGACGGGCAGATAGGCGTCCGCGATCCACTCCAGCCGTTCCAGCGCCCCGCTCAGCAGCGTGCGCGGGCCGGAGGCGTGAATCCAGCCGAGTTTCATCTGCGGCATCCCCGCCACTTTCGACAAGCCGCTGAGGGTGAAGACAAGCGCCTCGCCGGTCGCTTCGAAGGTCGAGATCCGGGCTGAGCCGCTCTCGCTCTGGGGTCGTGCGCCAGGTGTTTCGCATTCGAAGCCTACCGCTCCCTCACGGTCGCGGCTCCGACCCGATGGCAAGCGACCCGAAGCGGAGCCGCGACCGTGAGGAAGCGGTGGCTGCGCCCCACCCGCTTCGCGGGTCAAAGCATCCACGCGTGTCCCACCCGCCTCCCAGGCGTAGTCGGCAAAGACCTCGTCGGCAATGATGGCGAGACGCCGCGATGCCGCCCAGGCCTGCAGCCGCTGCCACTCGGCGCGCTTGAGAAATGCGCCGGTCGGATTGTTGGGATTGACCAGCACCAGCGCCCGCGTGCGTGCGGTCCGCGCGCTCTCCAGGGCGTCCAAATCGAGGCCCCAATTCAGATCCTCCGGCAGCGAATACTCAGCCACTCGGACGGCGTTGAGCGTGGCCAGGCATTCGAACAGCGGGTAGGACGGCCGGGGCACCAGGACCTCGTCGCCCGGTTCGCACAGCAGTTTGAAGAGCCAGCCATAGGCCTCGCTGGTGGACCCGGCCAGGATCAGCCGCTCCGGATCGGCGTGCTGGCCGCGCAGCACATGGTGCGCCGCGATGGCGTCGCGGGCGGCCGGCAAGCCGCGCGGCGTGGGCTCGTAAGTGAGCGAGCGCGCATCGCTCAACGCGTCCAGGATCTCCGCGTTGGGATAGTCCAGGCCTGCGCGCGTGGGGTTCGAGAGCGTCAGGTCCAGAACCTCCTGGCCCGCGCTTCTGCGCGCCGGCAACGCCACATTCAGCCGGTTGGGCTGGAAGTCCCCCGGCGTTCGGGTCGAAAACACGTTTACGCTTCCGCGACGACGGGGTTGCGCAGCGCGCCGATGCCCTGGATGCGCACCACCACCTCGTCGCCCGCGCGCAGCCAGCGCGGCGGTTTGTGGGCGAAACCGACGCCGGCGGGCGTCCCGGTGGAAATCACATCGCCGGGTTCCAGCGTGATGGCGCTGCTCAGGAACTCGATCAGGGCCGGGATCTGGAAAATCAGGTTGCGCGTATTCGAGTCCTGCATGATCTTGCCGTTGATCTCGCAGGAGATGTCGAGGCTATGCGGGTCCGCGATTTCGTCCGCGGTGGTGATCCACGGTCCCATGGGGCAGAACGTGTCGAAGGTCTTGCCCATCAGCCACTGCGAGGTCGCCAACTGATAGTCGCGGGCGCTGACGTCGTTGATGCAGGTGTAGCCGAAGACGTGATCGCGCCAGCGGTCTGCCGGGATGTAACGGCCGCCGATGCCGATCACGACGCCCAACTCCGCTTCGTAGTCGGGTTTGGTCGAGTGATTGGGCAAAATCACCGGCGCGCCCGGCCCCGTGATGGCGTTGCCGAACTTGCTGAAGATGGTGGGCACGGCGGGGACTTCCAGTTTCGCCTCAGCCGCGTGGTCGCGGTAGTTGAGCCCGACGCAGATGATCTTCGGCGGTTTGGGGATCGGCGCCAGCAGGGTCACGGCATCGAGCGCCACACTGGCCGATGCCGGGGCGGCGGACAGATAGGACCGGATGGCGGCGAAAGCCGCGGCGCCGCTGGCGATCACGTCCACCACGCGATTGAAGCCGGCGTGGTGCAGGCAATGTACCCGATCTGCAATCACGACACCGGCCTGAGCCGGCCCGCCATGCGCGGAATAGGTCACGAAACGCATGAGACGATGCTATCGCACCGCGGCGGCCGAGGGGATTGCCGCGAGTGGAATCCCTTGCGGGTAAACGGCCGTTTGTTATAGTGGTGAGTGACCGTGGCGCTATCGTCTAAGGGTTAGGACGAAGCCCTCTCAAGGCTTAAATAGGGGTTCGAATCCCCTTAGCGCTACCATCACCCTCCCCACAGAACTTTCCTGAAGAGCAAGCCTGGTCCAGGTGCGACTCGGTTGCATTGATTTTGGAACGCGCGGATCGCGCGCCCGGCCCCCTAGTCCGAACCAGCACGGCCATGCGAGTTCCGGAGGGCCGCTCAAATCGTACTTTATAGTGCAGCGAGCAGTGTGGCGACGCATTCTGCTCTCAAGCCATACTTTATAGAAAAGTATTTGTGAAAGTAAAAATATTGTCTAAAGGAGTGAGATTTTTCTTGATAGTACCAACGGGCAAAAGTACTATTGGCTAGGGAGTACTTCGAGAGCTCTAGTACTGGCGGCGGCGGCCAGTCGGGGCAGCGGAGTTGGAGAGGAACGGAGCGCAGGACTAAGCGCTCACCCGCAGTGCAGTGGCGCAGTGTGTCTTCAATTGGCTTCGAGTTCGCGGCTACGGGGATCTTCGCACCTCTGGGCTCCCAGGAAAACGCTGGCGGCGTACAGCCAGGAGCTAACCTAGCATGAAGACCCTTGCCCTATTGGGTTTCTTATATTCGGCCTATAGCACCAGAGAGTGGATTCACTGGTGCCAGTATTTCGTCGCTTTGGACAACGTCGGCAAACTGCAACTCGGGTCGCGGGCCGTCTTCATCCTCGGCACCTACTCAGTCAACTTCTGGCTGTTGTTGCGCTAGACCCACCTATTTGGCGGTGTCCGGACGCCGGCGGGCGCCCAGTGCGCGCACATTCGCAATCGCCCACACCAGCATTCGCCCGACTTTCCTGTCCGGCGGCGCGTACCGCGCGATTTCGACGCAGAGGCCTCCCGATCCACCCGACAATGAGACCCCCAGGCTGTGATCGACTGTGATCTGCGCTGACTTGCCCCAATATTCCGGAATGCTGATTATCCAGTCTTCTTTTCACTACTAAACACTGAACTTCCAAGAGGGCAAGCAGGAATGAGTGCCGCGCCTGAAAAGGCTAAGTTATACCTTATATAAAAGTATTGCTGCACAATAGTTAATTCCTCAACATCTTGTAATTCTCTTGCTAGTACTAACCATGCCGGTGGTACTATCAGTCAGGCAGTACTCTTGTTGCTCAAGTACCAGGCGATGAGGATCAGCGGGTCAGCGAATTTCGAGAGCGATGGATCGTATGACGGAGTGATCTCCCGCGAAACGTCAGCGCCTGAAGGCAAAAAGACAGTTCCAGCTGAGGACGCCTACCGTAGCGGGACTGCTGTATCCGGCCCGCGGCGCCAAGCAAGGGACTGCTGGACTTACGGCCGTGACCAGCGGCAAGTCACGGTGAAACAATTAACCTACTCAATGTGAAAGTCAGACAGGATTATGCAGTACCTCAAGAATTTCATCAACAATGAAGAAGGCCAGGATCTTGTGGAGTATGCTCTGCTCCTCGCGTTCGTCGCTGTGGCGGCAGTAGCGGTGCTCACGGAACTTGCCAGCAACACCGCAATTGTATTTGCAAGAGTCTCAGGCCAACTGTCCTAGCGGGAGTTTACTGCGAGCTGGCGTAGCGCGCCCTTTCCTCATCGCATAAGTCCTTTCAGGTTCGTGGGTTGGATGGTTGTGCTGCCATTTGTTTTTGTATTACCCTGTATAGAAGATT
>Ga0073936_10003194_pt1 | contig 23731 bp, 20 predicted proteins | sample AliMusrvi5mmetaG_FD_87041 | JGI IMG/M metagenome (GOLD analysis project Ga0073936, IMG submission 87041) | Freshwater lake bacterial and archeal communities from Alinen Mustajarvi, Finland, to study Microbial Dark Matter (Phase II) - Alinen... | ecosystem: Environmental > Aquatic > Freshwater >... | reverse complement strand
TAATATCGTTTCAGGAAGAGCATACTTTTCGCTCTTTTTGTCAAAGTTGTTCGATGGCTTTTTTTTTGTTTTTTTGTAGGCTTTCCCAATTTCATTGCTGTAGAATAGTTCATCGCGGTTACCAATAGTTTCGCATTTTTATTTTTTTTCTCTGTTTTCAATATTTTATGCATTATTGAATTGAAAATTGACAGAGCCAATGAAAATAACTTGAGAATTGTTTTCATTGTTTTAAGTTTAAATTACTACATGATTTCATTTCAAATATTGTTCCGCAAAAGCCTAATATGAGTTATTCTGTTGTTAATGAGATGTTAAAATCAAAATGAGGTTGGAAATGCCAGAAAAGTAGATTCAAAAGAACTTTTAAAACAAGCAAAATATCATCAGTATTTTCAATATGAACAGTCCTCTTTTTGCAAAAAAAGTCACAATTGCATTTTTCATGATCAGAGGTGTTTTCTATAAATCTATAAATAAAATTCAATTGAATACATTGTCGTTTTTTGCCCCCAGAGGCTTGATATCTATTCTGCTTTTCCCTATAATTTCAAATGACTTGTTGTTGCCTTCAACGAATAAGAGTTTAATTACTCAGGATCACCGGTGGATTTGGATTACAAATTCCTTTGATGATTACTTCTGCAATTGTCTTTCACACCAGAATGTACCTTGAACTGATCAAGCTAACAACGATAACCATTAACTGAAAATACAAATCATCCGTTCTGCTTTATAATTTGGAATTTACACACAATAATTGATGTTGAGTTTTTAAATCCAACCCGAAACCTATATCTGTTTCGGGTTTTCTTTTCATGTAATTCATAGTGGTTTAACTTTACAACCGGAGGATTCATGCTCCTTAATTTATTAAACGAATTCTTGAGAATTCAAGGGTTTAGGTTTTATTTATCTGCTTTATCGTAACAATGCTTCTTGAATTTGTTGATTCCCATGATCTGTTTTTCATTGATGCACTGCGTTCTAGTCATCTTTAAGCATCATTACTTGCCGATTTCAGTCTTGTGTCCGATCAACAATCCTGCAGGGAAGTATATTTTAGCCAGATCTTATCTGAATACCCAACGACTGCTACCCGCGCCCTATAATTTGATGCTTATTTGTTGTCTATCTGTACTAATTCAAGAAAAATAGTATAGATATAGTATAGATACTTATCAGATATATACAAGCTGGTAGAAGGCGTTCATAGCTTGAAAGTTGTCTTGATGCAAATTTAGATCGGGTTCAGGATTAAATTTTTAAAGGAAATCTTAGGTCTAAGTTGAAAAGTAGTATCGGCTTTAGATATTGATAAATAAATTGCTTAATAACTATAACATTATTTGTACATTTGGAAGTCCAAACCAAATCCAGTTGAAAACCGAAAAACTGACACGCAAGGAAATCATTGATCTCCGACTTAAACAAGCCGGGTGGAATGTTACCGACCGTACTCAGGTCATTGAGGAATTTGACATTATTGTGGATAAAAATAAGGCAGAGGAAGCTTCAACTCCTTATGCCGGGCACCAGTTCAGCGACTATGTTTTATTGGGAAGGGATGGCAAACCGCTTGCTGTGGTTGAAGCAAAAAAGACTTCTGTTGATGCTGCAATAGGACGGGAACAGGCCAAACAATACTGCCATCACATTCATAAATCTTCCAACAACGGATTGCCATTTTGCTTCTACACCAACGGGAATGACATCTATTTCTGGGATTTGGATAACTATCCACCGAAAAAGGTTTACGGTTTTCCTTCACGTGACGATCTTGAACGATACACCTACATTCGCAAAGCGCGAAAAGCCCTGGCTGGGGAACTTATAAATACCGAAATCGCCGGACGGGATTATCAAATACGTGCTATTCGTGCCGTAATGGAAGCCATCGAAAAACGGAAACGCATGTTTTTGCTGGTTATGGCTACCGGAACGGGTAAAACCAGAACCTGTATCGCTTTGGTCGATGCTTTAATGCGTGCAGGCTGGGCTGAACGTGTTTTGTTTCTGGTTGACCGGATTGCCCTGCGTGATCAGGCACTTGATGCCTTTAAAGAACATTTACCCAACGAACCGCGCTGGCCTAAACAAGGAGAAAAAGAAATTGCAAGTGACCGGAGAATATACGTTGCGACTTATCCCACCATGTTGAACGTTATTCGCGATGAAGAACATTCGCTTTCGCCACATTTCTTTGATTTAATCGTGGTGGACGAGAGCCACCGAAGCATTTACAATACCTATCAGGAAGTTCTTACTTACTTTAATACAATCACCCTGGGCTTAACAGCAACGCCAACTGATGTCATTGACCACAACACCTTTCAGTTGTTTGAAACTGAAGATGGGGTTCCAACCTTCGCGTATTCGTATGATGAAGCCGTAAATCATATTCCACCTTTCCTGTGCAACTTCCAGGTCATGAAAATTAAGACCAAATTTCAGGATGAAGGAATAAGCAAGCGGACCATTGCACTGGAAGACCAGAAAAATTTAATTCTGGAAGGGAAAGAGATTGAGGAAATCAATTACGAAGGCACAGAGATAGAAAAGAAAGTCATAAACCGGGGAACAAATGCATTGATCGTTCGTGAGTTTATGGAAGAATCGATCAAAGACAGCAACGGAGTTTTGCCAGGAAAGACCATCTTCTTTTGCATCACCAAAGCTCATGCACGGCGAATGGAAGAAATCTTCGATTCGCTGTATCCTGAATACAAAGGCGAATTAGCCAAGGTGATTGTAAGTGATGATCCTCGTGTCTATGGCAAAGGCGGGCTTTTGGATCAATTCAAAAACAACGATATGCCACGCGTGGCTTTGAGTGTGGATATGCTCGACACGGGTATTGACATTCATGAAATTACCAATCTTGTTTTTGCAAAGCCTGTATATTCTTACACCAAATTCTGGCAAATGATTGGCCGGGGAACCCGTCTGCTCGAAAGCGCCAAGCTAAAACCCTGGTGTACCCTGAAAGATGAATTCCTGATTCTGGATTGTTGGGATAATTTTGAATATTTCAAGCTGAATCCAAGGGGGAAAGAACTTAAGCCTCAAATACCTTTACCCGTCAGGTTGTTTGGCGTTCGGCTGGAGAAAATAGAAAAGGCAATTGAATTAAACCTTGCTGATACAGCCAAAAAGGAAACTCAAAAGCTGAAAGTACAAATTGCCACTTTGCCACAGAATTCAGTGGTGATTAAGGAAGCACGGTACGAACTGCAATGTCTGGAGGATGAGAATTTCTGGAACAATCTGACAGAGGATAAACTGGAATTCCTTAAAACAGTGGTAAAACCATTGTTCCGAACGGTTGCCGATACTGACTTTAAAGCTATGCGTTTCGAAAAGGACATTGTCGAAGTTTCGTTGGAGCGACTGAAGGGAGACCATGTGCCCTATTCAAAACCATTTTCACCAAACGATGTGATATTCCCGAAATATGAAACCCTGAGATTAAGTATCATCGAAGAGATTGGGGAACTTCCGTTAAGCGTTAATGTGATTGCCAAACAGGAACAATTAATCCGACAGGCACAAACCAATTACTATTGGGCAACTATTTCAGAAGAAAAATTTGATGAGTTAATTGAAAAACTGGTTCCGCTAATGAAATACCGTGAATCGGTTATTCCACTTGGACCGGCTAAATTCAATCTGAAAGATATTACTATCAAAAAAGAATATGTGGAATTTGGTCCACAACATGAAGCGTTGAGCATTGCCAAATACCGCGAATTGGTTGAACAGAAAGTTAATGAACTTGTGTTGGCAAATCCTATTTTGCAGAAACTTAAAGAGGGATTGGAAATAAGTGAAGATGAAGCCGAACAACTGGCTGAAGAACTTCACGATGAACATCCGCACATTACGATCGACTTGCTGCGGCGGGTTTACAATCACCGAAAGGCTGTATTTATTCAATTCATAAAACACATCCTGGGAATCGAGATACTGCAATCGTTTCCTGAAACAGTTTCCAAAGGGTTCAGTGAATTTATTGCCGCTCATTCCTATCTTTCGAGCCGTCAATTGCAATTTTTAGACTTACTTCGCACCTTCATCATCGAAAAGGGAGAGTTAAAACGGAAAAATCTGATCGAATCACCATTTACCTTGCTTCATCCGGAAGGTATCCGAGGCATTTTCAATCCGAATGAGATTACTGAAATATTAAAACTGACAGAAAAATTAATTGCAGCTTAGTATGTTACAAAATAACTCCAGCATAAAATCGCTCATCGACAAACTTTGGAACAACTTCTGGAGCGGTGGCATCAGCAATCCACTCACGGCTATTGAGCAGATCACCTATCTGATTTTCATGAAACGATTGGACGATCTGGAAGCCAAACGTGAACGTGATGCCGAATTTACCGGCGAGAAATACGTGTCGCGTTTCAGCGGAAAGTTTAAAGTGCCTGGCAGTACTGACGAAATTGATAAAAGCGAATTACGTTGGAGCAATTTTAAACGCCGCCCAGCCGACGAAATGCTGCTGCATGTGCAAACCAAAGTTTTTCCATTTTTAAAAGATTTGAACGGCGCAACTTCGCCGTTTACCAAACACATGGCCAATGCAGTGTTTATTATGCCAAAGGCATCGCTGCTGGTTCAAGCCATCAATATTATTGAACAACTTTTTATTGAAATCGAAAAAGATGCCAGCGAAGGCGGACAGGCTTTTCAGGATATACAAGGTGATGTATATGAATTGCTGCTGAGCGAAATTGCCAGCGCAGGTAAAAACGGACAATTCCGCACGCCGCGACACATTATTAAACTAATGGCTGAATTGGTTGCGCCGCAATTGGGGCAGCGAATGGCCGATCCGACCAGTGGTACCGGTGGTTTTATCCTCGGTTACTACCTATATATTTTGACCGACATTGTACGTAAAACCGAACCCTCGAAATTGATAAGAGACGAAGATGGGTTTGAACGTGCTACCATGAGTTCTTTCCTTACAGAAGAGGTTAAACAAATTTTAGCGCAAAGCATGTTTGGTTTTGATATCGATACCACCATGGTGCGCCTCGGGCTGATGAACCTGATGATGCACGGTATTGACGAACCGCAGATTGATTACAAAGACACCTTAAGCAAGAGTTTCAACGAAGACGCTCTGTATGATATTATCATGGCCAATCCGCCATTTACTGGCAATATTGATAAGGGAGACATTAATGAAAGTTTAAAATTACCAACCACCAAAACCGAACTGCTTTTTGTGGAACGTATTTTTACGATGTTGAAAATGGGTGGCACATCTGCGGTAATTGTTCCTCAGGGAGTTTTGTTTGGTAGCGGCAATGCCTTTGTAACGCTCAGGAAAATGCTGATTGAAAAAGCAGAACTGAAAGCAGTGATTGCTATGCCAAGCGGAGTTTTTAAACCTTATGCAGGGGTAAGTACCGCAATATTAATTTTCACAAAAGGTGGCGAAACCAATAAAGTTTGGTTTTACGATATGCAGGCCGATGGCTACACGTTGGACGATAAACGCAATAAAATTGAAACTTCCGATTTACCGGATATCGTAACACAGTTTAAAGCACGAAACAATCAAAAAGAAAATGACCGTGAGGCTAAGTACTTCTTTGTCCCAAAAGCTGAAATCATTGAAAATGAATATGATTTAAGCATCAGCAAATACAAGGAAGAAGTTTTTGAAGAAGTGGTTTATGAATCTTCAAAATTGATTTTCAGAAAATTAAAGAATTTGGAAGAAAATATTTCAAATGGAATAAAAGATTTAGAAGGATTATTAGATGAATAGACTTGATAAATATATAAAACAAATAAGAGGTATTTCCTATAATCCGAAAGATATTTCAGAAGTTCAATTAGAAGATTATTTGCCAATTTTAAAAGCAAACAACATTCAAGAAAATGGATTGGAAACGTCCAGCCTTATATACATTCATAAAAGCAAAATAAAAGAAGAACAACTCATAAAGAAGGGTGATTTACTTTTAGCTGCTTCAAGTGGGAGTAAAGATATTGTTGGTAAGAATGTTTTTTTTGAAGATGACTTTAATGGCTCTTTTGGTGCATTTTGCAAAGTTGTAAGACCTAATGAGAATATTTATCCCAGATTTCTTAGCGTTTTCTTCAAAACCCCACTATATAAAAGGCACATACGAAATCTGATTCAAGGTGCTAATATCAATAATCTGAGAAACGAAGATATTGACAGCTTAAAAATACCTATGTTTTCTCAGCAAGACCAACTCCACATTGCCAACCTTTTAAGCATAGCCGAAAACCTGATATCCCTGCGCAAACAAAGCATTGCCTTGCTTGATGAGTGTTTGAAAAGCACTTTTTTGGAGATGTTTGGAGATCCAGTGAGGAATGAGAAAGGTTGGGAAATGTCAGAATTAAAAAATTATGCAAAGGTTAGAATTGGTCCGTTTGGAAGTTTAATGCATCGTGAAGATTATGTCCAGAATGGAGTTCCGCTTGTTAATCCAAGTCATATTCGTGAAGGAAAAATATTCATTGATTCTGACTTAACAATTTCGAAAGAAAAGATGAAAGAACTTTCAGCATATATAATGCATGAAGGTGATGTTGTTTTAGGCAGAAGAGGCGAAATTGGCAGATGTGCTGTTGTAACCCAAAATGAAGAAGGTTTTTTATGTGGAACAGGTAGTATCTTCATTCGACCCACAAAAGCTTTAAACCCAATATTTTTATACAATGTCATTTCATCTGCTTCATTGAGAAAGGTATTGGAGAATTTGGCAAAGGGTATCACTATGAAAAACTTAAACTCTGGAATTGTTGAAGATTTAAAAATTCCTGTTCCCCCTCTTTCCCTACAAATCCGATTTGTCCAAGTCGTAGAAAAAACCGAAGCACTGAAAGCATACTACCAACGCAGTTTGAAGGAGTTGGAGAATTTGTACGGCAGTTTAAGCCAGCGGGCATTTCGGGGAGAATTAAGTTTAAACCAGTCAGAAGAAGGGGTTTTAATGGCGGCAGAACCGGAAACGGGATATCATGCTAACATTATCAAATAATTTGATGGACCAATTATGGAGGTGAAATTCTTCGACATACAAAGCTGGAACGAACAACAGTGGTTCAATACCGGGGGAACCCGGGATAAAAAGTATGTTCAAAGCCCTGAAGGAGAATTTTATTACTTCAAAACCTCCATGCTTAAACCCGGGAAAGACTATAAATATGAGTTTTGGAGTGAGGTTATAGCCTCACAAATCGGTCTTTTGTATGGTTTCGATATGTTGCCTTATCATGTGGCATTCGATGGTTTGAAGGTTGGTTGCATCAGCAAATCAATGTTTATACCAGGACAGGAAGAACTTATTGAAGGAGGAAAATTTCTACAGGCATTCGACAATACGTTTGATCCTTCGGATCGGCAACTTCGCAAAAAATACTCGTTTCAACTGATAGAAAGTACTTTGAAATTCTTTGAATACGATAAAACGATAAAAGATATTATCGAGATCCTGGTTTTTGATGCTCTAATCGGAAATAGTGACCGGCATCAAGAAAATTGGGCATTTATTACAAAATTATCTATAGTTGGTCATGGTATTAAAAACATAGAAGATTTCGTAAAAAATAAGAAAATGGATACATTTCCATCGCTTTTTAGAAACCTTATTAAGAAAGTGCTGTTAAATAAAGATGAGACTGGCTTAAACGAGACTGGTAAGCAAATGAAATTGCATTTCAATAAAAATGCACGATTTTCACCGATCTACGATAGCGGCAGTAGTCTTGGTCGTGAATTGGTTGAGCATAAAGTTGAATCAATGCTCAAGAATAATCAGGAATTGGAGGCTTATATAAACAGAGGGGAATCAGAAATACATTGGGAAAAAGAAAAACCAAAGTTTTTCAAAATGATCGAATATATTAAACAAAGCCAATATGCCCCTGAGTTATCCAAAATTCTGAATCGAATAAAAGTAAATCACGATAAAGAGAAAATAAATACTATTATAAAAACGATTGACGATTGCGTACCACCTGAATTACAATTCTGCAAAATACCTCAAAAGAGGAAGGAATTATTGGTAATATTGATAGCTTTACGGTTCGAAAAATTAATGCATTACTTAGCTTGAAATCAATAGGAAACATATATCTCTGCTGGCGAAAAGGCCAATCACACCGTAGACATTTAGTCGGTATTATCCGGCGAAACGCTACTGAAGGAGTGCGCTTTTCCTATATCAAGAAAAATATTCAGGCAGCCATTCAGGATGGGTTTTCTCCATATACAGAGTTTCCTGATGTTGGGAAAAAATATATCGACAATGTATTAGATATTTTCGGTCAGAGACTAATGAAATCTGAACGTGCAGACATTCAGTCATTTTACGATTTCTGGGAAATTAAACCTCAATTTAAGACTGATAAATATTATTTGTTGGCACATACTCAAGGTATGGTCACTACAGATAACTTTGAGTTCTTAGCCGATTATAAAGTTCGTAAAGATTTATCATTTGTTACCGACCTTGCTAGTGTTCGGTCCCGTAAACTTCTTCCGGGATCAATAAAAGTTGGTGATTTTTTAACTTTTGCAACTGAACCGGAAAATGAGTTTGACAAATATGCCGTTAAAGTATTTAAGGATGGAATTCAGGTCGGCTATATTAAAAAGATTCATTCCAGAGTCTTTTTTCCAAAAAGTGCCAAAGGCTTAAAAATAAAAGTTAAGGCATTAGATCAGAACGGTGTTATCAGTAGAATATTTGTTAAGGTTAGTTTCTAGTTTACAGGATATTATCATGATTAAGAACCTGTATCTTTAGTAAATTTGAAGAGAAGAAAATACTTATCTGTTATGATATACCTCTTACCTTGAAGTTTTTAAGATATTCGTCAATGGTATTAACAGGCAGCTTACTTCCCACAGCTTTTACATTTCTTATAAAATCATTGCATTCTTGTTCAGTGAGTTGTTTTTCATTCAGTGCTTCGGACAGGAAATCCATGGTGGTCAAATAGGTAATCTCATTTTCCTCACAATAAATGGTAATGTCTTTCAGATTGCAACTGGCGAGTATATCCTTATTGAATTTGCAATAGGCTATGCAGGCGCTTTCTCCTTTTCCAAAAGTTTTGATTAGCCTGGCATATTCCATGATGACCTGTTTGTTCCCCTGAAAGTTAATTTTCTGGATAATTCCGGTACTGACCAGATTATCAATATAGGTTTTAAACTTCAGGGAAGCTCTCAATTCGGTTGCAACGACAACAAGCAGTACCTTTTTGTTTTTGAAAATGATTGGAAGTAGTGCAAATTGTCCGCCACTTATAAAATGATTTTGGGTGACCGGATTGCAATAGCTCTCGTATTTTAACCGTTCAATTAGTCAAATATCATTTACTTCCTTTGGCCTTTAGCATCTTCCTGGCAGTAACTGATTTGCCTGTGATTAGCTGATAGAAATAGATGCCGCTGCTTAGGTTCTCTGCCTGATAACTGAGCCGATAGCTTCCTTTTTGCTTCATTCCTTCGTCGATTTCATTGATCAACCGGCTGTTCTTATCGTAAATGCGAAAGATTACCTCGCTCTTTTCAGGAATGGTATAAGTAATTGTAGTCTGCAGGCTAAACGGATTAGGGTAATTCTGTCCCAGCGAATAACCTTTGGAAGGGTCATCATGAGTGACTAATCCACTGATAATCCCATCCGATTTAAAGGTAACAGGGTTTGACCATCCGCTCCATTTCAGGTTATGATCCCTGTATCGTATGCGGTATAAGTAAGATTTATCGCTGGTCAGGATGGATGTCCTGATATTTTGTTGGTATAAATTGATATTCAGATTTCTGTCTATTGGATTAAAACTTTTATCTACGCCATAAATGTCTTTCCAGTGTACCAGACTGTCAACTATCGTCATTGAAAAGTCAGGATTAACAGAGACTTGAAAATTAACCGTCATCAGAGAATCGGTGCCTGAGAATTTAGATGTACTAAACTGTATAGACCCATTTCCCAATACGGCATTTTCAACACCTGGGGTGGCCGGTCCGTCTTGATTAAGCGTTTTGTACCAATTATCCAACCGCTCCGAGTTTCTTGATTTATTTAGGTCTCCAAGGCTGTACATTGTATCTTCCCAGGAGTGATTACCTATATTAATTTCAAGAATCTGAAAGCAATAGTGATCATAGGCGATATGAATATCGAGATAATCCTTGTTCGTAAATGCACCCCAGGAATCTAGTGGACCACCGCCACCACCGCCAATAATAAACCTGAAATCTCCTTCAGGCTTCGATGAAACAACAGTCCCTCTTTCAAACCCATGCGTATGACCAGAATTCAACTGTTGAACTTTAGTGTATTTCCTGATGATTGGGATCAATATATTCTTCACATAATTTGCACCCCCGTCAAAAGTGTTGACATCAAACCAAAGTTCAGAGTATGGGGGGTGATGCATAAACAGAAATACAAAATCAATACTGGCATCGTTTTCTGTTGTTTTTAGTTTTGCATCGAGCCAGTTTGCCTGGGTTAATCCGTACTGATCAATGATATTGGTATTCAGTCCGATGAACAATGAATTACCCACCCGCATTTGCCATATCTTTTCATTTAATGCAGCCACAGTGGGGTAAGCTGATTGATCATCGAGTTTGAGGTATTTATAAAAATAGGAACTTTCTTCTTCATGGTTACCTGCAACAACCATCGTGGAAAGATTGGACGATAAGGTTGCAAGTGGCTGAAAGTATTCCGAGGTATACTCTTCGGGTGAATTACCGCTAATCACGATATCTCCAGAATGAAATATACCGTTGACATGGTTTTCAATATCGGGCCCATAGAGTGAAGTGATTTTGGCTTTTGCTGCCCGAAGCACTTTCCTGACCATTAAAGTGTCATACGAATGGGTATCGCTCAGAAGTACAAACCTGATTTTTCCAGTATACTTTTCATCCGGTAAGGTTTTAAAGGAATAGATTACTGAAGTCCCCATTCCACTCGCTACCCGGTAGAAATACCTTGTATTGGCTTGTAATCCGGCAAGTTTAACTGTATGCCACCTGAAGGGATCGCTTATCATTTCAGAAGTTCCTGTTGTTATAAGGTTCATTGATGTTGAATCAATACCATATTCTACTTTGGTTCCTGATTGGGCTGTATCGTGCCAGCAAACATTCATCGTGTTTTGTCCTGCACCTTGCAGATACGGAATCCGGGTCATAAGCATTGGACTTGTGTTATGTCCAAACCCACCCAGTTCATGGGCCTGATCTGCTGTTAAGGTCTGATTCCAGATGGCAAGTTCGGAACAAGATATGGGGCCATCTTCTCCGTCATTATCCGCAAAAATTAACAGAAGGTTCGATAATGAGAATCGTCCGTCAATCGACTGAACACTTCCGGTCATCAAAAGATTTCCATCGAGGTAACAGTTAAAGCTGCTTCCGTTTTTAACCGATATGATCAGGCGGTACCATTCATTGGGCAGGACGGAATAGCCGCTGTATCCCACGGCACCAACCCCAATGTTTCCGGTTGGATTTATAAAAAGGTCACCATCATCACTATTATTTACCGTGGTCTGGAAGAAACAATGCCATACATTATTCGCCGGTATTTTAAAATCATACTGAAGGGTATATGAATTCACTTTTGCGCCACCCCCGTTGCCAGGGATCATATGCTGCATCTTGTAATAGCTTCCCGGACCAATCAGTACTGCCCCGTTTCCCGTTTCAGGCCCCGCAGCCGCTGTTTGTGTCCCTGTCAGTGTCAGATCAACCCTATAGCCTGGTTCTGCCTTCAGAAGGTTTAGCGGCAGGTCAAATTTCCACCATCCGGTTCTTGCAGGAACCTGTGCCTGGGAAATACCGATGAAGAGGAATAAACTGACAAGAATGACAATGGATTTATTGATGCTCATTGATCTGCTATTAATAAAAGAGGCTGTTTCAAAGGACCACCAGCAGTAATGATGGAATTTAAAACAGCCTCCTAATATAGATTATTCTATGAATTTATTTCGTTACAATCATTTTACGTGTTATTGTACTCTGATCTGTTTTCATTTGCAGGAAATAAATGCCATTGTTCAGTTTCTGCGAAGAAATATCCAGGTTGAATTCCCCCGGTGCTTTTGTACCCTTGTCGATCACTTGTATTTCTTTCCCGGTCAAATCCAATATGCGGAAGGTGACATTACCCGTTTTGGCTACATGGTATGGAAATTTGGTAGTGGATATAAATGGATTGGGGTAATTCTGTCCCAGATCGGTGGTGTTATCACTTATCTGTTTGGGAGCTATACCGGTGACAACAGTTGTCACATCTCCCAGTTTAGCTACCTGGTCAGGAGTCAGGGCAGTATCCCAAATGCCTGCTTCCGAACAATCAATCATCCCGTCATCCCCATCGTTATCGGCAAATAGCAGGAGCGTATTGTCCAGTGCAAATCTTCCGTCCACAGGTTGAACGGCTCCTTCGAGCCAAAGCACACCGTCCATATAAACCCTGAAGAATTCTCCGTTTCTTACCGTAACAACCATTCTGTACCATTGTCCTTGTACGATGGAGTTGGCAGAATAAGAAGTTGCAGCAGTACCAATGTGATTTGATGTATTGGTAAATAAATCTGCATCACTGGTGTTTGTAGGGTCAGTCTGGAAAAAGGCATGCCAGATTCCAGCTACAGGAACAGAAAAATCGAGTTGAAGGCTATAGTCGTTGACCATATTACCGCCTCCGTTTCCGTATATTCCATGAGTCATGGTTAAATAATTACCTAATATTACTTCTACTGCACGGTTGCCAGTAGCTGGTCCTGACACTGAATAACTGATTCCTGTTTCTGTAAGGTCATAACCGATATCAGCCTTTAAAAAATCAATTTGATCATCAAATTTCCACCAGCCAACCCTGGCCGGAACCTGAACCGCCGGACTTGCTCCTATATCTGCTACTTCGGCATCAGTAAGAGGAACTTCCCAGATGCTCAACTCAGAGCATAGAATAGATCCGCTTTGATTATTCTTGTTGGCAAATAACAAGAGTACGTTATCAAGGGCATAATTTCCGTCAATGGCCTGCCCCGGAGCATCCAGCCAAAGATCGCCATTGATATAGACCCGGAAGAATTCTCCGTTCTTTACCGAAAGTACCATCCTGTACCAGTTATTCGCCTGAATATCATCGGTGGTATAGGTGGTTGCTGTTGAACCAATATTTCCTGCAGTATTTATAAACAGTTCAGCATCGGTGGCGTTTGTTTTGTCGGTCTGTAATAAAGCATGTAATGACGTTGTTTCAGGTACTTCGAAATCGATTTGCATCGAATACTGGTTTACTTTGGTCCCGCCTCCGTTGGCAGCAATACCGCTGGTCATTTTCAAATAGCTTCCTACGCCAAGTTTGGTGGCTTTATTGTCGACAGCAGGTCCATCAACCGATTCTTGTGTTCCAACCAAAGCCAGCGGATTTCCAATCTCGGCCTTTAATAAATTCGTAGGGTCATCAAATTTCCACCATCCCTGCTTTGTTCGTTGCTGAACATATTGACCATTTGCCCCGCCTAAGGAGAGAGCATCATCTGCAGTAAGTGCCACATCCCAGATGGCTGCTTCCGAACATTGAATGAGTCCGTCATCTCCATCGTTATCGGCAAACAGCAAAAGCGAATTCAGTAAGCCATATCGTCCATCAATATCTCTGCCAGAACCATCCAGCCAAAGTGAACCATCCACGTAGATTTTGAAAAACTCACCGTTTTTAACCGATACAATCATTCTGTACCAGGTATTTGAAGTGATCGTTCTTGATGAATATCCGGCCTCGGAGACTCCGATCGAATTTGAAGTATTGGTAAACAAGTCCCCATCCGAGACATTGGTTAAATCGGTCTGAAAAAAGGTATGCCAGATGCTGGTTTCAGGAACCGAGAAATCAATTTGCAAAGTGTATTCATTCACTGTGGTTCCCCCGCCATTTGGGGCAATCCCGTGATTCATGGTCAGAAAGCTTCCGACTCCGATTTCAGTGGCTAAATTGCCGGTAGCCGGGCCATCCACCGACCGTTGAGCTCCGTTCAATTCAAGCGGACTTCCAACTTCAGCTTTGAGCATATTGTTAGGATCATCAAATTTCCACCATCCTATTCGCCCGGGAACCTGTGCTATTGCGGTAATACTTAGAAGAAGAAAAAGAAATGCAAAAAAGAAAGGTAATCGTTTTTTCATAATGCAAAATTTAGGTTGAACAATTATTATTTAGTTATTATTAGTTCAAGAGTTTATTGTACGATTCAATACTGTTTCATCCTGAAAGCCCCATCCAACGCAAATATTTGCAATTATCAAGAAATATCTTAAATTTTCTGTATGTATAATTATCTGGTGTATTCCCTCAGACCCCATATACATCTCATTAGTTCGAATTTTCAAATTAATTATTCAAATATTATCTTAATGCTAAGTTAGAGTTTCTTTACTTAAGTTCATAATTATCTGAATATAACTTTTTGAAAAATATTGGATTAATACTTGAATTACATCAGAATTCTAAAACAACAAGATATCCTGAAGATTATGCCATTGCTGAGTTAATGGTTTAGATTGACATGAATAACTGACTTCAAGACATAGTGGTACTACTCTCACTCAAATTTTTCCCCAAAGTTATTTTCGCATCCCGGAAAAGTCAAGGGTAATACAAGCGTCCTTCGATTGGTAAAGGAGTGGTGTAGCGTATCGAAGTAAGCCCTTGACTAGAATCCTGTCTGCTCAATGTGCAATTGGTTCAAAATTAATTGGAGAGCCAGCCTACAAAAATCCACAGGGCAGTGGTGCAAAACAATGCAAAACAATTTATTTACTCCCATGCCAATATACAATTCAACTTTGGCAGAAATCGAGATCAGTTACAAACCAAAGTACAAAGCATCAGAATTGCAAAAGGTAGTTACTTCCGCTGATGCTTACTGTTGTTTGAAGGATGTTTTCCCCAGCCTGGATTACCGGGAATATTTCTACATCCTTTGTCTGAACCGGAATAACAAAGTATTGGGATACTGTCAGATTTCGGCAGGTGGACTCACTGGCACAATGGCTGATGTACGAATGATTATGCAGACAGCTTTGAAATCAAATTCATGCAGTATAATTCTAAGTCACTGCCACCCATCGGGGAACCTTCAACCCAGCGAAGCAGATAAAGATCTAACCAAGAAGATTCAGGAAGCTGGCAAGGTTCTCGACATTGCGGTATTGGATCATCTGATTATTACTTCAGAATCATACTACTCATTTGCCGATGAAGGGAAGATGTAAGAAAATGGCTTCGGCCATTTTTTTGTTCGAAGAGTTTTTTGATTTTGCTATCATCTTATCGATTTGGTTTCAAACCACATAATACTACTTTATTAGTTGTATTGCTTTATGGTTCGTATGTCAATGCTAAGCCAAAAAACGGATATCCGGGATAATTTCGGAGTTGTCCGTATGGATTTAGACCTCTATAACCATGAAAAAACAACCCAACGGATTGGCTATTTGCAGAACGAGGATAAAACTTATAGCCCAGGTAAAGGTTGAAGTTTGGTTGCATTTTTTCTTTTACTTCAGTAGTTTCCCAAACATTATCTACCTTCTTAAATAATGGATAACCATATCGTAAGCGGTTGCGAACCTCGAATGAAATCAGATTTACAAAACGTTTACTGGCCAAAAAACCACTTGATCTTTGAAATTGGTATTCCGCGTAATATTCAGCCCTGTATTTGCTCTCTGGTATTTCCAGATCTGTAGTAAGCTCAGCATCCTTTCGTGCACTAAACCAGCCAAGGCCCCTGTTACTAATTCGATATAAACCTCCCAACCGTAAAGAATGGCAGGTTTCCCTACTACCATCCGGATCGTTTAAAGTAACCTGAAACTCTGTATATTCATAAGAAACATTGATGCGTGTAATGGGGAAATTTTCATCCATGCGGTAAATGGTTATTTCATCGCCAAGATGAGTACACTCATGGAAAATAGGTAACCACGAAAACGAGATGTTTTTCAGAAAATCGGTTTCAGGAAAATAACGAATTGCCCTGATACGGGCAGAACCAAAACGATAATCGGTATTTAAAACCGGAGCTGTAACAGGGTCCCACATGTCTTCAAGTACATGAACACTCAATGGAAGCGAAATGGCCAGGCCCCATTTAGGTTTATTATTGCCAACTGTGCCAAAAGTTATAGCATACAGCGGGATATCAAATCCGATATGCATTTCAACCATTGGCCTGTCAAATTTGCTGTTCTGCTCCAGTAGGTTATACTCTGAATAGCTTTTATTGTATCCAACTTCAATCTTTGAGACAGTACTGTGTATTTCAGAAATAAATGGTCTGGAATAACCTGCTTTTTCGAAAAAGCCATCCCATACCGGGCGAATAGTGTCTTGAGAGTATGAGATAAAGGGTGAAAAAAGCAAGAAATTGAATATGATAATTAATGATTTTTTCATAAAGAAAATTATAAGGTTTGAAGAATTCGACAGCTAGCATGTACGCATATATTTTGACAGGGAGAATATATTTTAGGCAAACAAAACTTTCTACCTTAATGAATCATAGAGTGGTAATCTTGAATTATTGAAAATGATTTGAGAATTTATCAAATTCCATCCATCTTATTCCAGATTAAACCAATCGTAGATTAATTCTGTTTTATCGGCAGGTTCCTGAAAATGTCTGAATTCATTGGTTCTGTTATTGTAGGTATAATCTTTTCCCCACACTCGGTGATTTTTCTGGACCTGGAGAATCGCGTCAGTAATAAAATATAGTTCATCATTTAGCATAGTTGGGTGAAGCGATAGCCTAATCCATCCCGGTTTTTGTGAAAGATCCCCAAAATTGATCTGTTGAGTGATTTGATTTGACTTATCGTGGTTGACATCCAACAGAAAATGTCCATAAGTTCCGGCACAGGCGCATCCACCACGCATCTGAATACCAAATTTATCGTTGAGTAATTTTACAGCGAGATTAAAATGCAGGTTGTCAATATAGAAAGAGATGATACCCAAACGATGATGAATATTATCAGCTAGTATATGAAGATCCTTAATTTTTATAAGTTCGTTAAAGGCGATACGAACCAGCTCTTTCTCACGGGCTTCAATATTTTCGACACCCATATTGTTTTTGAGTTCGATGCAGAGTGCCGAGCGAATCGTTTGTAAGAAACCTGGAGTTCCGCCATCCTCACGCACTTCAATATCATCGACATATTTGAATTCGCCCCAAGGATTTGTCCAATCGACAGTACCGCCACCCGGATTGTCAGGAACAGAACTATTATAAATAGCCGAATTAAAGATTAATACTCCTGAACTTCCCGGTCCCCCCAAAAACTTATGGGGGGAAAAAAATATGGCATCCAGAGCCTGAAGCGGATTTTTGGGGTGCATATTGATCGACACATATGGAGCAGAAGCTGCAAAATCGATAAAACATAAACCTCCGTTTTCATGCATTATCTGCGCCATTTCATGATAAGGCGTTATAATTCCACTGACATTTGAGCAAGCAGTGAATGAGCCTATTTTCATCTTTCGATCCTTGTACCTGGCTAATTCTATTTTTAATTGTTCAATATCGACCAACAAATCCTTATCAGGAATGAGTTGTACGACATCAGCAATTGTCTCAAACCATGAGGTGTGGTTCGAGTGATGCTCCATATGCGTAACAAAAACAACAGGGCGATCCTCTTTAGGAAAAGAATTAAGCCTATCAATTTTTTGCATTTCCCTAAAGCCAAGTATCCTCTGAAATTTATTAATTACAGTAGTCATTCCTGATCCGGCATTAATAATCACATCGTTCGAATCCGCATTGACATGTTCTTTGATCTTTTTTTGTGCCAAATGGTATGCCTTAGTCATTAAGGTTCCTGTTTCACTGGCTTCTGTATGGGTGTTTCCAACAAACGGCCCAAATTGGTTGGTAATCTTCTCTTCAATGGGGCGGTAAAGCCGGCCACTGGCAATCCAGTCGGCATAAACGATCTTTTTTACACCATAAGGGGATTGAAAAGTTTGATCTATTCCTATAATGTTATCTCTAAACTTTTTAAAATATTCTTCCATCGAATTGTTACAAAACAGGCGACAATTTAAATAACTACTAAAGGGTGTAATATTAAAATATCACACCCTTCTGAAATGATTTTTCACTTTTTATTGCTGGTATTAATACCAAAAGGCCAATACAACGGGCAGAAACTGATCAGGCTGGTGAGCACAAACACAGCCGCCAAAACTAGAAGTACAATTCCTAAAGTGCCGACAATTACCTTTGTGAAGAATAAAATTGCAATTACGACAGCAATCAGTATCCTGATCACCTTGTCAATAGTACCCATGTTCTTTTTCATTTTCCTTTTTTTTAATGAGATTTATAAAATACTTACCAATGTATTCATTAATTGCTGTTTGGTGTGTACTCCGGATTGTTTGTATTTAATTTCACCATTTTTAAAAATCATAAGGGTTGGAACGCTTTGGATTTGATAACGCGCAGCAATCTCCTGATTTTGATCTACATCAATTTTGATCACCCGGATACGATCTCCAAGTTCAGTTGCTACATCTGCTAGAATAGGAGATTGCACTTTGCATGGCCCGCACCACAGGGCATGAAAGTCGACAATAACAGGTCTTGTATCGTTAATTATTGAATCAAAGTTTGCCTTCATTATTTAGAATATCTTAAATTTTTAAGTAAAGATTTAGTCAACAAGCAAAATGTCTGATATATTGCATATTGCCAAAACCATTATTATTTATGCAATAACCTGGCTATTTCCTTATCAAGATCAATACCATGTATGTTTTTAGCCAGAATGATTCCATTTCCATCAATCAAAATATTGAATGGTAATCCCTGTATGTTATAGGTTTTGGCAACAGGAGACCTCCAAAATTTGAGATCGCTTACCTGAATCCAGTTTATTTTATTTGTGACTACGTAATTTTCCCAATTAGATTTTTTTGCATCCAATGAAACTCCATAAATTTCAAATCCCTTTCCATTAATAAAAGTCGCCTGCTTATATTTACGGTATAACTTAGCTAATTCAGATTGTTCTTCTACGCATGGAGAACACCAGGTACCCCAAAAGTCAATCAAAACTAACTTGCCTTTCAGAGAAGATAATGTTACTGTATCTCCTTTGATGGAAGGAAGCTTTATCTCCGGGGGCCTATTCCCGATTTCAAGCCCGATTGACTGGGCAGATAAAATTGAAAGATTACTGCCAAATAACGATAGAGCGACCGCCAATATTAGGATTCTCATAAATGAATTATTTGTAATTTATTCAGACATTGGATAACCTTTGTCAATCCAATCAACTTTTACGTTTTGTGGCAGGTTTAATAATTTATAGTTTGTGAATTGCATATCCTGTAAAAGTTTCATGGCAGGCCTTATATTTGGGCATCTCGAAAAGGGACAACACCCACAGTATACTACAATCTGGGAATTCTTTGGTAATTTGTTTAGTTTTTGCTTTAGATTATTCAGGTTCTCGGCTTTCATGGCAGGACCGACATTTATTGAACCTTTGATAACTGCATCCATACCAATACAGTAGACAATTGGCTGGGGAGATTTAGGATTATTTAGAACTTTTGCAAGATCAGCCGGGGCTAACAATTGTTGGGGTGTCCAAGGATCGTTCTGTCCCTGTGCGGAAACATCATTGATCACAAACAAAGAGGCTGCAATCGTGAAAAAAACGAAGATAAAAATTTTAGTTTTCATGTTTTAATTTATTGATAATTAATATATTAACTGCATTAATAAGCTTTAAGTCCGTCATCCAGAAATTGCTTAAAGGAATCGATATTAAGGTCATAAGCTTTTGGAGAAACAAGTAAGTTACCATCTCCATCCAAAATTACATAATAAGGTTGAGAGTTTGTTCCGAATTTACTAGTTTGAATCTCAGTATTTTTCTTTCCCAATAATTTCACCTCTTTTCCTTCTTTGTTGGTGTACCATTCTTCCTTTGGCATTTCAATGACTTTGTCGTCTACATAAAGGGCTACAACAATAAAGTTTTCGCGTAATCGTCTAAGAACCTGTGGATCGCTCCAAACCCTATTCTCCATTTCACGACAATTAGTACAGCCATGACCAGTAAAATCAACGAAAAGAGGCTTTTTTAGCTCTTTCGAAACTTTAAGTGCCTGATCGAAATCAAAATATCCCTTCAAGCCGTGTGGTAGTTTCAATTGTTCGGCATACCTGGCTACTTCAGTTGTATTTCCAGTATTGTGATAAGTTCCACTTCCCTGATTGTCTCTTACAATAGCATTGATATCAAAATCCTGGGTTTCAGTTGGAGGTAGCCATCCGGATATTCCTTTAAGTGGAGCCCCAAGTAGTCCGGGGATAAGGTATAGAACAAAGGTAAAGGTAAAAATAATCAGAAGTAGCCTTGGAAAAGATCTCACAACCGGATAGTCACTGTCGTGTGGAAACTTTATCTTTCCAAGAAGGTAAAAACCCATCATTGTAAATAGGACAATCCAGAAACTAAGATAAATTTCACGATCAAGAATTCCCCAGTGATAGGTTTGATCTGGTACATTCAGAAATTTCAGTGCAAAGGCCAGTTCAATGAATCCAATAACAACTTTCACCGAATTAAGCCATCCCCCGGATTTAGGCAAACGATTTAGCCATTGCGGAAAGAAGGCAAAGAGTGTAAATGGGATGGCAAAGGCCAGTGAGAATCCTAACATTCCAATGATTGGTTTCAATATCATACCTCCAACGGCCTGAACCATAACCGTTCCGACAATGGGGCCAGTACATGAGAATGAAACAAGTACCAGCGTAAATGCCATAAAAATTGTTCCGGTTATACCACCCTGATCTTCGTATTTCGCGCTTTTATTGATCAACCAGCTTGGCATGGTTATTTCAAAGTAACCAAAGAAAGAAGCAGCGAAAACAACAAAAATAAGGAAAAACAACACATTTGGAATCCAATGAGTGCTTAGCCAGTTGCCAAAGTCTGCTCCAAAAAGAACAGAAATTAGCACCCCAAAAATAACGTAAATGGCCACAATTGAGATTCCATAAACAAGTGCGAGAACTTTACCCTTTGAACCGCTTTTCATGAAGTAAGAAACAGTCATTGGGATCATTGGAAAGACACACGGTGTAAGAATAGCCAACAATCCCCATAAAAATGCCTGTAGGAAGAACCACAACAGCGTTTGGTTTTTCCCTGTAAAATCGTCATTGTTTGCTGTTGGTTTTACCTTTGTTTTTAAGGCATCGGGAGCCTGCTTTTCAGTAACTGCTGAATTCGATGAAATAAAGGACTCCGTCGAAACAGAGTGAGTTTTTTCTGGTATAGCAACATTGCCAACTTCCTGGTTCGTAGCTACAGCATTAATTTCTGGAACGACAAATGAAAATTCAGCCTCCCCCGGAATGCAACTCTCATCATTGCATGACTGATAACTCAGGGTGCCTTTTACTGTAACTGGTTTTCCAGTCAATACTTTTATCTTTTGAATGAATGTGGCCGATTTACTGAAGTACTGTACCTTCATATTGAACATCTTATCAAAGATCTCCTCAGGTTTAGGTTCACTTGTTATTCCAACCAATTCGATGCCTGGAACCTTTTCAAATTTAAATTCAGTTGGCATTGGACCTCCGTCAGCCAGATGCTGTGAGTATAAATGCCAGCCCTGATCAATGGTGGCCGTGAATTGCAGTTCGGAAGTATTCGCAGCAATTACTTTGGTTTTAAACGACCATTTTACAGGTTCGTGCATTTGGGCCTGAACGGACACAGAAAACAAAAGAAAGAATGGTAATAAGGCAATTCCAATTCTTTTTAATCCAGGCTTAATGGTAAAATTCCGAATTTCCTTCCCTTCGGATGAACCACTAACATAAGCCTCCTTTACTGCATTCGTATGCTCCATATCAAAGCCAAATGGACTTATCCAATGACCAACCACATTGCCAAAAATCACGCGGGTTCCAATACCCAACAAAACGATATACCAAATTGGAATATTAAAATTACTCTTTGTAAAAAAAATTAAAGCTCCTAAAACGGCAAAAATGATAATTCGTTTAGAAACAATAAATTTGGATATTTTTTCCATCTGTTTATTTTTTGTTTTTTGATAATAAGGCAATGTGATTAATATGGTTTTTAATCTCAGTCAGAATGTATAAATCAGCTTTATCAGCTAAGTATTGAATTCCACCATTTGCCTCGTAAGTTCTGAAATTCCTATAGTGTTCCGCTCCGGCAATAAATTCAACTGTTTTTACAATTTTCCCTGCAAAATCGAAAGGACGAGGAATCAGGTAATCACCAATAATAATCTTATCAGCCACCTCTGATATTTCATTCAAAAGCTCAATACGATCTTCTTCATTCACTTCATGAATTACATAAGTCAGCACAGCGTAATCAAAATGTATTTTATCTGTGGAAATAACATCATGCAGGTAAGCATTCCTGAACGACAATTTATCCGTTGGCTTTTTGCTCAGATTTTGATTCGCCTTATCAATATTTCGTTTCGACAAGTCTATGCCTAAAACTGATTTGCATTTATCGGCAACCGAAAAGCTAAAATAACCGGTACCACAACCTATGTCAATGATGTTAGTGTCAGGACCAATAAGTTCAATAATCTGCTCAAAAAGTGTTTTCTGATTTGGAGCTATAAATCGGTCATAGAACTCACCATCATACCAGTGATATTTGTTTGCAATCGCAGTTCCTTCCATGTGTTTATTTCTTTTCTTTCATTATTTATTCCTGATCATCCACCCGGTTATTGGCCGGGTGCAACATCATAGTGACAGAAACAAAAGATGCTCCATTTAAAAATAAAACTATCATTTCTTCAACAAAACCTCGGTTATTGTTTTCTTGAATGATTCTTTTTGTATAACACCTTTTACCACTTGTGGGGTTCCATTCATTGGGCAAAAGAAAATAGTTGGGATACTCTGAATGCCATAAGCACTGGCTATTTCTTGTTCGGCATCAATATTTACTTTATAAATGTAAATTTGGCCGTTGTAATCTTTTGCTAAATCTTCCAGAATGGGTGCAATCGTTTTACAAGGTCCGCACCAAGAAGCATAAAAATCAATGATACAGGGCTTATCTCCCAAATATTTCCAATCGGTCGGATTCGTTTCAAAATTCGCAACCTTTGAAATAAACTCAGCTTTAGATAAATGAATTGACCCTAATTTGCTATCATGATAAACTTGATTTTTTGCTATATCTTTTTGTCTGTTAATCCAGACAAATGATGCTAAAATAAGAACTACCATTATTCCCACATAAACATAAACTTTATTTTTCATATTCTTAACTTGTATGTCTTTTGTACTATTTGAAAGAATTCAATATTCTTTCTTGATTTTCAGTCACTTTCCATTCAAGTAATAGCTCATTTAGTTTCTCACTAAAATCAATTTTGCTTCCTATACCTTCGATAAACCGTTTGTAAATATCAGGAGTGATTTCAAATTGTTTTACTAATTTTTCAGAAGAATATTCAACTTTTTCAATATGCTGCGGATCGAACATACATTTTTGTGCCATTAACGGACATGTTACTGTTTCCCGTTTAATGCCGAATTCAAAGAACATTCCGCATTCTGCACAATAATATTT
>Ga0073936_10003187_pt1 | contig 23770 bp, 19 predicted proteins | sample AliMusrvi5mmetaG_FD_87041 | JGI IMG/M metagenome (GOLD analysis project Ga0073936, IMG submission 87041) | Freshwater lake bacterial and archeal communities from Alinen Mustajarvi, Finland, to study Microbial Dark Matter (Phase II) - Alinen... | ecosystem: Environmental > Aquatic > Freshwater >... | reverse complement strand
GGCCGGATGAAGGAATATCCGCTCATCGTCATTCCCAACTGGGGTTATCTGGAGCCGAAATTCAAGGCGGAGCTCCTGGCCTACGTGAATGAGGGCGGCGGCCTGCTGCTGTCCGGTCCAAAACCCGCCAAGCTTTTTGAAGCCGAATTGAGATCGAACACCCCTTCGGATACGGCCTCCTCTACTCCCTCCAGCAATCCTGTCGTACCTCTGGGGAAAGGAAAAATCGCGGCCTGTGATTGCACCGATTCCGTCCGGCTCAATGCCGTGGCAAAGCAACTTTTTCCACACCCCCTGGTGGAAGTGCAAGGCTCGCCCGATGTGGATGTGGTCATCAACCGAATCGGCGGCAAGCTGGCCGTCAACTTGGTAAACACCAGCGGCCCCCATAAAACTCAAGCCATCATCGAAACCATCGCCCCGGTTGGCCCGCTTGACATCACCATCCGCCAGCGATTAAAGCCCTCTAAAATCACCTTACAGCCCGAAGGAACGCCCATTGCCTTTGAATTCAAGGCTGGAAAAATCCACCTCAACGTGCCGAAAGTAGAAATTCACGATATCCTCCTTGTGGAATAGCACGCTTTGTTTTGCCACCGCTTTTAAGGCGTATTCGGCAAAGGCGGTTAAACCCGAAAACCGAAGAAGACATCCGCAAATTTCGCAGATGGACGCAGATTACCAGAGGAAAAACCTCCAGAATTTTCTGAAAAATCGCACGACAAAAAAATACCCGATGTAAACCCTCTTTGACTCCGGTTCTATGCTCTTAAAATCTGCGTCCATCTGCGCAATCTGCGGATAAAAACTCTTCCAACTTCGGCACTCAGGTTAAAAAAGCTTGCAACTGAACTGTTTGGAAGGGGTTTATCACTAACAAGATATCACCCCTTCTATGCAACTCCGCTCTCTCCTGGTTCCTTCGCTATTGGTCCTCGCCTCCGGCATGGCGAGCGCCGACGTCACCCTGCCCCTCATTTTCGGCGATCACATGGTCCTCCAACGGGATGCCTCCGTCCCGGTTTGGGGTTGGGCCGATCCCGGCGAAAAAGTCACCGTCGCCGCAGGCTCCAGCACCGCCTCCACCACCGCGGCTCAGGATGGAAAATGGACCGTTAAACTGGAAAAACTCCCCGTTTCCAAAACGCCCATCGAGGTAACGGTGGAAGGGAAGAACAAGATTGTTTTGAAGGACGTGCTGATCGGAGATGTGTGGATTTGTTCGGGGCAATCAAATATGGAATTTCCTCTTTCCGGGGCGCTTAAGGCTTCTGCTGAAATTCCCAAGGCCAACGATCCGCAACTACGCCTGTTTCGTGTGAGGCATAAAGTTGCGCTTCAGCCCGAAACCAATGTGGAGGGAAGCTGGGAAATTTGCACGCCAGACACGGTTAAGAGCTTTTCTGCAGTGGGCTATTTCTTCGGGCGTGAATTGCGCTCGGCCCTAAATTGCCCGATGGGTCTGATTCAATCCGCTTGGGGAGGGACGCCTGCTCAGGCGTGGACGAGTCTTTCGGGGTTACAGAAGGAGCCAACGCTGAACGGTTACGTTGAAAAGCAGCAACAGAATGCGGCCACCTATCCGAAGCTCGTGCAGGATTATCCCGCTCTGCTGGCTGCCTTTAAAGAGGCATCGGCGAAGTGGGAAGCTAATGAAGGAGTCCAGTATCAGGCGAGCATGAAAGAGTGGGAAGCGGCATCGGCCAAGGCCAAGGCTGCAGGTCAATCGGAACCCCCGAAACCGGTGGTTCCAGCCAAACCTCCCATACCTAAAGATCCCAGCGGTGGCCCTGGCGGTCCCTCGAATTTGTTCAATGGGATGATTGCTCCGCTGATTCCTTATGCGATTAAGGGCGCGATCTGGTATCAGGGGGAAGCGAACGCGGGCAACGGCCCCGAATACAGAACGCTCTTTGGCCGAATGATCACCGATTGGCGCGAGCACTGGGGAGAAGGCGATTTTCCGTTCCTCTTTGTGCAATTGGCCAGCTTCGATAGCGGATCGATTCCGTGGTCGTTTTTACGCGAGGCGCAGTTAAAAACGCTGGCGCTACCCAAGACGGGGATGGCATCCGCTGTCGATCTTGGTGACTTCCACAGTCTCAAAAACATCCATCCCAGGGACAAGAGCGACGTTGGCCTGCGGCTCGCCTTGGCGGCGAAGCATGTCGCTTATGGACAGACCTTGGTCTATTCCGGGCCGCTCTATGACTCATCCAAAGTGGAGGGCGGGGCGATCCGAGTGCATTTCACGCAAACCGGGGGAGGACTCCAAATCAGCAGCCCGCCATGGATCGACGAAACCCCGGCACAGCCATGGACGACAGATAAGCTCATCGGGTTCGAGATCGCGGGTGAGGACGGAAACTATGTTCCAGCCGATGCCAAGATCGATGGCAACTCCGTGATCGTATCCAATCCGCAAGTGTCTCTTCCGGTCTTTGTTCGCTACGCTTGGTCCAATCTGGTATGGGCTAATCTTTACAACAAGGAAGGGCTGCCCGCTGCGCCGTTTCGGACTGACAACCAGCTGCCTGTCATCCTTCCAAGGCCAGCGGCATCGACGCCATCGCCGATTCCAAGTGCTACGGCGTCGCCACGTTGAGTTTAATACTGGATACACAGCTTATGAAATATGGCAAAATAGCGGGTTGCGTGGTGACGGTTGGTTTGATGACTTTGACGGGCTCCGTGCGGGCGGAGATTAAAATGCCGGCTGTTTTTGGAGATCACATGGTGCTCCAGCGGGATACAGGGGTGCCGTTTTGGGGCTGGGCCGACCCGGGCGAAGAAGTCACGGTCTCCCTGGGTTCCGTCACGGCGACGACTACGGCGGGGCAGGATGGAAAATGGCGGGTAAAACTGGATAAGTTGCCCGCTTGCAATACCCCAATTGCAGTCAATGTGAGGGGAAAGAATAAGATCGTTTTCAAGGACGTGTTGATCGGCGACGTTTGGGTTTGCTCGGGACAGTCGAACATGGAATTCGGGGTCACGGGGGAAATCAATGCGGTGGAGTTGATGATCAAGGCGGATCAGCCGGAAATCCGATTTTTCTACGTGCCGATGGCGATTGCTCCAACCCCGGCAAAGGATGTGCTGAAGGCCTCCCCGTTGACGGGACATAAAGCGGGATGGCAGGTTTGCACGGCGGAGAGTCTCGCGAAGGGGGCTCCGTGGATGGGGTTTTCAGCACTGGGATATCAGTTCGGAAAGAATATCCACGAGGCGACGGGCAAACCGGTGGGCTTGATCGGCGCTTACTGGGGCGGCTCGCCCGCGCAGACGTGGACGAGCTTGGAAGCGTTGCAGGCAGTGCCTGAGTTGAAGGTTTATGCGGAGGAAGGGGTGGAATCGAACGCCACGCTCCAGAAGTTTCTGGATACCCGCAATACGGAATTGCTGCCGAAGTGGAACACGGCGATAGATCAGTGGGTTGGCGCCAATAAAACCGCGATGGATGCTTATTTGACGGCAAGCGAGAAGTGGGTAGCGGATGCGAAACAGGCGATGGCGGAGGAAAAGCCGCTTCCGCCTCAACCCAAACCGGAAGCGCCCAAGGCACCCCGGCTTGATTCCGGGAAAAACCAGGGGCTTCCCGGTGGATGTTTCAATGCGATGATCTCGCCGCTGATCCCTTATGCGGTCAAGGGGGCGATCTGGTATCAAGGGGAAGCGAATGCAAGAACGACGGAGGAAGCCGCCCGCTACCGGACGCTGTTTGCCACGCTGATCAAGGATTGGCGGACGCGCTGGGGCCAGGGGGATTTTCCATTCCTGTTTGTGCAGCTTGCCAATTTTATCCCGCCCAAGAGCGATCAGACGGATAGCGCATGGGCGGTGCTGCGGGAATCGCAGGCGCAAACGCTGACGTTGCCGAATACCGGGATGGCGGTGACAACCGACATCGGCGAGGCCGCAGATATTCACCCGAAGGACAAGTGGGATGTGGCACAACGGCTGGCGCTGGCCGCGCGGCATGTGGCGTATGGCGAAAAGCTGGCGTTTTCGGGTCCGGTCTACAAAGGAATGAAAGTGGAGGGAAATCGCATTCGCGTTCAGTTCGAGCAGGTTGACAACGGACTGACGATCGGCGTGCCGCCCAAGCATTTTCATCCGGGGGAACAGCGTTCGGCGGCCACGGCACTGCTCGGGTTCGCGGTGGCGGGTACGGACGGCAAGTTCACCTGGGCCAAAGCAAAGATCGAGGGTGACAGCGTGGTGGTTTCCAGCGAGACGGTGCCGAATCCGGTAGCGGTCCGCTATGCCTGGGCCGACAACCCCAATGCCAATCTTTACAATAAGGCCGGGCTGCCTGCATCACCGTTCCGCGCGGAATCCAGTTTTACAAAATAGTATTTATTTTTTTGATATGCGAACTCAGCGGATACGGTCATCTCCGCAAGGGTAAACCATTTCAAGCATCGCCGGTCCGCGATTCGATCACCATTCCTCCGGATGACGGCACGGGATTTTGCCCCCGATACCTGGCTGGGGTGCAACGATAGTGCGTCTTAAAGGCCCTTGAGAAATGGAAGCGGTCGTAAAACCCAGTTTTCCCGGCGATCTCGTCGATGCTGCAAGTGGTGTACCACAGCAAGTGCACCGCCTCTTCGAGCCGCAGCCGCAAAAGGTATTGGCGGGGACTGTAACCGGTGAAGTCGCGGAATGCCTTCATGAAAGCGTTGCGGTGCAGGCCCGAGGTTTTGGCCAGCGCAGCGTTGGAAAGCGCGGCGGGATAAGCCTCGCGCATCCGCTGCAAGACCCGCTCCACGGGCCAGGGGATACAGACTTTTTTCCAAGCTTCCCGCGGCAGTGCTGCGAGCGCCAGGTTGACAACCGTTTGCGAAAAAAATGAAACCATAAACGGCGAGCCGCCCCCGGCGGTTTCCAGCTCGCCGCGCAGCCGGATAATGGCCTCCCGTTCAAAGGGAGCAGGGCGGTGCTTCGGAATCAGGCCCTCCTGCAGCCGGAAAACGGAGTCGAGCGAAAAATGAAGATACGTGTGGCGCACGCCGGGGGTGGTATGCGTAGCAAACTCCACGTTGGGAGGGATCAGGTAAACGGTGTGGGGGCACAGCTCGATGCGCCTGCCCGCCACCGTAATCGACGCCCCCTCCCCTTCGTTACAATACCACCTCCACAGCGGGCTGACGGTGTTGTAAAGCTCCCACCAGTCCAAAACCACGAGCCCACAGAAGTGAATCTGCGTGTTGCCAACCGGCGTGAGGCAATGGTTTTCGCGAAACTGGATCTGTTGGGATGGCACGGGGAAATGCTAGCTCATCCAGGAACTCGCGTCCACTTCTGTCAAGGTATTTTACACAGGATTGCGTGCGTTTTTTACATAACTTTACGCCTCCCAATACATGGACGACCGGATCGAACACGCCTAAACTTTTACGCAACATCCCTCTGCCAGCGTCCCCTCCTTTTCCTATGCTCATCCCCTCTCCCCTGCGGCATCTTTTCTCACTTCGCGCCGGGCTGCTGGCTGCGGTTTGCGCCGCCGCGCTCTCCGCGCCGGTAATCGCCTCGGCACCCAGCCTGATTTTTCGTTACGACAAACCCGCTGAGCCGGGGGCCTATGCCGTGCAGACGCTACCCATTGGCAACGGGCGTATCGGCGCGATGCTTTCCGGTGGACTCGCGGTGGAGCGAATGCAGTTCAATGACATCACGCTTTGGTCCGGCGACCGCTCGCAAAAAGGCGCCTATCAGCCGTTTGGCGATGTCTATATCGGGCTACAGGGGCACAACATCGGCGTGACCAACTACGTTCGGGAACTCGATCTGGCGCAAAGCGAAAGCCGCGTGAGTTATGTGAAGGATGGGGTGACGTATCGGCGCCAGTATTTTGCGAGCAATCCGTCACAGGTCATCGTAGTGCGGCTGTCCGCCGATAAACCCGGTAGTTACACGGGGGAGATCGCGCTGACCGATGCACATGACGCCGGGCTGGTGGCGGAGGGAAACCGCCTTACCTGTCCGGGCACCATGAATGGGTACATTCATCCCGTGGGCAAGTGGGTTAAGGAGCCGCCCCGGCCTTCCACGAGCAAGCTGGATTACGAAAGCCAGTTGCTGGTGAAAAACGAAGGGGGAACGCTAACGGTTCAGGATGGGAAGATCCTATTTAGCGGGTGCGATTCCGTGACGCTAATTCTCGGCTTGGATACCAGCTATGTGCTTGATCCCGCGAAAGATTATCTGGGCGAGCCGCCGCATCCGCGCGTCACCGCGCGAGTGAACGCGGCGGCAGCCAAGCCGTTTGCGGAACTGGTGGCGGAGCACCGCAAGGATTACCAGCACTTTTTCAATCGTGTGAGCCTGGACCTGGGGAATGCCAGCCCCGAGCGGCAGGCTCTGACAACGGATAAGCGCGTGGAGGCTTACTCGAAGGAGGGGAACGATCCGGAATTGGAGGCGCTGTTTTTCAACCTCGGCCGTTACCTGACGCTTTCCTGCTCGCGCGGGGCGCTGCCCAGCAATCTGCAAGGCTTGTGGAATAACCGCAGGGAGCCTGTATGGGACTGCGATTATCACACCAACATCAATATCCAGATGAACTATTGGCCGGTGGAGACGGCCAACTTGAGCGAATGCGCGCAGCCTTTTTTCGATTTTGTGGAAAAGCAATTGCCTGTGTTCCGTGATTTCACGGCCAAAACGAAGCAGAAGAGCATTACGGGCGAGCCGATCCGCGGCTGGACGATGCTGACCACGCTGAATGCTTTCGGCGTCCTCGGCTATACGGCCAACCGGACGGCGAATGCCTGGTTTGCCCAGCATTTCTGGGAACACTATGCTTTTACCCAAGACAAGGCTTTCCTGCGCGACCACGCATACCCGCTGATGAAGGAGGTCTGCCAGTTCTGGCAGGACACGCTCAAAACGCTGCCGGACGGACGCCTCGTCGCACCGAATGGGTGGTCGCCTGAGCATGGTCCGACGGAGGACGGAGTGACTTACGATCAGGAAATCATCTGGGATCTCTTCAACAACACCGTGGAAGCTGCCGATACGCTCGGCACAGACAAGGAGTTCCGCGATCAGATCGCGGCCCTGCGCGATAAGCTCGTGGCACCGAAAATCGGCAAGTGGGGACAGCTTCAGGAGTGGATGGACGACAAGGATGATCCGGCAGATATCCACCGCCACGTTTCACATCTCTTCGGCGTTTATCCCGGACGGCAGATTGCGCCGACAACAACACCTGAACTCGCTGAAGCCGCCCGCAAGAGCCTCGCCGCGCGCGGAAATTCCGGCACGGGATGGTCCATGTCCTGGAAAATCGCCTTCTGGGCACGGTTACTCGATGGCGAACATGCTTATGACATGGTGCGGGCTCTCCTCAGCACACCGGGAACGCGGGGCCGCCAACTGACCGCCGAACGCGCAGCAAAAGGGATTCCCGTGGACAAAAACCAAGGCTTTGATAACGGCGGGGGTTGCTATCCCAATCTGCTCTGCGCTCATCCGCCGTTCCAGATTGATGGCAACTTTGGCGGACTTGCGGCGATGATTGAAATGCTGATGCAAAGCCAGACGGGCGAGATCCAACTGCTCCCGGCGCTCCCGGCTGCCTGGCCAAAGGGCTCGGTGAAGGGATTGCGCGCACGGGGCGGTTTTGAAGTGGATGAAACGTGGGAGAGCGGGAAGTTGACCTCTGCCACGGTCCGCAGCGTTACGGGGAATGGCGGTCTGGTTCGGTATGGAGACAAAACGCTCAAGTTGCATCTCAAGCCGGGGCAAAACGTCACACTCGACGCGCAACTCAAACCAATCCAAAAATAAAATGCGCAAATCATTGATGAAATCCGCAAAACCCATTTTTGCCGTCCTTGCCATGACTCTGGGCGCCTTTCTCTTGACGGCACGCGGGGAACCGCTCCCATACCCCATTCTGAAACAAGGGGGAACGGTCCTCTTCCACGGCGACTCCATCACCGACGGCGGCTGGTTGCGCAATTCGGGCGATTTGAACCACATCATGGGCCAAAGCTACCCCTACCTCGTCTCCGCGCGGCTGGGGCTGGAGCTGGCCGAGCGCAATCTCACCTTCGTCAACCGGGGCGTAGGTGGCAGCGGCATCACCGCCATCTCCACCTACGAGGCACTCAAGCTCAAGCCGTGCCTGGTAAGCATCGCCACCGGTATCAACGACTGCGTGATGCCCGACACTTCCCCCGGGCGCGGCCTGCCCCCCGAGCGCTTTGAAGAGGTTTACGCGGCTCTCATCGAAAAATTCTGCGCCGAACTCCCCGCCGCGCAGCTCGTGCTCGTGGTCCCGTTCACGCTTGGCAAGGAGGGCTCGGAGAGGGACGTCCAGCGCCGCACCTCGCTGAAACCCTACCAAGAAGCCGTCGAACGGCTCGGCCGCAAATACAATCTCCCCTTCGTTCTCCTCCAGCCCGCCTTTGATGCGGCTCTCGCGATCGCCCCCGCCCGGCATTGGTGTTGGGACGGCATCCACCCCACCTACGCCGGTCACGCCATTATCGAGCGCGAATGGCTCAAAACGGTCGCCGCCATTCCCGCGTCTGCGACGGGACAGCCATAGGATAGTTGCGAAGGGATTATCTCGACAAAAGAGACGCGGCCGGAGAATTTCGCCAACCCTCTTTGTCTCGCCATGACCGCCGTCGCCCCCACCCAGCAGCCACCCCTTTCGATATCCAAGCCCATCCCCATCATGCCGCTGGGCGACTCCATCACGGAAGGGAGTGAGGATTTTGCCGTTTATCGCTATCCCTTGATGGAAAAGCTTTCGTCATCGGGTTATGCCGTCGAGTTTGTCGGCACCCGTACGACGCAGGGACGCCCGGAATCTCCTTTCGGAGTGCTGCGGCATGAAGGTTACAGCGGCAGGAATATCGAGTTCATTGAGGGAATTTTTGAAGAGGTTTACCGCCAGAACCCGGCGGACATCCTTCTGTTCCATGCGGGGCACAACCACTCCATTGAGGAAAATCCAGTGGCCGGGATGATCCGGGCAACCCGCTCGGTGATCGCCAAGGCGCGGTCAATCAACCCTCATGTCACCGTTTTGCTCGCCCAAGTCATCCCCAGCGGGAAGCTTCCAAAGTATGCGTATCAACCCGAGTTCAACCGGGCCATCGCCGCTCTGGTGGTGGAACTGAACACCCCGGCCCAGCCTGTGGTGCTCGTGAATCAGGCAGAAGGGTTCGATTGGAAAACCGACACGATCGGCGATTACGTCCACCCCAATGCCCAAGGGGCGGAAAAAATGGCTGAAAAATGGTTCCAAGTTCTGAAATGCATCCTCCCCTGCCCCGCGCCGCTAAAACCGGAATAAGTTTCCGGAAAATGGACTTTCGCACAAACAGCCTTATAGAAAATCTCTCTGTTTTTGATGGACAAATGGGCCGGATTACTGTTTGTTCCACCCTCCCAAGCGCAGAATGAGAATGTCGCCGTTGGTCCTTGGGCCTCACCGATAGGTGCCAGGCCGCACGCGCCAAGGGTAACCCGGCGACTAGAAGAAATTCAGGCAGCAGAATACATTTTAAAAATGAACCGAGGGAAAATCCCTCTGTGTTTCTCTGTCTTTTTCCCTTGATACCATGCCAGTACGTTTAGGTCGTTTCGAAATGCCGAAGTCCCTCGTTAAAGACGAGAGCACCGCCACAGGCACTTATGCCAAGTTCATTGCCGAACCTTTTGAGGCCGGTTATGGCCACACTGTCGGCAACTCCCTGCGTCGTGTCCTTATGTCCTCTCTGGAAGGGGCCGCCATCACCACCGTGCGCATCCAAGGCGCGCAACATGAATTTTCCACCCTGCCGGGCGTTGTGGAAGACGTGACCAGCATCGTGCTCAACCTCAAGAAGGTAAAATTCAAGAGCGTTGACCACGACACCCGTCGCCTCTCCCTCTTCGTCAACAAGGAAGGGCCTGTCACCGCCGGGGACATCCTGGAAGTTACGGGCATTGAAGTGCTCAACAAAGACCTCGTCATCGCCACGCTCGACAAGAAGCAGAAGTTCGAAGCGGAACTCGAAGTCAAAGTGGGCCGCGGTTTCGCGACCGGCGACGAGAACAAATATTTGGACATGCCCATCGGCGTGATCCCGATCGACTCCATCTTCTCCCCCGTCACCCGCGTCAAATACGCCGTGGAAGCCACGCGTGTGGGTCAGCGGACCGATTACGACAAGCTCATTTTGGAAATCTGGACCGATGGCCGCCTCACGCCTGAGGACGCCCTGCTCCACGCTTCCGGCATCCTGCGCCACCACCTCGATCCGTTCGTCAACTACGACGAGAACGCTGTGGAATTCGACGAGACGCCGAAGGAAGTCAGCCAGGAAAACGCCGCTCTCAAGAAGTTGCTCAACATGAGCGTCAACGAGATCGAACTTTCCGTGCGCGCCGCGAACTGCCTCAACAACGCCAACATCACCACGGTCGGCCAGCTTGCGCAGAAGACCGAGGCGGAAATGCTCAAATACCGCAACTTCGGCAAGAAGTCGCTCAACGAAATCAAAGAAAAGCTCACTCAATTGGGCCTCAGCCTCGGGATGAAATTCGAAGCCAACCTGCTCGAATCCCCGACCGGCGAGACTTACGCCCGCTAATCATCAAAGGGAAGAATACACAATGCGCCATCAGAAAAAGACCGTCAAACTCGGGCGGACGACTTCGCATCGGGACGCGCTCCTGGCCAACCAGGTTTGCAGCTTGATCGAACACACCCGAATCACCACCACACTGGCCAAGGCCAAGGCCGTTCGTCCGCTCGCGGAGAAGCTCGTCACCATCGCCAAGAAGGGGACGGTGCACGCCCGCCGCATCGCGCTGGCTTACCTGCACCACAACGAAGACGCCGTTCGCAAGCTGTTCGCGGAGGTGGCTACACGCTCGGCTACCCGCAACGGTGGCTACACGCGGATCATCAAGACCGGCCCGCGCCGGAGCGATTCCGCGCCGATGGCTTTCATCGAGTGGGTGGATCAGGCTTCCGTGGAAGCCGCTCCCGCTGCTGAAGCCCAGGCTGAAGAAGCGAAGAAATAGGCTGCTTTAACGCACAAAATTGAAGGGATTCCGGGAAACCGGAATCCCTTTTTTGTTGGACTGGTCTCTATTTATAAGTCCTATGGGACTTATGGGTCCCATAGGTCCTATACAACCGCAAACCATCTGCCCACCTGTTCCACGCTTAGTTCGTCCATGCGGTGAACGGCGAGATCGGCTTGGGTGAGTTCTTCGGGCTGATGCGTGGTGGCGATGCCGATGACGCGCATTCCTCCGGCGCGAGCGGCGGCGATCCCGGCGAGGGCGTCTTCAAAGACGACGCAGCATTCGGGGGAGCGGTGGATCCGGGCGGCGGCTTTGAGAAAGACTTCGGGGTTGGGTTTGCCGAGGGTGACGTCTTCCGCCGAGACAATGGTGTCGAAATATTCCGAGATGCCGAGCCGCGACATGGCGGCGTCGAGATTGGCGCGGGGGGTGGAGGAGCCAACGGCGCAGGGAATGCCTGCTGCGCGCAGCTTTCCGAGCCATTCGCGCACACCGGGAAGCGGTTCCAAGGTGTCCTTGGCCATCAGCTCGCGGTAGATTTCCTCCTTGCGCTGGCCGAGGCGTTCGATTTCGGCGGGATCGTTGCTCCAGCGGTAAATCTCCGGGATGATGATCTGATTTTTGCGCCCGAAGCCGAGCCGGAAGGCGTCCGGAGGAAGCGGCAGGTTTTCTTCGCGAGCGAGGAGTTCCCAGGATTTCTCGTGGTGGTGGGAGGAGTCAATGATGACGCCGTCCCAGTCAAAGATGGCACCCCATGAAGAATTCATTTTTGAATTTTAAGCAAGGATATCTCTCAATCAAAGAATGTCTCTTATTTCAGATTCGCTTTTCCTTCGGATTTTCTGCCAGGTGTATTTTTCGCATACCGGGCAGTGCCAAAGTTTTCTTGGTTCTCCCATAGCCTTGTAGCGTACGCCGCCGGAATTCCAGAAATCTTGTTTATGTCCGCATGGACATTCCACAAGCCACTCCTTTGTTCCTGTCTTGATTGCAGCAAATGCTTTCGCGGGAAGGACGAATTTGAGGAATTTATGTTCCGCAGGTTGTGAGTTCATGAATCAGAAAGAGAGAGAACATTGAGCAACGCTTGCGTCATTCCGCAATTGAAAGGATGGCTGCCCGACATAGATTCGAACTATGACTAGGTGAGTCAAAGTCACCTGTGCTGCCATTACACCATCGGGCAATATCCCGCGCACCGGTGTGCGCGGGAGGTTTTCAATAGCTGTTTGGCTCTAGGAATGCAAGCGGATGAGGAGATTTTTTCCGGTCATTTCCGCCGAGGCTTCCAAGCCGAGCATCCCGAGGAGCGTCGGGGCGACGTCGGCGAGGATGCCGTCCTGCACTTTGTATTGGTCGGCGTCTGCCGCGACGTAGATGACGTGGACGAGGTTGGTGGTGTGGGAGGTGTGGGGCGAGCCGTCCGGGTTGCGCATCTGTTCGCAGTTACCGTGGTCGGCGGTGACGAGCAGTTTGCCGCCCAAGCGGAGGGTTTCCGCGATGACCTGTCGCACGGCATCGTCAATGGTCTCGACGGCCTTAATGCCCGCTTCGACGACGCCGGTGTGGCCGACCATGTCGGGGTTGGCGAAGTTGAGGATGACGAGGTCGAAGTTGGGGAGTTCGCTGACGACTTTGGCGGTGACTTCCGGGGCGCTCATCTGCGGCTGGAGGTCGTAGGTGGCGACTTTCGGCGAGGGGATAATGGCGCGCACTTCACCGGGGAAGGGCTGTTCGATGCCGCCGTTGAAGAAATACGTGACGTGAGGGTATTTTTCCGTCTCGGCGATACGGAGTTGCTTCAATCCCGCCTTGCTGACGATTTCACCCAGGATGTTGTTCATCGACTGCGGGCCGAAGACGCACGGGCAGCCATAGGTTTTGTCGTATTGCGTGAGGGTGACGTAGTGGACCTTGGGGGTGACTTCGCGGTCGAACCCGTCGAATTCGGGGCGCAGGAACGCGAGGGAAAGCTGCCGGGCGCGGTCGGCGCGGAAGTTGAAGAAGAAAACCACATCGCCATCATGCACGCGCTGTTCGTTGTGGTGCGAGAAGATGAGGGCGGGCATGAATTCGTCGGTCTGACCATGGGCGTAGATATCGCTGACGGTCGCGCTAGGGGTCAAGGTGGAGTTGGTCCCCCGCCCCAGCACAATGGCGTCCCAAGCGAGCTTGTTACGATCCCAGCGTTTGTCGCGGTCCATGGCGAAGTAGCGGCCCACGACGGTGGCGATCTGCGCGCCGCTCGGCTTGAGGTCTTCTTCGAGCGCTTTCAAATATCCCGCGCCGCCGGTGGGCGAGCAATCGCGTCCGTCGGTGATGGCGTGGACCATAATGTCGTCGACGCCCGCTTCCTTCGCTGCGTTGGCCAGGGCAATGAGATGCTCCATGTGGCTGTGAACGCCGCCATCAGAGACGAGACCCAGGAAGTGAAGGCGCTTGCCTTTGGCTTGGGTGAACGCCTGCTGGAGCACGGGGTTTTCGCGCAGCTTGCCTTCCTCGACGGCTTTGTTGATGCGGGTGAGGTCCTGATAAACGACCCGGCCTGCGCCGAGGTTGAGGTGGCCGACCTCCGAGTTGCCCATCTGCCCTGCCGGGAGACCGACATCGAGGCCGCTGGCGCTCAAGGTCGCGCCGGGATAGCGGGCATACATTTCATGGTGGAAGGGGGTATGGGCCAGCAAGGTGGCATTGCCGTCGGCCTCGGCGCTCGCCTGGCCATTTGGATTGATTCCCCAACCGTCTCGGATGATCAGTACAACAGGTTTTGACATAATGAGGGAATCTTTCACAGAGCGGGGCGCTTTAGCAATTCGCAATTTTCAAGAAGCCGCTGGCACGGGGCGGGTTCGTCCTTTATGTTGAGTGGGAATGATGAAAAGCGAAGACGACTTTCAGTATGCCATCGAGAATACGCGTGTCATTGTGACGCCGGACCGCCGGATCGAAACCTTTGGCAGCACCAATTTTCGTTTCCATCTGGTAACAGAGTTGCTGGACCATGTGAACGTCGTCCGCGTGCGCGACGGACGCATCGAGGCGGACCAGCCCCGGATCGTCTCCCCCAGCCAATACTCGAAGCTGCTGCTGGAAGGATTCGGCGAGAAGGCGCGCAACTTTGCCGACTGGCTGGAGCGGCGGCCCGAGAAGTTGGCGTTCCTCAAATACGGTTTCCAGATGCGGAAGATGGACGTGGTGGAGGAGATCGTCCACAGCCCGATGGAGGAGGTCGTCGAGCGGATTCGCAGCGGGATCAATCACGCTGAGGAGCCGCTTACGGCCATTATCGAGGGAGTGGACGATGCATGGGAGGTCTGCCTGTTGAAATTCACCGTCGATCTCGTCCAGCAGTCCGCCGGGGGAAACATGAACGATTTCCGGCAGCGGGGCTTACTGTAAAGGAGGAGATTAGGGAAACCGCCATGAGATGGATTTTAAAAACGCTGGTTCTCCTCGCGTTATGCACGGCGGTCTTTGGCGGCGGGGGATGGTTTGCCTATCAACTTTACATCAAGCCAAACCAAATTCCAAAAGAGGATCTGGTGGGAGGCAAACCCGCACCGCCTCCCGATCCGAGTCTGCTGGAGTTTGAGAAAGCGATGAAACTCAAATCCGCCCGCCAGCCGGTGGAAGTGCGCGAAGCCTTGGAGCGATTTCTGGAAAATTACCCCTGCTCCACCAAGATCGCCGATGCGCGCAAGGCTTTGGGCATGGTGAACACGGATGTTTTTTTCTCGGCAATTCCCGCGCCGGACAAAATCCGCTACGAGGTGCGCTCCGGCGACTCGGTGGAAAAGATCCGGCGCAAACTCAACACCACGGATGAGATGCTCATGCGCTGCAATAATCTCGACGACCCGCGGCGGCTGCGCGTGGGGCAGGTGTTACTGGTGAGTCAGACGGACTTTTCGGTCGTTATTGACCGCAAGGCGCACATGGTGACGCTGCTCAACCATGGGAAATTTTTCAAGGAATACCCTGCTGCAAGTTGGAATGCTCCGGCCGCGAAAAAGGGGATGGAGAAAATCTCCATCCCCGCGAAAGTGGGGCAAAAGACGGCGTGGCACAATGGAACCCAGGTCGTTTTTGGCTCCAAAGAATATTCTGGAAGCGCGCGCTGGGTGGATCTGACGGTAAAAGGCTACACGCTATACACCGAAGGAGGACAAAAACCGCCTTCAGGGATTGGGATGTCCCCGGAAGACATGGATGAAATCTCCACATTGATTGGAAAAGGCATCCCTGTGACCATTCACTGACACAGGCGACATCACAGCATAGAATGCTGGATGTGAAAATAGATGGAGCTTATCGAAAAAGAAATGGGAGGAAGGCTTGCGCCTTCCTCCCAACAACTTAATACAAAGAATAATCAGAGATTATTTCTTCGCTGCTTTCTTAGCAGGAGCTTTTTTTGCCGGAGCTTTTTTTGCTACAACTTTCTTCGCCACAACTTTCTTTGCGGGCGCTTTCTTTGCTACCGCCTTCTTGGCAGGAGCTTTCTTTGCAGCTTTCTTTGCAGGAGCTTTTGTCGCCATTAGAGATTCCCCCCTTTCAAACCGCAGCAGCGGGTGAAACAAATTTGTACTCGCGTAGATCGTGAATGGATCATTACTTGCTTGCCCTTGCACTAACTGAAATTGGCACTGCAAGTCAACTTTTTTGTTGCGCCTCGCAAAGTATTTTCACCAGCGCGTTTGCGAGTTCACGCTTGCTCCCGCGAGGCAATACCCTACTAGAATGGTCGTGTAAGAAAATTACGAGTTCGTTCTCGTCGCTTTCAAATCCTAGGCCGGGCACGCTCACGTCATTTCCGATCACGACATCGCAATGTTTTTTTGTGAGTTTTTCGCGCGCGTTTTTTTCCAGTTCTTCGGTCTCTGCGGCGAAGCCCGCGAGCAAAAAATATTTTTCGTTCAGCGCTCCGAGTGACGCGAGGATGTCGCGCGTGGGCACGAGTTTGATCGTCGGAACGCCCTCGCTCTTTTTGATTTTGCGCGGAATGAACTCGGCAGGTTTGAAGTCCGCGACGGCAGCGCAGAGCACAGCGATGTCGATGTCCGCGAGATGAGCGTGCACGGCGTCATACATCTCATCGGCGGTGGTGACGCGGACTATTTGGGCGCGCGGAGGAGCGGTTAGCGCGACGGGACCGCTGATGAGAACAACCTCATGGCGCGCTTCCAACGCGGCCTCGGCGATGGCGTAGCCCATTTTTCCGGAGGAGCGGTTGCTGAGATAGCGTACCGGATCAATCGGTTCGCGCGTGGGACCGGCGGTAATGAGAAATTTCATGCGAGCATCTCGACCACGCGCGCCACGATGCCGTCCACAGCCCAGAGCCGCCCGATACCTTCGTAACCGCAGGCGAGCATGCCTTCCTCCGGGCCGATGAACGCGACGCCGCGCGCGCGTAGTTTTTCCACGTTCTCCCGCGTAGCCGGGTGCTCCCACATTTTGCCGTTCATCGCCGGGGCGACGAGGATGGGAGCGCGTGTGGCAAGCGCGATTTCGGTGAGATAATTGTTGGCGAAGCCGTGGGCGAGCGCGGCGAGCGTGTTGGCACTGGCGGGGGCAACGAGGAGGAGGTCGGCTTTATCGGCGAGCGCGATGTGCCCCGGTTCCCATTGGCCGGTGAGGGCGAAGGGATCGGTGACGACGTTATTCCGCGAGAGTGTCTGCAACGTGAGCGGCGTGATGAAGGCGCACGCGGCGCTGGTCATGGTGACATGCACGTCATACCCACGCTTGACGAGCTGGCTGACGAGATCAGCAGCTTTGTAAGCCGCGATGGAACCGGTGACGCCAACGACGATGGTTTTCATACAAGAGGATTGAATAGGAGACGGGAACTGCGGCTACGTTCGGCGCGCATGATGGCGCGGAACCCGGCAACATCTTCCTCCGGAGAGCCGGTGATGAGAGCATAGCAATAGCGGCGCCATTCGCGCATCTCGGTTTCTGCGTTGCGGAGGCGCAGGGCAATCTGTTCTGGCGTCTCCGTGCCACGTTTGGCAAGGCGAGCGCGCAAAACATCAAGGCTGACAGGCATGAGGAAGATGTCCACGAGGGCTTCGCGGATTTCGGGATCGTCCGAGTTGCGAATCATCGCAGCGCCCTGAGTGTCGATATCAATCAGGACATCGCCACCCATGTGCAGGACGTCAAGCACGGCGCGTTTCAAGGTGCCATAGTAGTTGCCGTGGACTTGCGCATGTTCGAGGAATTTGCCTGTGGCGATCTTGCGCTCAAAGTCCTCGCGCGTCAGAAAATGGTAATCCACGCCGTCGATTTCGCCGGGCCGGGGTGGGCGTGTAGTACAGGAGACCGAGTAAGCGAAGTCCTGGTCCTTTTGCAACCCTGCGCGAAGGGTCGATTTGCCCGCGCCTGAGGGAGCGGAGAGCAGGAAAAGGATGCCGAGCCGGGGAATGATGGGAGGCGTTGTCATTCGATATTTTGGATTTGTTCGCGGATTTTTTCCATCTCAGCTTTGCAGATAACCACAAGTTGCGAGATTTCCACATCGTTGGCTTTGGAACCGAGGGTGTTGAGTTCGCGGGATATCTCCTGCGTCATGAATTCGAGCGTACGCCCTACCGGTTCATTTTTGCGCAGATGATGTGCAAACTGTGTGAAGTGGCTCTCCAGACGAGTGAGTTCCTCAGTGATGTCGCTTTTATCGGCGAAGAAGACAACTTCCTTGACGATCCGCTCGTCGTCGATGGGAAGTTCCAAGCCAACTTTCTGGATACGCTCGTGCAGAGCCTGACGGAATTTTTTGATGACCTCAGGATGTTTCTCACGAATCTGTCGCAAAGCTTCGCGGACGGTTTTCAATCGGTGAATCAGGTCTTTGGCGAGATTTTTGCCTTCCAGTTCCCGCATGGAAATGAGGCTGACCAAGGCTTCCTTAAGTGCAGCTTCGATATGCGGCCAGGCATCTTCAGGAGAGAGGGTTTCCTCCGGCACACGCACCACGCCAGGGGCGCGGAGGACGGTCTCGATATTCACCTCCCCTGCGGCTCCAAGCTCTGCCTGAAGTTCACGCATGGCGTTGAAGTAAGTGCGGGCCAGCGCAGTGTCGAGGGCGACTTTCTGGGTGGAGGAACAGGTGTGACAGGCGACCACGACGTTGAGCCGACCACGCGACACCTCGGCGTTGATCAAGTCGCGCACGCGCGGTTCCAACTCGGCGATGTCGCGCGGGAGGGTGACGGTGACGTCACTTTGCTTACGGTTAACAGAATTCAGTTCAACGCTAAATTGGGTGCCGTTGGTGCCGCTTTGGCCCCGTCCGTACCCGGTCATGCTTCTCATCGTAAGAAGATTCGGTAATCCGGGACAAAATTACAATGAGAAATGACGGTTCCCTAGTTGCTAAATGCCACAAAGAATTGTTATTTTGCCCCACTTCATCCCATGAACCCATCCCGTCTTTCCACCCCCTCAGCTGTCACGCAACTGCCGAAGGCATCACCTTGGGAGCCCGCAAGGCTACTCCTGGCCGCGCTCGGCGGCTTGTTTGTGATGGCGATTTTGAGCAACTTCCTGGACGAAGACGAGAGTGGACGGTTCGTCGAATTTTTGAAAGGCCAGGTGGGTTTCGATGGGATGAGTTCGTGGTTGTTCTGGAAAATGGCCATCGGATTCGCAATCGGTGCAGCGGGCGGATATTTCGTTTATCTCGAAATCCCCCGGTCTTACCGCAAGAACGCAAATGCGCTGGCACTGGCCGTGGCGCTTTTTCTGATCCCGGTGGCAGTGTATATTCCCGCGATGTCGGCGGGCTTCATTTGGGATGACGACCAAGAGGTCACATCGAATCCCTCGATTCTTCATAATTTTCCCGATCCCACCAATCCCCGCATTTACCACACCAACTGGCGCGGGCTCTGGGAAATCTGGACGGGCGGCATCACCAATGATCGGGACAATAACGAAATCCGGCTTCAGGACGGAAAACCGCCAGCTCCCTTGCTGGTGCAGATATTAAGAGTTCCTCTGCGGGCCATCGAACGCGAGTTGTTTGGGGGAGCAGATAAGGAGCACTACCGGTTCCGGGCCAACCCGTCTGCCGATTATTTCCCGCTCAAGACAACCATGCTCTGGCTGGAATACCAGCTTTGGGGCTTCGACTTGGACGCGGGGGGACGACCCACCCCCAGCGGCCCGCCGTTCCACACCATGAACATCCTGATCCATGCTCTCGATGGGCTGCTGCTCTGGATGGTGCTGCGGCAGTTGAAAGTGCCCGGCGCATGGCTCGGGAGTCTGCTCTTTGCCATTCACCCCGTTCATGCAGAGTCCATAGCGTGGATTGCCGAACGCAAGAATACCCTTTCGCTCTTCTTCTGCCTGCTTTCGGTGAGCGCCTGGCTGAGATGGCAGATTTCTGGAAAGCGCAACCAATACCTTTGGGCGCTTGCGCTCTTTTTGGGAGCGCTGCTTTGCAAAACACACGTTGTTGTTTTACCGGCTGTGCTGATGCTCATGACATGGTGGCAGACCGGAAGTATTCCGGTGGTATCTCCCGCACTCACTCTCTTGCAAGCTTGGCGCAAGGGAGAGAAGAAGCTTCCTTGGGATCCCCTGAAACGCGACTCCACCACGTTTGCTCCCTTCTTTGCCATTGCCCTCGCGCTCTCCTGGCTGACGGTCTGGTTCCAGAATGATCGCGCTATCGGGAGCGAGGTTATCCCCATCGGCGATGCGGCGTCGCGTATTGCGGGAGCCGGTGTCGTGATCTGGTCGTATCTCTCCAAAGCCATCCTGCCGATCAACCTGAACACCATCTACGCCAACACGCCTTACCTCTGGTGGCCACTCACTGATCCCCAAGTGTGGATGTTTTTTTCCGGAGCGCTGGTTCTGGTGACGCTCGGTCTGCTTTGGAAGCTCTCCACGCAGAATGATTCCCGGTTCAGTCCGCGGACTTTGCGGACACCGTTCTTTGTATTCGCCTTTTTTGTCGGAACGCTCCTTCCCATAGTGGGGCTTTTCAAGATGTCCTATATGCGGCTGACGTTGCAGGCGGACCACTTCCAATATTTCAGCGACATTGCCGTGGTTGCACTGGCAGGGGCAGCCATTGCCCTGCTTTATGAGAAGGCCAACGCCTCCTGGCGACCCATTCTTGTCTCCACCTGCGTGATCGTGATTTTTACCTTCTGCGCGTATAGTTGGGATCGAGCCGGCGTTCACCAGAGCGAAAAAACGCTCTGGACTGCATGCCTTAAAAAGAACGAAGCCTCCTGGCAGGCTCACAACCACATTGGCGCGGTACTTTACTCCGAACGGAACATTCCGGAAGCCGCGCCCCATTTTGCGCGCGCCGTGGAATTGAAGCCGGATAACCCGGAAGTCCACAACAATCTCGGGCTCGTTCTTTGGCAATACGGACATTACCCGGAAGCGATTGCCCAATACCGCGAAGCCGTCCGGATCAAGGGAGAAGTGATGGCGCTGCGGCGAAACCTGGCAGACGCGCTGCTGGCAGTCAAACAGCCAGCCGATGCCGCAGAGCAATACCAAATCATTATCGACGAATACCCCAACGATCCCGGTGTGCTGGCTAACCTGAGCATCGCCTACGCCCAGATAGGCCGTTTTCAAGAAGCACTCAAGGCGTGTGAAAAGGCGTTGCGGATTGATCCCAATAATCCCGTTGCCAAACAGAATTATAACGCTCTGCGTCAGGCAGCGCAGTAGAGCGCTTTAGCGCGTTCGAGAATCGGCGAGAGGTCCGCAGTCACTGAAACAGGGACCAGTAATGGTTCGCGGCGGAACCAGGTCATCTGGCGCTTTGCATAGCGGCGCGTGGCCTGCTGGATCGAAGCGATGGCCTCTGCTTGCGAAAGCTCGCCGCACAGCAGCGCCGTGATCTCCCGCCAGCCGATGACTTGTTGGGCGGTGGAACTCACCCCGCCTTGCGCCAACGCGGCACGAACTTCCTCCACGACTCCCAGCTCGAACATGGCGCGTGTCCGGCGCTCGATGCGCTCGTATAATTCCTCCCGACTACGCTCCAATAGAACACCGTGAAAAACCGGCTCGCTCTCCCATTCCTTGCGGAAGCTGGAAAACGGCTTACCCGTGACGAGGCAGACTTCTAGCGCACGCAGGACGCGGCGGGGGTTTTTGATGTCGATCACGGCAGCGGCTTGCGGGTCCAAGGATTCCAGTTGCGCCAGCAATTCCGGCAGCGGCGTGGCTGCCAGTTCGGCCCGAAGCTCTGGGCTTGCAGGCGGGACATCCGATAGTCCCCGGATCAGCGCGCGCAGGTAAAGCCCTGTGCCTCCAACGACAATCGGCAACCGCCCCCTCCCCCGGATGTCAGCAATGGCGGACAGTGCAGCCTCCCGATATCGGGCAACATTGAAGGACACTGAAAGGGGAATCGTTCCAACGAGATGATGCGGCACACGGGCCATGGCTTCGGACGACGGCTTGGCTGTGAGAATGTTCAGCCCTTGATAGACTTGGAATGCGTCTGCACCGACGATCTCGCCGTTACAGGCCGCGGCCACTGCAAGGGCGACGTCCGTCTTTCCCACAGCGGTCGGCCCGGCGAGGAAAAAGGCGCTTTGAATGAGGCTCAGAGATTCGTCGTTGGATGACATATGCACTTAAATTTACGAGGGGCTGCCATATGACCTATAAGTCCTATAAGACTTATTTTTAGCCTACAAATCCAGCGCCACTCCCGGCACGGGAATGATTACCTCGCTGCCGGGAAGATCAGTGCTAAGAGTCTGCCTAAACCATTCGATGGCACCCGGATCACCATGAACCAAGACAATTTTTTTCGGCGCTACCCGGTTTACCCATGCGCGAACGCTTTCCCGGCAGGCATGGGCACTGAAGTCAAAAGTATCCAATGCGCATGCCAGCTTTTGTGCCGGATGCCGGGCGTCGAGTTGGACGAGATCACCCCGCTGAGCTTTGCGAATGCGGCCTCCAGGCGATTCCGGGTCGGCATAGCCGATAAAGAACAGGGAGTTCGCGGGGTCTGTAATGAAACGAGAGGCGAAGATATTGGAGAGGGTATTTTCACTCATCATCCCGCTGGTAAAGGCGTAGATGCGCCCACTCTTAATGGGAAGCGCGTTCAAATCCGCCCCGCCGACCACAAATGGCGCAACGGTATCGAGTAATTGCAGTTCGGGCCGCAGCCGCGAGGTTTGCCCTGCGAGTTTATCGTAAATTTCCGTGAGCTTGGTGCTGAGTCCGCCAATATAAACCGGCAGACCGCGCGGAATCACCCCTTGCACCTGGAATCCAGCGAGCATTGCCAGTAATTCCTGAGTTTTACCGAGTGCAAATACGGGGATCAGCACGGACCCACCACGGGAAAGCGCCTCCCGGAGTGCTTCTCCAAAGCGGACCTCTTCGCCGGCGCGGGTGAAACCGTCCTGAAGTGGAGTGTCCCCGCGCGTGGTTTCCATGACGAGCACGTCCAGCGGCTCCTCGGGAAAACGGGCGGCGGCGGATACCGTCTGGTCGTTGAAATTCACGTCACCGGTGTAAAAGAAGGTACGCCCTTCGCCACGAATCATGACACCTGTCGAACCGAGGATGTGCCCGGCGCTGAAAAACTCGAAACTCAAGGGCACTTCCTCGCGCGCGCCGAGCCGTTCCCCCTCCACGCTCCAACGCTGTTCGAGCGGCACGGGTTGGCAGCGCTTGATGGTCATATCAGCTTCCCGATGGGTGAAAAGCGGATAGGAGGCGATGCCCTGCTCTTCGCGGATCCGTAGCATGACGTTCACCGAGTTGTGGAGCATCACGTCGCCGATCTGCCGGGTCGGTTCCGTCGCAAAGAGTGGCGCATGCGGATGCCGACGCATTAAGACAGGGAGAGAACCGAGATGATCCTGGTGAGCATGCGTAAGGAGCACCGCATCCACGCTGTCATCGGGCAGCGCCTCCAAGTTTGGCAAACCCTCAAGTCCCTCCAAACGCGGGTGCATTCCGCAATCGAGCACCAGACGTTTCCCCGCGATTTCGAGTGCGTAACAGTTTGCGCCGATCTCGACATGGCGGGTGAGGTTGGTAAATCGCATTCTTTATTCCAGTTGCCGAAACAAAACGATGAATCCGAGCAGTCCGGCAGGCAGCAGTAGCGGAAGCGCAACCTGCCACATGGCAAAGACGCCGAATGCGACCAGTAGGTAAAAGGCGAAGCACCCCACGCATAAAGCCACCACGCCCAGCTTGCCAAAACGGCGGCAAAACCAGCCCAAAATGATCGCTTCCAAAAGAATCAACCCATCCACCGTGAGGTCAGAGCGGGTAATGAAACTCGCTCGCTGAATGGTGGCAATCGCCGCCGCCGTCAACTCCCCGCGCGAGCCAAGGCGACCGTTGGCCAGCCGGATGGTCCGCGCCTCCTTATCCGTTCGGATCAACAGCGTTAGCGAATTCTTCAACATGGCCACAGGCGCAATCGCTTGATGGCCGTTCTGATATTGCTCGGCGGAGAGGAGTAAATCACTCAGCGAAAAACGGACCATGGGGATCGCGAAATCGACGGCCATTGTTCCAGCGGCATCTACCGGGATGCGGAGTTCCTTGCCAAGCTCAATATGTGAGCCGGGAACAACCCTAACTTCCTCCGGGGTCACGCCGAACCAGAGCATTGCCGCCTGCAACACGAAGGAAGGCGTCACCTGTCCCCGGTAACGGAACACCAATGGCACACGTCGTACCGTCCGGTTATCGGTGGCAG
>Ga0073936_10003186_pt1 | contig 23777 bp, 20 predicted proteins | sample AliMusrvi5mmetaG_FD_87041 | JGI IMG/M metagenome (GOLD analysis project Ga0073936, IMG submission 87041) | Freshwater lake bacterial and archeal communities from Alinen Mustajarvi, Finland, to study Microbial Dark Matter (Phase II) - Alinen... | ecosystem: Environmental > Aquatic > Freshwater >... | reverse complement strand
GCACCAAATACAGGAATCGCAGGAAAAAATTTGCTCTTAGATTTAACTTACTTTGCGGGCTCTACAACTATGAAAACAGGGGGGAGTTATGAAAGAGATCTAGTCTTGTCTGGTATTTTTGAGTTGAGCATTAAAGATATCTCTGGCGGTGTTCATGCCTGTCTGAAAATCTTTTATCTCTTTTATTATTTCGACTGTGTTTTTTTTCTTTATCCCTGCTTTCTTGAGTTCAGCAAGGTATGCCTCTCCGTGTTTTTTTACGGTCTCTAAACATGTACCCATGGTGCTATTACAAAGCTTTCCAGCAACGCTCTGCATATCGGTGTTGCCGTTACCATATACGAGTTCCTGATAGACGTAGTTTTCCATGTTGAGGTTTTGAGCCTGATAATAGGCTCCTTCATACATCGTCCTAAAATAATTTCCGCTTAAGGTGTACGTTGTGGCGGTGTATATTGTCCTGTTTTTTAGTATTACATCCAGAGATGCATTCCTTAAAGCTTTAGCGGATTCGTATGTTTCATGCACATTGGTTATCTGAATTAGCATTCCATCTGATGACTTAGCGTAGTCTACTTTTTTCATAACGTAGTCAATCATCTGGAAGGTTTTTCCGATGTGAAAGCTTATAAAATTTTGTGCTTCTTTTTCCTTTTCTTTTTTGTACTCACCCACCCAATACAAATAATCTATTAGGTATTGCTGATAGAACATCAACTTTTTGAATTTTTTATTTGCTTTGGTTGTATCGTCATTGGTTACAGTTTCTTTGTCATTGTATTCGATATTGTCGGCGATATAATCAGAAAGGTCTTTTAATAGCTCACCAACTTTGGTTTCATCTGGAGTTATGTTTATTGAGCATTTTGTCGCATCACTTTCGTCGCAGATATAAACTAACTTCTTCAGTTTTGCTTCAAACTTTTCTATATAAAGATTTATTGCCCACGGCTGTTCTAGGAAGACATGATATGTTGGAGCTGCTTTTCCGTTCGCTCTTACAACAAATGTTTTTAATACTTTAGCTGTTGAATTATTGTTTGTAGTGCTTTGTCCCCAGCCGTAATTACTGGTTGCCGCGAAGCAGAAAATCACAAACCATGTAATTGTCTTTTTGCCCATTGTAGTTTCCCCTACGATAATGCTTATCGGAGTTTCTCTAAAAGTCTTTAATACCTGTGTAAATGTTATTGACAGGTTACTGTTGGAATATTACAAATTGTTCATATGTTTGTAACTGTTTCTAATCTAAAGCAAGAGCAACCACTTGAAATTACAGGTAATCTCAATAATCTAGAGTGGCTTAGGCAGTCCTTTAATGCTCTGGACTTTAAAGTTAAGACTTTTGAGTTTGGCTTGACTATGGAGAAAAAGGGCGACTTTGTAGAAATAGACGGTTCCTTTGAAGGGACAGCAGATATTAATTGTGTACGATGTTTGGAGCCGTTTCCGACATCTTTTTCCAATAAAATCAAGATGTTCCTCTATAATGAGGATGGTACTTTTGTTGGAGATGGAGGGGAGCATGAATTATCCGAAGGAGAACTTGAATTTGGCCTATTCAGAGGCGATAGGATCGATGTTGGTGAACTCTTAAGAGAGCAACTAATGCTGGGTTTGCCGGATTACCCCCTTTGTAAGCCAGATTGCAAGGGAGTTGACGCAAACGCTAAAACTTCTATGGACGATAGCGTCAAAAATCCATTTTACAATCTTAAAAACTTGAAGTTAAAGAGATAGCATTGTATTAGTCTCTAGTTATTAACATATGAGACAAATCGGAGGATACCACTGTGCCAGTACCAAAGAAGAAAACGTCCAAATCTAAAAGGGATATGAGAAGGTCCCATCATGCACTTACAAAAGTCAGTTCAGTCACATGTTCACAGTGCGGCGAAAAAAAGCTGCTTCATCAGGCTTGCCCTAGCTGTGGAACTTACAGAGGAAGAAAGGTAGCAGCCGCAAAAGAGGAGGAATAGTAGCTTGAAAACAGCGCTATTGTTCCCTGGACAAGGCTCTCAATACATAGGGATGGGTGCCAAGTGGGGAGAGAAATATCCTTACGCTAAAGAATTCTTTACTCGTGCAGATAGTGCACTGGGTTTTAGTCTAAGTAAGATCTGTTCAGAAGGTCCGGATACAGAGCTTGTAAAAACAGAATTTACACAACCGGCCATACTTACCACCAGTGTTGCTATGTTCGAGATCCTGAAGAGGGAAAAAAGCCTACACTTTGATTATGTCGCAGGACATAGTCTTGGGGAATATTCAGCTCTAGTTGCCTCAGGTGTTCTTAATTTTGAAGAGGCTGTCCGTATTGTTAACCTTAGAGGGCGCTTGATGCAAAAAGCGGTCCCTGTTGGCAAAGGCAAGATGGCTGCCGTAATAAGATGTGATGAAAATATTTTGAATGATGAAATAAAAAAGGCAGACCCAAATGGAAAGGAGCTTTCTGCTGCAAACTATAATTCTGACGAACAGATAGTTGTTTCCGGTTCCGCCGAGGCTATAGACAGACTTCTTGCGAGCCTTAAGGAATTAAAAATAAAGGCTATTCCTTTAAATGTTAGTGCGCCCTTCCATTCACCATTAATGAGGGTGATAGTACCTGAGTTCACAAAAGCTTTGAACGAACTTGTTATCTCTAATTTAAGCAAACCATATGTAGCTAATATAGACGCTAAGATCCACAATAATTCCACTGTGGTCGTTGATAATCTTGCAAGGCAGATACCTGGTTCAGTTAGATGGAAACAGACGATTGCAACTTTAGCAGATGCTGGAGTTACAAAAGCTATAGAAGTAGGTCCCGGAAAAGTATTATCGGGGCTATGTGGAAAAATGGCAAAAAGCTTTGAATGTGTCTCTATGGATAGTTTGGAGGACCTAAATGGATTTGGGTGTTAAGGGCAAAACAGCGTTAGTGACCGGTGGTGGTCGCGGTATAGGCGCAGCCATTGCGGAAAATCTGGCTAAAGAAGGCGTGAAGGTAATCATTACGGATATAAAAGAAACACCAGGTGTTAAGGGTGTTTTCTATCATATGAACGTTGCAGACTCTAACTCTGTTAGCGACTGCGTTAAAAAGATACAGGACGATGGACTTACAATAGATATACTTATTAACAACGCCGGTGTTACCAGAGATAATCTTTTGATACGAATGAAGGAAGAAGATTGGGATATGGTCCTTGATGTGAACCTTAAAGGTGCTTTTAACTGTACAAAGTTCATTGCTCCAATAATGATGAAGTCGCGTTGGGGAAGGATAATCAACATCACCTCTATTGTTGGGGTTATGGGTAATAAGGGTCAGGCTAACTATTCAGCGTCTAAGGCAGGGATGATAGGTTTTACAAAATCATGTGCGCAGGAACTTGCTTCAAGGAACATTACTGCGAACGCTATTGCTCCCGGGTTCATAGTTTCTGACATGACCAACGCTCTTAGTGAAGATATTCAGAAGGAGTTTATGTCAAAGATACCTTTGGCAAGATTTGGTACGGTAGAAGAAATAGCAAATGTCGTTAACTTTTTAGCTTCCGACAAGGCGGCATACATAACCGGTCAGGTTATAGGAGTTAACGGTGGTATGTTAATGTAGTTTATAATTAATTTAAGGAGGAGTTTTAAAATGGCATCACTTGAAGACAGATTGAAAGGTATTATTGTAGATCAGCTAGGCGTTGAAGCAGAAAAGGTGACACTGAATGCATCTTTCATAAACGATCTTGGCGCAGATTCCCTAGACATCGTTGAATTAGTTATGGCGATGGAAGAAGAATTCGACCTTGAGATCCCAGATGAAGACGCAGAAAAGATCAAAACAGTTGGCGACGCTACGAACTATTTGAAAGCACACAAAGGCTAATTTATTTATTAACATCAGGGCGCAGTTTTGCGCCCTGATTGTTTTTTGTTTTAAAAAAACGAAGGAGACAAGAGTTATGAGTTCAAGAAGAGTAGTTATAACAGGTATGGGCGTAGTAACTCCGTATGGCATAGAGCTTAATCACTTTTGGAATTCAATTGTAGAAGGAAAATCTGCAATATCAAATATAACAAAATTTGACGTTACCGACTACGCTGTAAAAATAGCAGGTCAGATAACAGGACTTAATATTGATGAGTATATAGAGGCAAAAGAACAAAAGAAGATGGATCCATTTATTCATTATGGAATAGTGGCAGCAAGTCTTGCAATAAAAGATTCAGGCCTAACTTTCGACGATAAAATGAAAGAAAGGACCGGTGTTTTTGCTTCAAGTGGCATTGGTGGTCTTTTAACCATACAAGACAATCATCAAAAATTATTAGAGAAGGGACCAAGAAGGATCTCTCCAATGTTCATCCCTATGGTACTTTCTAATATGTTACCTGGGCATATTTCGATGAAATTCGGACTTAAAGGTCCTAACGTAAGTATTGTTTCTGCATGTGCAAGTGGCGCTCACTGTATAGGTCACTCATATTTAACTATAATGGAAAACAAGGCTGATTTCATGATAGCAGGTGCTGCAGAAGCTGCAGTATGTGAACTTGGTATTGGTGGTTTTGCAGCGATGAGAGCTCTTTCAACAAGGAACGATGAGCCAACTAAAGCAAGTCGTCCGTGGGATAAGGATAGGGATGGTTTTGTTCTGAGTGAAGGTGGCGCATTCGTAGTGCTTGAAGAATACGAACATGCAAAAGCAAGAGGCGCAAAAATATACGCAGAGGTCGTAGGCTATGGTCTAACGGCAGATGCGTTCCATATGACTGCTCCGGATGAGACCGGTGCTGGTGCACAAAGATGTATGGAAATCTCTGTTGCTGATGCAAAAATATCTACAGATAAGATAGGTTACATAAATGCACACGGAACTTCTACACCATTAGGCGATATAGCAGAAATTAACGCTATAAAGGGTGCCTTCAAGAATTCTTTAGATAAACTGAATGTTTCTTCTACGAAGTCGATGACAGGCCACTTTTTAGGTGCTGCAGGCAGTTTGGAAGTTGTTATAACGGCTCTCGCTATAAAAAATAGTATTATACCTCCGACAATAAATCTGGATAACCTGGACGAAAAATGTACTGGTGTTAACTTAACTCCTAATATCGCTGTTAAAAAAGAACTTGAATATGCGTTAAGCAATTCATTCGGATTTGGCGGAACGAACTGTTCTGTGGTGTTAAAGAAAATATGAAGATAATCATAGGCTCCGACCATGCTGGATTTGATCTAAAGACGGAAATAATAACTCATCTTAAGTCGAAGAATATAGATGTAGTTGACCTTGGGACAGATACAAACAAGGTTTCTGTAGATTACCCCGATTACGCAAAAAAGGTCGCAGAAAAAGTATTGGCAGAAAATTGCCTCGGAATATTGATCTGTGGTTCAGGGATAGGGATGTGTATAACAGCCAATAGATACAAAGGGATAAGGGCTGCTAACGTCACAGATCTTTATTCGGCTAAAATGTCTAAGAGGCACAACAATGCAAATATAATTTGTCTTGGTAGCAGAATTACCGCTGCTGGACTTACTATGGATATCATCGATACTTGGCTAAGCGAATCTTTTGAAGGTGGACGTCATCAGGATAGACTTTCTAAAATTGGTTAGGAGGAAGATCTAACATGTGGTTTGAACACGTAAAAAAAGAAGATAAAGAGATCTATGACATAATGGTCGATGAATTAAATCGTCAGGAATATGGATTAGAACTTATAGCTTCAGAGAATTATGTAACCCCTGCTGTTATGGAGACGATGGGTTCTATCCTTACGAATAAATACGCAGAAGGTTATCCAGGAAAAAGATACTATGGCGGTTGTGTGAACGTAGATAAAGCGGAATCTCTTGCAATAGAAAGAGCAAAGGCATTGTTCGGTGCAGATCATGCTAACGTTCAGCCTCATAGTGGGTCGCAGGCGAACATGGCTGTTTATATGGCTTGTATCCAACCAGGTGACACAATATTAGGAATGAATTTAAGTCATGGCGGGCATCTTACACATGGTAGCCCTGTGAATTTTTCTGGCTTCCTTTATAAAGTCCATTCATACGGAGTAAGACAAGACAATCAATTATTGGATTATGATATGTTACGAGATCTGGCAAGAGAGCATAAACCAAAAATGATCGTAGCAGGGGCGAGTGCATATCCAAGAATTATAGATTTTAAAAAGTTCAGAGAAATTGCTGATGAAGTCGGTGCAAAGGTTATGGTCGATATGGCACATATCGCAGGATTAGTTGCAACTGGTTTACATCCAAGTCCTGTTCCATACGCAGAATTTGTTACGTCCACAACTCATAAAACTTTGAGAGGACCAAGAGGCGGCCTTATACTTTGTAGAGAAGAATATGCAAAAGCTGTAAATAGCAAAATATTCCCAGGTATCCAGGGTGGGCCCTTAGAGCATGTTATAGCTGCTAAGGCTGTTGCATTTAAGGAAGCACTAAAACCTGAATTCAAAAAATATCAGGAGCAGGTATTAAAGAACGCAAAAACACTTGGAGAGACATTGATTGGTGAAGGCCTAAAACTTGTCAGCGGTGGAACGGACAATCATCTTGTGCTAGTAGATTTTTCTGGAATGGAAGTTACAGGTAAAGATGCAGAAATAGCCTTAGGCTTGGCAGAAATAACTGTTAATAAAAATACAGTTCCATTTGAAACAAGATCTCCTTTTATAACAAGTGGAATAAGAATAGGAACTCCAGCTGTAACCACCAGAGGGATGAAAGAAAAAGAAATGGTAATAATAGGTAAACTTATCGCTAAGGTAGTTCAAAATATTGGTAACGAGGCTATGATCAAACAAGTAGGCAAAGAAGTTAGATCTCTTTGTGAAGCTTTCCCTCTTTATAAAGGCGTTATTTTTTAAATTATGACAAACAGAAGAAAAAGCAGGGAGCTTGCCTTTAAATTATTCTACGCCTTGGAACTTTCTGGTGATTCTAAGGCCTCTGTTATGGATAGATTTTCTGCAGTATCTGATTCAACAGACAAAGAGATCAATGAATATGCTCTTTCTGTTTTTAATTGGGCAACAGAAATGACAGAAGAACTTAATACCATAATGCCAGATGTAATATCCAATTGGTCCATGGCCAGAGTTTCTAAAGTAGATAAAAGTCTTATATATCTTGCCTGTGCAGAAATAAAAAAGGGTGGTGTTCCTGTTAACGTTGTAATTAACGAATATGTTGAACTTGCCAAAGCATTTGGTGACAAGGATGCTCCTTCTTTTGTTAATGGGGTTGTAGATTCATGGTATAAAAGAAGCTAAGAGAGGTGCCATGTATGTCTGGTAAAAAGCGTAGAAGACTTTATATCGTCGATGAACCTTTCCAAATGAAATATTCATTGCTTTTAGGTCTCTCTGGTCTTGCGGTAAGCCTTATCGCCGGCATTATTTTTTATTCTCATATATGTTCACAGGACCGGTCTTTACTAGCACTTGGGCTCGACAATAATATTGATGCTGTTACCTTTTTAGCTTATCAGAAAAAATTGCTTCTTGTCAAAATAGGAGCCGTTACTGTTATTATAACTGCTTTCATGTTCCTTATAGGAGTGATGCTTTCCAATAAAATTTCTGGTGCTGTTTTTTCTATAAGAAGGAGTCTAAGAGAAATAGCGGATAGAGGCGATTTTTCTGTAAGGTTCAAAGTAAGGGATCATGATGAACTAAAGGATCTCGTTAAAGACCTTAACAAGACAATGGAAAGACTGGATATGGAGCACAGTCGGCTCCGTAAGAACACAAAATAGTTAAAATTATCCCCTTATAAGATACTGTTAATAAAGTCTTAAGTTGTCTTCTTTTTATACACTGTTAGGGGTTGTATACGTATAACTAATTGTTTTGACTAGTATAATTATTGGCATGTATTTTGCTATTAAAAGGGTACTATGCCGCATTGTTCTACCATATTACCAAAACGAACCTTGTTATATCTATGTTTACTTCTTATGTCGTCCAATCTGCCTTCGCAGATATTTACGGATCAGAAGAACCAAGATCCGGCAAGTACAGGATACGGATATACAGTGCCTACCAGGTCTGTACCTGTGCAGTTACCAACAAAGACTACGACGCCTAACTCTACGGATTTTAGTGATATTGGAAAGTCTTTCGAAAAACAAACTATAATCAAAGCTGACCCAACGAGTACAACCGGAGTTGGGAACAATGTTAAGCTGCAAGCTGCGAACACAATAAATGACATTAACGAATATGAACGCATAAAAACAGACCACATCAAAGTAATGAAGTCAGGACTTGTTTCTGCTAACCGAATGGCAGCTATCAACTATGCTGGAGCACTTTGTAACTCAGGAAAAAGAACACCAGAAGATATCACAGCACTGCTTTATGTTGCGCAAAATGATGCTGTTTATGAAAATAAAGCCCTTGCCCTTAGCTATTATGGACTATGTGGCAATAACGCCACAACGGATGAGAAGTTATACTCCATAGTTAAATCAGCCATTAGTATTTTTAGCGCAGATAACAATGTGGGCTGGGTTGATCCTCTTGGTTTAGTAAATTATTCACTTGGCCTACCGACCATGGCAAATATTTATCTTTTGGCAAATGGCGCAGTAAAAGGGTTGATGCTATCGAGCACTGCTCAAGCGGAAGCAGATCTTGAGCTTTTAAACGCTTTTTGTATTTATAAAAGGAGCTTAATTTCAGTTTCCTTTACCAACCATGATGACGACACAGCATCGAATTTAGGTAAATTGCAAGTAAGTGTTTTAGAAAGTATAGCTTCCAAAATACAAGTTAATCCTACCACTAAATTATGTTCTGGTACTTGTTCCTCAGCGATGAGCTATCTTTATCAAATGTTCATTACGCTTGGGTATGACGTTGATGAGACGTCCAGAGTTACGTCTACGTTCCTTTTATCTAAGATGGATTGTAATAAGTTAACACCTTATAACAACAGTGAAGGTTGCTATAGCCTTCCACAGGGGATACATGATGGGCTTATTACTTCGCTTAAGAGCATAATAGAAAGATATGCTTCCGGAGCAGCCTACAAACAATTAGTTGAGTATGTTGGAGAACAGGCAACAGCTACAGCAGCAGGAACTAAGATATTAGCTGCAGGTAGAGAATATAAAAAACAGATCGCAGATGTAGAATATGAAAGGAAGTTAGAGGAAGGAGTAAGTGGCACACTTAAATTCATAGTAGAGTGGTATGCGATGGCCGGAGTTGCCTCTTTTGTAATGGATTCCGGTGCTGTTATCTTTCAGAAGATCTTTAAAGTTATTGATAAGGCGTTCCCAGAGCTAGCTAAGGCAGATGCTATTGCAGCAGAAGCAGCACAAGCAGCCAAGGCAGAAAAGCTTGCAGCACAGGCTTTAAAGGCAGAGCAAGACGCAGCTAAAAGTGCGAAGTGGATAGAGGACGCAAAGCTTGGAAAGTTTAACGATACACCACAAGGACTAAAATATTATAACGAAGCACAAAAGCTAAAAGTAGTAAACGAACCAGTAGATGTAGCCGTAGCAGCAGATGGAGGAACTCTAATAAAGACTCCTTTAAAGAATTATGTTTCTACAAACATTCCTGCAGAACCCTTTACAGATTACGAAACAGTGGGAAGTAGCACTTTAAGTGGCGCTTCAGCCGCTGCTGGCTCAGGTGCAGAAGGAGCAGCTGCTTCCTCTGCGCTTGCAACTGAAACAAAGGCTTTAGCAACACAAACAGAAAGCTTGATAAAAGTTCCTATTTTAAAAAATACAGCAATAAAACTTCCAGCTTCAAACTATGCGTTGGCTACTAATACTGCCGCTGCAGTCACAGCTGCAAGTTTAACTTCTGCAGCAGCTGCTACTACGTTAAGTTCAGATACATTAGGACCAACTTTTGTTACCACAACAACTGGTGTTACCAATACCAGCTACCTTGGTTCAGAAATTCAAGCCTCTTATGCGAATATACCAGCTTCACTATATAAAGACCCAGCAACTAACTTTATACAGGATGCTATAAAACTTGCGCAAGATGGTAATACTAAAAAGCTTACTACAATAGACACCTTCTTTAGTGATCTAAAAGCTGCATGTGGTGATAAATATACAACAATAATCTCCTCAGCAGACTTTAAAACTATAATATCTAAGTTCGATGAATTACATCTTTTTGATACAACTACCGAAGCAGAGGAAGCTCAAAAAGTTAAAGACCTTGCGCTGGTAAAGAGTGAGTTCAAACAATATTTAGAAGAAAACGGAGTTACCTTCAGTACACTGGCAGCGTTCGATGATATGTTCAACCCCCTGATAAAAAATTACGTTTTGGGCACAGAAACAGCCGATTATGATGCTTTTTTAAAGAAGTTGTTGGATGCAAATAAAGACAGCGATCCAGTAACTAAAATTATTCTAGAAGGCATAAACGAAAGCAATGGGCAGAGATTAAAGCAAAAGTTATTGCTGCAAAAAATGAAAGGCATTGTTGGTGCCCCAACAGATCTAGACGCTCTTGATGTCCGAGTTACCTCTATTAGGTTGTACATTAAAAATCAGTATAAACAATTTAGTGAAACCAAGAACGTACGTGCTTTCGGGCATATTAGCTTGAGCGCTGATGAAAAAGAAATGCTTAACGACGTAAACTTTAATAACTTTATGGATCTGTTATTAGAGGCAAATAAAAAAGATCCAATCAGGGAAGGTCTTATCACTGCTATTAAGGAATCTATGCTTAAGGGACAAGGTGTTGATCATGCATTAATAGGCAAGATGTTCGCTGAAACGCCTAGTGAACAAAAAATTAATTCCCAAATTTATGGTACTAGAAAGTATATTGCGTCTCAGTACAAGAAATTTAAAAAGCAGAAAACTATACAAGCCTATGGTTTATCTAATATAGATGCTGATAAAGTAGAAATGCTCAATAATAACAATTTTATGCAACAGGTAGTAGCTGCCAATACAGACCCAGTAAGAAAAGAGGTTATTAGTGCTATTAAAGAGGCTAACGCTAATGGGCAAGAACTTAATCACACTCTCTTAATGGATAAGTTAAATAGCTTACCTGAGACCAAGGTACCCCTGACTATAAAAGCCACGCAAAGCCAGATTAACAACACTAGGCAGTATCTGGTAAATGAGTATGATAAGTTTGACGGAACCAGCACCGTGCGTACTTATAACTTTGTTAGTACTGATGAAACAGAAATGTTCAATGATGAAAACTTTATGGACCAGCTAATAGAAGAAAATAAAAATGACCCACTAAGGAAAGCTGTTATTACTGCTTTTAAAAAAGCTCACGGACACAGATTGAATCAAAAGTTATTACTGGACGAGATAAATAGTACACTAAGTACACCAATAGATATGGATACTTTTCATGGGCGATGTGCATATATTAAACAGTACATACTAAAGGAATATCGTAAGTTTGATGGGACTAGGACTATTCGTGCTTATGGTTCTAATGAGGTTGTCAGCACTGTTGAAAAAGAAATGTTTGACGATGTAAACTTTGAAAATTTTATGGACCAGTTAGTAGAGGCAAATAAAAACGACCAGATAAGTCAATCGATTATTACTGCTTTAAAAGAATCTCACGGGTACAGATTAAACCAGCAGTTATTACTGGGCGAGATAAATAAGGTGCTTGAAACCCCAATAGATATAGACACTCTTTACGCCAAAGTTTGTACAACTAAGACTTATGTTAAGTCCCAATATTTGAAATTCAAGAAAGCCCAAAAAGTTGTTCCCTTAAGGACTTTGACCACTTCTCCCGTTTATCTGACAGCAATTGAGAATGGTAGCTTTATGAAGGAATTAGAACAACTCAACATAAACTCTCTTGATAAGCAGATACTGAGTATTATTGAAAAATCAAAAAACAACAGGATCAAGTATGCTGAATTACCGGAAGGGACCAGCTATGGTGACGTGAGAAAAATAAAATATTATATACAAAAGCAGTTTAAAAGATCACAAGGTGGTTACGATCTGGTTCCATATAGCGTGCCTGACTATATTATCAAAGATGATGCATTCATTGCAAAATACAAGCAAACGCTGAGTGATGAGCAAAAAAGTTTGCTTGAAAGACTAGTAAAAAAGGCTATTGGAGATGATCTGGAACATAGTACCTCGGAACTCTTAACATCGGAACCTTCATTGAGTTCAGTTTCTTCGAGTGGAGATGGCAGCAATACTGGAAATCTCGAACTTACAGAATATGAAAAACTAAAAAAGGATATAATAGAACAGTATACACAATACAAAAAAACAGGTTCTTTTACTATCCCTGATAAAGTTGAGTCCACACCAGCAACAACTGTTGTTGTAACAAAGCCACAGCTTTCTAGTGAAATAAAAACCGTCCTGAGTAATGTTGACAAGGTAAAATCTTCCTCTGTGTCTTCTGGAGCTCTTACGCTTACAGAAAAAGATGGTACGGAGAAGGCTTTTGAAAAACTTGAGGAAATGTTAAGAAATGGAAATCTAAGTTCCTCGTTCTTGCAATATTTGATAGACAATAATACTTTGGCTGTGAGGGGACTTGCCAAGATAATTGCCAGAATGAATGATTCAGAAACCTTTGTATTTTTAAAAAAGCTGAGCAAACTAGAAGCAACAAGTCAGCCGGATGCTCTTGACTGCATAATTGATATCTGTTCACTATCAAAAGAGGTGCCAATCTCTTCTAAAACAGCGATAGAGGTCATCACAAAAAAAGTTGATGAACTTAAACCAAGTGTTCCGTCTATTCCTACACCTGTAAAGTCGGTTATACCCATAAAGCCGGCCGTTTCCATAAAACCTAAAACATCGAGGCCGTGGTCTGTAATAAAAACGCCAATGAATGCTGAAACCAAAGAGCTGGTGGCAAAGATTCAGAACTCTAGCGATAAGCTATTGGACCAGTTGAAATACAGGATTATAGATCCTTTGACTAACGCTAAAACACCCATATCAGATTATAGCAGAGCTATAGAGCAAATTATAGAACAGGGTCATAAAGAACTAATTTTTTATGTAAGAACAGGCACAATAGATGGAAAAATTATTCAACCTTTGCTGGATAAAAAAGGTTTTGTTGGCACCAGGCTGCTAACGAACATTTTATATAAAATACGTGGTGATTATGTAGAAACTACGATGTTCGTGACAAAACTAAAGAAATTTAAAGATGCACCAGAACAGTTATATGCAATGTTATGTAAAGTTAACGCTAACCTTAAGACTCTAACGGCTACAGACCTGTTGGCTCTAATGAACAAAGAGCTAGCTGAACTTGCAATACTGGATAAACCGATTTTGGAGAGCATTCCAGAGGTTACCACTATAGAGCCCTCGAGTATTACTGTAACAAAAATAAAAGAACAAATAGATGCTGCTACAAAAATAGACGAAGCTGCAAAACAGGAAATTTATGAGATGTTTTTTGACGATTTAAAGAAAGGGAACTCTGTAACCGAAGAAGACATAGATACTGCTATCCAAATAAAAGAAGAGCAATATGTTAAACCAATACTAAAGCCCTCAGGTTTATTTTCTGATGAAGAACAAAATTCAGTATGTATAGCGTATCATCAGGATTCACCGGAGCTTTTGACTAACTTGACTGAGGCGCAAAAAGCATTTTTGGTCAGCAATGGATTGTTTGAAGCAACAGACCTGTCGGCGGTAGAGCAGGAAGTATCATCGGTCCTTCTGCCAACGACTCAGGTGGAGCTCCTTCCAGCAACTCAAACTGAGATAAGCAAAATAATGACTGACTCCACTTTGAGTGAATATGGTAAACAGGTTATTTTGGATGAAATAAAGGATATTGATGTGACTTCAGAGGACTTATTATCTTATGTTAAATCTATGGAGAGCACAGAAAAAATAGAAATATTGCCTGTTTTGCAACAGCTCAAACTGACACCAGAACAAAGTAAGGTTGTGTTAGAGGCACATTATATGCGGAATGTTTCTAAATTGAAGAATGGACTGCTTACAAACGACGAAAAATACCTTTTATTGGATAAAGGAATAATAGTTGATGATCCTAGCAACTCTATTTTATATGAAGGCTATATTCCGCCCGTAAAAGAAACTGTGACGCAAACGACGGTTGCTGTTTCTCCAAAAGCAAAATTTAATGTGGCATATCAGCACACGACTGTCTCAGATATTCTATGCAAACTTTCCACAGTCAACAAGGATAGTGCCGAAGAAGTAAAAAGAATAATGGATCAAATACAAGCTAAGGGCCTTTTTGAAGGAGGCACGTTCCTTTACAACTCCAAACGCTTGAAAAATATGACCTCATTCCATAAAAATTTATGGAGAATGCGAAATAACCTAGATACTGTCTGGACATACTTTTACGTGGATTACAGGGATTCAAAAATATACTACGTTTATGCGGAGTTTAATTCTACTGGTGAAGTAAGCGTGGAAACAAGGAGCAAAATAAAAGTCATCATGAAAGGGCTTGGTATTTGGTAAAGAGTAGCCGCTTATAGGTGCTTTAATATTCAGTGTACCTTCGTACTTGCCCCTCTTTTCCTATAAATAGTCACCCTTTTGACTCAAATAACTAGATGTTTTTATTAATGATTAATAAAAAAAGCTGTTTTTATTAAAGTTTTATTGATTTTATCCGAACTATTTGATATAATGTACTTAAAGTTAGTGATGAAAATTTGAGGAGGATCTATTTATGAAGAAATTACTTTTGACTCTTTTGGTTATGCCTTTTTTAATTACTGCCTGTGATATTAGCAGGTCACTCCCTAGCACATCAGCAACAACTACTGATGATCCATTCTATACTGCCTTGGATGCTTACATAGCTAATGTAGGTACTCAAAATGTATGCATAAATCTTGATGAATTAGCTGGGCTTCAAGCACTTGCAAAGGCTCAAGGACATGACGCTACTTTAAGAACTTTAGGTGTTGGAAGATTGCTCTTGGATTCTTATGTAGCAAACGTTGATCTAGCTGATGTAGCTAAAAAATTTAACACTTTAGTAAAGGCGGATAGCGCCAATAAAACTAATACGAGCACTTTTAATAAATACATCGTTGTATTTTTTGGTGATTGCGCAGGGGATGATCCTGCAAAATTTGAAGCATTGAAATCTGTGGTGGAAGAACTATATATCACTTTTACATCTACAATAATATCCGGTCTAGGCAACAGTAGTTTGGGAGACATCTCTGGCGACGACTTCTTAAAAACAGCTGGGTGTATACAAGAGTTTGACCAATACATTAAAGCAGCAGTTTTCCCATTCATAGACTCTCTTCAAGGTAGTGATGTGGTATCTACACAAAGGAAAGCGTTCGATAAAGAGTATCCACAATCAGACTGTGTCAGCGGTATATTTGATTCGATTACCGGCATATTCAACCAGTAACGAACAAGAGTTGATTTATAAACTCAAAGGCCCGAAGATAACTCTTCGGGCCTTTTGCTTGCCAGTAAGCGGTCAGTGAACTATCATTGTCATCAAATGGATAAACATGTTCCTGTTCTAAAAGCTGAATGCATAGAGTCGTTAAACTTGCAACCCAACGGTATCTATGTTGATTGCACTGCCGGCCGTGGCGGACATGTTGAAGCTATTCTTGAAGCTGGCCAAAACGTAAAAGTAATAGCCATAGATAAAGACCCTGTTAACGTAGCATTCCTAGCTGAAAGATTTAAAGGTAATAACGTTATTACCGTGAATGCAGATTATAAAGACCTAGATGATATTCTTTTATTCAATAGTATTAAAAAAGTAGATGGTTTTTTGTTCGATCTTGGTTTCTCTAGTATTCACGTAGATGATGCGGAACGAGGCTTTAGTTTTTCTAAAGATGGCCCGCTAGACATGCGTTACAACAGGGACCAAGCCCTTACTGCAGAAATTGTAGTCAACGAGTATAGTGAGGACGATCTAAAAAGAGTTATCCGCGACTATGGAGAAGAACCATTTTTTTATAGAGTGGTTTATGCAATAGCTAATGCACGCACGCAACAGAGAATAAAAACAACTGCTGAATTAAAAAGAATAATTAATTCTGCGATTCCAGTAAAAGGCTGGTCACCCAAAAAAATAGACACAGCAACAAAAACTTTCCAGGCATTAAGAATAGAAGTTAATGCGGAGCTTGAGTCTTTAAAGGTTGGCTTGGATAAAGCTGTAGAGCTGTTAAATATTGGCGGTAGGTTGTGTGTTATAACTTTTCATAGTCTTGAGGATAGAATAGTAAAGACCAAGTTTAATGATGAAGCCAAAACGTGTACCTGTCCAAGGGGCTTGGTACAGTGTGTGTGCAATACCAAACCAAGACTTAAAGTAATAACAAAAAAGGCTCTGTTGCCAAAGGAAGAAGAAATCCACTTGAATCCCAGAGCAAGAAGTGCAAAACTGAGAGTAGCGGAGAGAGTAAATGTTTGACAGAAGAAAACGGTGGAAATTCATGCTCATAGTTTTTTCCGGTATCATGGTCTATTTGTTCATTTACCTTCAGGTTATTTACTCTGGAATAAAACATAAAAGGTTGCAGGACCAAAAAACAACTGCAATGAACAAATATAAAGACCTTAAAATAGATTACAGCGATATGGTGTCCCCCAGGAATATTGAGCAATATGCAACGGACAAACTTGGGTTAGTGCACCCCTCAGAAAAACAATTTAGATATATAAAGTGACTATGGATAAAGATAAAACCAAAGGCAGGATACAGTTTGTTTTTGTTCTAATAAGCATTGCTTTTGTGACAGTGTTAGGTGCTGTATTAAAATTACAACTATTTCCTAATCCAAAAACTGTAGAGCTGGCAAAGCAATATATAAATATAAAAGACCTTCCTCCAAAAAGAGGCGACATCCTTGACAGGAATGGTAATCCGTTAGCTATTACTGTTGAGTACGACAGACTCAGCGTTGACCCTGGAGACATTAAAGATAAAGAGGCTCTAATAAAGATATTAAGTAAAGAACTCAATATGAGCGATAAAGAACTTAGACCTAAAATATTTCCGGATGACCCGAACAAAAGATATGTAAAAATAAAAAACATCCTAACGCGTCAGGAAAGTCGACGGTTAAAAGAGATAATAAAGAGACCAAAGGATTACGGTCTTATATTTGAACCGGTACCCAAAAGATCTTATCCTAATAAAAGTCTCGCCTCCCACGCCATAGGTTTTATAGATGCTGCTGCTGACGGTAAAAATGGAGTAGAGGGATACTACGATGAGTATATAAAAACAGCCAGTTCAAGAATAAGATATCAAAAGGATAATAAAGGTAACCCTATATATTCAGCCTCTAATCCTGCCTTTCTTTCAAAAGGTAATGACAACGTTGTCTACTTAACAATAGATAGCGATATACAGTACCAAATAGAAAGAGAACTAAAAGCTGCGGTAGAAAAGTGGAGAGCAGCAAGTGGTACCGTTATAGTGATGGATCCTTATACAGGAGAGATAATCTCCTTGGCAAATTATCCTGATTACGACCCTAATGATCTCAAGGAATCTGCTAACTTTGCTATGAAGAATAGGGCTGTTACGGATATTTTTGAGCCAGGTTCAACGTTCAAAATTGTGACGGCAGGCATAGCTCTAAAGACCAAAACAACAGATCTGAACGAAAAATTTTGGGATGAAAATGGATCTTTTGTTGTTGGTGGGAAAAAAATAAGTGAAGCAAAAGGGCATGATTATGGTTGGATGAACATCGAGGGTATAATTGCAAAATCAAGTAATATCGGTTCCGCAAAACTTGGTCTAAAAATTGGCTATAGCAAGTTCATAACAGGCATTGATGAATTTGGTTTTGGACAAAAGACCGGAGTAGATCTACCCGGAGAAGTTTCTGGTTTGATACAAAGGAAGGGTGGTCAGGTAGAACTTTCGAACATGGCCTTTGGACAAGGTATATCCGTTACAGCGATGCAGATGGTGAGGATGTATTCTATAATAGCAAATGGTGGTTACGATGTAACACCTCACGTAGTTAAAAAAATAGTAAACAAGAATGGAGAAGAAATACTTGCTGCATCTAAAACTAACGATTCAAAAGGAGATTCTTTGATACCAGAGGATATAGCTCATAGTCTAGGTGATATGCTAAGGTCAGTTGTTTCAGAAGGAACAGCTACCGGTACAGATATTTCCGGCTTTGATATCGGCGGAAAAACAGGTACTGCACAAAAACCTGTAAGAGGTGGCTACTCAAAGGACAAATATGTTGCTTCATTCTTGGGCTTTTTTCCGGTATCAAAACCAAAATACTCCATGTTAGTGTTAATAGATGAACCAAAAGGTAATTATTTTGCGGCAGTAGTTGCGGTTCCCTTGTTTAGGGATATAGCTAACGTCCTTATACAGAATAGTAGCGTTACCCCAATGGCCAGTAAGGACAATAAGAAAGAAGATCCTAAAAAGGTCGAGCTAAAAGCCCCAATAAAGGCAACACCAGAGCCACTCAGAAAACCAGTCCTATCCAGCGATCCTAGCTCTGTTCCTAACCTCACAGGGCTTACTCTAAGGGATGCCTTAAAGTCCATTTCCGGTAAATGGGACGACATAAAGGTAGAGGGGGCTGGTAGAGTAGTGCGTCAAGTTCCTTCACCAGGTCCAAGGAATGAGCAGGACCGCATTATTACCATCTGGCTGCAGTAGATTATTTGTTTTGCAACTTGATATAAATATTAATAGAATGCCTTACATGCTGAACGTTTCTGAACTTAAAAAAGTATTTAATAAAGCCGAGTTCGTTAATTATTCTACTGATACAGAATTATGTAGTGTTGAACACGACACCAGAAGGATACTACCACGAAGCCTTTATATTGCTATCAAAGGTGATAATTTTGATGGACATGATTATGTAATAGAAGCACAGAATAAAGGTGCTGTAGCCTGTATATGTGAGAGAAAAATAGAAGGGGCTTCTTTAGTACAAATAATAGTCGAGGACAGTATTCAGGCGTATGGAGAACTTGCAAGGTACTGGCGTGGTAAACTAAAATGTCCTGTGTTGGGTTTAACAGGTTCTAATGGTAAAACTACGACGAAAGACCTTATTTATACTGTCATGTCTAAAAGGTTCAAAACAGTAAGGACGACTGGCAACTTTAATAATCTGATAGGCGTCCCATATACCATTCTTGGCTTTCCACTGGACGCTGAATTTGCTGTGGTGGAAATGGGAATGAATGCCAAAGGCGAGGTAGCCTCCTTGTCAAGGATAGCTGACCCCGATGTCGCACTGATAACTAATATAGGCAGGGCACATATAGGAAAGCTTGGTTCTATAGACGCTATTAAGGCAGCAAAGACTGAACTTTTTGACTATGTGCTACAAAAAGATGGCTCTTTTTGTTTGGACCTAGGCGATGAAAGGATAAAAGCATGGGTTGATTCTAATAAGCCTAAGAACGTCATTACTTATTGTTTTACCAACAGCGATAATAATGAATGTTTATGCCAGATATGTGTTAAGTTGATATCTTCAACTGGTGCTTCGCAAAAATTTAAAGTGTTCTGCAGCAAAACAGCTGAAGAAGTTGTTGGTGAAATAAAAATAACAGGCGCATACAACTTACAGAATGTAGCAGCCTCAATTGCTGTTGGTGTTAATTTTGGGTTAAGTTTAAAAACCTGTGTACAAGCATTAAATGATTTTATTCCTCCGGCCATGAGATCGAACACAATTGAAAAAGAAGGTGTCACTTATATTGTTGACTGCTATAACGCCAACCCAGACTCCATGCTGGCAGCTATAAGGTCTTTATCAGCGAGTAGGGAAGCAAGAAGAAAAATTGCGGTGATTGGTGATATGCTTGAGTTAGATGGGATGGAAAAAGAACTCCACAAAGAGGTTGGAAAAGCTTTGGCAGAAAGCAGTATTGATGTTGTTTATGTAATAGGAAAATTTTCTTTGAATTATAAAGAGGGATTTGATCACGTTGTGGGCGCCAAAGGGAAGTTATTTGTTTATGCAAAGGATCAAATGGACCTTCTAAAAAAGGATCTTTCTCATTCATTAAAGAAAGGTGACCACGTTCTGGTAAAGGCATCTAGAGGCGCAAAATTAGAAGCTGTTCTTAATAAATAAAACAAAGGGGGAAATATGCTTTATCATCTTTTTTATGGCTTGGCTGCGGACTCACGGTTCTTTAATGTTTTCAGGTATATTACATTCAGGGTATTTTTGGCAGGATTCACGTCTTTTATTATTTGTTTATTTCTTGGACCTTGGTTCATAAAGAAGATGTCCTCCTCACAGATAAAACAGGTGGTGCGTAACGATGGTCCTCAGACCCACTTAAAAAAAGCTGGTACTCCAACTATGGGTGGCGGGCTTATTTTGGTCTCAATAGCAGTATCGACGCTGTTGTGGGCAGATCTAAAGAACCCTCATATTTGGATGCTTTTATTTATAATGGTATTTTATGGTTTGATAGGGTGGATCGACGACGCACTTAAGATCTCCAAACAAAATACAAAGGGTATTGGTGGTAATAAAAAGATAATCCTTCAATTTGTTGGGGCCTTTATATTTACTATTTTTATGCTTCTTTATACGGAGCAGGACTTTGTTTTAAAGTTCCCGATCCTAAAAAGGCTGTCGATAGATCTGTGGTACTTTTTTATACCGTTTGCAATGGTTGTACTTGTAGGTGCATCTAACGCTGTGAACCTCACAGATGGTTTGGATGGGCTTGCGATCGGACCTATAATAATAACCGCAACGGCTTTTTTGGTGCTCTCTTATTGCTCTGGTAACTACAAGATAGCGGAATACTTACAAATTCCTTTTGTAAAGGGAACAGGAGAAATATCTATCTTTTGCAGCGCTATAGTAATGTCTGGGCTGGGTTTTTTGTGGTTTAACACCTACCCCGCACAGGTTTTTATGGGTGATGTCGGGGCGTTATCGTTGGGTGGTTGCCTTGGAGCCATAGCCGTTTTTACCAAGAACGAAATTTTACTTGTTGTAATTGGTGGTGTGTTTGTGTTAGAAGCTATCTCCGTTATGGTTCAGGTCGTTTCCTTCAAGATGACCGGAAAGAGGATCTTTAAGATGGCTCCTCTCCACCATCACTTTGAACTAAAAGGATGGGCTGAACCAAAAGTTATAGTTAGATTCTGGATCATCTCTATCGTACTGGCTATAGCCAGTTTAGCGACGCTCAAACTTAGATAGAGGAGGAACGTAAAATCTATGATGAAACTTAAGGGTAAAGAAGTTGTTATCGCTGGTTTAGATAAATCAGGAATAGGTGCTGTAAAGTATTGTCTCTCAAAAGGCGCAAAAGTCACCGTCGTTGATTTAAGGAACAGACTAGAGGTACAAAAGGCCATTGGGCTCCTTAAGGATATGGAATTCAAGACTGAATTTGGGCGATATAATCCAAAGACCTTTCTTGATGCAGATCTGGTTCTTTACTCAATGAGAACTAAACACGACGAAAGAGTTCTCGCTCAAGTTAAAGAAAAAAAGATACCATTAAAGACTGAATACGAATTCACTTCTGAACTTATTACTAAGCCAGTTATATGCATTACCGGAACTAACGGTAAATCTACGACGGCGATCTTATTCTCTGAAATGTTAAAGAACTCTGGTAAAAAAGCGTACATTACAGGTCATATCGGAAAATCCATTTATGAATTCCTTTTGGAAGAAGATAAATACGATGCTCTTATACTGGAACTTGATTCGGATTATTTTAGATTTGCACAGGGTTTCAATTTTGATACAGTGGTGCTTTTGAACCTTACCGACGAGAAACTTATAGAAAGGGCGGATTCTTGGCAAACGTTCGCAGATCACGTTAAACTTTATACAGATTTTGTTGCTACAGCATCAAAAGATAAAACGCTGGTCTATTCCAGAGACTGCGAGAATGTTTTTACCGTAGTTAGTAATACAAAATCAAAAGGTGTTCCGTTCTCTCTGACTTTTGACTCAGATGACCTTGTTAACTATAAACACGGAGCCGCTTACATCAAAGGGGACGACCTTATAGTAAAGGGAACCCGTGGAGAAACTGTTTATCCACTGGATAAAATGAAACTAAAAGGTGAGTTCAACAAAGAGAACCTTATGGCAGCAGTGTTCGTTGCTAAAAAACACGGTACAAAGGATGAATCCATAACTTACATAATTAATAATTTTGCTGGTGTTGAGCATAGACTTGAACTTGTACAAAAAAAGAACGATGTAGTTTTTTATAATGATGCCAGAGTAAGCACTGTTAAAGGCCTTATAAGGTCTCTATCAAGTTTTGATAAGCCAGTTATTCTTATAGCTGGTGGAAAGGACAGAGGCGAGAATTACGATGAATTGGCCTCATTTATTAAGGGAAAAGTTAAAACGCTCATCCTTTTGGGCGAATCCAAGGAAAGGATGAACAGGACCATTGGTGACTGTACCCAGACCTTTATAGTAGGAACTTTCGAAGAAGCCGTAGTTATGGCCTACCAAAAATCCCAACGAGGCGATATAATACTGTACTCGCCGGGGTGTTTACCTTCGGAGAATTTTACTAAGATAGAGGAGAGGGGAAGGCACTACAAGGATCTCATAAATACTTTCTAACGACAGCGCCTGACTTTTTATTAATTTGGAAAAGAATACAGCTAACAGAGTTGACTATCTACTGTGGACAAGTGTCGTCCTGTTGGTAGTAGTCGGACTTATAATGAACTTAAGCACCTCTTATATTACGTCGGTATATAAATATAATAACGGCTTTTACTTTTTTCAAAAGCATCTTTTTTATTCCTTGGCCGGATTTGTTCTGATGATAATTTTAAGTTTTATTAATTATAAAATACTAAAGAAAGTCGTTTTTGTAGCTTTCACTTTTTCTTTTATATGTTTAGTTCTTGTTTTGGTGGCGGGACACGGCTCGCATGGCGCAAAAAGATGGCTCGGCGTTGGTCCCTTAAATTTTCAGCCTGTAGAAATAGCAAAGTATGCGATCGTTCTCTTTTTGGCTAATTATTATACTAAACACAAAGACGCTGCCAGCACCTGGCGTAAAGGGATACTTCTTCCTTCTATTTTTATAGCACCGATGTTGTTATTAATACTAAAACAACCTAACTACAGTGCCATAATGCTTTTATCTGCAGCAATATTCTTTATGATGCTGGTTGCAGGGGTTAAGATCAAACACTTGGTTTATACCGCTTGTTCGGTGGTACCTGTACTTATATCTGTACTGCTCTCCGGAAAATATAGGGCAGACAGAGTTCAAACCTTTTTGGATCCTTTTAAGGACGTTGGTGGAGAAGGCTATCAGGTCGTTCAGTCGTTCCTTGCCTTTCACTCTGGTGGTTTTTGGGGAACGGGTCTTGGTGGTAGTATCCAAAAATTGAATTATCTTCCAGAGGCACATAACGATTTTATTTTTTCAATTATAGTCGAAGAAAATGGGTTTATAGGAGCGTTCATTGTTGTCGGTCTGTTCTTCTTTTTAATATATAGAGGGATGAGGATAGCAATAAAATGCCAAGACGATTTTGCAAGGTTACTTGCTTTTGGCATTACAGCGTTGATTGCATGCCAGGCCATAGTTAATTTTTGTGTAGTTACGGGCTTAGGCCCAGCAACAGGAGTTCCACTTCCTTTTATTAGTTATGGCGGAACGGCGCTCATAATATTCTTAGGTTCGGTAGGGGTGCTTCTGAATATTTCAAGAGGTATTGAAAAATGAATAGGATTTTGGTAACTGGTGGTGGCACAGCAGGACATGTTAACGCCGGTGTTTCCATTATAG